>Ga0208849_1001823_pt1 | contig 13229 bp, 12 predicted proteins | sample NGESurdeep072012_10_FD_184470 | JGI IMG/M metagenome (GOLD analysis project Ga0208849, IMG submission 184470) | Arctic peat soil microbial communities from Barrow, Alaska - NGEE Surface sample 53-3 deep-072012 (SPAdes) | ecosystem: Environmental > Terrestrial > Soil > Wetlands > Peat ...
GTCTGGCTGAACGCCTGCATCGAGCCGTAGATGATCGAAAGCAGCGCGATCACCAGCATCAGCGTCTGGAAGTGCGCCGCCGCGCGGGGGAAAAGCGGCAACACGATCGCGAGGAAGCCGTAGGCGCCGACCTTCGAGAGCACGCCGGAGAAGACCATCAGCACCTCGATCGGCATCGCTCGATAGCCGTCCGGCATCCAGCCGTGCAGGGGGAAGGCGGGCATCTTGACGAGGAACGCGACGGCGAAGAACAGGAAGATCCACTCCTGCGAGCCGGTGCCCAGCGGCAGCTTCTGCAGCGTCGAGAGCACGAACGTGATGTGGTGGCCGCCCTGTTGCGCCGCCAGCACGCCGGTTGCGATCGCGGCGGCGAGCATCAGCAGCGACCCCACGAGCGTGTAGATCACCAGCTTGATCGTCGCTTTGACGCGGCCGGGCTCGCGTCCCCAGCCACCGATGAGGAAGTAGAACGGGATCAGCATCAGGTCGAAGAACGCGACGAACAGCGCGAGGTCCTGGGCGAGGAACGCGCCGAGCACGGCCGACTCGGCGAGCATGAAGTGGAAGTAGAAGAGCCGCGGGCGCTCCCACGAGCGCAGGTTCGCCGCGAGCGTCGCAGCGGCGAACAGCAGCGTCGTCAGGCCGACCAGGAACACGTTCAGCCCGGTGATCGCGAGCTTGTAGTGGATGCCCAGTTCGGCGATCCAGACGACGTCGGTGACGTGCTGCAGCGCCGGGCCGCCGGCCTTGTAGTCGACGATGTAGCCGATCGCGAGCCCGAGCGCCGCGAGCGCGCCGAACATCGCCAGCGAGCCCGACACGCTCCCGGCCCACGTGCGCTTGGTGTCCTGCTCGCTGTCGTCGTCCACCGGCGCAGCGCTCGCCATGCCGCGGCTGTGGAACAGCGTCGAGACGAGCGCGGCCAGGACGCCGAACGCGACGGGCAGCCAGATCAGGATCGAGAGCGGTGGCATCGTCGTATCAGCTCGGGTTCAGGACTGCAGCAGGAAGTAGAAGCCGACGCCCGTGACGCCGAGGATCAGCAGCGCTGCGTAGTAGCGCACGAAGCCGCTCTGGGCGGCTCGCACCGTCGCCGATCCCGCACGCACGATGCCGGTGGTGCCGCCGATCAGCGTCTCGTCGACGAACACGCGCTCGAACGTGTCGCGCGCGAAGGCGCCTGCGGCGGCAGCGGGGCGCACCACCAGCGTGGCGATCAGCTCGTCGAAGTACCACTTGTGCACGAGCAGCTCGTACACGGCGCCCATGCGTGCCTGGATCGCGGCCGCGGTGCCGGGGCGGGCTACCCAGACGCGATACGCGATCGCGATGCCCGCAAGGCCGAGCACCGTGCCGAGCGCCAGGCCGAACCACAGCAGCCCGGTCTTGGTGTGCGGTTCATACAGCGGTGAGGTGGCGAACGTCGGACGCAGGAAGTCGTCGATCACGAAGTCGACTTTCGGAATCTGCACGAGCCCGACGCCTGTCGCTCCGAGCGCGAGCAGCGCCATCGCCAGCTTCATCGGCAGCGCCCGCTCGGCGATCGCGTGCGTGGGGCCCGGGAAGCCCACGTCGAGGTCCTCCTCTTCGCCGTTCGCGGGGTTGCGAGGTGTCTCGGCGTGGTGCATATGTCCCTGTTTAAGCTCGCGCGCCTCCGGCACGGGCTCGCCGTGGAACGCTCGGAAGATCATGCGGAACGTGTAGATCGCTGTCAGGAACGCGCCCACGTAGCCGGCCGCGTACAGCGCCCAGTGCCAACCGCCGCGCTCGCCGGTGACGAGCAGGATCTCGTCCTTGGAGAAGAACCCCGAGAACGGCGGTATGCCCGACAGTGCCAGGCCGCCGATGATGAAGCAGGCATACGTGAACGGCAGCGCCTTGCGAAAGCCGCCCATCTTCTCGAGCGACTGCTCGCCGGCCATCGCGCCGATGATCGAGCCGGCGGCCATGAACAGCAGCGCCTTGAAGAACGCGTGGGTCATCAGGTGGAAGAGCCCGGCGGCGTACGCGCCGACGGACACGCCCATGATCATGTAGCCGATCTGGGACATCGTCGAGTAGGCGATCACGCGCTTGATGTCGGTCTGCACGAGCGCGATCGTGCCTGCGATCAGCAGCGTCAGCGCCCCGATGACCGCGCCCACGTCCTGCGCGGCGGGCGCGCGTTCGAACAGTGGGTGCATGCGCGCGATCAGGTACACGCCGGCGGTGACCATCGTGGCGGCGTGGATCAGCGCACTCACCGGGGTCGGGCCTTCCATCGCGTCGGGCAGCCACGTGTGCAGCGGGATCTGCGCGGACTTGGCAAACGCTCCGACGAGCAGCAGCACGCAGCCGGCGACGAGGTCGCCGTTGTCGCCGGCGAATCCGAAGGCGGGATGGGTGTGCGATTCGACCGCGTGGAAGGTCTTCAGGAATTCCAGCGTGTGGGTGTGCTTGAAGATGAAGTACGTGCCCAGCACGAGCCCCACGTCGCCGACCACGTTGATCACGAACGCCTTGATGCCGGCCTGCGTGGCCGTCTTGCGCCGGTACCAGAAGGAGATCAACAGGTAGGAGGCGGCGCCGACGAACGCCCACCCGACGATCAGCAGCAGGAAGTTCGACGCGAGCACCAGCAGCAACATCGAGAAGACGAAGAAGTTCAGGTAGGAGAAGAAGCGGACGAAGCCGCGATCCTTGTCCATGTAGGAGACCGAATACAGGTGGATCAGCGTCGAGATGCCGGTCACGACGAGGATCATGTACACCGACAGCGGATCGACGAGGATCGACATGCGGGCGTCGATGCCGACGGTGACGGCGTAGTTCCACAGTGAGGAGACGAGCTCGCGGTGCTGGGGCGAGTGGCCCTGCAGCGAGATCAGCGCGCCGAGCGCCGCGAGGAACGCGAGGAAGATCGCGCCGGTGGCGATCCAACCGGCCGCGCGTCCGCGCCACGTGCGAAAGCCGAGCGCCGTCACGAGCGTCCCCGCCAGCGGGAACGCCAGCACGAGCCAGCCGTAGGTCGTAGTGCTCATCTAGCCCTGCAGCTCCCTGAGCTCGTCCGTGTCGATCGGTAGGTGGCGGCGGTAGAGCGCGACGATCATGCCGAGGCCGATGCAGACCTCGCACGCGGCGACGGTCATGACGACGATCGCGAGGATCTGGCCGTCGCCGTTGCCCCACATGCGCGAGAACGCGATCAGCGCGAGGTTGCCGCCGTTGAGCATCAACTCGAGGCACAGCAGCACGACGAGCGGGTTGCGCCGGGTCATGACACCGACCGCGCCGAGCGAGAACACGATCGCCGAGACGGCGAGATACCAGGCGATGCTCATGAGTGTCGCCCGGCGCCTGTCTCTACGCGGCTCTCCCCGGCTCGGTCTGCTCGTCCCGGGCTGCCTTGATCTGCCGGCGGCAGCATCCCGGCCCCCTCGGCGATCGTGCCGGTCCCCCACGGGCGAGCAAGGTCCAGCGGCGCGAGCGCGTCTGCCTCATCGTCCTCGCCGAGACCGCCGCGACGGCGCGCGAGCACGACACCGCCGACGGCGGCGATCAGCAGCAGGAAGGACGCGAGCTCGAACACCAACAGGAAGCGGGTGAGGAGCAGCTTGCCTATGTAGGCGGGAGTGCCGTAAGCGTGCGGACCGGGCGCATAGCCGGCGCCGTAGCCGTTGACGGCCTCCAGGCCCGTGCCGAGCAGCGCGATCAGCAGCTCGACGAGCAGTGCGCCGGCGACGATCGCGCCGCCGAGGCGCAGGCCCGAGCCGACCGGGCCGTGCGCGCCCACGCCGCGCAGACGCTCGCCCAGGGTCTCGCCCTCGCCGCCGACGTAGGCCACCACGAACACATACAGCACCATCACGGCGCCCGCGTACACGACCACCTGCACGGCCGCGACGAATTCCGCGCGCAGCAGCAGGAACAGAACGGCCAGCGACAGCAGGTGCGCGACGAGCGCGAGCACGCTGAAGAACGGGTTGCGCAGCACCACCACCCCGACGGCGCCCGAGATCACGCCGATGGCGGCGATGAAGAACAGCACGGAGCTCATCGTGCGAACCCGTTGCTCACTCGCCCTCGTTCCTCAGCGGTGTCCGCTCGAGTGGCTCGGCGAGCAGCATCTCCTTGGTGAAGATCAGGTCCGTGCGGTCGTAGTCGGAGAGCTCGTAGTCGTGTCCCATCGTGATCGCGTCAAACGGGCACGCGACCTCGCAGTAGCCGCAGAAGATGCAGCGCGACAGGTTGATCTCGTACACGGCCGCGTAGCGCTCGCCGGCGGATACTCGGTTCTCGGGGGTGTTCTCGGCGGCGACGACACGGATGCAGTCGGCCGGGCACGCCGCCGCGCACAGCGAGCAGCCGACACACTTCTCGAGGCTGGGGTGGGTGGGGTCCGAATCATCGAAGCGGTGCAGCTTGTGGCGCCCGCGGAAGCGCGGATAGACGGGCGTCTTCTCCTCCGGATACTGGACCGTGACGGGATGTTCGGTGAAGCGGCCGAAGGTCGTCATCAGCCCGCGCAAGGTCTCGCGGAACGTGCGCCACGCGCTTCGCGCGGCGCCCGGCGCCGGCGTGCGCTGGACCACGATGACGTGCTCGTCCGGGTTCCACATCAGTGAGTCACCACCACGAGCACGGCCGTGACGAGCGCGTTGAGTGTGGCCAGCGGGAGCAGGATCTTCCAGCCGAAGCTCATCAGTTGGTCGTAGCGCAGGCGCGGCAGCGTGGCGCGAACCCATATGAACAGGAACGTGAACAGCGACATCTTGAAAAGCACCACGAACGGGTCCACCCAGCCGGGCGGGTGGATGCCGAACGGCAGCAGCCAGCCGCCGAGGAACACCGTGGTGACGATGCCCGAGACGACAAGGATGTTGAGGTACTCGGCGAAGTAGTAGGAGGCAAAGCGCCCGCCACCGTACTCGGTGTTGTAGCCGCCGACCAGCTCGGCGTCGGCCTCCGTCAGGTCAAACGGCGCGCGGTTGGTCTCGGCGAAGCTCGCCGTGAGGAAGATCAGGAAGCCGAAGAACTGCGGCACGATGTACCACATGCCTTTCTGCGCAGTGACGATGCCGGTCAGCGACAGTGTCTGCGCGGTGAAGATCACTCCGAGGAGCGCGAGCCCCTGGGAGACCTCGTAGGAGATCAGCTGCGCGGCGCCGCGCATCGCGCCCAGGAACGAGTACTTGGACCCCGATGCCCAGCCGCCGAGCATGATCCCGTAGAAGGCGATCGCGCCGAACGCGAACAGGTAGAGCGGCCCGATCGACACGTCCACTCCGTACAGCCCCACGGGGGTGCCGAAGATCTTCTGGACGTTGCCGAACGGGATGATCGCGAAGGCGGCGACGGCGGTGACGATCGAGATCAGGGGGGCGAACGCGAACAGGAAGCCGATCGAGCTGGTCGGGCGGAACTGCTCCTTGGTCAGCAGCTTGAGGATGTCCGCCAACGGCTGCAGTGCGCCATAGGGACCCACGCGGTTGGGTCCGTAGCGAGCCTGGAAGCGGCCGAGCAGCTTGCGCTCGGCGAGCAGCACGATCGGCACGAGCTGCAAGCCGACGGCGAAGATCACAATCGCCTTCAGGATCTGGATCCACCAGGCTTCGTAGAAGCCGACGAGCGCGATCACACTCGCTCCCCGCCGGCGAGTGACAAAGGCAGCACGGGGGCTGTGACGCGTCCGTTCGCGCCGCGGGGCGAGAGGAACTCGAGCGCCGGCGAATGCTCGACCTCGGGCGCATCCCACACCGAGCGCCAGCCGGCGTCCTCGGCAGCGTCCTCGGGTGGCTGCACCGGCGCCGTCGACGGTCCCTCCGGCGCCTGCGCGGTCGCGGGCGGCGGGAACGCGGCGGCGGCTGCGCGATCCTGCCAGCGCACGCCGCGGCCGCCGATCTCCTCGAGCGTGAGGCCAGCGTAGAACGGCACAGCGTCGAACAGGCGCTGCGAGGCCATCGCGCCGCTCGGCACGTCGAGGTCAAGCCCGAGCCGCAGCGCCAGCTCGACGAGCACCTGCCACTCGGCGCGCACCTCCCCCGGTCGGGCGATCGCGGGACGCAGGCGCTGCAGGCGTCCGTCGGGATGCACGATCGTGCCCTCCTTCTCGGCGTACGTCTCAGCGGGGAACACCACGGTTGCGTGCTCGCGGATCGCGTCGGTCAGGAACGACGCGTGAGCGACGACGGTGCTCGCGCCGGCGAGCGCACGCTCCCACAGCTCGCGCCCGGGAAGGTCGCGCAGCGGGTCGCAGTGCAGCAGATAGAGCGCGCTGAGCTCTCCCGCCGCGAGGCCTTCGGCGATTGCGCGCGTGTCGCAAGCGGACGTCTCGCCTGTCGCGGCGCTCGGCTCGCTCAGCCCTGGCCCGGCGTTGGGGAGCACGCCCGCCTCGCGCAGTCCGCGGCCGTTGGCGAAGGCGGGCACTTCCAGCAGCCCGGCGCCGTCGGCGCCGGCCATGCCGAGCGAGTCGGCGAGCCCGAGCAGCGCGATTGCGCCGGCGGCGGCGTTCGGGCCGGCGGTGAGCCGCTCGCCCCACACGATCACGATCTCGCGGGCGGGCGCCTCGCCGTCTCCGGGCGCGCCGTCGCCGGCGCTGGCGGCCCCTCTCAGCAGCGCCGCCAGCTCGCGCACCGTCTCGGGCTCGGCGCCGGCCTCGCGCGCGAGCTGCTCTGACGTCGGGTCGTGGCTGAGGGCTGCGTTCAGCGCGGCGGCGAACAGCGCGCCGGCGCCCGGCGCATAGCGCACCGACAGCGCGGCGTTGGCGTCCAGCAGGCTTGCATGGGGGGAGGCCACCGCGAGCTGCACGCGCTGGCGGCGCACGCCCTTGCGCAGACGCAGGTCGAGGATCGGCGCGTCGTTGACCGGCTCGGCGTCGAGCACCAGCACCGCGTGGGCGAACTCGAGGTCTGAGACCTTTGCCTGCAGCTGCGGCTCGTTCAGCGCACGGTGCAGCGACAGCGGCAGGCTGCCGGCGCGGCGCGAATCCAGATGCGGCGAGCCGAGGCACTCGCGCAGCAGCCGCGCGAGCAGCAGCCCCTCCTCGTTGGTCGTGCCGCCGGCGGCGATCGCGCCCGTGTTCGCACCTGCGCGCGCGAGACCGACAGCGGCCTCCTGCAGCGCGCGCTCCCATGACACCGCCCGCAGCTGGCCGCCGTCGCGTAGGAGCGGCTCGGTGACGCGCTCCTCGACGTGGAAGGACTGGTAGGCGAAGCGGCCCTTGTCGCACAGCCAGCCGTCGTCGACCTCGGTGTTGTCGCGGGCGAGGACCCGCAGCGCGAGCTCGTCGCGGACCGTGAGGCTGACGTTGCACTGCGCCGGGCAGAACGTGCACACGGTGCCGGCGTCCTCGACGTCCCACGGGCGCGCCCTGAAGCGGTAGGGCCGCGACGTGAGCGCGCCGACCGGGCAGAGCTCGATGATGTTGCCGCTGAACGGCGCGACGTACGGGTGCCCGTCGAACGTCGAGACGTAGGAGTGGGCACCGCGCTCGAGCAGCACCAGCTGGTAGTCCTCTGCGACCTCCTGGGAGTAGCGCACGCAGCGGTAACAGAGGATGCAGCGCTCGCGGTCGATCGCGATCAGCGGGGACAGCTCGAGTGGCTTGACGAAGTGTCGCTTGGGCTCGATGTAGCGCGAGATGCCACCGCCCCAGCCGAAGGTGATGTCCTGCAGCGGGCACTCGCCGCCCTTGTCGCACACGGGGCAGTCGAGCGGATGGTTGATCAGCAGGAACTCGACCACCGACTGCTGCGCGGTCTTCACACGCTCGCTCTGCGTGTAGACGACCATGCCGTCCTTGACGGGCGTCGAACAGCCGGTCTGCAGCTTGGGGATACCCTCTACTTCAACCAGGCACATACGGCACGCCCCGACTGGCTGGCCCAGCTTGGGCTCGTAACAGAAGACGGGAATCTCGACGTCGCCGTACTTGGCGGCGTCGACGAGCATCGCGTTCTCCGGTGCCTGCACCTCGCGGCCGTCGATCGTGAAGGTGATGGTCCTCGGTTCGGGCCTAGGCATGGCTGAGGCGGCGCTCCTCGATGTGCGCTTCGAACTCGTCTTTGAACTTCGCGATCATCGAGCCGATCGGCATCGCCATCGCGTCGCCGAGCACGCACAGGCAGTTGCCGATGATGTGCTCCTGCACCGAGGCCATGATCTCGAGGTCCATCGGCGTCGCCTCGCCCGCGTCGATCCGCTCGAGCATCTTGACCGTCCAGTTGGTGCCCTCGCGGCACGGCGTGCACTTGCCGCACGACTCGTGCCGGTAGAACTTGGCGACCTTCATCGCGACGTCGATGATCGGCGTGGAGTCATCGACGACGATGATCGCGCCGGAGCCGAGCATCGAGCCCGCCGCTGCGAGCGAGTTGAAGTCGTAGGGGACGTCGAGGTCCTCGGCTGTGAGCACGGGCGCGGAGGAGCCCCCCGGGAACCAGCACTTGAGCGCGCGCCCCTCGGGTGGTCCGCCGGCGAGGTCATAGATGATCTCGCGTGAGGGGACGCCCAGTTCGACCTCGTAGTTACCGGGGCGCGTGACGTGTCCGGAGACCGACACGAGCTTGGTGCCGGTAGAGGTCTCGACGCCGAGTTTCGCGTACTCCTCACCGCCCATTGCGATGATCGCGGGCACCGTCGAAAGCGTCTCGACGTTGTTGATCAACGTCGGTCCCTGGTAGAGGCCCTGGTTGGCCGGGAACGGCGGCTTCAGGCGCGGGTTGCCGCGCTTGCCTTCCAGCGAGTCCAGCAGGCCGGTCTCCTCGCCGCAGATGTACGCGCCGGCGCCGCGGTGCACCACCAGTGAGAGGGTGTGCCCGGAGCCGAGGATGTTCTCGCCGATGAAACCCGCGTCGCGCGCTTCGAACAGAGCGGCGTCGAGCACATCCGCCTGCAGCGCGTACTCGCCGCGGATGTAGATGAATGAACGATTGGCGCCGGCAGCGTAGGAGGCGATGATGATCCCCTCGATCAGCGCATGGGGGGTCTTCTGCATCAGTTCGCGGTCCTTGAACGTTCCCGGCTCGGACTCGTCGGCGTTGCACACCAGGTACTTGTCCATCGAGCCCTTCGGTAGGAACGAGACCTTCGTGCCCATCGCGAAGCCCGCGCCGCCACGGCCCCGCAGCCCGGAGGCTTTCAGCTGCTCCAGGACCTCTTCCGGCGTGAGCGCCAGCGCCTTGCGTAGCGACTCGTAGCCGCCGCGCCGTTCGTAGACCTCGAGTGTGTTCAGGCCCGGCTCGTCGATGTCGGTGAACAGGAGGATGGGATTCCCACCCACCTGAGCGGCGGAGCTGGCCATCGTCATGCGCCGCCCGGCCGCGCGGATTGCTCGGCCGGATGCTCCGGGAACTCGCGCGTGTTCGCGCGCGGGTCGGCCACCAGGCGCCGTGCGAGCTGCTTCTCGGGCAGGACCGGTCGGCTCGCGCGAACATCGTCGAGCAGCTGCGGCACGTCGGCGATCGTGAGCGGGCCGACGTAGACGCCGTCAACGGAGGCCATCGGTGCGATGTCGCACGCGCCGAGGCACTCGAATGAGCGCACGTTGAAGTCCGGATCCGCTCCGACGGCTTCGAGGAAGGCCGCGTGGAGCTCGTCGCCGCCGCACAGCGAACAGGAGATGTTGGTGCACACGTACACGCTGTGACGCCCGACCGGGGCGGTCTCGAGCATGTCGTAGAAGGTCGCGACCGAGTCCAGGTATGCCGGGGTGACGCGCATCACGCATGCGACCTGCTCGATCGCCTCGGGCGAGCACCAGCCGTGCACGCGCTGCGCGGCGGCGAGGGCCGGGAGCGCGGCCGAACGGCGGTCGGGGTAGTTGGCCATGTGCCCCTCGATCTCCGCGCGCAACGCCTCCGGCACGGCGGTGCTCGCCGGGTCTGGAATCTCCGCGGGGTCCTTCTCGAGGTCGGCAGCCTCGTCCCAGCCTCGGGGGCTCATCGGTCGATCCCTCCGAGGATCGGATCGAGCATCGCGGTGGTGGCGATCATGTCGGCGATGTAGCTGCCGCGAACCATCGGCGCGAGGGCCTGGAGGTTGACGAAGCTGGGGTCGCGCATGTGCACGCGCGCGGGCTTGGACGAGCCATCTGAGCGCACGTAGCAGCCGAGCTCGCCGCGCGGGGACTCGATCGGGTAGTACACCTCTCCAGGCGGCACGCGCATGCCCTCGGTGACGAGCTTGAAATGGTGGATCAGCGCCTCCATCGATGTCGCGAGCTCGTGCCGGGGCGGCAGCGCGATCTTGCGGTCCTCGGTGATGTGCGGGCCCTCGGGCAGCCCATCCAATGCCTGCTCGATGATGTGCACTGACTCGTATATCTCGGCCAGGCGCACGGCGAAGCGATCGTAGTTGTCGCCGACGGTCCCGACCGGGATCTTGAACTGGAACTCGTCGTAGGAGCTGTAGGGGTCCGCCTTGCGCAGGTCCCACGGGTTGCCGGCGGCTCGCAGCAGGGGTCCGCTCACGCCGAGCCCGAGCAGCGTCTCGGCGTCGAGCGGGCAGGTGCCGCGCAGGCGCTGCAGGACGATCTCGTTGGAGTTCAGAATCGCGCCGTACTCGTCGGCTCGCTTGGGCATGACCTTCAAGAACTCGCGCAGCTTTGACTCGAAGCCGGCGGGGATGTCCTCGATCACGCCGCCCACCTGGAAGTAGCGGGTGTGCATCCGCTGGCCGGAGGACATCTCGAACAGATCGAGGATCAGTTCGCGCTCGCGCAGGCAGTACAGGAAGATCGAGACCGCACCGAGGTCCAGTGCGCTGGTGCCGAGCCAGATCAGATGGGACGCGATGCGATTGAGCTCGAGGTGGATCACGCGCAGGTACTGGGCGCGCCTCGGGACGTCCACCTCGGCCAGCACCTCCACTGCGCCGCAGAACGCCATCGCATTGAAGTAGTAGGACAGGTAGTCCATCCGCTCAACGACCGGGATCACCTTCCAGTAGGCCTTGTCCTCGGCTGTCTTCTCGATGCCGGTGTGCACGTAGCCGACGATCGGTTTGAGGTCACGGACGACCTCTCCTTGCAGCGTCACGAGCAGTCGCAGCACGCCGTGGGTGGCAGGGTGGTGAGGGCCGAAGTTCAGCGTCAGCAGCTCGTCGTGCGCGCCGCTGCTCGGATCGTGCGGCTGCTCGAGCGGCGAGAGCGTGACGCTCTGCTCGCGCCGGCGGTACTCGGACAGCGTCCGGTTCTCTGCCGGGCTCACTCGCCTGTGCCCTTCGGGGTGCTTGTGCCCTCCTGGGTGCGCGACTCCAGCCATTTGCGCTCGTCGCGGGTGAAGATCACGGGTTCGCCGCCGATGGGAAAGTCTCGCCGCTGGGGATAGCCCTCGTAGTCCTCGGGCATCAGTATCCGGCGCAGGTCGGGATGCCCCTCGAACACCACCCCGAACATGTCGTACACCTCGCGCTCCTGATGGTCGGCCGTCGGCCAGCCCGCGCCCTCCGGTGTGTCCGCCGTCACCGACTCGACCGACGGCGCGTCGATGGGAACGCGCAGCTTGACGGTTATGCGGTCGACGCGGCTCATGTCCAGCAGCTCGTATATGACGCCGAGCCGCGGCTCCTCGGGGTAGTGGTCCATGCCGTGCACGCTTGCCAGGAACGTGTATCCCTTCTCGCGCAGCTTGGCGAGGACCGTGCGGATCCGGGCCGGCTCGATCACGACGGTCGCGCGGTTACGGAAGTACACGGTCTCCAGCGCGGCGTCGCCCAGCTCTGCGGCGAGCAGCTCCAGGCCCGTGGCATCGGGCATCTAGGGGCTCTCCTCGGTGCCCACGGCTTCGTAGCGCTCCCGCCAACCCATGTCCGGGTCGTCCTGGACGAGCTTGCGCAGCTTGAGCACGCCGTGCATGAGCGCCTCCGGCCGCGGCGGGCAGCCCGGCACGTGTACGTCGATCGGCATGAACTTGTCCGATGGCACCAGCGCATAGTTGTTGAACACGCCCATCGAGCTGCAGCACGCGCCCATCGAGATCGCCCACTTCGGCTCGAGCATCTGGTCGTAGAGCCTGCGGATGATCGGCGCCATCTTGATCGACACCCGTCCCGCGAGGATGATCAGGTCCGCCTGACGCGGAGACGCGCGGAAAGCCTCGTAGCCGAAGCGCGCGATGTCCATGCGGGGACCCGCGGCGTGGAACTGCTCCATCGCGCAGCACGCCAGCCCGAAGGCGAGCGGAAAGAAGGAGTTCGAGCGCGCCCACGCCACGGCGCTGTCAAGCGTGGTGGTCAACACGCGTTCCTGCACGTAGCGATCGAGCTCCGTGCCCTCCAGGTGCGCCGATTGGTTGGGCCCTTCGATCTCGCCCCCGCGCAGCATCTGCTCCGCGTTCAGCCCCTGCACGCGCAGCGGCCCGTCGCCGGGGCGCGACGCAGGCGAGCCCCGGCCCGCCGGGCCCAGCCGCTCGCGTTTTACTTCCACTCCAACGCTCCCCTGCGCCAGACGTATGCGAATGCGACGAACAGCAGCAGGATGAACACGATCGTCTCGGTCAGCGCGAAGCTGCCGTAGGCGCGCAGCTCGATCGCGATCGGGTACAGGAAGACCACCTCGATGTCGAACAGGATGAACAGCATCGCGATCAGGTAGAAGCTGATCCCGAAGCGCAGGCCCCGCTTGACCTCGGACGGCAGGCCGCACTCGTACGGGTCGTGCTTGTGCGGCGTGGCGCGGCGGGGCCCGAGGACCGAGTTCAGCACGGTGAAGGCGCCGCCTACGGCGCCACCGAGAACGAGGAATACGATCGCCGGGAGATAAGTGCGCAGCACCTCGCGCTGTTATATCACTGCTTGTGGCAGGGTGTTACATAGTGGCAATCGGCTCGAAATCCACACCCCTGTGACCCAGGCCGTCGTCGCCGGCGCGCTTGTCGTGGCGGCGCTCAATGCGATCACGGGCGTGCTCGGCAGTTTCGTCTGGTACCGCGGCGGGGCGCTCGCCGAGGGCACCAAGGCGACCCCGACCGGGCGCGTCTTCTGGATCATGCTCCGCGTCGGCCAGGGGGCGGCGTTGACGCTCGCGATCGCGGTCGGCTCGTTGGCGGCGGCCGGAAAGTACTCCAGCGTTCACCTCTTCTACCTGTACGCGCTGCTGCCGCTCGCGATCGCGTTCGTGGCCGAGCAACTGCGCGTCGCCTCGGCCCAGACGGTCCTCGACCAGCGCGGGCTCGAGAACGCCGCCGCGGTCGGCACGCTGCCAGCGCCCGAGCAGCGAGCGCTGGTGGCGGCGATCGTGCGTCGCGAGATCG
>Ga0208849_1001824_pt1 | contig 13224 bp, 9 predicted proteins | sample NGESurdeep072012_10_FD_184470 | JGI IMG/M metagenome (GOLD analysis project Ga0208849, IMG submission 184470) | Arctic peat soil microbial communities from Barrow, Alaska - NGEE Surface sample 53-3 deep-072012 (SPAdes) | ecosystem: Environmental > Terrestrial > Soil > Wetlands > Peat ...
CTGGCCACCACCAACAACGCGATAATGACCAATGCAAATGCGAGGAAAAAGAGCGCGTGCAGTTCGAGACGATACTCCAGCAGATTTGCCCGGTGGGCGAGGTAACGTCCAAATTCGATGAGCCGCGTTTGCAAGTCGAGCGGCTTGTTCAACCCCAGCGCGCCCAGAATGGCACCGAGCCAAACCCAGATGCGGCCTGTTTCAGAAGACCCCTGACTACGGACGACTGACCTCTGACGACGGCTTGAAACAAAAGCCGTCCGGAACGCAAGCAAGGCGGCGATCATATAGAGGGCGAACATCGTCCAGCCGAGCAAGGTCAACTGGCCCGCCACATGCATATCGGAACTCATCTGCCGGGAAAAGTAACAGGCAAAGGCTCAAAGGGGAAATTGAGAAAATAAAAATTGAGAAAGCAGAAATGAAACCGGGGAGCACACTTGGCCCGTGAAATAAAACCATGATTTACGTATATGTGCTGCGCTCTGAAACGGACAGTCAACTTTACACTGGTTGCACTCGTGATTTGCGCGCCCGCATGGCACTACACCATGCTGGCAGGGTTCCATCAACCAAGGACAGACGACCTCTAAAATTGATTTATTACGAGGCGTGCTGGAATGAACAAGATGCCTTCCGACGCGAAAAATATCTGAAAACCACCTGCGGAAAGCGCTACATCAAAATTCGATGCCGAAATTATTTCACGGGCTAAGAGACCTCGCGTGTCGTGGCGTGCGCCCTGCACACCACCTGCTGGCAAACATTCCAGCTTGAATTCTTTTGCGTTGCCCCCGGTTTCCGAATGGTTCGACGCGCGGCGCGTCGGACGGCACCCGGGGCGTGCGCGCCTCCCGGACCAAATCGGGAAATCCGCGTCATCTGCGGTTCAAACGAAAAGGGCGGGAAACCAGCAGCCATAAAAACGGGATTGCCGCGTTAAAGTTGCAATGTTAGGATAGGAATATGAGCACTTTGGCTCCAGTGGAAATCGGCAGCCTGATCACCCGCACGCCGGGCATCTGCGGCGGACGCCCTCGCATAGCCGGCACAGGTGTGTCGGTGCGCCGCGTCGTCATCTGGTATAAACTCGGCCTGGCGCCCGAAGACATCGCCGACCGTATCGGGCATCTTTCGTTGGCGCAGGTTCATGCCGCCCTGGCGTTCTACCACGCCAACCGTGAAGAAATCGAAGCTGCTTTGGCCGCCGAAGAAGCCGAGGCGGACCGGTTCGAGAAAGAAAATTCCGCCGTTCACCGGCCCGCGTGACCCTTCAGCTCTATTTCGACGAAGACACCATGGACAAAGGCTTGGTGACAGCCCTTCGTGCCAGGGGCGCGGATGTATTGACCGCTTTGGAGGCGGACATGATTGAGCGGCAAGATGACGATCATCTCAAATTTGCGACTGCAAATGGAAGAGTGCTCTACAGCTTTAATGTTGGCGATTACTGCCGCCTTCAAGCTGAAGGGCGAACCCATGCAGGACTAATTCTGGCGCAGCAACAACATTATTCAGCCGGCGAGCAGATGCGCCGGCTCCTTCGTTTGATCAACACACTCACTGCCGAGGAGATGCAAAACCGCATTGAGTTCTTGAGCCGCTGGCAGGTCTGACGGTCCGGTTTTAGATTCCAATGAGGTGCTGTCAAATCTGCAACCGCCGGGGTGAGGCGGCTCATTCTAAAAATCTGAAATCGGAAATTGGGAAAGTTGAAATGACGATTGCCGGCAGAAAGCGGAAATTGGAAAACAGAAAGTAGAAATGAAACTGCGGTTTGCTTTCTATTTTCTGCTTTCACCATTTTGCATTTTCAGATTTGAATCCGCGCCCATTCGTGCAATTCGCGTCCAAGAAGCTTTTGCAGGTTCCGTTTCCGTTTCGCCGTTTTTTCTCGCGGATCATCCCGCAACCCGGTAATTAAAACACAAAAAAATCCATGAAGATAGCCATTGTCGGTCTCGGTTACGTCGGCCTGCCCTTGTCGCTCCAGTTCGCGCGCTCCGGCGTGGAGGTGCTGGGGCTGGACATTGACCCGGCCAAAATCGCGGCGCTCAACCAGGGGCGGAGCTACATCAAGCACATTGAATCCTCGGCCATCGCCGAACCAGTCAGGGCCGGGCGGTTCTCGGCGTCCACGGATTTTGCGCGCATCCGGGAAGTGGCGGCGGTCATCATCTGCGTGCCGACGCCGTTGAACAAAAACCGCGAGCCGGATATTTCATTCATTCTCGAAACCGGCCGCAGCATTGCACCCCATCTGCAAAAAGGAACTTTGGTTGCGCTGGAATCCACCACTTATCCGGGGACGACGGACGAAGATTTGCGCGGCGTGCTGGAAGCCGGTTCGGGTTTGAAGGCCGGGGTGGATTTCCATCTCGCTTTCTCGCCCGAACGCGAAGATCCGGCCAATCCCGACAGCAGAGTTGCGGACATTCCCAAAGTCGTTGGCGGACTCACTCCGGCGTGTCTGGAACGCGCCCAGGCGCTTTATGGCCGGGCGATCAAAACAATTGTGCCGGTCTCGTCGTGTCGCGTGGCCGAGGCGACGAAGCTGCTGGAAAATATTTTCCGCAGTGTCAACATCGCCCTGGTGAACGAACTCAAGGTGGTCTACAGCGCGATGGGCATTGACGTTTGGGAGGTGATCAACGCGGCGAAGACGAAGCCGTTTGGTTTCATGGCCTTTTATCCCGGTCCTGGTTTGGGCGGCCATTGCATTCCGATTGATCCGTTTTATCTCACTTGGAAAGCGCGTGAATTTGGCCAAAACACCCGCTTCATTGAACTGGCTGGCGAAATCAACACGGCCATGCCGCAGCACGTGGTCAACCGCACCGCCGAGGCGCTGAACTCGATCCGCAAGCCGGTGAACGGCAGCCGCGTGCTGATTCTAGGACTGGCTTACAAGCCGAATGTGGATGATGAACGGGAATCGCCCAGCTACGTTTTGATGAACCTGCTCAAAGAACGCGGTGCCGACGTGGCGTATTACGATCCTTATGTGCCGGTCGTCCGGCCCACCCGCGAGCATCCGCAATGGGCGGGAATGCGTTCGGTCAGTTGGGATCGGCAAACGGTGCAAGGCTTCGATGCGGTCATCATCGCCACGAATCATCAGGCGGTTAATTATCAGGAACTGGCGGATTGGTCATCGTGCATCGTGGATACGCGCAATGCCATGTCAAACGCAAAAACAAAGCCTGGCCAAGTATGGAAAGCCTGAAAAGTGGCGATCCTACGCGAGCCCGTTCCGACATGATTGGGTCAACTCGGATAAAGCTACAAGGACGACGAAACCTTGTTGATTGGTTTTGGTTCTGGTAATGTGCCGCCGGCCGGGCGTTTGGCACAGTGGTTAGCGCGACTCGTTTACACCGAGTAGGTCGGGGGTTCGAATCCCTCAACGCCCACCAGCTTTTTTTTATTCTTCTTTTTCATTTCTTCGACTGTCCTTTCGCGGCCCGGTTTCACCCTTCGGAACGGACTGGCTTCTCTCCCTTGGTCGTCTGGTTTTCCCCCGTTTTTTTCAACATTATTGGCTTGGTTAAAAGTTTCTTTGCTGTGCAAAAGGAAACAGACAAACCCATTCCCATTGCCGGGCAAGCACTGCGCAAATAAATTCACCCATTGATAAACGCCTGTAAAATCAGGCGTTTTTTTGTGTCGCCGGAACTTTTTTTCAGGCTGGCATCGCTGTTGCTAAACTTGGCATCCAACTACAGGTTTGTGCCGACGGGTTCTGCACATAACCTGCAAGATTGGGCGGCGCAGGAGTCGCCGGCGGCGGTCGGTCTGGACACAGTGCAGTTCAAACAAAAAAAACTATGAAGAAAATTGAAGCGATCATCAAACCATTCAAACTCGAAGAGGTCAAGGACGCCTTGAGTGAAATCGGCATCGAAGGCATGACCGTCAGCGAGGTCAAGGGGTTTGGCCGGCAAAAAGGCCACACCGAAATCTATCGCGGCAGCGAATACACCGTGGACTTCCTGCCGAAGATCAAAATCGAACTCGTCATCGCGGACGGCCAGAAGGACGCCGCCGTGGCGGCGATCGTGAAAGCCGCCAAGACCGGCAAGATCGGCGACGGCAAGGTGTTTGTCTCGCCCATTGAAGACGCCATCCGCATCCGCACCGAAGAAAAAGGTGACTCGGCGGTTTAACCAACAAACAAACCTCACTCGAAAACAAAATGAAAAAATATTTACTGACTTTAGCTTTGATCGCTTCGGCCTCATTCGGTGCGCTCACCGTTCGCGCGGATGACACGAACACGATGGCATCCACGAACGCAATGGCAGCCGCCACGACGAACGCGGCTCCGGCCACGCCTGCCCCGCTGCCGGCGGCCTCGATGGATCAGCGCGTTTCAGCGCTCGAAGCTTATATTGAAAACGGCGATCCCACGGCTGCGTTGAAGGACACCAACGGCAACATTGTCGTGCAGGATCCAATCATGAGCAGCCTTGTCAACAGCACAGGCAGCGCAAGTCCATATCCGGGACCCGGTCACAATGCGTGGCTGTTGACCAGCACGGCGCTGGTGTTGTTCATGACCCTGCCCGGCCTCGCGTTGTTCTACGGCGGCATGGTTCGCAAGAAAAATGTGTTATCCGTTCTGGCGCAGTGCTTCCTGATCACTGGCTTGGTGACCATTCTTTGGGTGTTTGTCGGCTACGGCATGATCTTCGGGGGCACAAACGCGCCGGGCAAGGAAGACTTAATTTCCGGGTGGGTAGGCAGTCCGATGATTTGTTGGATGCTCAAAAATGTCACATCGGCGCCCAATCCAAATTACTCTTACTGGGTTTCCGAAAACGTGGTGGCCATGTTCCAATTGATGTTCGCCATCATCACCCCGGCGCTGATCATCGGTTCCATCGCCGAACGCATGAAGTTCAAGGCCATCTTCGTGTTCATGACGTTGTGGATGCTGGTTGTTTATTTCACCCAAGGCCATGCGGTCTGGGGCATCAACGGCGCGATGAACGGCGTTTGGAACGCCAAAGCCAAGATTCACGCCATGGACTTCGCCGGTGGCACGGTGGTGCATATGACTTCCGGCTATTCGGCATTGGTGCTCTGCTTGATCCTCGGCAAGCGCAAAGGATTCGGCAAGGAAAACTTTGCGCCGCACAGCCTAGTGCTGACGTTCATCGGCACCGGCATGCTGTGGGTCGGCTGGTATGGATTCAACTCGGGCAGCGCCGTGGCGGCTGACGTGGTTGCCGCAAACGCCTTTACCACCACCACCATCGCGACAGCGATTGCATCCTTTGTGTGGCCGATGTGGGAGTGGATCGTCAAAGGCAAGCCGAGCGTGCTCGGTTTCTGCTCCGGCGCCGTTGCCGGCCTGGTTGTGATTACGCCTGCGTGCGGTTACGTCACGCCTCAAGGCTCGATCTGGATCGGCATTGCGGCCGGCACCATCTGCTGGTTCATGTGCTACAAGGTTAAGGGCTGGTTCGGTTATGACGACGCCTTGGACACCTTCGGCGTTCACGCGATCGGCGGAACCACCGGTGCCATCATGACCGGCATGCTGGCTCGCACTACCGCCAATCCCAACTTTGGGGGCGTCTTGAACGCGGGCAGCGTCAAATACGTCAATGACACGCTGTTCCAACCGCTGGTCTGGGAACAATGCAAGGCGGTCGGCGTCACCATTGTCTTGAGCGTCGTTGGCACGGTCATCATCGCCTATATCACGAAGGTTCTCGTGGGTCTGCGCCCGACTGAAGAGGTCGAAATGGCCGGTCTCGACGAGTCCGAACACGGCGAAGTCGGTTATCACGACATGTAATTCGCCAGCTTGAAATTCACGCGGCGGGCAACGCAAGTTGCCCGCCGTTTTTGTTTTTCAAGCCATCCTCATCGTCATCCCCATCCTCTTTTTTCAATTCGAGGATGAGAATGAGGAGGATTAAACCACCTGAACCACCAACGCCGTCGTGTTGTCGCGCCCGGAATTGGCCAGCGAAGCCTCAACCAGCGTTGACGCGGAAATGTTTTTGGAACGCAGCAGTTCAACCAGTTGCCGGTCGTAAAGCCCGTCCACCAGGCCGTCCGTGCAAAGCAGAAAAATGTCGCCGCGTTCAAAGGCCACCGCGCCAACCTGCGGCTCGACGAACTGGTTCGCCCCGCCGAGCGCGCGTTGCAGCACGTTCCGGCGCGGGTGCGTGCGCGCCTCGCGTTCGTTGATCTGCCCGTTGCGGAACAGCCAGCCGACGTGCGTGTCGTCATGCGTGAACTGCATGATTTCCTTTTTTTTGCGCGGCAGATGATAGATCCGGCTGTCGCCGATGTGGCCGAAATACATCCAGCCCGGCGTGAACCAGCACAGGCTCATCGTCGTCTGCATTCCCTCCGTTTCCTCGTAGCTGCCGCCGACAAAAACGAGCGCGCGATGAATCTGCGAAAATAACTCCGTCAACACGTCGGAAACTCCCGCGTTCAGCCCGCTCGCCGACTGCATGAAGGCGCGCGGCAGCAGCGTCGTGATCCGCTCCACGGCGATGCGGCTGGCGAATTCGCCCGCGTGTGCGCCGCCCATGCCGTCGCACACGGCAAAGGCGAAGTCCCTTTTTTCAATGGAAGCGTCGCCGAATTTTCCGAGCCGGAAAATTTCGCGCGCGTCAAACTGGAGCGCGAGAAAAGCGTCCTCGTTGTTCTGGCGCACCTTGCCGGTGTCCGAGCAGCCGGACCATTTTAGTAAAGCAGATGTTTTGCGTGTCATTTCATTCTCATTCTCATCGTCATTCTCATCCTCAACTGTGATTTATGAGGATGAGGAAGAGGCTGACGAGGATTTGCTTTCGGGAAGAATGGTGGCGAACTCGAAATCAATCAAACAAAAGCGTCCGTCGGAAAAACGGTAGGTGATGTTGCGCGGATCGGCGTCGTCGTGGCGCACGCCGAATTTTTCCAGTTCGGCAAACAGTTCCCTGGCGCGCCGGTCGTCAATGCGTTCGACGCGGCTGCCGCAGTTCGTTGTGACGATGCGGAGATTTTTTTCATCCGCTTCGATCAGCCGGGGAACGAAGCCGCAGCCGCGCGCTTCGAGATGACGCAGCACGCGGACTTCGTTGGCGAACCGCCGGGGCGCGTCCGGCCCGTGATAGGCCTTGAACACGCGCCCGTCGAAACCCAAATGGACGGTCGCGCGCAATGTGTCTTTGACTTTAAGCATGTCTGCGGAACCGCGTTCCGCCGTCCCCCGACTATCGCCCAGAGTGGCCAGCTTGAAAAGCCGGTTCCTGAAAGGTTGTGATTTGGCGCGCCGCCGGACGGCGGAACGGGCGGAACAATTTGCGCACCGTGGCTGAAATTCAACAGAAAATTCGCGCCGGGCCGGAGCGTGTGAATAAGTGACCGCTGCTAAAAACCCTTTGCCGACGCGGCGAAAACACGTTTCGGCGACCGGCGCGCGTAAAATTCTTGCGGTGTGGCACTCGCCCTGCTAAAAAGCGCACACCACAGGTTCAACTAAAAGTTGGATTGAAAGACCTGTATTCACTGACAACCACAACCATCACGCACATGGCAAAATATAAATTAGAATACCTCTGGCTGGACGGCTATGAACCCGTCGCCAACCTCCGCGGCAAAACTCAAATCAAGGAATTTGCGAAATTTCCAAAACTTGAAGAGCTTCCCTGGTGGAACTTCGACGGCAGCTCGACGCGCCAGGCCGAAGGCCGCACGTCGGATTGCATGCTCAAACCCGTGGCCGTCTATCCCGACACCACCAAGAAGAACGGCGCGCTCGTCATGTGCGAGGTGTTCATGCCCGACAAGACGACCCCGCATCCGAGCAACGCCCGCGCGACGATTCCCGATGATCCCGGCGCATGGTTCGGTTTCGAGCAGGAATATTTTCTCTACAAGGACGGCGCGCCGCTCGGCTTCCCGCCCGGTGGCGGCTTTCCCCCGCCGCAAGGTGAATACTATACCGCCGTCGGCTACAAGAATGTCGGCTGCATCGCGCGCGAGATTGTGGATACGCACCTGGATCTCTGCCTCGACGCCGGCATCAACCATGAAGGCATCAATTCCGAGGTCGCCAAGGGCCAGTGGGAATTCCAAATCTTCGGCAAAGGCTCCAAGAACGCCGCCGACCAGATGTGGGTCGCGCGCTACCTGCTCATGCGCCTCTGCGAAAAATACGGGGTGGACGTGAACTGGCATTGCAAACCCCTCGGCAAGGACGTGGACTGGAACGGTTCCGGCATGCACTCGAACTTCTCCACCGAACATATGCGCGAAGTGGGCGGCAAGGAATACTTCGAGGCGCTCATGGCGGCGTTCGACAAATACAAGAACGAGCACATCGCCGTTTATGGCCCGGACAATCATCTCCGCCTGACCGGCCTGCATGAAACGCAGTCCATTGACAAATTCAACTACGGCGTGGGCAACCGCGGCGCTTCCGTCCGTCTGCCGCAAACCTTCATTCCCAATGGCTATCGCGGCTATTTGGAAGACCGCCGTCCGAATTCGCAGGGCGACCCCTATAAGATCGCGGGCCGCATTTTGCAGACCATCGCGACGGTGCCGACCGGCCCGGCCAAGAAGGGCAAGAAGTAGTTCTCAAAGTTCTAAAAGCAGCCAGCGGAGGAACTGGGGCGACGGCGCGAGCGAAAGTTCGCGCCGTTTTTGTTTTGAACCTAAAAACCGCAGTTGAGACGGTGGCTTGCGGCGGAACAAATTAAATCTGGGTTGGGGATCCCGGCCTCATTCCTTTGTCCCCATTCCGTTGTCCGATGCCTTGATCATTGAATCGTGTCTTTGACAAAGGAATCGGGACAAAGGAATGAAGTGCCCCAGCCGATTCCTGCTTCCGGCACCGAAACGGCGCTCCAGAAATCGGCCATCCGGTTGAAAAGGGTTCAGGCCGGTCTGCACCTGCCGGGTGAACGAAAAGCAAAGTTTTAGCGTCAACTTTATCCTGGCTGGAATGGTCGCAAACTTGCTTCAACGATTCCTCCAATTGCGGAGAATAGGTTGAAAATTGAAAACGCGGACGCCCTACTCCGCCTTGCGCGCCTGGGCCAGCAATAGTTTTTCCTCCGGCAGCAACTGTCCGTCTTTCGCCGCCGTCGCCAGAAAAGGCGCGGCCTTCCCGTTTTCGCCCAGCGCGGACAACAGCACGCCGTAATAGAGCGCCGTGGAAGGATTTTGCAGCGATTCACTTTTCAATTTTTCCAGCACTGCAACGCCGTCACGCGTCCGGCCCTGCAAATGCAGCGCGTAGGCGTAGGTGGAGACCACATGAGGATTGCCGGGGAGCTGGTCGAACCCGGCCTGCGCCAGTTTGAAGGCCGCCGGCAGATTGGTTTTGAGCAGCAACGACGTGGCGGCGAGATCGTTCTTGATCGCGGCATCGTCTGGATAAAATGCGAGCAGCTGGGAACAAAGCTGGTTCAATTTGAGCGTGTTGCCCGCCATGAAAAGGTCGCGCTCCAATTCCTTCGAGGCCGCGCGTTCCCGGGGATATTTTGTGACAATGATCCAGAGCAAATCATCCTTTTCCTGATTCATGCCCCATTGTCCCGTGAGTTGCAGCAGCGTGGTCAGCGGACCGGATCGTTGCCCGGCTTCGGTGACGGCCGCGTGCCAGTTGCTCTGGGCAATCATTGACTGGCCGAGTTTGCCGCACGCATGGGACAAAAAGGCGAACCGCAGAAATTCCATCTCGCCCCAGTCGCCCTTGGTGGTGAAGTCGCGGAGCGCCGGCCAGTTGGTCTGCGCCAGAAAACAATTCACCACGGCCAGCCGCACCGGCGGCTGCGTTTGCAGGCTGGACGGCAGGTTCGTCAGCCAGAGAATCGCGCCGGCGGAATGACCGTTGGCCGTCATCCAGTCAGCCACGCGCGCCGTGTCGGCGGCATTGGTGGAGGATTGTTGCACAGATTTTAATTGCGGCAAAAGTCCGGGGCTTTTGAGCCGCTGCAAAATGTCGAGGTGCTGCAGCCGGTCGGCGAGGCTGCATTGTGCATTGGTCAGCAACTCCGTGGAATAATTCAGCGCCCCGGCCGCATCGTCATGCATCAGACGGTCGGCCACCAGCGGGCGCAGCGCCGCCGGACCAAGATTCGGGTCGTTGGATAACTGCTTCAATTTGGCGCGGGCCGCGTCCAGCACGGCGGCGGCGTTGGTCGAGCCAAGGCGGAGAACGGCGAGGTTGATCTGGAACAACTGGTTGGTCGGCTCCAACTGGCACGCCGTTTCAAACTCGGCTTCCGCCGCCGCCATGCGGTGGAGGCTCAAATCCAGTGCCGCAGAAAGAACGTGGTAATCGGCACGTTTGCCGGCCGTGGCTGACAGGTCGCCTAGAATCTGCGTGGTCAGCGGATAGGGCGGATTTTGATAACGCAATCCGGCGGATGCCAGGGCAAGCTGGTTCGTGATGCTGGGGGATAATTTCGCCACGCGCCGCCACCAGTCCAGCGCTGCGGGTGAATGGGCGGAATCGTTGAGTTCGGCCATGATGCGGCAGGCCGGGACGTTGTTGGAATTGAGCAGCAGCGCCACCCGCGCACACAACAGGGCGTTGCGATAATCGCCCTGGGCAAAAAAGGCCTGCCCCTGCGCCTGATTGCGCGTTTCCTTGAAATGCCGGTAACCCAGCCAGCCCCAATGCGCCGCCGCCGCGAAAATGACCATTACGATCAATCCAGCCGCCGAAATCTTGATATATTTTTTCCCTTCGTCGCTCACCAACTTATCTATGCAAAATTTCCACCGGTTTTGAAAGAATATTTATTCCGCAAGCACGTTGCGGGTGGCGGGACAGCGGGACAGAACCGGCGGCTTTTGAGCTTGACGTGCGTTGCCCGAGTCACTATTTTCCAAGGACAAAGCGGTTAATTTGCTGGCCCGCCAGCGTGCGAAAGTCGGAGACAAAGGTCTTTCCGACTTTTTTGTTCGCTGGATGTCGCCGGAGCGGTTGCCGTTTATCAGCGTATGAATGCAGATTTTTTAGCCGGACTGGAATTTTGGGAACGTGAAAAAGGCGTCAGCCGTGAGACTCTCATGGCTGCCGTCCAGGACGCGTTGTTGCAGGCTGCCAAGAAAGCCGTCGGCCCGGCGCGCGAAATGCGCGTGGAAATTGACCAGAAAAACGGCGACATCAAAGCCTTTGCCAAGCTAATTGTGGCGGACAAGGTGATTTCGCAGCATGATCAAATTTCGGTGTTCGACGCGCGCCGCCTCAAGGCCGACTCAAAGGTGGGCGATGAAATCGAAAAGGAAGTGACGCCCGCCGGTTTCGGCCGCATCGCGGCGCAATACGCGAAACAAGCTCTGATGCAAAAAGTCCGGCAGGCGGAGAAGGCGCTCATTTTCACCGAGTTCAAGGACCGTGTGGGCGACATCGTCAGCGGTTCGGTGCGGCGTTTTGACCGTTCGGACGTGATTTTGGATCTGGGAAAATACGAGGCGTTGATGCCGAACAAGGAGCGTGTGCCGACGGAGGAATACCAGGTCGGCGAACGCATCCGCTGCTACGTCAAGGCCGTGCAGGAAGGTCCGCACGGGCCGGAAATCATTTTGTCGCGCGCCGATCCGCGTTTCATCATCAAGCTGTTCCAGTTGGAAGTTTCGGAAATCAACGACGGCACGATTGAGATCAAAGGCATCGCGCGCGAACCGGGTTTCCGCACGAAGATGGCGGTTTATTCGCGCGACCCGAAAGTGGACCCGGTCGGCGCGTGCGTCGGAATGCGCGGCCAGCGCGTCAAAAACATCGTCCGCGAGTTGAACAATGAAAAAGTGGACGTGATTCCGTGGTCGTCCGACCTCAAGGCTTTTGTGACGAAAGCGCTGGAACCGGCAAAGCTCAAGAGCATCGAGCTTGATGAAAGAGGCAAGCGCCTGAAAATTTTGGTGGCGGAGGACCAGTTGTCGCTCGCCATCGGCAAGCGCGGCCAGAACGCGCGGCTGACCGCGAAACTGCTCGGCTGGGAAGTGGACATTGACGCCGAACAGGTGATCACCAAGGGTTTCGAGGAAAAAGTCGCGGAAGCGGTCGAGGCGATTGCGGCCATTCCGGGAATTTCCCGCGAGCAGGCTGACGCGCTCGTCCACGCCGGCGTCACGCGGCTCGAAGATTTATTGTCGGCGGAAGCCGGCGACATCGCGGACATTCCGCAGGTTGGCGAAAACGCGGCGGCGATTTTGGAAGCGGCGCACGCCGAGGCGGAACGTAAAAAAATCCGGCTTGATGGCGATGATTCGTCAAACAGCAGTCCGTCGAAAAATTGATTTTATGGCGCAGGCCGGAAAAAATTTGTTTGCGCGATTTGAGTCATGAAGGCGAATTGCCCATTTCGGCCGGCGGCGGTGAAAAATATTTATGCCCGTTCGTATTTACGACATTGCGAAGAAACTTGGCCTGGAGAACAAAGAAATTCTCACGAAGGCCAAGGAGCTGGGCATTGCCGCCGCCAAAGTTCCCTCCAGTTCGCTCGATAAAATCAGCGCCGAATGGCTCGAAGAGGAGTTGATCAAGGGCGATCCCGCCCTGGCCGCCAGGCTCGCCGCGCCGCCGGTTGAGGAAAAACCCAGGCCCGCACCGGTCGAGGAAAAAATCATCCTCATCACCGCGCCGCCACCCGCGCCGCCTGCGCCTGAACCCGCGACAGTCGCTGACGGCGAAATTGCATCCACCGCCCCGCCGGTTGAAGACCCGTCCAAGCCAGCGGTTCCGCCGCCCGCGCCCAAACCCGTTGTTCCGCCTCCGCCGCCAAAGCCGCAGATGGGCGAGAAAGTTGGTTTCATCCAGTTGCCCACACGGCCTGCTTCGTCGCGTCCAGGTGAACGTGATCGTGGCGGCGACCGTGGCGGTGGGCAGCGTTCGCAGCCGGGTGGTGGCCGTCCGGGTCAGCCGCAGCGCGGTGATTCGCGCCAGCCATTTCAACGCGGACGCGATGGCCGTCCGCAGCCCGGTTCACAACAACCGGCCAAACCCGCCGCGCCGCAGCAACCGAAAATTTCCCTGCCGTCCGACGCACAGGTCATCACCATCAAGCCGCCGATTGTCGTTCGCGCGCTGGCGGAGGCGCTGAAGCAAAAGCCGTTCACGATCATCGCCGAGCTGATGAAGCTGAAGGTGATGGCAACCGTCAACCAGTCCATTGACGAAAAAATCGCCGCGCAGATTGCGGCTCATTACGGCTACAAGTTTGAAGCTGAAAAACGCGCCAAGGGCGAAGGTGTCGT
>Ga0208849_1001825_pt1 | contig 13223 bp, 11 predicted proteins | sample NGESurdeep072012_10_FD_184470 | JGI IMG/M metagenome (GOLD analysis project Ga0208849, IMG submission 184470) | Arctic peat soil microbial communities from Barrow, Alaska - NGEE Surface sample 53-3 deep-072012 (SPAdes) | ecosystem: Environmental > Terrestrial > Soil > Wetlands > Peat ...
CGCATCAACCAGATCAAGGCGCAGATCGAGGAGACCACCTCGGACTACGACAAGGAGAAGCTGCAGGAGCGTCTGGCGAAGCTCGCCGGCGGGGTTGCGGTCATCCGCGTCGGCGGCGCGACCGAGATCGAGGTAAAGGAGAAGAAGGACCGCGTCGACGACGCTCTCAACGCCACCCGTGCGGCGGTCGAGGAAGGCATCGTCCCCGGCGGCGGCGTCGCACTTCTGCGCGCCAAGAAGGCGGTCGAGAAGCTGAAGAACGACAATCCCGACGTCCAGGCCGGCATCAACATCGTGCTGCGCGCGCTGGAATCGCCGATCCGTCAGATCGTCGAGAACGCCGGTGTCGAAGGCTCGATCGTTGTCGGCAAGGTGCTCGAAAGCAAGCAGGAGAACTTCGGCTTCGACGCGCAGAGCGAGACCTACACCGACCTCGTCGCGGCCGGCATCATCGACCCGACCAAGGTCATGCGCACGGCGCTGCAGCACGCGGCTTCGATCGCCGGCCTGCTCATCACCACCGAAGCAATGGTGGCCGAGCGCCCGAAGAAGGAGCCGCCGATGCAGATGCCCGGTGGTGGCGGTGGCATGGGCGGCATGGACTTCTAGTCCACGCAACCCAGTTCAGAAATTCGAAGGGCGCGGTTTCGACCGCGCCCTTTTTTGTCGATGTCATTTGTCAGAAGCGGTTCCGAAAAGAAAAAGGCCGCCTGATGGGGCGGCCTTTTCTTACTCACGTTCGACCCAGCTACGGACAGTGACGCGGGCCGTGATTGCTCATGTACATGCCGGTCGCCGGATTGTAGGTCCTGAACCGGTAGCAGGAGTTACCGTCGTAGTAGGATTGGTTGGCTACGGAACCAACGACGGCACCGGCAAACAGGCCGCCGAGCAGGCCGGCGACAACGCCGCCACCGTTGTCATAGCCGTAGCCGTAGCCGTAGCCGGGATAGCCGTAGCCATTTCCGTAGCCCGGGTATCCATAGTTATGGTTGTGGTACCAATTATGGTGTTGGTGCTGAGGGAATACGTTCGGCACGTGCGCCTGCGCGGCCGTCGTCGCGGCTAGCGTGCTTCCCGCCAGCAATGCGACAGCGGCGATTTTTGCAATTCGCGTGGCCTTTAGCATGTTTCTTCCTCCTGATTGGTCGCTTGCAAACCAGACGCGCGAAACCGGGTTTGGTTCCACGTTCGGGCTCTTCCTAAAGACATAAAAGACATATCCGCGGTTGCGTCCTGCCTCTCGCAGCACCTTTGCGTTTTCGACCTTTCGCGTGTTCACAGCGCGCCGCGGTTCAGGCACTGGGGTTTCACTTGCATCCTTTGCGCAATCTCGCGTTACTGCTCGGGCGCTTCATGGCGGCCGCGGTCTTCGTTTTCGACGCTTACCTGATCGTCAAGGAGCCGGATTCCGCCGCCGCATTCATTACTCAAATCGGCCTTCCCGGACATGTCGCGGGCGTTCCACTGGTGATGGTGCTGGCGCTTTGTCAGCTCGTCGGCGCGATCATGCTCGTGTTCGGATTCTGGACGCGGTTTGCTGCTCTTTGCTTTGCGGCGTTCTGCGTTGCCACGGCCGTACTGGTTCATCACAATTTCGGCAGTACGTCGGAAACCATCCAGGCGGGCAAGGATATGGCGATCGCCGGAGGCTTCCTTTTCCTTTTCGGGTCGGGACCGGGACGCTGGTCGATCGACGGGCGCCGCGGGGGCTTTGACCCAGCGCGGTAATGCCCCGATCATGTTCCGGTAATCATCCGGTTAGTCTCTAGCCGGCAAAGTGGGCCCGCGACTGATTCCGTCGCCAGGGAGACCTCCCCCGTGAAGAACATCCTTGCCGCGCTGGCGGAATTCGCCCGCCTCGGCGGACCCTACTTCCGTGGCCGCGACTGGCGGGCCGCGTGGACCCTCTCGGCGCTGGTGATCGGCATCCAGCTCTTTCAGGTATATCTGTCGGTGCTCTCCAACAACTGGAGCAACGCCTTCTACACGTCGCTGCAGGACAAGGACTGGCCGACCTTCGTCTATCAACTCGGTGTCGTCTTCACGGGACTGGCGGTACTCTTCATCGTCACGGGCGTGGCCCAGTACTATCTCGGCCAGTGGCTGACCATCCGCTGGCGTGTATGGATGACCGACCGCTATCTCGGCGAATGGCTGACTCGGTCGGCGCACTACCGCATGCGGCTCGAAGGCAATCCGGCGGACAACCCCGACCAGCGCATTTCGGAAGACATCCAGCAGTTCATCAGCGGGTTTATCTCGATCTTCGTCGGGCTGCTTGGCTCGGTCGTCCAGCTGGCGACGTTCCTGATCATCCTGTGGAACCTGTCGAAGAACACACCGCTCATTATTGCCGGGGTCACCTACAACATTCCCGGCTATCTCGTGTGGGCCGCGCTCGGCTACGCCGTGCTTGGCACTTTCATCGCCCACCGCATCGGCAAGCGGCTGGTATTCCTCAACTTCCAGCAGCAGCGCTTCGAGGCCGACTTCCGCTTCGGACTGGTGCGCTTCCGCGAGAGCTCGGAGGAGATCGCCCTCCTCCGCGGCGAGAACGCCGAGCGCGAACGACTCGACAGCCGCTTCGGCAACGTCATCACCAATTTCTACGCCATCATGAACCGGCAGAAGTGGCTGGTGAGTTTCCAGGCGGGTTACGACCAAATCGCCAACGTGTTTCCCTACGTCGTGGTGAGCCCGGCTTATTTCTTCAGCACGATGAAACTCGGCGAGCTTACCCAGATCGCCGGCGCCTTCGGCACCGTGCAGAGCAACCTGTCATTCTTCGTGTCGTCCTACTCGACGCTTGCCAACTGGAAGGCGGTGGTCGACCGGCTGTCCGGCTTCGACCGCTCGATCGCGCGGGCGCAGGCGCTGGAACACACCGGTCCGCAGATCGCCAACGACAGCAAGGGCACGCTCGTCGCCGACGGACTTTCGGTGAACCTGCCGGATGGACGCGAGATCGTGCGCGTGCCGCGTTTCGACGTGGCGCGCGGCGACCGCCTGCTGGTCACCGGACCGACCGGCTCGGGCAAGACCAGTCTCTTCCGCGCGCTCGGCGGTGTGTGGCCGTACGGCTCCGGCACCATCCATGTGCCGGAGGGCGCCGACGCGCTGGTGCTGCCGCAGAAGGCCTACATGCCGCTCGGCGCCCTGCGCGGCACGCTCACCTACCCACACGCCGAAAACGCGTATCCCGACGACGCGGTTGCGGCCACGTTGCGCGACGTCGGGCTCGGCGCATTCGCCGGCGAACTCGACGCTACGCATCAGTGGGGCAACCGGCTTTCCGGCGGCGAGCAGCAGCGCATCGGCATTGCCCGCGCCATCCTGCAGAAGCCGGGCTGGCTGTTCCTCGACGAGGCGACCTCGGCGCTCGACGAGGAATCGGAGGCGGCACTCTACCGGCTGCTGCGCGAACGGTTGCCGGAGACGGCGATCGTCTCGATCGGCCACCGGGAGAGCCTCCGCCAGTTCCACTCGCGCTTCATGCAACTCGCCGGCGACGGCAATGGTCCGCGTACGCTTAGCGAGGCCGCTCCCGCCTAGATGGGCGGGCAAACTTGCTGGGATGGGGGCCATGCGCTAGGAAGCGCGCGACTTTCACGGCGGCAGACGCTTCCCCATGGCGAGCAACGAAAAGACGCTGAAGGCCCGCAGCCCGCGCGGCTTCGCCGACCGCTCGGCCGCGGACATCCGCGCGACCGAGAAGATGGTGGCGACCATTCGCCGTGTGTACGAGCGCTACGGCTTCGAGCCGGTGGAGACGCCGCTCGTCGAATACACCGAGGCACTCGGCAAGTTCCTCCCCGACCAGGACCGGCCGAACGAGGGCGTGTTCTCGTTTCGGGATGAGGGTGACGACGAGAATTCGGACTGGCTGTCGCTGCGCTACGACCTGACGGCGCCGCTCGCCCGCTATGTCGCGGCGAATTACGACAAGCTGCCGAAGCCCTATCGCAGCTACCGCGTCGGCTGGGTGTTCCGCAACGAGAAGCCGGGGCCGGGACGCTTCCGCCAGTTCCTGCAGTTCGACGCCGACACGGTGGGCGCCGCCTCGCCCGCCGCCGACGCCGAGATGTGCATGATGATGGCGGACGTGATCGAAGAACTCGGCATTCCGCGCGGGCAGTACGTCATCAAGGTGAACTCGCGGAAGGTGCTTGATGGCGTGATGGAGGCGATCGGCCTCGCCGGTGATGGGAATGCAGGCCGACGCCTGACCGCGCTGCGGGCCATCGACAAGCTGGATCGGATAGGCATCGATGGCGTGCGCGAACTGCTTGGTCGCGGCCGCAAAGACGAGAGCGGGGATTTTACAAAGGGCGCGGAACTTACAACTGCTCAGGTTGACGCTTTGACCGGCACATTTAGTCCCTTCACGCACGACTGGCAAAAGCCATTCGCTATCAAGACATACGAAAAGTATCTGCTGCCTCTGATACCAAGTGGGGTGTTTCCCAAACCAGTGGAGGATGGTCTCGACGACCTGGAGGCAATTCGTGGACTGCTGCGCGCGCCGCAGCAGGATTCGCACCCTATCTACGGCCCCGACCGCATCCGCATCGACCCCTCCGTCGTGCGCGGTCTCGAGTACTACACCGGCGCGGTGTTCGAAGCGGAGTTGCTGGCAGAAATCGCGAACGAGAAGGGCCAGCCGGTGGTGTTCGGCTCGGTCGGCGGCGGCGGGCGGTATGACGGGCTGGTCGGCCGCTTCATGAAGGACAACGTGCCGGCGACCGGTTTTTCCATCGGGGTGTCGCGGTTGCAGGCGGCGTTGTCGGCGCTGGGAAAGCTGGAAGACAAGGGCGCGACTGGCCCTGTCGTAGTGACCGTGATGGATGAGTCGCGCATTGGTGACTACCAAAAAATGGTCGCCGACCTCCGCAAGGCAGGCATCTCGGCCGAATTGTACTTGGGCAAAGGCAAATTCGGAGCGCAGATGAAATACGCTGACCGGCGCGGCGCTCCGCTGGTCGTTATCCAAGGCGAGAACGAACACAATCAGATTCCGCCTGTCGTTCAGATCAAAGATATGCGCGTTGGCAAGGCCCTCTCTGCCGTTGCGGAAGATCGTCAAGCGTGGACGGATAGTCGGAGCTTGTCTCAGCAAGAGTGGCCTGTGGATCGACTCGTCGAAGCAGTTAGCAGCTTGCTCGGGCGCGCGTCGTGAGCGACCCCTATGAAGCGCTGCGCCGGCTGCTTTCGGATGCCGGTTACGCTTTTGTCGAGCCGCCGGTGGTGCATCCGGCGAGCGTTTTCGTCGAACTGGCGGGCGAGGACCTGCGGCGGCGGCTTTACCTGACCAGCGCGGAAGACGGCACCGAGCTGGCGCTGCGGCCCGACTACACCATTCCGGTCTGCCTGCAGCACATTGAGGGCGGGCCCGCGAGGCGGCGCGCGAACTATGCCTATCTCGGGCCGGTGTTTCGCCTGCGGCCGGGCGAGAGCGGCGAGGCGACGCAGGCAGGCATCGAATCGCTCGGACGTACCGACCGGGTAGCGGCCGACGCCGACGTGCTGAAGCTGGCGTTCGCCGTGACGACCCTGTTCGGCGTGAAGCGGCCGCGCGTAATCATCGGCGACTCGGCGTTGTTCGCCGCGTTGCTCGACCAACTCGACCTCAGCCCGCCGTGGCAGCGGCGGTTGGCGCGCGCCTTCGGCGATACGGCGCGGCTCAAGGGATTCATCTCCAAGGCCAACGGCAAGGCCAAGGCCGTCGCATCGCGCTCGGAACTCGATGGCGCCTCCGTCGCCCAGGTGAAGGCGGCCGTGGCGGATCATTTCGCCGCGACCGGGCTTGGCGGCGTGGGTGGCCGGACGGCGGCGGAAATCGCGGAACGCTTTGTCGAGAAGGCGGCGCTGGCACAGGGCATTCCGGCCCGCGCCGCCGCGACGCTCTCGGCGTTCCTGTCGATCAATGGTACTCCGGTCGAGGCTCTCGCCATGTTGCGGGCGTTGGCCAAGCGCGACAAACTCGATCTCGGCAAGGCGCTCGACCGCTTCGAGAAGCGGGCGGAAGCGTTCGCGGGACACGGCATCGACCTCGACCGGCTGGCTTTCGCCGCCGACTTCGGCCGGCGGCTCGACTACTACACCGGTTTCGTCTTCGAATTCCGCCAGAGCAAGGCGGCCAGCGAGCCGATCATCGGCGGCGGCCGCTACGACAGCATGACGGCGCACATCGGTACATCGCGCGAAGCAGTGCCGGCGGTGGGCTTCGCCGTCTGGCTCGACCGGTTCGGAGTGCAGCGATGAGCGGGCCGCTGATCCTTGCCGTGCCGTCGAAAGGACGGCTGCAGGCGGATGCGCAGGCGCTGTTCGCGCGGGCCGGGCTCGAGATCGCGCCGACCGGCGGCAAGCGCAGCTACCGCGGACAGATCGAGGGGATCGCCGGCGTCGAGGTCGCCTACCTGTCGGCGCCGGAGATCGCGCGCGAGATCGGGGCCGGCGCCGTACATGCCGGCATTACCGGCCGCGACCAGGTGGAAGAAACGGTGCCGGACTTCGCGGCGCGCACGGAACTGCTGCTGCCGCTGGGCTTCGGGCGGTGCGACGTTGTCGTAGCGGTGCCGGAACCGTGGGTGGATGTCGAGACGATGACCGATCTCGACGACGTCGCCGCCGACTTTCGTCCGCGGCACGCACGACGCCTGACCGTCGCTACCAAATACATCAACGTCACGCGGCGCTTCTTCGCCGGACACGGCATCGCCGACTACCGCATCGTGGAGAGTCTCGGGGCGACCGAAGGCGCACCGTCGTCGGGCGCCGCCGACATCATCGTCGACATCACCACGACGGGCGCGACACTGCGCGCCAACGGGCTGAAGGTGCTCAGCGACGGGGTGATCCTCGTATCGGAGGCGCATCTGGTGGCGAGCCGGACGATGGCGTGGGACGCCGGGCAGAAGCGGGCGCTGGCGGCGATCGTGGCGAAGGTGAAGGCGGTCGCGCGCTAGGTACTACGCCGGCCGCTTGAAATTCTGGCGCTGTTTTTCGACTTCGCTACGGCAGTGGCAGCCGTGGATGTGGTCGTTGACCAGGCCCATCGCCTGCATGAAGGCATAGACCGTGGTCGGGCCGACGAAGGTCCAGCCGCGCTTCTTCAGGTCTTTCGACAGGGCCACCGCTTCCTCCGCCGGGCCGAGTGCCCGCAACACCTCGAAGTCAGGTTTTTTGGGCCGCGACTTCGTCTTGGGCTCCCAGCGCCAGAAGTAAGCGGCGAGCGAGCCGGCCTCGGCGACGAGTTCCCGGGCGCGTTTGGCGTTGTTGATGGTCGACTCGATCTTGCCGCGGTGGCGGACGATGCCGGCGTCCTTGAGGAGGCGCGCCACGTCCCGCGCGCCAAAGCGCGCAACCTTGTCGATGTCGAAGCCGGCGAAGGCGGCGCGGAAGTTCTCGCGCTTGCGCAGGATCGTCAGCCACGAGAGGCCGGACTGGAAGCCTTCGAGGCAGATCTTCTCGAAGAGATGCGGGTCGTCGGCGACCGGCCTGCCCCACTCGTTGTCGTGGTAGGCGATGTAGTCCAGGGCCGCACTCCAGCGGCAGCGGCGCTTGCCGTCCGCGCCAACGATCAAATCCCCTGCGGCGCTCATTTCCACCTCGCGATGCTGCCGCTGTCGTAACCCTTCATTAGCCATGCGCGCAAATCGGCAACGCCCGATTCACCATTCGGTTGGCACCCGCACAGCATGGTTACCGCGAAACGACAGAGTGCCATCAACCCACTGTAATCGAGTAGCCCGATGAACCGTTTTCCGATCACCGCCGCGCTTGCCGCCCTCGCCTCCCTCAGCTTCGTCCCCACCGCCCTTGCCGACGATGGGTACGGCACGCCGCCGGCCATGCAGAGCTCGGACACGGGCACCAGCCAGCCGTGGCTCCTGCGAATGCTGCCGGGGAAAACGCGGCCGGTGCTCGACCTGCCCGGCGTGCCGCAGCGCGTCGCGTTCAACGCACCCGGCGAACGCCGTCTCGCGGTCGAGTCCCAGGCCGACCCGGTGATGCTGGCCATCCCCGACGACTCGCAGGCGGCGATGGACTATCCGCTCGATCCGGAATTCATGCCGCAGGTAGTGGCATATCCGAGCAACGAGAAGCCCGGCACCATCGTCATCAATACGATCAACCGTCACCTCTACCTGATCATGCCGAACGGGGAGGCGCTCCGCTACGGCGTCGGGGTCGGACGGCCGGGGTTCGAATGGGCGGGCGTCCACACCATCACGCGCATGGCCGAGTGGCCGGACTGGACGCCGCCGACCGAGATGATGCACCGGGTCGCGAACCTGCCCAGCCACATGGACGGCGGTGTCGCCAATCCGCTGGGCGCCCGCGCGCTTTACCTTGGCTCGACGCTTTACCGCATCCACGGCTCGAATGAGCCATGGACCATCGGCCACGCGGTTTCCTCGGGCTGTATCCGCATGCGCAACCAGGACATTATCGACCTTTACCAGCGGGTGCGCGTCGGCAACAAAGTCATGGTCATCTAACCCACGGTTGTTGTGATCGGGGTCACCGGGCCGTGACGGGTAACGACTTGCCCGCCCCGGCCTGAATTCTGTATCGTAGGGTGGAATTTCGGGGCGAGTGCGTAGGCGTACGAACAGCTGGGGAGCCAGACATGCGCGGTAGCAGGCTTATCTTTGCGGCGGTCATGGGGATGGCGGTAGCCGCCAGCGGCGCGGCGCGGGCCGAATCGTTCTTCGACGCCCTTGGCGACCTTCTGTCGCCCGACGACAGCTCGCAGTACGACAACAGGGTATTGTACCCGGGCGACGTGCCGCGCCAGCGGGTCGTTCCGTTCCGGTATCACCGGCAGGAGGTCGACTATCAAACCAATCAGCCGGCCGGGACGGTCGTCATCGACCCCGACGAGCACTTCCTCTACTTCGTGCTCGGCGGCGGCGAGGCAATTCGCTACGGCATCGGCGTCGGCCGCACCGGCTTCGGCTGGCGGGGAACGGTCCGTGTCGGCAACAAGGCGGAATGGCCGGTATGGACGCCACCGCCCGTGATGATCGCGCGCGAACGCCAGCGCGGCCACAAGTTGCCGCCGATGATGGCGGGCGGTCCGCAGAACCCACTCGGCGCGCGCGCCATGTACCTCTACGGCAACGGCGGCGACACCGGTTTCCGCATCCACGGGACGAGCGAACCGTGGACGATCGGGCTCAACGTTTCTTCCGGCTGCATCCGCCTGATCAACGACGACGTGATCGACCTCTACGACCACGTCAAGGTGGGCGCCAAGGTGGTCGTCCTGTAAGAATTTCTGGCGTGAAATTAGCGCAGGGCCGCCACTCACCGGCGGCCCTTTGTTTTTTGCCGGATCGGAGCTACACCGCTCACCTCAGCCCATCCCGATCCGCCGGCAGCCCATGGACGACCTCGCCGCGCCAGCCAATCCTCCATTGAGGCCGCCGCCACTGGCGCCCCTCGCCCCGGCGGACGTCCGCCGCATCATCGCCGGCGTCATGCTGGCGATGCTGCTTGGCGCCATCGACCAGACGATCGTGGCGACGGCGCTGCCTACCATCGGCAACGATCTTGGCGACCTCGTGCACCTGCCCTGGGTGGTGACCGCCTATCTGCTCAGCGGCACCGCCGTCACGCCGCTCTACGGCAAGCTCGCCGATATCGTCGGCCGCCGGAAGGTGGTGCTGACCGCCATCGCGATCTTCGTCGCGGCCTCAGTGCTTTCCGCCCTGGCGCGCTCCATGTGGCTGCTCATCTTCGCCCGCTTCCTGCAGGGGCTGGGCGGCGGCGGCCTGATCGCCCTCGGCCAGACGGTGATCGGCGACGTGGTGGCGCCGCGCGAACGGGCCCGCTACCAGGCCTATTTCGCCGGGGTCTTTGTCACTTCATCGATTGCCGGGCCGGTGCTTGGCGGTTTCTTTGCCGAGCATCTGCACTGGTCGTTCATCTTCTGGATCAACCTGCCGCTCGGCGCGCTGGCCTTCTTCATCACCAACGACGTCCTGAAGCGACTACCGCGGCACGAGCGCCGACACCGGATCGACTACATCGGCGCCGTCCTGATGGTGGCGGCGACCGTCACCCTGCTGCTGGCGCTTTCGTGGGGCGGAGATGCCTACCCGTGGCGTTCGGCCCAGGTGATCGGTCTCCTGTTTGCCTCGGCGGTCGCCTGGGCGCTCTTCGTCGTCCGCCTCCTCACCGCGGCAGAGCCGTTCGTGCCGCTCTCGGTGATGTTCCATCCGGTGGTGGCGGCGGCGACGGCGAGCAATTTCTTCATCATCGGGACCAGCGTAGCGCTGACCATATACATACCTATCTATCTGCAAGCGGTGCTGCACCTGAGCGCCAGCCAGTCGGGCCTGGCGCTGCTCCCCTTCGCCGTCTCATCGGTCGTCGGCGCGCAGATTTCCGGACGGATGATGCTGACCGTGATGCACTACAAACGAGCGCCGGTGATAGGCGTGGCGGTTGCCATCGTGGCGACGGCCGTGCTGGCGGCAACCTGCGCCAGCCTCTCCCTGTGGCAGACGGAGGTGCTGCTGGCGATCATCGGCATCAGTTTCGGGACGATCTTTCCCGTCACCACCGTTTCCGTGCAGAACGCGGTCGAGCCGCACCAGCTCGGTACCACCACCGCGACCTATAACTTCTTCCGCTCGCTGGGCAGCGCCATCTTCGTCGCCGTGCTTGGCGCGGTGTTCATCGGCGGCCTCGGCGTCGGCGGACAATCCATCGTCTCGCTCGACGCCCTCATCGCGGCGGCGGCCCGCGAGGGGACGGCGGTCGGCCCGGTTTTCCAGTACGTTTTCGGCACGGCCGCGATAACACTTACGGCAGGCTACCTGTGCCTGCTGGCCATGAAGGAAGTGCCGTTGCGCGGGCGCTAAGCTCAGACGATAAGCCGATAGGCCGACAGGGTCAGGAACGCCGACAGTTCAGGGGCGGTCGACATCTTGCGGAAGAGATCGACGGCCTGTGGGAAACGCCCTTCGTCGTGGGCCTTCTCGCCGATCTCGCCGCGGATGCGCTCGAGCTCCTCCTGCAGGCACCACTCGAACAGCTCCCGGGTGACAGCCTGGCCGTTCTCGAGCTTTGCGGCGAAGTGGAGCTGCTGCCAGATCTGCGAGCGGCTGATCTCGGCGGTGGCGGCGTCCTCCATCAGATTGTAGAGCGGCACCGCTCCCCTGCCCCGCAGCCACGCCTCGATGTACTGGACGCCGACGCGGATGTTCTCGCGAAGACCAGCCTCGGTGCGCGTGCCCTGATGGACCTCCAGCAGATCCTTTTGTGCGGCAGTCACATCCTCGCGCATTTTGTCGAGCTGGTTCGGCCGCGGCATGAACTTGTCGAATATTTCCTTCGCGACCGGCACCAGATCCGGGTGGGCGACCCAGGTGCCGTCGTGGCCGGCCCTGGCCTCGCGTTCCTTGTCGGCGCGCACCTTGGCGAAGGCGGCTTCGTTGACCGCCGGATTCTTGCGGTCGGGAATCTGCGCGGCCATGCCGCCCATGGCGAAGGCGCCGCGACGATGGCAGGTCTTGATGAGAAGCTCCGAGTAAGCCTTGAGGAAGGCCTTGCCCATGACCACCTGGCCGCGATCGGGCAACAGGTATTCGGGCTTGTTGCGCAGCGTCTTGATGAACGAAAATATGTAGTCCCAGCGGCCGCAGTTCAGTCCGGCCATGTGATCGCGCAGTTCGTAGATGATCTCATCCATCTCGAAGGCCGCCGGCAGCGTCTCGATAAGGACGGTCGCCTTGATGGTGCCGTTAGGGATGCCGAGTTCCTTTTGCGCGTGGACGAACACCTCATTCCACAGCCGCGCCTCGAGATGGCTTTCCATCTTGGGCAGGTAGAAATACGGCCCGCTGCCGGCGGCGAGCGCCGCCTTCGCGTTGGTGAGGAAGTAGAGGCCGAAATCGAAGAGCGAGCCCGACATCGGCTGGCCGTCGACGACCAGGTGCTCCTCGGGCAGGTGCCAGCCGCGCGGCCGCACCAGAAGCACGGCGGGCGTTGCGCCGAGCTTGTAGGCCTTGCCGGTCGAAGGCTCGGTGAAGTCGATCTTGCCGGCCCAGCGGTCCTTAAGGTTGATCTGGCCTTCGATGAGATTTTCCCACGTCGGCGAGGTGGCATCCTCGAAGTCCGCCATGAAAACCCTGGCGCCGGAGTTCAGCGCGTTGATGACCATCTTGCGGTCGGTCGGTCCGGTAATCTCGACGCGGCGGTCGAGAAGATCAGCGGGGATCGGCGCCACCTTCCAGTTGCCGCTACGGACGTCGGCGGTTTCGGCGAGGAAGTCGGGCAGCGTACCGGCGTCGAGGCGGGCCTGACGCTCGTCGCGGCGGGTGAGCAGGCGCAGGCGCGACGGATCGAACTTGCGGTGGAGAGCGGCGAGGAAGGCGAGCGAGCGGTCGTTCAGAATCTCGTCGGCGCGCGGCCCCAAGGCCCCGCGGATCATGACACCCTGAAGATTGGTCTTCTGCTCGACTGCCGACATTACATTACTTTAGCTCCCGACAATGGCGCGGGCATCGTCCCGGCCGCCCGGGCCTATATGGCACAACCAGCGGCGTGACCGAAACCCCGTCGGAATGCGGCGCGTTGGCCCTGCCCACGACGTTCAGGCGTCGAGCTTTGCGGGCTTCGGCCCGCCGTATGCCCAATCGAGCAACTCGACGGTGTGGATCACCGGCATGCTCGTGCCCCCGGCGATCTGGGTGAGACAGCCGATGTTGCCGGCGGCGACGACCTCGGCGCCAGTCGCCTCGATGTTCGCCACCTTGCGATCGCGCAGCCGGCGGGCGATCTCAGGCTGCAACATGTTGTAAGTGCCGGCGGAGCCGCAGCAGAGATGTCCCTCCGCCGGTTCGCGCACGGCAAACCCGGCCCGGGCAAGTAATCCTTTCGGGATCGCCGTGACGTGCTGACCGTGCTGAAGCGAACAGGCCGAGTGATAGGCGACGGGCGGGCGCTGCCCGGCCGTGGGCGGACCGAGATCGAGCGTTTCGAGGTATTCGCTGACATCCATCGCGAGCGCGGAAACCCGCGCCGCCTTTTCCGCGTACTCGCGGTCGTTGCGCAGCATGAAGCCGTAGTCCTTTACGGTCGTTCCGCAGCCGGACGTGGTGATGACGATCGCGTCGATGCCTTCGCCGTCGATCTCGCGGAGCCAGGCGTCGATGTTGTGTCTCGCGGCGGCGTGGGATTCTCCGCTGCGCCCCATGTGGTGGACC
>Ga0208849_1001826_pt1 | contig 13219 bp, 12 predicted proteins | sample NGESurdeep072012_10_FD_184470 | JGI IMG/M metagenome (GOLD analysis project Ga0208849, IMG submission 184470) | Arctic peat soil microbial communities from Barrow, Alaska - NGEE Surface sample 53-3 deep-072012 (SPAdes) | ecosystem: Environmental > Terrestrial > Soil > Wetlands > Peat ...
CCAATCACCGAACCTAGCCCGCAGGCCGCCCGTCACCCCAACTTCCGTCAAGGCCTAAACCGCCCGCTCATAGGATCTCCCCCTACGGTGGAGGAACTCCAGGCCAGCCAATCCGAGATGGGTGCATCGCCTAGCCCTTCACTGGCAGGGACAGACGGCCAAGCCGTCAGGGTGGGGCTGTCTTGGCCAACCCGAGCGACCGGGATAAACCCCACTTCCCCACCCCGGCCTTTGGCCGACCCTCCCCATGAAGGGGAGGGAGGAGAGACGAACGTGAAGATGATCGGCTACATCGTCGGCGCCGTGCTCATCGTGCTCGGCGGGGGGTGGATTCTGCAGGGACTCAATGTCCTGCCCGGCAGCTTCATGACCGGTCATATCCAGTGGTCCGTCTATGGCGCGGTTCTGGTCGTGGCGGGCCTGGTGCTGATCGTCTGGACGCGCCGGCGCCGCCCGCTTTGACGAGCGCCTGGAGCGACGCCGACGCCCGGGCGGCGACCGCGCGATACGCCGCCGCCGGCATCGGCGAGGACCTCGCCCTGCGCACCTACAGCGCCCGGCTCCTCGGCGCCGATCCGACCCTGGTCCTGCACGGCGGCGGCAACACCTCGGTCAAGACCCGGGCGATCGACCTCTTCGGCGAGGCTATCGACGTCCTCCACGTCAAGGGCAGCGGCTGGGACCTGGCGACCATCGAGCCGGCCGGCCATCCGGCCGTGCGCCTGGCGCCGCTGCTGCGCCTGCGCCGGCTGGACCGGCTCACCGACGAGGACATGGTTGGCGCCCTTCGCCAGAACCTCCTCGACTCGGGCGCCCCCAACCCCTCGGTCGAGACCCTGCTCCACGCCTTCATCCCGGCCAGGTTCATCGATCACACCCATGCCGAGGCCGTTCTCGCCCTGGCCAACCAGCCGGACTCGCCGCGCCTGATCGAAGCGCTCTACGGCGCCCGCGTCGCCTGCGTGCCCTACGTCATGCCCGGTTTCGCCCTGGCCAGGCTGGCCGCCGACATCCACGACGCCGATCCCAATGTCGAGGGCCTGATCCTGCTCAACCACGGCGTCTTCTCGTTCGGCGCCACCGCCCGCGAGAGCTACGAGCGGATGATCGCCCTGGTCCAGGTCGCCGAGGACCATATCGCCGGCTCTCGACGCGTCGCGGCGCCGTCCCCGAAGGCGCGGGTTTCGCCAACCGAGCTCGCCGCGTGCCTCCCCATCCTGCGGGGCGCCCTGGCGCGCGCCGCCACGGATCGCTGGCCGACCCATTGGGTGCTGGAGACGCGCGCCGGCCCGCGGGCCCTGGCCGTCGCCGATGACAGCCGGCTGGCGGACTGGGCGGCCAGGGGCGTGGCCACCCCCGATCACGTCATCCGCACCAAGCGCCTGCCGCTGGTCCTCTCCTCGCCGGGGGGCGATCTGGCGGCCTGGCGCGGCGGGGTCGATGACGCCGTGGTGGCCTACGCGTCGGCGTACAAGGCGAGCTTCGCCCGCAACCTGGCGCGCTTTCCCGGCGGCAAGACGGCCCTCGATCCCCTGCCGCGCCTCGTCGCTATCCCGGGGATCGGCCTCGTCGCCGCCGGCCGGACCGCCAGGGAGGCGGCCGTCGCCGCCGACATCGCCCAGTCCTGGGCCGCGACCCTGCTCGCCGCCGAGGCGGTCGGCCGCTTCACGCCGCTCGGCGAAGCCGACACCTTCGACATGGAATACTGGTCCCTCGAACAGGCCAAGCTCGGCAAGGCCCCGCGCCGCGCCCTGGAGGGCCGGATCGTCGCCGTCACCGGCGGGGCCGGGGCCATCGGCGCCGCCACCCTCGCCGCCTTCGCCGCCGAGGGGGCCGAGGTCGTGGCGCTGGATTTGCCGGAAGCGCTCGCCGCCATCGAGGGCGCCGCGGCGATCGCCTGCGACGTCACCGATCCGGGCCAGGTCGAGGCCGCCTTCGCCAGTCTGTGCCGCCGTTTCGGGGGCGTGGACATCGTCGTCTCCAACGCCGGGGCGGCGACCACCGGCATGATCGCCGAGATCGGCGCCGCCGCTCTCAGGGCGAGCTTCGATCTCAACCTCTTCGCCCACCAGGCCGTCGCCCAGGCCGCCGTCGGCGTCTTCCGCGCCCAGGGGATGGGCGGCGCGCTGCTCTTCAACGCCTCCAAGCAGGCGCTCAATCCGGGTCCCGATTTCGGAGCCTATGGCGCGGCCAAGGCGGCGCTGATTGCCCTGATGCGCCAGTATGCCCTCGAACACGGGGCGGACGGCGTCCGGGCCAACGCCATCAACGCCGACCGCGTCCGCTCGGGCCTGCTCACCCCGATGATGATCGCCGCCCGCGCCCGCGCCCGCGGCGTCGCCGAGGACGCCTACATGACCGGCAATCTCCTCGGCCAGGAAGTCACCGCCGCCGACGTCGCCCAAGCCTTCGTCTTCGCCGCCCGGATGATGAACACCACCGGCGCCATCCTCACCGTCGATGGCGGCGCCGTCGCCGCGATGGTGCGCTGAATCCTCCCGGCGTCAGGCCACCGGGCAGCCCTGGAACTGGCCGACCTTGGCCACCGTCAGGTTGACCAGATTGAGCGGCATCAGCGGGGCCATCGAGGCCGCGCCGTTGCCGGTGAACAGATCGATGCGGCCCCGGTGGATGCCGCCGCCGATGTCGGAGGCGTACCAGTAGCCGTCGTGGAGGCGCCCGTCGGGCATCGGCAGGCCGACGGTCTCCTTGATGTAGAGCAGGGTGTGCCTGGGGACGCTCACCCCGTCCACCGCCGCCGTCCGCATGGCCACCACCTTGCAGCCCAGGGAATCGGTGCCGCGGATGCCGTGGCCACCGGCGTGATACAGCGTCGCCTTGAGCAGGAAGGTTTCCAGGATCGGCTGGACCTTGGCGACCACCTGGCTGATCAGGTCGCCGATCGGATCGGCCCCGTCCGCCTTGGCCCCGGTGGCCGCGAAAAGCAGCGTCGCCGAGGCGAGGCATGCCAGGATACGCCGCATGGACGCCCCCCCAGTTGTCGCCCGTCGTTGAGCAACGCCACGCCTATCAGAGGAACGCTAGATCGGGCAACGGGGCGATAGGTCGCGGGTCCGATCACGATCGCGTCAACGACAATGTTCCACAGATGTTCGAAGAGCAGAGCGAGGCGGCGGAAGGGCTGCATTCTTCTTGACTGGAGCGGCATTTAACCGGAGGTCTCGGGCGCCGAACGCCATCTCATCAGTATTCCAGGCTCTCGCGGGATTTCTCACAATGACCCGTTTCCGATGCCAGGTATTGCCGGTCATCGCCTTGATCTCGTGGGGCATTGCCGCCCACGCCCTGGCCTGGGGCGCCGCCGGCCACCGGCTGATCGGGCGCGTGGCCATGGAGAGCCTGCCGCCCGAACTGCCGCCGTTTCTGCGCGATCCGGCCAGCGCCCGGGCGGTGGGCGAACTGGCGCGCGAGCCGGACCGCTGGAAGGGGGCCGGCCGGGTTCACGATTCCGACCGCGATCCGGCCCACTTCCTCGACCTCGGCGACGACGGCGCGATCCTCGGCGGCCCGGCCCTGGCCGCCCTGCCCGACACCCGCGAGGGCTACGACACCGCCCTGCGGGCCGTCGGCGCCGACAGCTGGAAGGCCGGCTGGCTGCCCTATTCGATCATCGACGGCTACCAGCAGCTGGCCAAGGACTTCGCCTATCTGCGGGCCGACCGGGCCGGCGCCCGGCTTTCGAAGGACCCGGCCCACCGCGCGTGGCTGGCGGCGGACGCTCGCCAGCGCCAGGGGCTGATCCTGCGCGACATCGGCGTCCTCGGCCACTGGGTCGGCGACGGCAGCCAGCCGCTGCATGTCACCATCCATTTCAACGGCTGGGGCGCTTATCCCAACCCGGACGGCTTCACCCAGGCCAAGGTCCACGGCCCCTTCGAGGGGGCCTTCGTCCACGACTTCGTATCGATCGACGCCGTCCGCGCCCGCCTGAAGCCGCCGTTCGACTGTCACTGTTCCCTGGCCCGGCGGACGGCGGCTTATCTGGCCGTCACCGGCCGGACCGTGGTTCCCTTCTACCGGCTCGAGAAGGCCGGCGGTTTCGCCCCCGCCGACCCCCGGGGCGTCGCCTTCGCCGCCGAGCGCCTGGCCGCCGGGGCCTCGGAGCTTCGCGATCTCGTCGCCCTGGCCTGGAAAGTCAGCGCCACCGGCGAGGTCGGCTACCCCGCCGTCAAGATCACCGACATCGAAGCCGGCCAGGACCCCTACGACGCCCTCTACGGCGTGGACTGAGCGATCGACGCAAATGGGGACTTGATCGAAATTCGTCTTCCTCGAATTTCGTTCATGTCCCCGGTTTTGCGAGCGCCGGCGGCCGGGAATACAGTGTCCGACGCCGCCGCTCCGGACCACGGAAACCCCCATGTCTGACCGTCCCGACTTCATCGCCCATTGGACCCAACTCGAAACCGGGGACGATTCGCACTACCCGGGCGATGCCGAGCTGATGGCCATCGGCGCGCCGGTCGGACGGGCGCTCGGCCTGACGCGCATCGGCATCCATCATCAGCGCCTCGCGCCGGGCCGGCGAACCTCCTACCCCCATGCCGAGAGCGCCGAGGAGGAGTTCGCGTTCGTCATCGAGGGCCGGCCGGATGTGTGGATCGACGGCCATCTGCACGCCCTGAAGCCCGGCGACTGCGTCGGCCTGCCGGCGGGCACGGGCGTCTGTCACACCTTCCTCAACAACACCGGCGAAGAGGTCCGCCTGCTCGTCGTCGGCGAAGCCGCCAAGCCCGAAAACCGCATCCGCTATCCACTCGATCCGGTCCACGAAGCGACCCGGGAGGACCGCTGGATCGATCCGCCCGCCCGTCCGCTGGGTCCGCACGACGGCAAGGCGCGAGCCGGATGAGGGTCCGCCCTCCTTCGAGGCCGACGACGCAATGGCGACTTGATCGCAATGTCCTCTCGCATTGCGTTCATGTCGCCGATTTGCGCACCCACGGCCATTCCGGAGTTTTCGCCAGGGCAATCGTGTGAGCATCGGATCTTGACCACGAACCGCACGAACCGCACGAACCGCACGAACGGGATCATCGAGACGAAGAGAAAATCCCCGCGACCCTAAGAGGTCGCGCTTTGCGCGCGCCCGAGGGCAGGCTCCGCGCCAGACCACCAGTTCGCCATTTAGTTCGTGCTGTTCGTGCGGTTCGTGGTTCAGTCTTCTTGCCTCGGGACGAGACGCCGACAATCCCGATGAGTCCTCGTCACAGAGGGCTGGTGTTAGCAATCATTTGCTTCCGCGCTGGCCGTCTCGGCCACATGGGCCGGGTTCGGGGTTCGAAACTTCGTCGCCATCGGCGGGAGCGTCGGATAGAACCTGCGCGAACCTCGCACCGGCCGCCGCATGGACCAGATCGGCCGGCGGCGGCGGCCATGCGCCCTGCTGGACCACGAACCGAACGAGACAGCCCCATGACCCTGCCGGCCCAGCGCGTCGTCATCATCGGGGGAACCTCCGGCATCGGCTTCGCGGTGGCCGAGGCCGCCCTCGCCCAAGGCGACGCGGTGGTGGTCGCCTCCAGCCAGGCGGCGAATGTGGAGGCGGCGGTGGGCCGCCTCGGCCGCGGCGCCGCGGGTCACCGGGTCGATGTGACCAACGAGACCGACGTCGCCGCCTTCTTCGCCCGCCTCGGCGCCTTCGATCATCTGGTCTTCACCGCCGGCGACTGGGGCGGTCGCGGCGCCCGCACGCTGGCCGAGACCGACCTCGCCATCGCCGCCACCCGTCTGGCGGTGCGCTTCTGGGGCGCGCTGGCGGCGATCAAGCATGGCCTGGCGGCGATGTCCCCGGCCGGCTCGATCACCCTCACCGACGGCCTGCTCGCGCACCGGCCGCGCAAGGGCTCGGCGCTCAGCACCGCCATGGCCGGGGCCATCGAACACCTGACCCGGGGCCTGGCGGTCGATCTGGCCCCCGTCCGCGTCAACGCCGTCTGTCCGGGCCTGATCCGCACCGATGTCTGGAACAGCCTGCCCGAGGAGGGCCGCGAAGCGCAGTTCCAGCGGATGACCGCGCACCAGCCCCTGGCCCGCATCGGCGAGCCGGCCGAAGCCGCCGCCGCCTACCTCCACCTCATGCGCGCCACCTACACCACCGGCCAGATCCTCCACGTCGACGGCGGCGGCTCGGTGGTGTGAGGGGCGGATGGGCGGGCGGGTGCATTTCTGGCCGTTCGACGGCTGGGAAATCCCTGGCGACCGCTCTGCCATCGCCGAAGTCTATCCCGCCCTGTGGAGCCGGCGGTTCGACAGGGCGGACAGGACGCCCGATCAACACGACGCCTACAGCATCGCCGCCTGGCTCTCGCGCGCCGACCGCTCGGGAGACCTGGCGGCGTCCCTCGCGCCGGCCTTGACGCCCGAGGAGGATGCGGTGGCGCGGGTGGAAGGCTGGATTCTCGGCGTGGGGGTTCCGGGCGGCGGCGCGTCGAAGTGAATGCCAACGCGCGCGGAAGGCCTCCTCTCATTTGTTCGCTTTTTGTTCTAGAATGACTGCCCGGGCGGGGCCTGGCCTTTGGCTCCATCGGACAGGGAGCGAGAGATGCCGAGCGGCGGCGCCACGATGACGGTCGCCGCCTGCGCCAGGATCGTGACGGCGGCAAACGGCGCCCGCTCGTCCGCTCCCGTCGCCGCCGCCCCTCATCCGTCCGGCGCGCCGGCGTGGGACGCGCTGGCCAATTCCTTTGCCGGTCTCAGCGCCGCACTGACCTGGGGCTCGATCATGCTGGCCGCCATCGCCCTGGTGACGACGGAGGGCATTGCGATTCTGCGCCAGGCCAACCAGATGACGCAGCCGGCGACGTCTTCGGATGGCGGGGATGTAGCCGACGCGATCGCCGCCAGCGCCGGCGACGGAGATCCATGACCACGCTGCAACAGGTCCTGGCCGCGATCCGGAGCTTCGGGGACCGCATGCCGGTGCCCGTCTTCGAGATGGTCGAGATGCTGGGGATCGGCCCGGAATTCACGCCCATGGCCGACGATGTGTCGGGCAAGATCGTCCGCACGGCCGCCCCCGCCGGCTACAAGATCGTGGTCAACGCCGCCCACCATCTCAATCGCCAGCGTTTCACCGCCGCGCACGAGCTCGGCCACTACATCTATCACCGCGACCTGCTGGATTTCGGGGTCGGCGACACCCTGGCCTATCGCGCGGAAGGATCCGGATTTCCCAACCCCCGCATCGGCCCGGCCCAGGAGACCGAAGCCAACCGCTTCGCCTCCAACCTGCTGATGCCCAACCCCCTGATCAGCGCCTTGAAATCGCAGGGCGTCCGCGACCCCGCCGACATGGCCCGCCGGCTCGGCGTCTCCGAAGCGGCCATGCGCATCAAGCTCGGCGTCCCGGCCAGGACGCCGCTTTTCGGGTGAGGGGCTACGGGCTCACGTTCATGGGTGTCGGAGCAATGGAGCACCTGTCCCGGGATTTCCAGGCCATCCCCGGAGTGCGGGCTTCCCAGCCCGCTCTTTTCATTGGGAAGTTCGGCTCGCTCGCGAAAGTCCCTCGGACCGCCGGCGTCCCGCCGGCAGCCGGCCTCAGCCGGCCGTCTCCCTAGCCTGGATTTCTCAAAGATGAGGGCTGCATCGGGGGCGAGAATCTGAGATAATTTATTTGCGACAATAAGTTATGAGATTCCCGAGGTTGCCCCCGATGCACACGGACTGTAACCCGACGCTGTTCGAATTTGAAGCGGTCGAGCGCAAGAAGGTGGTGGCCGCCTTCGACGGCGGGACGATCACCTCGAACGCCGGAGCGTTGCTCCTGGGTCAGGTGGATCGCGGCCTCGGGCTGATCGGCCGGTTCGCCGAGTGCTTCACCGACCGGCGCGACCCGCGCTTCGTCGAACACAAGCTTGAAACCTTGCTGGGCCAGCGCGTCGTCGGCCTGGCGCTGGGATACGAAGACCTCAACGACCACGACGAGCTGCGCAAGGACCCGGCCCTGGCGGTGCTGGCCGGCAAGCTGAAGCCGGTGCTGCGCGGCGACTGCGAGGCGCTGGCCGGCAAGAGCACCCTCAACCGTCTGGAGACGACGCCCAAGCGGCACGGCGCGAAGTATCACAAGATCGACTTCGATCAGGGCGCGGCCGACGCGCTGCTGGTGGACTTCTTCCTCGAAGCCCATGAACGGGCGCCACGCCAGATCGTCATCGACCTGGACGCCACCGACATTCCCCTGCACGGCCACCAGGAGGGGCGCTTCTTCCACGGCTACTACGATCATTACTGCTACCTGCCGCTCTACGTGTTCTGTGGTCGCCACCTGCTGCTGGCCCGCCAGCGGTGCGCCAACATCGACGGCGCCGCCGGCGCGGTGGAGGCGGTCGCCCGCATGGTGGGGCAGATCCGAAAGGCGTGGCCGCGGGTCAAGATCATCCTGCGCGCCGACAGCGGCTTCACGCGAGAGGCGCTGATGGCCTGGTGCGAGACCCATGGCGTGGACTTCCTGTTCGGCCTGGCCCGCAACAATCGCCTGGAGGCGATCCTCGCCGGTGAAATGGCCAGGGCCGAGGCCCTGTGCGCCGCCTCGGGCAAGGCGGCGCGGGTGTTCCGCGACTTCCGCTACCAGACGCTGGACAGCTGGAGCCGGGAACGCCGGGTGGTCGGCAAGGCCGAGCATACCCCGCAGGGCTCCAACCCCCGCTTCGTCGTCACCTCCCTGAAGAAAATCACCTGGGAGGCCCGTCCCCTCTACGAGACCCTCTACTGCGCCAGGGGCGAGTGCGAGAACCGCATCGGCGAGCAGTTCGAACTGTTCGCCGACCGCGCCTCCTGCGAAACCCTGGCCGGAAACCAGCTGCGCCTGGCGTTCTCGGCCATGGCCTATGTCCTCATGGAGGCTCTGCGCCGCCTCGCGCTCAAGCACATCCAGTTCGCCGACGCCGCCGTCCACACCATCCGCCTCAAACTCCTCAAGCTCGGCGCCCAGGTCCGCACCAGCGTCCGCCGCATCCACTTCGCCATCGCCTCAAGCTGTCCCAATCAGGTCGAGTTCGAAATGGCCCACCTTTACCTGCGGCGCGCCTTCGATTCCGGCTGAGGTCAGCCCGCTCCCACGCCCACCCCAACGCCGCCCGGCGCGCCTTGCCGTGCCTGGCGACGACCATCAAGCGTCGCCACCGGCGTCCATCCCGTCCGATCGCCCAAAAAACCGATCACCGAGGCGGCAAAACCTCCACACCACCGCCGCCGAGAGCCAAAATCCCCGACGTCAGCGCTATCGAACGCCAATCTATGAGAAATCCAGGCTAAGCATCGCCGACCATGAAGTCGCCGATCTGATCCAGGGCCTGGTCGGTAAGGGCAAGATCATCCCCGACGCCGACGGCGGAAACACACGGCCGGTCAAGATCGGTGGCAAGCAGATCCGTCACTACGTCTTCGCGCCGGCGTTCTTGAGGAAGAAGCCCAAGCCGAAGACGAAGAACGTCGCCAAACCGACCCGGCGGTCGCAGGCTCGGCGGCGCAAGGCGGCCAACGGCAGGAGGTAGGGCGACGGTCGGGCGGCCTCCAGTGGCCGCCCTTTCTTGTCCTGGCCATCGGCGCCGCGCAGCTGCGTCCGTGGCGGGGATCGCCTGGCGCCGACCAACACCCCCTGTCCGCCGGGACCACGCCAGGGGCCTCGTGGTGGCCCGGGAATGCCCTTCCAAGCGGCACCTCGCCCCTCCTCAACAGGACACCGTCTCGATGGCCAGCAGGGTCTCCAGAGGCCCCGCCTCCAGGACTTTCCCTTGGGACGAAACGGGATTTCCATCCCGTTGTCCGTGTTCTCCGATCAGCGAACCTGGACCCTGCCCCCACCCCGCGGATACCTGGCGACGGTACCGTGCCAGGGCGATCGGCTCGGCGGTCTCGTAGGTGAACATTAGACGCTCGGTGACCGCCTCGGCGGATACGCGGCGGTCGATCTCGCCCGTTCCCAGATCCTGCTCGGCCCGAATTGCGAATGGCGGCCCGAGGCGGCCGTTCGACCCCGAAGGAGACATTCGCCGCGGCCCGGGTTGAGTGTCTCCTGTTTGACTCTTAGCCGACGTTGAGAGAGTCCGCTTCCAGGCAGGAAGGGTGGCCGCAGTTGGGAGAGTCCACTTTCGGGCAGAGCGGCAGAGTGGGACCACCCCGCAGGTCGGCCGGCACCGCCCCCGCCGCTTCCAAGGAGTCCTGCGCTTCAAGGCCCGGAGCAACGTCGCCTCCTGCTCCGATCTTCCCCCTTTCTTGCTCGACCACTGGCTGGCGGCGCATGAATTCGCTTCGCCGCCGATCCGCTACAATCTCGCCTCCAGCACGGGACCCCGCTGGACGGTGGCTGAGATACTGGCTCTCGGCGCCGAAGCGCCCGGCATCGATGGCGTCGCGATCAGCTATGCGCCGGTGCAAGGCAGCCGCGAGCTACGCGAGGCGATCGCGGCGTTCCATGAGGTCGATCCCGATTGGGTCGTCGTCACCACCGGAGCGTCCGAGGCGATCTCCATCCTCTTCTGTCTCGCGGCGCGCGCGAGTGGCGACGTCGTCCTTCCCTCACCGGCCTTCCCGGCCTTCGAGATCATGGCCACGGCCTGGGGACCAGATTGCGGAACCAGAAGCCGAAGCGGGTCCCGTCCCGCTCGCGGATTGTCGCGTGAAACCAAACGGGATCGGGGGGCCGGAAACCGCTCTAGCGGGCGGCCGGTAACGGGGCAGGGGTCACCAGGCGGGTGTGAAGGGTTTCGGCATGAGTGGCGGCGGCATGAACAGGCGCCCCTGCCGAGCCGGCCCCGAAGGCGGCCATCGCGGCCACGAAGGACTCCATGCTGGCGACGTGGACCGCGGACGCCGCGGCTGGGCCGGACGGATCGACGATCTTCGTGCCCACCCCGCCGACGCCGAGGTTGGTAGTGAACGTGTGTCCGACATAGTCGCCGACCAAGTTGACCTTGGCGGTGTGGGTTCCGTCGGTCACGGTCAGCACGCCCCCGCCCGCGTTGCCGCTGTACGTCGCGGTCGTCTTGCCTTGGATGAAGGCGATGTCGTCGAAGCTGAGGGCGTTGGCCGCGGTTGTCGAAAGACCGGCGATAGCGCCCTGGGTGTAGCCGAGCGACTGCGCCAGCTCGAGGGTTCCGGTCGAGCCGCTGGTGAAGTCCACGTCCTGGTTGAACGCCTGGTCGAACTTCAACAGACCCTTCACCACCACGACGCCGTCCCCCGTGCTCGCCAAGCCGACATCCGCTCCAGCCACCTCCAAGGTACCCCCGTCGACCTCCAACGTGCCGAGGTTGTCGATCGTACTCTTGATGATCATCCCGCCAGTCCCTTGCGAGAAGATCAGCTGTCTGTTTACAATGGTGTTGGCGCCTGTATCGATCGTTAGCTGTAGCGGGCCTTCGGCCGCGATTATCGCCAACGGCTTGCCACCTCGTTGACCAGTGGTGCTGCCGTTGATCAGAATCATGCTGCCTCCCCCCAACCGGCCGCCGCCCTCTATCTCACTGCCGTTTGTGAGCGTCGCACTGGATCTCGCGCCAGCGATCGTGGAGACGCCGGTCTGACTCATCAGGACCAAGCCGCCGCTGATCGCAAGGCCCCTGGCCACCACCTGCAACGTGGCGCCGGAAGCCAAGGAGAGCAATGCGCCGCCACCGCGGCCCTGCTCGAGAACATCTCCTAGTCGCAGGGTGGCGCCGTCGCCCACGGTGATCTGGTCCAGATTGTAGCTCGATCCTCCCAAAGAATCGTCCGTCCCGCCGGTGGCGGTGAATACGCCTCCGGTGATAGCTAGGGTCGCGTCGTCGTTCTGGATGAGGTTGACCGTTTCGCTGGTGCTGGCGGTGATGGTTGCGCCTCCACCCATGACAGCGTCATCGAGCGAATTGGGGACCCCGAGAGACCAGTCGGCCGTCGCGTTGAAGTCTCCCGAGACCTGGCGCGCATCGTACCCCGCTCCGCCGATGATCTGTGTCCCCACCCCGCCTGGCCCGGAACCGGCGGCGAAGTTATAGTCAGGAAAGCCAGCCAGAGTTATCGCCGCGGTATGGGTTCCATCGGTTATTGTGAGAATCGCCGATGTCTGAGTCTGGTCGATCAGGCCCCACGTCGTCACGCCCGCGACGTACGCGATGTCGTCGAGAACAATCGAGTTGGCGCCGCGGTTGGAAAGCCCGGTGATCCGCCCCGCCGTGTAGGCTTGGCCTTGGGCAAGCTCGAGCGTTCCGGTCGAGCCGTTGGTGAAGAGGACGTTCTGATTGAAGGCCTGGTCGAGCTTCAGGGTGCCGGTGACCACCTCGCCGTAGCCCGAGCCGGTGACCGCGCCTTTCACTTCCAGCGCACCGCCGTTGACCGCCAAGTGGCCGCTATTGTCGACCGCGCCGGCGATGGTCAGCCCGCCCGCGCCCGAGGAGAGGATCACGCCGGCGTTGGCTATGGTGTTGGCGCCGGTGTCGATGGTGAGGGCGACCTTGCCGACATCGGCGATGATCCCCGCGGCTTGGTTGACCAGGGTCAAACTGCCGGCGCCCAGCTGTCCGCCGCCCTCGATCACATCGGCGTTGGTAAGTGTCGCCGAGGTGGTCGCGCCGGTGATTCTGCTAGCCGCGGACTGGCCCAGCTCCACGATGCCGCCGCCGATGAGGCTGAGGCCGCCGGCCGCCGCCATCAGGGATCCGCCCGCGCGAACGACCGTCTTGCCTGCGTCGTCGAAGGTTCCGCCGAGATCCAGGCTCGCCCCGCCGGCCACGGTGATCAGGCCCGCGTTCGCGCCCGATCCGGTGGCCGTGGCGGCCGTGAACGTCCCGCCGGTGACGGCCAGGGTGGCGTTGGCGGCGGTCTGGACGCTCCTCACCGTCTCGCTGGCGTTGGCGGTGACGGTGAAGGCCTTGCCGGCCGCGTCGAGGATGGCGTCGTCGGCGGGGCCGGGAACGACGCCGCCCTTCCAGTCCGCGGTGTTGGTGAAACCGCCGCTGATCGGATTGGCCCAGTGGATCTGCGCCATGGTCGGGTCTCCCAGATCAGCGCGCTTTGCGCCGCTTCGACGCATTCGCGGACCCGCTCGTGCAGATCGTGAGCATAGCCACGTATGGTCGAGACGCAACGGCCGAAGCGACGCCGGCTCGCATGTTTGATCGAGAGCGGTGGCCGGGTTCGTCTGGACAGGGATTGGCGTTGGATAAGTGGAATCGCCGCCGGTTGATGTCGCCGTGCTTGGCTCGGAATGCAGGGAGGGCGT
>Ga0208849_1001827_pt1 | contig 13215 bp, 11 predicted proteins | sample NGESurdeep072012_10_FD_184470 | JGI IMG/M metagenome (GOLD analysis project Ga0208849, IMG submission 184470) | Arctic peat soil microbial communities from Barrow, Alaska - NGEE Surface sample 53-3 deep-072012 (SPAdes) | ecosystem: Environmental > Terrestrial > Soil > Wetlands > Peat ...
TCGCGCTCCGGCGGATCGCAGGGTATCGGCTTTGCCATTCCGGCCAACATGGTGCGCGTCGTCGTCGCCTCCGCCAAGAGCGGCGGCAAGGCCGTCAAGCGCCCGTGGCTCGGCGCGCGATTGCAGGCGGTGACGCCGGAGATCGCCGAGACACTGGGACTTCGGCTTCCGACCGGCGCGCTGGTCGCCAGTGTGGTTCCGAACAGCCCGGCGGCGCGGGCAGGGCTGAAGCTGTCCGATCTGATCGTTGGAATCGACGGCCAGTCGGTCGACGATCCCAATGCCTTTGACTACCGCTTTGCGACCCGTCCGCTCGGCGGCACCGCGCAGATCGACGTGCAGCGCGCCGGAAAGCCGATGAAGCTGACCGTGGCGCTTGAAACCGCACCGGATACCGGCCGCAACGAAATCGTCCTGACCACGCGCTCGCCGTTCCAGGGCGCGAAGGTCGCGAACATCTCGCCGGCGGTGGCGGACGAGATGCATCTCGATGCCGACACCGAAGGTGTCGTGGTCACCGGTCTCGCCGACGACGGAACCGCCGCCAGTGTGGGATTCCAGAAGGGCGACATCATCCTGACGGTCAATAACCAGAGGATCGCCAAGACCAGCGACCTCGAAAAGGCGACGCGGGAGACCTCCCGGCTCTGGCGCATCACCTTGGTGCGCGCCGGCCAGCAGATCAACGTGACGTTGGGGGGATGAGCCCGAAGCGCCCACGCGAAGCTGCCAGCACCAACCTGTTCGCCGCAGCGGGGATGGAGCGGGACGCTCCGCATCCGCTTCCGGACCGGCTTCGCCCGCGCATGCTGTCGGATGTGGTCGGACAGGATCACATCCTGGGACCGGACGGCGCGCTGACGCGCATGCTGGCGACGCGCACGCTGGGTTCGCTGATCTTCTGGGGACCGCCGGGCACCGGCAAGACCACCGTGGCGCGGTTGCTGGCGGATGCTACCGAGCTGCATTTCGAACAGCTCTCGGCGGTATTTTCCGGGGTCGCCGATCTCAAGAAGGCGTTCGATGCCGCCCGCGCCCGCCGCGAGATGGGCAAGGGCACCCTGCTGTTCGTCGACGAGGTGCACCGCTTCAACCGCGCCCAGCAGGATTCGTTTCTGCCGGTGATGGAAGACGGCACCGTGGTGCTGGTCGGCGCGACCACCGAAAATCCCTCGTTCGAGCTCAACGCCGCGTTGTTGTCGCGGGCGCGCGTGCTGGTGTTTCATTCGCTCGATCCGGCCGCGATCGAAAAACTGTTCGCCCATGCCGAGGCGATCGAGGGCAAAAAGCTGCCGCTCGACGAGGAGGCCCGCGCCGTGCTGGTGCGGATGGCCGATGGCGATGGCCGCGCCGCATTGACGCTCGCCGAAGAAGTGTGGCGCGCCGCGCGCGAAAGCGAAATCTTCAACGCGGAAGCGTTGCAGGACATTTTACAGCGCCGTGCGCCGATCTACGACAAGTCGGCCGACGGCCATTACAACCTGATCTCGGCGCTGCATAAATCGGTGCGCGGCTCCGATCCCGATGCGGCGCTGTATTATCTGGCGCGCATGATGGACGCCGGCGAAGACCCGCTGTTTCTGGCGCGGCGCGTGGTGCGGATGGCGGTCGAGGATATTGGGCTCGCCGATCCGCAGGCGCTGGTGATCTGCAACGCCGCCAAGGACGCCTATGATTTCCTCGGCCATCCCGAAGGCGAACTGGCGATCGCGCAGGCGGTGATCTATCTTGCCACCGCGCCGAAATCCAACGCCGCCTACAAGGCCTTTGGTGCGGCGATGCGCGCGGCCAAGGAGGGCGGTTCGCTGCTGCCGCCAAAACACATCCTGAATTCGCCGACCAGCTTGATGAAGTCGGAAGGCTATGGCGGCGGCTACCAATACGATCACGACACGCCGGAGGCGTTTTCCGGACAAGACTATTTCCCGGAAGCGCTGGGCCGCCAGACCTTCTACGATCCGCCCGACCGCGGCTTCGAGCGCGAGATCCGCAAGCGGCTGGAGTATTGGACGAAGCTGCGCAGGGAGCGCGGCCCAAGTTAGGGCGCGTCCGCATATTGACTAGGCGATCACGACAGCCGTTAGTTTCGCTGCAACGTCAGGGGAGGCGCGCCAGTGGACACGACGGATTCGGGATCGCAAGGCCGTCACTCCTGCTGCGCGTGTTGCGCTCCCTCGTCGTCACGGCGCGGCTTCCTGGCCGGGCTCGGCGCGCTCGGCGTCGCCTCGATGGTCCCGATCGTCGCGGCGCGGGGACAGACCAAGCCTGATCTGATCGATACCCACATTCACTTTTATCCGCCCGAATATCAAAAAGCTCTGGCTGCGATGTGCCAAAGCGGTCATTGGTGATTGAAACATTCGCAGCCAATGGCTTCTGACGCTTGCAATAGATCAAGCTGCCGCAACGATCAGCTACGCACGTTGAGTGAGCATTATTGATCACACTGGCGCCGGTTGCGGTTGGCTAAGTCAGAAACGTGCCGACATCGAAAAATTGAGCTACCGCGTGTACTCAATTGGAGTTCCGTCTTCGACTACCCTTGGAACAATGCCTTCGTCGGCATGTTAGACCGATTGAAGATGTCTTACCTTCAAGCCCACAACGCAAGATTATTCGCGCCACCGACCCCGACAAAGGCCGGCGCCATCTACACCTGCCCGATGCACTCGCAGATACGCCAGGTGGGACCGGGCAGTTGCCCTATCTGTGGAATGACGCTGGAGCCGGTCAAGGCGACGGCGGAAGTCGGCGAGAACCACGAACTCACCGACATGACCCGACGGTTCTGGATCGGTCTAGTTCTAACATTGCCGGTCTTCGTGCTGGAAATGGGAGGGCACATCCCCGCTCTCGGTCTGCATGATTTCGTTCCGCCGCGCATCTCCATCTGGATTCAATTTGCCTTATCTACGCCTGTCGTCTTGTGGGCCGGCTGGCCATTCTTTGAACGTGCCTGGGCATCGGTCGTCCACCGCAGCCTGAATATGTTCAGTCTGATCGCGCTTGGGACGGGTGCTGCTTACCTCTACAGCCTGTTTGCGACCTTTGTGCCGGACATGTTCCCTGCCGGGTTTCATGGAATGGGCGGCACGGTCGCGGTCTATTTCGAAGCCGCCGCCGTCATCACCGTTCTTGTGTTGCTGGGTCAGGTGCTGGAATTGCGCGCCCGTGAGCAGACCGGCGGGGCGATCCGCGCATTGTTGAAATTGGCTCCCAAAACGGCCCACCGCCTGACGGCCGGGGGCGCAGACGAGGTAGTCGCTCTCGAGTTGGTCCAGGTCGGCGACAGCCTTCGCCTCAAGCCCGGCGACGGCGTGCCGGTCGATGGCGAAGTGCTGGAGGGCAAGGGGGCAGTGGATGAGTCCATGGTCACTGGAGAGTCGATGCCCGCTGCCAAAAAGCCCGGCGACAAGCTAATTGGCGGCACCGTAAATGGCACCGGATCTCTTGTCATGCGTGCCGACAAGGTCGGCGCGGACACCATGCTCGCGCGCATCGTGACAATGGTCAGCGAGGCGCAGCGCAGCCGGGCGCCGATCCAGCGGATGGCGGATACCGTGTCGGGCTATTTCGTTCCGGCCGTGCTTGGCGTGGCTGTCCTGGCCTTCATCGTATGGGCTATCTGGGGTCCAGCTCCCGCACTTTCTTACGCCCTTATCGCGGCGGTCTCTGTCCTCATCATCGCTTGTCCCTGTGCACTTGGCCTTGCCACCCCAATGTCGATCGGCGTGGCAATCGGCAAAGGCGCGGGTGGTGGCGTGCTCATCAAGTCCGCTGAAGCCCTTGAGCGCATGGAGAAGGTCGATACTCTTGTCGTGGACAAGACCGGCACGCTTACGGAAGGCAAGCCGAAGGTTACGGCGATCGTGCCGGCAGCGGGGTTGTCCGAGAGCGAGCTTCTGCCGCTGGCAGCCAGCCTTGAACGATCAAGCGAACACCCGCTCGCGGCCGCGATCGTTACCGCGGCAAAGGATCGGGGCGCCACCACACAGGAGCCGACGGACTTTGAATCCGTCACCGGTAAAGGTGTAACCGGCAAAATCGGCGGCAGGTCGGTTGCGCTTGGCAATGCAAGGCTGATGGCGGACCTTGGCATTTCGTTCAGCGATCTTAACCAAAAGGCCGATGCACTTCGCGGCGACGGCGCGACCGCCTTGTTTCTTGCCATCGACGGCAAGCCGGGCGGCATTATTGCCATTGCGGACCCAATAAAGGCTACGACGCAAGCTGCTCTCGATACCCTCCGGAGTTACGGCATACGGATCGTGATGCTGACCGGCGACAACAAAACGACAGCCGAGGCTGTCGCCCGAAAGCTCGGCATCAAGGAAGTTGAAGCCGACGTTCTTCCACAGGACAAGAATTGCATCGTCAAAAAACTCACGGCCGAGGGGCGTATTGTCGCGATGGCCGGCGATGGCGTGAACGACGCCCCGGCCCTGGCTGAGGCCTCCGTTGGCATCGCCATGGGAACGGGGACCGAAGTCGCAATCCAGAGTGCGGGGATTACGCTAGTAAGGGGCGATCTAGCGGGCATTGCCCGAGCCATCTTCTTGAGCCGGGCGACGATGCGTAACATTCGGCAAAATCTGACTTTTGCATTCGCCTACAACGCGATCGGCATCCCGATTGCCGCCGGCGTCCTCTACCCAGCCTTCGGCCTCCTTCTCAGCCCGATCGTTGGAGCACTCGCGATGTCGCTCAGCTCAGTATCGGTCATCGTGAACGCGCTGCGCTTGCGCACGCTGAAGCTCTAGCAGAATGACGGACCGCGCCGACCAAATTCCACATTCAACTATGAGATGTCGATGCTGAACGGGGTCATGCTGCTTTGGTTTCTGTTGACAGCGATGGCCGTTGCGTTCGTCGCGATCGACATACGGTCTACGCCAGAATCGCCGGTCTTGAAATGGGGCTTTGTTCTTCTGACCGCCTACATTGGAGTGTTCGGTGCATTCCTATACGTCCTGGGATGCCGGGAACCGCTGCCGGGACTCCATGAGCGCTACATTGCCGTACGCTGGCGTCAGGTGCTCGGATCGACCATGCACTGCGTGGCGGGCGACGGAATTGGCATTCTCGTAGGAGCGGCGATTTCCAACATCCTCGGACTGCACGGTGCGGGTGAAGTGCTGCTGGAATATGTACTGGGTTTCGCGTTCGGCTGGACGATCTTCCAGGCGCTGTTTATGCGTGACATGGCGGGCGGCTCCTATACGCGCTCACTCTCCAGCACTTTCATTCCCGAATTGCTGTCGATGAATCTACTCATGGCCGGCATGGTGCCCACGATGATGCTCCTTAGACGGGGGCTCGCGCCGGCGGCTGGCCCGGAATCGCCGGTATTCTGGTTCGTAATGTCGATGGCGCTGCTCGCTGGGCTGGTTGTTGCCTATCCGATGAACTGGTGGCTCGTGGCCAACAACCTCAAGCACGGAATGATGACCGTCCGCCGGGCCGGCGCGAGCGCGCCCAAAGGGGTACATATGGACGAGGGACACGCGGCGATCGGCGTCGTCGGGCAAGTTGGCCGAGGTGGCAACACGGCGTCGGGCATGGACCATGAGCACCCCGCGCCTGTCCCGCCGGAGCCGGTAATGATCCTCGTGTCCCTCCTTGCCCTGGCGGCTGGCGCCCTGATCGCGTGGCTCTAATCGTGGGGCATCGCAAGGGCCGCCAGACCCGCCTGTGCAGCAGATCATTCGAGCCGAGGGTGTGAGATGGACTACGTGAAGTTTATATATCGGCCGCTGACGGACGTGCAGCTCGTCAGGTGCTTGCAACGCGCCTGATTCCCCGGTTGCGGGTGTAGCGTCCACGTGGTCGGCAACCGGGTGCCGGACAATTTCCGCGCCGCACCGAAATGACGCGATGCGACTGGCGGAAGTCGGAGAGCGCCCCACGGAGGCGAGTAATGTATGTCGGCGGACTTGGCGTAACGCTTGCGGCGGAAAGGACGACACCGTTGACGAAGCGCACACTTCCCCCAGTGACGCTGGAATTCGACGCCATGGCTATGACCAGGTCAAGCTGGGGCACGACGTAAATGAGCTGACTGCCTATGCCGGCGGCGAAGAAGGAGTCTGGACCCGTCTTGGTCGGGTTCACCCACCACAGATAGCCATAGGCTGCCCCCGTTGGGAACCCACCGTCATTGTGCTTCGCCGTGGAGTCAGCGACGTAATCCCTCGACACGATCTGCTTGTTGCCCCAGCGCCCACCATGAAGATACAACAGTCCAATCTTGACCATGTCCCTCGCTGTGAGCGAGAGCGTGTCTGCGCCGATCAGATGTCCATCGCTGTCGGCTGTCCAGTTGAAGTTTGTTATCTCGAGAGGGCGGAACAGATTTTGCTCGGCGAACGTCTTGACGTTTTGCCGGACCGCCCGCGTCAGGACGACGGACAGCAGATTAGCGCCATCGTTATCATAATTGAAGTGAGTGCCCGGCGTGTGCTGCATCGGCCGATTGAGTATCCACTGCCATATCTCTGGCGGCGGCACCCCGGCCTTGGCTCCAAAGGGTGCCGAGCCGAAGCCGGAGGTCATCGTCAACAGATCGCGAATGGTGATATCGCGAACGTGAGGATCGATGGCCGGGTCCAATACTTCCGGCAAAAGCTCAGAAAGTTTCTGATCGAGGCGCAGGTATCCCTTGTCGAGCGCGGTGCCGACGAGAATCGCGAGCAGGCTCTTCGTGATCGAGCGCACCGACGATAGGCTCCGGGCGTCCAGACCTGCTTTGTAATATTCGAATTCCATACAGCCGCGGCGCGCGAGCACGAGGCTCCGGACGGTTGGATATTGCTCCGCGAGCAGTGCGGGAAGCCTTGCCAATGCGTTTGAATTGGAGACCATCGCAGCGGCGGTGGACTCTGCGTGGTCGAGTCGCTCCTGTGCGAGGGAACTGGAGGCCGCGCCGATGCACAGCGATATCGCAGCCAAGCCTGCGCCCAGCCTTGTCAGCAAATTCTGGAACCTGACGCGCTCGATCCGCATTGCTCTACGCCTCCGTTTCCAAAATATATGCCATCCCTTGAGTGCTGGCAGAAGCGTGTGTTGACGTCGCCAGCGCCGGCGCCTCGCCCGCCTGACACGCGCCGCCGCGACGCGTTCAATTCGCGGCATCACCCACTGGCCGACGGAGACCCGAGAAATATCAGACCGCTCGCAGCGCATTCGGCGCCGCCATCCCGCATGACCAACCTTTGCCGTCCAGAAAAATACCAGAGCACTTCGCAAAAGCATTCAGCAGTGTGAGAAATGCGGGCTATAGACTAGCCGGGGGATTTCTTCTCATTGAGCATTGAGAGGACCGTGCGGGCGAGATCGGCGGGGCAATCCACCAGTTGGTCTGCGCCAGCAGTTTCAAGTTCGTCGCGGGTACCGTAGCCCCAGAGCACGCCAAGACCGCGCATTCCGACCGCATGGGCGCCGGAAATATCATGTCGGCGATCCCCGACCATCAGACTGTGAGACGGCGACAGACTATGTTTGGACCGAATATGGGCGAGCAGTTCAGGCTTGTGATCGAGCTCGCCGCTCGGCACTGAGCCATAGATGCCATCGAAGTAGGCGGCAAACTTCAGATGGTTCAGAATGCGGCTTGCGAAAATCGCCCTTTTTGATGTCGCGAGATAGATTCGCAATCCGGTCCGCTTCATCTCTTCAAGGGATTTGCCGATTCCCGGATAAGGCACGCTTTCGAAAAGGCCAGTTTCACCGTAATGTTGACGATAGGCAACGACTGCTTCACCGACTCTGTCGTCTCCGTATGACTGCAGCAGGATTTGCATGATATCTTCGAGCGGGGGCCCGATGGCACGTCTTAGATCGAGGGTTTCATCCGGTTCATGTCCAAGGGCGCGCAGGGCTGCAAGGCAGCTTGCCAAAATGCCGGGGTACGAATCGATCAAGGTGCCGTCGAGGTCGATAAGAACGGAGCAAGTCATGACCCGAAGGTAACGGCGAAAAGCAAACGAGTACAGTTTGGTTTGGTTTCGTTTCTGCTTCGGGTCGTTCGCGACCGCGGCGCGATATAGCGCTTCGGACTGGCGAGAACTGGCAAGGGCGAGCCACTGGCAAAATCTAATCGCTGCGGCCCGGGCATCGCGACCCGCGGGCTAGGCGATCGCGCCGTGGCGCGCTATCATTCGTCCACCTCAGGTTGTCTCGGCTGCAACAGAATGGTGACCCATGGACATCGATCCCTCAGGAATCCCCGTTGCACCGATCCCTTTCGAGCACGGCCTGACCCACTTTGCGCAGAGTCTCGCCGCAGGACAGGCCAAGATCGTCGCGATCGGCTCGTCGACGACGGCGGGCGAAGGCAGTATCAAGGCCTATCCGGATCGGCTGGCGTGTTTCCTTCGGGCCCAATATCAGAACGCTGGCATCGCCATGGTCAACAAGGGGATCGGCGGCGAGGAAGCGCCGATCGAGCAGGCGCGGTTCGGTACCGACGTCATCCCGGAAAACCCCGATCTGGTGATCTGGCAGGTCGGAACCAATGCGGTCTGGCAACCCCCGGACCAGCATCCTCCCTCCTTCGATGAAACCACCAAGGCGATCCGCGATGGACTGGTCATGCTGCGCGACAAAACCCAGGCCGACGTCATCCTGATGGACCTGCAATATGTGCCGGCCGTGCTGACGCCGACCAAGAAGGACAAGGCGATCGCGATGGTCGAAGCGATCAGCGAACTGGCGCGGGGCGCCGGCGTCAATGTGTTCCGTCGCTTCGCCTTCATGAAGGGCCTGTACCAGGTCGAGCATGTCTCGTTCGACCGGATGGTCGATCCGACGGACGATAACAGGTTGCACGACAGCGACTGGGCCACGGAGCGCGTCGCGTGGGCGGTGAAGGTCGCGATCGTCGACGGCGTCGACAAGGCGCGGTCATCGGCAGCCGCGAACGTCAGCTAGGACGTCTTACGCATACGTCGCGGCGTGCGCCCCGCGCGGAAAATGCCCGGAACGGCCTAGACTAGCTCTTCGGGGTAAACAGCTGGCACCAGCCGCTCGGGCTGATGTCGCCTTGAACGAATTTGCACGCTTTCGGCGGTTGAAAATTGACGCAGCCGTCGCAGCGCTGACCGCCCTTCGGCGTACCCTGATATTTGGCGTCCGTCTGGCTGATTTTCTGCTGCGCTGCCGCTTGCGAGACCGCCGCAGCCATTGCCGCCGCGCCGAGTGCAAGCGCGGCGCCCGAAAGCGCCACACGGCGTGAGATACGTTGGCTATCGTTGCTGCCGTTGTTCATGATCGACTCCCATCAAGCTTTCGCTTCGCTCAGGTCGATGCCTGCGGTGGCGGAGGCATCGGGCGAACGATGACAATCCTGTTCGCCGCTCACCGGCGCCCGTACTCCGTGAAAACGTAATCTCTTGTCCGTACTATGGTGTGGCACGCGTAGCCGCACCTGGCATCGTTCGCCTGTGGCGGCTCGTCGTTCAAAGTGCCTGGCCTGAACGTATCGGCTGCGGCGTCGTACTCGAATTCGGCATATCCCCATCCGCCGCTGTCGGCGAACCTCTTGCTGTCCTTCACCATGAAATCAACGTCATGCTGGGTCCCTGGCACCATAGGCTGACCGGGGTAGGCCTCTTGTTTTTTCGGGATCCAATGGACTTTCGCCATCCTGGCGCCGTCCGGGAAAGGCTTGCCGTTGCCGGGCACGCCCTCCTTAAAGGCGTCGATCATCACGGAATTCCCCATGATCACGGCGATCTTACCTCCGTTCTCACTGATGGCAATGACTGGCCAGTCTTCGTATCCTCTGAACTCAGCAAATGCGAGCCCGCCCGGGATTTGCAGCGTGTACTTGTCCTGCGCGGAAATGGCCCTGCCGCCCCAGACGGCGACCACCGCAGCAACGATCAAGATCGCCGAGAATGCAGTTCTCTTCATGACTCTCTCCCGCGCTAGGGGTTGATCGGTTGGGTTCATCAACCGGTGCCGGTTCAGTGCATGTGCGATACAGTTTAAGGTTGGCTCGTACTTAAAAGGCCGGACATCACCCGCCGGACCCGCCGGCCGTGGACGCCAGCCTATTATTTCACGAGAAATTCTCGCAATCCATGGGGCTCGGCTAAAAATTAAGCGAGATTTCACTGACCGAGGGTAGCGGTGGCAGGGGCGCCGGTCTGAAACCGGCGCTCATGTCTGATGCGGTCGGACGCGCAGGAAAGCATAGAATTAGGCTCAATCCATATGGCAAATTTCCAGCTATACGTATCCATTCGACCCTGTTTGAATTTAAATCGGATATGGATGGAGCCAACATGAATTGCCGCAATGCCCGCGTCTTCGCGTTCGTCGTTTTCAGTTTGATTTTCGTATCGATCAACGGTGCATCGGCGCAGATCGTGGCGCTCGGCCACAGCATGGTGCGCGGCAACGTCTCGGAGTCCGAGATGTGGCCGGCCGTGCTGGAGGGAATGCTGCGCGCCAAGGGCTCCCGGGTTCACGTCGCCAACGCCGGCGTTTGGGGCGAGACCACCGATGCAACCCTTGCGCGGGTCCCGAGCGCGGTCCCGCAGGGGACCCGGACCGTTATCCTGGCGGACAATGCGGCCAATGATGTCAGGCACAACATGAGCCCGGTCCAGGCCGCGGCGAATATCGCGGCGATCAAGAGCCAGTTGAAGGCGCGTGGCATCCGGGTGGTCGACGCTACGGGGACCGTGATGTCGGTATTGCGGCAACCCGGCGGCAGGGGCCCCGATGGCCATCATTTGAGCGTCGAGGGCAACAAGAAGGTCGCGGCCATGCTGGCGGGCACGGTGCGATAGAACGGATAACGCGGCCTATTTCCCCGTCTTCACGAAATCCAGGATCTGGTCGGTCAGCCGCGTGTCGGCGGTGTTGATCGAATACACCTCCGACATGTGACTGTGCTGAGGCAGCCTGAACGCATGCAGGCAGCCGTTCGCCGCCTTGCAGGCGGCCGCCTGCAGGAGGTCGAACTGCCGGTGAAATGGAGGCGGGTCCAGTTCGGCGGTGACAATCATCAGCGGTATCTTCGAGGTCAGCAAACCCCGCAGCGAGGATCGCTCGGCGTACAGCGCGGGATCGGTGCCGAAATAGGCCCTCTCGGGATTTCCGGCCCCCGCCGTGAGGTCGTAGATTCCCGACACCATGATCGCGCCGGCGAGGCCGCCGCCGGTCACCTTGTGAAATTCCGGGTGCGCCACATAGCTCGCGACATGCACCGCGCCTGCGGAGTGACCCATCAGGTAGACCCGAGCCGGGTCGCCGCCATGCGATGCGATGTTGGCGGAGACCCACGCAACCGCCGCGGCCACATCCTCCGCCGCCGCCGGCCATGGCGATTGCGGGGCCAGCCGGTAGGTCATGTTGACGCCGACAAAGCCGTTGTTCACCGCCCACAGCATGATGTTATCGTAGAACGGACTGCCCGGTGTGTGTTTGTTGCCGGCCACGAAGGCGCCGCCATGGACGAAGATCAGCACCGGGCGGGCCGATGACGCCGTCTCCGGCATGAAGACATCGAGCAGGTTGCGCCCGGCGGCGCCGTATTTGAGGTCGCGCTCGATCCGGACGCCGGGATAGGGCTCTTTCCGCTGCAGCGGCGCGTAGAGCAGGGCGGTCTTCGGCGGATCGATGACGGGGCCGAGTTCGGCCAGCCTGGCCGCGATATCTGACGGCATCGGGCTTTGCTGCGCCGCTGCCGCGGTCACCATCGCGATCAATGCCGCGAGAATGGCTAAAACTGGTTTCAGCGCCGCCATCTGGATGCTCCCTGTATTCTGCTTTTCTCAGGCTTAGGGCCTGTTCCGCCAGTCATGACCGAACCTGGGCCTGAATTGTACTGATTTCACCGTGACCATGCGCGGCTTTTGCGCTACCCAACGGCCTGATTTGGAGCCGCAATCCCCATGAGCCGCCGCGTCAAAAAACCCCTGCGCCCAGCGGGCGATCGCCCGAAGGGCGCGCGCCCGTACCGGGGCTCGCAGGCCGAGCGCCCCGAGTCAAAGTTAAAGTCGCATCGTCCGGGCGGCAAAGCCAGCCCACGTTTTGCAGCTTTGGCGCCACGGGCGCCGAGGCCGGCGCCGTTTGTCGCCGAGCCGGCAAAAATAGTCGCCGAACCGCCGCCGCTGCCCACCAAAGTTCAGACCGTGGTGGTGACCGCGGACGAGAACAACATGCGGGTCGACCGCTTTCTGGAAGCGCGCTTTCCCGGCCTGTCGTTCTCCCATATTCAGCGCATCGTCCGCAAAGGCGAGTTGCGCGTCAACGGCAAGCGCGCCGACAGCAAGGACCGCATCGAAGCGGGCCAAAGCATTCGGATTCCCCCGCTGAAGCTGGATGCGCCGCACTTCGCCGGAAGCCTCTCGGAGGCGGCGCAGAAAACGCTGCAGACCCTCAAGGACATAATCCTGTTTGAGGATGCCGATGTCATGGTGCTGAACAAGCCCGCCGGTTTGGCGGTGCAGGGCGGTTCCGGCATCACGCGAAATGTCGATGACATGCTGGAAGTGATGCGCGATGTCAAAGGCCAAAAGCCGCGACTGGTGCACCGGCTCGACAAGGACACCGCGGGCTGCCTGCTGATCGCCAAAACCCGGTTTGCCGCGACCGCGCTGACCGGATCGTTCCGCCATCGCTCCGCGCGCAAGATCTACTGGGCGCTGGTGGCCGGCGTGCCGAAGCCGAAGCAGGGCCGCATCTCGACCTATCTCGCCAAGGAAGAGAACGAGGACGACACCATCATGCGGATCGCCGCTCATGGCGACGAGGGCGCCAGCCATGCCGTGACCTATTATGCCGTGGTGGAAACCTCGGCGCAAAAACTCGCCTGGGTGTCGCTGAAGCCGGTCACCGGGCGCACCCATCAATTGCGCGCGCACATGGCGCATATCGATCACGCCATCGTCGGCGACCCCAAATATTTCAACAAGGAAAACTGGCAACTGCCGGGCGGCCTGCAGAAGAAGCTGCATCTGTTGGCGCGCCGGATCGTGATCCCGCATCCGCGCGGCGGCGTGATCGACGCCACTGCGCCGCTGCCGCCGCATATGCTGCAATCCTGGAACCTGCTGGGCCTCGAGGCCGACCGGTTCGACCCGATCGAGAACGCGCCCGAAGAATAGGTGAAGAGTGGTTGGTGTTGCGGTTTGCCGGCGCGATCACGACATATCCCGCATGAAACGGCTGTCGATCTTCGCTTGTGCCATCGTCACGGCGCTT
>Ga0208849_1001828_pt1 | contig 13211 bp, 12 predicted proteins | sample NGESurdeep072012_10_FD_184470 | JGI IMG/M metagenome (GOLD analysis project Ga0208849, IMG submission 184470) | Arctic peat soil microbial communities from Barrow, Alaska - NGEE Surface sample 53-3 deep-072012 (SPAdes) | ecosystem: Environmental > Terrestrial > Soil > Wetlands > Peat ...
AGCCGGTGGTGGAGGGGGCGCAACGCGGACCTTGGTCCATGGCGGGTGATCCCAGCATGCCCATCGCCGACCTTACAGAGGCCGGCGCCGCGGCGGAACTTGCCTCCTTGGCCGATGAGATCGCCGCTCACGACCTGCGCTATTTCCAGGATGATGCGCCCAGCATCCCGGACGGCGATTACGACGCCCTGAAGCGTCGCAACGGGGCGATCGAGGCACGATTTCCACAGCTGGTCCGCGACAATTCCCCAAGCCTGAGGGTTGGCGCCGCGCGGGCGGAAACCTTTTCACCGGTCGAGCATGGGCTTCCCATGCTGTCGCTCGACAATGCTTTTTCCGACCAGGATGTGATCGACTTCGACGCGCGCGTGCGCCGGTTCCTGCGCCTGGGCGATGAAGAGGTCGCCTATACAGCCGAGCCGAAGATCGACGGCCTGTCGGCCTCGCTGCGCTACGAGCAAGGCGTTCTTATCCGGGGCGCCACGCGCGGCGACGGCCGCGTCGGCGAAAACGTCACCGCCAATCTCAAGAGCCTGGACGACATCCCCCATCGCCTGAACGGCGCGGGGTGGCCCGAGGTGATCGAGGTTCGCGGCGAGATCTACCTGGGCCACGACGACTTCGCCCAGATGAATGCCGACGCCGTAGCCGCCGGGACGCGCACCTACGCCAATCCGCGCAACGCCGCTTCGGGGTCGCTGCGCCAGATCGACCCCCAGGTGACGGCGTCGCGCCCGTTGCGGTTCTTCGCCTATGCCTGGGGCGAGGTGAGCAAGCCATTTGCGCAGACCCAGGCCGAAGCGCTCGAGGCGATGGCCGCCTGGGGGTTCCAGGTTACGCTCCAGGCGGAGCGGGTAATGGGCATCGAGGGTCTGATCGGCGCCTATGGGCGTATGGAGCGCGACCGGCCAAGGCTGGGGTTCGATATCGATGGGGTAGTCTACAAGGTGGATCGGCTCGACTGGCAGGGGCGGCTCGGCTTTGTCTCGCGCTCCCCCCGCTGGGCGGTGGCGCGGAAGTTCCCGGCCGAGCGGGCGCGCACCGTTCTCGAGGCCATCGACATCCAGGTCGGCCGCACCGGGGCGATGACCCCGGTGGCGCGGCTGAAGCCGGTCACCGTGGGGGGGGTGGTCGTGGAACGCGCCACCCTGCACAACGCCGACGAGATCGCCCGCAAGGATCTGCGCGTCGGCGACGCGGTGATCGTCCAGCGCGCCGGCGATGTCATTCCCCAGATCGTCGGCGTGATCATCGACGATCGGCCACCGACCGCGACCCCCTTCGCCTTCCCTGATCGGTGCCCGTGCCCGCTGCACACCAAGGTCGTGCGCGAGACCACCGCCTCTGGCGCCGACACCGTGGTCCGCCGCTGCACCGGCGAGTTCGCCTGCCCGTTCCAGCGCATCGAACATTTGAGGCACTTTGTCTCCCGCCGCGCCTTTGACATCGAGGGGCTTGGCATCAAGCAGCTGCAGGCCTTCTTTGAGGAGGGCCTGATCCAGGCGCCGGCCGACATTTTCGCCTTGGCCCGCAATCCCCAGGCCCTCGAAGCCCTGCGCGCCCGGGAGGGTCACGGCGAGACATCGGTCGCCAATCTTCGCGACGCCATCGAGGCGCGCCGGACGATCGATCTCGACCGGTTCATCCTGGCGCTCGGCATCCGCCACATCGGCGAAACCACCGCCCTGGTGCTCGCCCGCGGATATGGAGATGCGGAGACCTTCCTCGCCGCGATGGACAAGGTCGCAAGCCGCGACGCCGACGCCATCGCCGAACTCGACGCCTTCGACCAGGTCGGCGCGGCGGTCATCGACGCGTGCGGCGCCTATTTCGCCGAGGACCACAACCGCCGCATCGTCCAGGCGCTGGGGGACGCCCTGATCATTCGGCGGGCCAAGGCGCCGGCGCTGGATTCGCCGATCGCCGGCAAGACCGTGGTCTTCACCGGCTCGCTGGAAACCATGACCCGCGAAGAAGCCAAGGCTCAGGCCGAAAGCCTCGGCGCCAAGGTCGCCTCGTCAGTCTCCAGACGCACCGACCTGGTGGTCGCCGGGCCGGGAGCGGGATCCAAGCTGAAGAACGCGGCCGACCTTGGGGTCGAAGTCATCACCGAAGAGGCCTGGCGCGCGCTGGTGGGCGCAGATGGCTAGGGGTCGCGCTTTCACCTGAAAGCAGCGGGCCGCTTGGAATCTCACCGCTCGGGGGCCAAGGTTTGCGTGAACCGTTCCTGTTTGGAGTGAGCCGTGCCCCGGCCCAAGACTGAACGAAGGTTGACAGCCGTCTTCGCCGCCGATGTGGCCGGCTATAGCGCGCTGGTGGCGAAGGATGAACCGCGGACCTTGGCGCAGTTTTCCGCCCATGTCTCCGAACTCGTCGGCCCGACGGTTTCAGCGCATGGCGGGCGGCTGATCAAGACCATGGGTGACGGGGTTTTGGCGGCCTTCCCGAGCGTCGTCGATGCGCTCGCGTGCGCCATCGCGGTCCAGGACGGTATGAACAGTCGAAACAAGGAAACGGCGCCGGAGGATCGGCTGGAGTTCCGCATCGGCCTTCATGCGGCCGACGTGGTCATCGAAAACGGCGACATATTCGGCGAAGGCGTCAACATCGCATCGCGCCTGGAGGGCCTCGCGGATCCGGGCGGCATCTGCGTCTCGGCGCGCGTACACGAGGACGCGCGTGGGCGCCTGGACATCGGCTTCGAGGACGCCGGCGAGCAGGTGCTGAAAAACATGCCGCGACCGGTCAGGGTCTATCGGGTGGCGATGAGCGGCGGCAAGGCGGTGGGGCGGCCTGACCACGCCCTGCCGCAGAGACCATCGATCGCCGTGCTGCCGTTCCAGAACATCAGCGGCGATCCCGAGCAGGAATACTTCGCCGATGCGATCACCGAGGACATCGTCACGGCGCTCTCGCGCTGGCGCTGGTTCTTCGTCATCGCCCGCAACTCGAGCCTGATTTACAAGGGCCGGGCGGTGGACGCGCGCCGCGTTGGCCGCGAGCTCGGCGTTCGCTACCTGCTGGAGGGCAGCGTTCGCAAGGTCGGCGAGCGGGTCCGCGTCACGGCGCAGTTGCTGGACGCGGCCACGGCGACGAATATCTGGGCCGACCGGTTCGACCGCGACCTGGTCGATCTGTTGAGCCTGCAGGATGAGATCACCGAAAAAGTCGTCAACGCCATCGAGCCGGCGATGCTGCACAGCGAAAACGCCCGGCTGGCTCACAAGAGCCTGAAGGACTACACCGCGCTCGACTGCTTCCAGCGGGGGATGTGGCGCCTCAACAAGGTCTCCCTCGACGGCTATCATGAGGCCCTGACCCTGTTTCGCGAGGCGATCGCCCGGGACCCGCAGCTGTCGCTGGGCCATATCGGATTATCGCGCATCCTGTACGGCGGGGCGATCTACGGCTGGTCGACGAATCCCGACGAGGATCTGAAGCGGTCGCGCCTGGCCGGCCAGACCGCCATCAGCCTGGACCCCACCGACGCCCATGCCTATTTCGCCTGCTCGGGGGCGTCACTCTATCTTGGCAGGCACCACGAGGCGCTGGAAACCGCGCGCAAGACCGTCGCGCTCAATTCCAACTTCGCCTACGGCCATTCACGGCTGGGTCAGGTGCTGATCTATAGCGGCCATCCGGGCGAAGCCATCGAGCCCATCGAGCGGGCTCTGCGCCACAGCCCCTTCGATCCGCAAATGGGCGGCATGCTGGGGACTCTGGCCCTGGCCTACTACCAGTCGAAGGATTACCCGCAGGCGGTCGAGCAGGCGCGCGCCTCGATCCAGCACGACTACGCATTCGCCAACGCCATACTGGCGGCCGGCCTCGTTCGTCTGGGCCGGATCGACGAAGCGCGCGAGGTTTTTCCAGCCGGTCTTCCCGCCCGCGAGGCCAGGAACGGACCGCGCTTGGCTAACTACGCCAATGCGGCCGACCGAAATCACCTGCTCGAGGCGCTGGCGGTGGCCAACCCGGCAAGCTTGGACCGCTAGGCCGATCCCTCAGTCCTCGCCGTTGCTCCGGGTCGGGTGCGGATCGGCGGGATAGCGACTGCGGTAGTGGATGGTGATGCCGCACGGCGATTCCCACACCGACATCTCGAAGTCGTAGGCCGGGGCCCAGGCCAGGGTGATCGGCTTGGGCGGATGACTTGAGAGCGCGTGGTAAATCACGCCGCGAATAGCTTCGTTGAAGCTGCCGGGAAGTTTATCCAGATATCCCTGAAAGGAATTGTGAAGCTTAGTGTCGCGTTCGACGACGAAACTGGCGTCCAGGCGCTTACCCGGGGCGAACATGTCAGCTTTCTTGGCCGATTCCTCTATGCGATCTTTGTGAAAGGCATGGTTGAAATGGCTGACCAGCTTTTGATACATCGGCATTGGCTACCCTCCCGTTGTCCCACGCGGCCCAACCTATCCGTGTTGTCGGGCGAATGCGAACCTTTCGACATCTGTGCCGTGGCACACTTGGCCCCTTGGGAGTGGAACTCAGATAGAGTTGATTTAGGGCCCATAACGTCATACGTTATGAAGCGATGATCCGCAGCTTCCGCGACCGCGAAACACGCAAGGTCTGGTCGGGCGAGCGGTCTCGGCGGCTACCGGCCGAAATCCAGGATACGGCCCTGCGAAAGCTGCGCCTGATCAGCGCCGCTAGGGTGCTTGAGGATTTGCGCGTCCCTCCTGGAAATCGGCTGGAGGTCCTCACGGGGGACCGTCGCGGCGAGCATTCAATCCGGATCAACCAGCAATGGCGGATTTGTTTTAGGTGGATGGATGGAGAAGCTGAGGATGTCGAAATCTGCGACTACCACTGACGACGCTGAGCGGCTCGCGAACCCGACCCCCGGCGCTGTCTTGATGGAGGAGTTCCTTAAGCCTCTTGCCATGAGCCAGACAGCGCTCGCCGGGGCCCTCGGCGTGCCGCCCCGGCGCATTAATGAGATCGTACTTGGCAAGCGCGCGGTCACCGCCGATACCGATCTTCGCCTCACTCGCTACTGGGGCATGACGCCGGGCTTCTGGCTGCGCCTGCAGATCGATCACGACCTCATGCAACGGCGACGTGAGCTGGGGAGCAGCCTGGAGCGTATCAAGCCGCGGGCGGCCTAGCTAGCGAACGTTGATTGGATGAGTCAGCCCTTGCGCTGGACGCTCCCGAAAAACGAAAGACCGTAGCTATGAAGACTCTGATTTTGGCTATCGCCACATCGGCGCTGCCAGTATGTGCTTGGGGCGGTCGCCACGGGCCTGATGGTCTCGGTCCACCTCGATAACCACCGTTAATCAAGCCGTGGCCTGACACTCTCAAAACGGGGTGTCAGGCAAACGGGGCGGGTCAGCTCGTTCTTCCGCGCGCGCGTCGCGAAGAACGGGCCTGATTAGATCCATTCAACGATCTCGGGCGCCTTTCAGATCGGCGCGCACGCCGCCTTCAGCCATGCCGTCACCTCGGCCGGAACCTGCGGCCCGATGATCTCCAGCACCCTGGCGTGATAGGCGTTCAGCTGGCTGCGTTCTTCCGCGGTCAGCATCCCGCTGTCGACCAGACGCCGGTCGATGGGGGCGAGAGTGAGGGTCTCGAAACCGAGCATCGGCCGCTCGCCGCCTTCGATCGGCGCGGCGGGCGTGACCACCTGAAGGGTCTCGATGCGGATGCCGAACGCGCCCTGCTTATAGTAGCCCGGCTCGTTGGAGACGATCATGCCTGGCTCGAGCGCGATGGCGTTGGGCAGCTTGGAAATGCGTTGCGGCCCTTCATGGACGCCAAGGTATGAGCCGACGCCGTGGCCGGTGCCGTGGTCATAGTCCAGGCCCGCCGACCACAGCGGAACCCGTGCCAGGGCGTCGAGGGCCGAGCCGGTTGTGCCGGCCGGAAACCGCACGCGGGCCAAGGCCAGATGGCCTTTCAGCACCAGGGTGAAGGAGCGGACCATTTCCGCGGTCGGCTCGCCGATAGCCACCGTGCGGGTGACGTCGGTGGTCCCGTCCAGGTACTGGCCGCCTGAATCGACCAGCAGCAGCGAGCCGCGTTCGGCGTTGCGCTTGAGCCGGGTGTTGGGGTGGTAATGGACGATGGCGCCGTTGGGGCCGGCCCCGGCGATGGTGTCGAACGACAGATCCTTCAACGCGCCGGTGGCTTCGCGAAATCCCTCCAGCTTGGCGACGATTTCCAGTTCGTCGGGGGCCGAATCCTGGGCCTCGGCAGCCATCCAATGCAGGAACCGGGTCAGGGCCGCGCCATCGCGCCGATGGGCCGCGCGCGCGCCCTCGATCTCGACCGGGTTCTTGCGGGCGCGGGGCAGGGCGCAAGGGTCGGGGGCCGAGATCAGCTGCGCGCCAACGTCCTTCAGCGCCTCGAAATACCATGCCGACGAGTGTGCCGGATCGACCAGCACCGGCTTGCCGGCAAGATCGCTCAGGGCGCCGGCGAGGTCATTGGGGTTCTCCAGGCGCACCTGGTTGCCGAGCCACGCCGGCAGGTCGGCCGTCACCTTGCCCGGATCGAGAAACAGCCGCGCGGTTCCATCCGCGCCGAGGATCGCCTGGGAGAGCGGCAGGGGCGAGCGGATCACGTCGCCGCCGCGGATATTGAACAGCCAGGCGATCGAGGCTGGGGACGTGATCAGGGCCGCCTCGGCGCCGGCTGCCTTGAGATCGGCGCCGATCCTGGCGCGCTTGGCGGCCGAATCCTCGCCGGCGTACTGCAGCGGGTGGGGCGACACCGGCACCTGGGGCTGAGCCGGCCGCGCCGCGCCCCACGCCTCGTCGAGCGGGTTGGCGTCGACGGCCTTGAGGTCGGCGCCGGCCTTGGCGGCGGCGGCGCGCAGCTGGCCAAGCGCGTCGGGGCTGTGCAGGCGCGCGTCATAGCCGATGGTCCAGCCCGGCTTCGCCGCTTCGCGAAGATACTTAGGCACGCCGCCTTCGACCAGATCGCGGATCTCGAACAGCGCCTCGTCGACCTGGTCGCGGACCTGCAGGGTGTAGCGTCCGTCGACGAAGATCGCCGCCTTGTCCTTGAGGATCACCGCCGCCCCGGCCGAGCCCGTGAACCCCGTCGCCCAGGCCAGCCGATCGTTGGCGGCCGGCAGATATTCGTTCTGATGCTCATCCTCGTGCGGGATCAAGAAACCGTCCAGCGACTGCGCCGCCATCGCCGCCCGGATCAGCGGCGCATGGTCCCGGCCAAACGAACGGTCGGTCGTCTCCTCGAAGCTCTGGCGCATGGCAGAGACTTAGAGCACCGCGGGCGGCGAGGCAAAGACGTCAGGCGCGGGTCTGGTGGACGAGAAAGGGCCGCAGCTTCATCCACTCGGTCTGCTTGCTGGCGAGGGGCAGGGTGTGGGCGGGGCTGCTGGATGGCAGGGTTATCAGCGCGGGACAACTGCTGACGCCAAGCTGCTTGCGGCCGATCTGGGAGGCTTTGGCGCCGTTGAAGGCGATCACCGTCAGGCAGGGCAGACTCGCGACAAGCGCATCGAGGGGCGCCGGGGTGTGGTTTCGGATGGCGCCATCGAGGCTGCCCATCCGCTCGGCGGATTCAATCACGTCCCAAAGCCCGACCCCCGCGGCCAAGACCATGGCCAGGCGCTCGCGATAGGGCGCAGCGTCCAGGTCCATCCCGATCACCGCGCCCATCAGCCGCCAGAACTGATTTTGGGGGTGGGCGTAGTACTGCGCCGCCGCCAGGGAAGCCTCTCCGGGCAGGCTGCCCAGGACCAGAACCTGCGTCGCCGCATTGACCACCGCGGCGAAGGCGGCCTTTCGCACGGCTATAGCGACGTTCCAGCTTGCCGCCGCGCCAAGGCGCCTACTGCTGGTCGGGCGGCGGCGCGCCGTCGGTGGGCGGGGTGTTGGGGCCGCCGTTGCGCGCGTTGGCGTTGGCGGCGGCCTCGGCCCTGGCGCGTTCGGCGGCGGCGCGGTCGGCCTGGGTCTGAGCCTGGAGCTGCGACGTCTGCACGGCGGTGGTCTGAGCCTGGGCTGCGGCCTGAGCGTTGGCGGCGTCCTGGGCCTGGGCGGCCTGTGCCCCCTCGGCGATCCCTTGCGCACGGCTCTGATCGGCCGCTGCGGCGGCGATGGCGGGATCGGTGGCGGCGGGATTTGTCGCGGCCGGGTTCCTGTTCATGACCATGAAGGCGACAGCGATGATGGCGACCACCGCGACGATGCCGGCTATCCACCATGCGGCGGCATTGGAGCGCACCTGAGTGCGGCTGACCTGGGTGGTCGCCGCGGTGACTGGATCGTAGGTGGTCCGCACTTCGGTGGTGCGCGGCGCTTCGGGATCGATGTTGGTCATGGGATTGCCCTCCATGAGGTCTCAAGGCCTCGATGATCGGACAAACGCGGCCCCAATGGTCAAGGTTCCGTCGCTGCTACCGTCGCCGCAGGATCAGGGTCGCCCAGGCGTCGCGGTTGAGCCGCCGCTCGAGACGAAATCCGCGCGCCAGATAGGCGGCGCCGACCGCACGGGCTTGCGAGCGCAAAAGGCCCGACAGGATCGCGGTTCCGTCAGGGGCGAGTGCGCGCGCGATATCCTGGGAGAGCGCGATCAGGGGGCGGGCGAGTATGTTGGCGAAAACGAGGTCATAGGGCGCGGGGGCGGCCACCGCGCGATGGGCCAGGCCGTCGGCCCAGACGAAGCGGGCGTGGACCTGGTTCAGCCGCGCGTTCTGGTTGGCGATGCGTGCAGACACCGGATCGATGTCCGTGCCCACCACGACGCGCGAGCCGGCGCGCGCCGCGGCAATGGCCAACACCCCCGTGCCCGCGCCGACATCGAGCACCCTGGCGAAGGCGCGGCGCTTCAAGAGGGCGTCGAAGGCGATCAGGCAGCCGACCGTTGTCCCGTGATGGCCGGTGCCGAAGGCCGCGCCCGCCTCGATGCGCAGGGCCACCGCGTTGATCGGCCGGCGTCCCAGATCGTGAGCGCCGAAAACGAAGAACCGCCCCGCGCGCACCGGCGGCAGCCCCGACAACGCCATGGCCAGCCAGTCGGCGTCGGCAAGGGCCTGGGTGGTGGTGGCGAGAGCGGGAAACCGCCGCAGACACGAGCGCAGGGCCCGGGCCTGCGCAGCCGAGGTCGGGTAGGCGTCGATGCGCCAGGCGTCCCTGGTCTCATCCTCCTCGATGATCGAATAGGTCGCGCCCTCCAGCACAGGGTCGGCGTCGATGGCGGCTTCCGCGGCCTGGGCCGCCCCCCGGGGGCCTCGGGCGACGATCTGCACGGCCGGCTCGCTCATCGCTCGTCCTTAGTTCTCCCTCCCCTTTATGGGGAGGGAAGATCGCGCAGCGATCGGGTGGGGAAGTCAGACGCCATCGACCGACCACAATTCCAGAATTCCCCACCCCGACGGCGCTACGCGCCATCGACCCTCCCCATAAAGCGGAGGGAGAGCGGCGCGCGGCATGATTGTTGAACGACCGTTTCGCAAACCCATGCGCGGAGCGGTTATTTCGTGTCCTTCCTCGGCATTTCGATCCGAAACGAGACGCCGCCGATCCAGCGGGGCGGATGGCTCGACGCCATGCGCTTCGTCGTCGCCAGCCTGATCATCGTCCACCACTACCAGCTGGCCGCCCCGATTCCCCTGGCGTCCCTGCATCCGGTGTTCGAGCGCGGCTATCTGCTCACCGACTTCTTCCTGATCGATTCGGGCTATGTGCTGGGCCGCGTCTACGGCCAGAGGGTCGGCGCCGGCCAGATGAGCTGGGCCGACTTCTTCCGCAAACGGGCGGTGCGGGTCTGTCCGGCGCACCTGTTGATGGCCAGCGCGCTGTTCATCTTTGTCGCCGCGTGCGGGGCGCTCGGCTTGGTTCCGCGCCACCCCGAATGGTTCGATCTGCGCCAGTTTCCGGCCCAGTTCTTCCTGGTCCAGGCTTACGGCGTCCCCGGAGGCGCCGGCTGGAACGCGCCCAGCTGGTCGATTTCCGCCCTGCTCGGCTGCTACCTGTCGTTTCCGCTGCTGGTCCGCGCCTTCGGGCGCTCGGGGCCCGGCAAAGCGTTGGTAATGGGCGTGGCGGCTCTGGCTATAGCGGACCTGCTGACCACGCGGCTGCTCGGCTATCCGGTCTACGAGATGCCGCTGCGGTTCGGGTTTTTCCGCGCCCTGCCGCTTTTTTTCCTGGGCATGGCTCTGGCCAGGGTTTCCCAACGCGTGCTGATCCCCACCGGCGTGGCGCGCGTCATCGGCGTGGCCAGCCTGGCCATCCTGGCGGTGCTGCAGGTGTTTGGGCCGTTCAGCCTGATTTCCCTGACCTTGATCGCGCTGATGATCATCGCAGCCGGGGCCATTCCAGTCATCCGCCGCTCGCCCCTGGTTGAGAAGGCGGCGGTGATCTCATTTTCGATGTACATCACCAACGAGGTGTTCCGGATCGGCTACTTCGGGGTGGTCAACGCCCTGGAGGCGCGCGTCACCATGCCGGCGCCGGCCCATTGGGCGTTGTGGTTCTGTGGAATGCTGGGGGCGCTGGCCTTTGCGGTGGTGTTCCACTTCCTGATCGACATGCCGAGCCAGCGCTGGCTGCAGCCGAGGTTCGGTCCCCGCCGCGCAAAAGTCCGGAGAGAGCCCGCTCCGCGCGAGCCCGCAAGCCAGCCGATCACGATTTAGGCGCGGGACGCGGAACCAGGCTCAGCGCGGGCGCCGCCGCCCGCCGGCGGGGGGCTTTGCGCAACTCCATGGCCAGCTTTGTCCCGGTGGCGACCAGCAGGATCCACTCGAGACTGTTCTGCTTGAGGATGACGCTTTCGGAAAAGCTCAGCACCAGAAAGGCGCCGACATACATCACCGCCCAGAAGCCGTCATTGCGGGAGAACAGCCGCCGAAGCGCGGCGCCGGCGGTCAGGGCGAAATAGATCGCCGCCAGCGCCGTCCCCACCTGGCCCAGCTGCAACATGACCTCCAGCCAGCCGTTGTGGGCCGCCGGAACGTCCCAGTTCGCCTCGCGCCGGATCAACAGCGCCGGGCCGAACCGATCGTGCCAGAAGGCCCCATAGCCATAGCCCAGATGCGGCCGATCGGCGATCCGCCGCATCACCGCGGTCCACACCCCCGTGCGGCCGGTGAGGGTCGGGTCCTTGCCGAGGGCCGTGAACAGCACCGAGACGTCGGTCATTGCGGTGATCGCCAGGGCCACGGCCAGAACGCCGGCCGTGAATGCGATGACGATCGCCACGGCGGGCCGGCGACGCGATGCCTGCAGGCCAAGCGCCGCGCCGCTGCCGCCGATCAGGCACACGAAGCTGGTTCCGGACCGCGACAGGATAACCAGGCCCAGGCAGGCGACGGTCGAAACGATCCACACCCCCCGCAGGCGCGCGTCGATGAAGGCGCAGGCCAGCGAGGCCAGGGTCCCGGTGACCATCAGGAAGCCCAGCTCGTTCTTCTCGGTCCACAGGCCGCGCCAGTCTCCGGCGTTGACGCCCTGGTGGATGCCGAGCGTCGGAAAGGCCAGGCAGATGACATAGCTGCCGATGGCCAGAAACAGAAAGGCGCTGGCGACCACGCGCAACAAATCGCGCCAGCCGAAGCGGCAGGCAAGGTAGAGGGCCATCAAATCGTTGAACGCCAGGGCCTCGACGCGCCGCAGGGTGATGTCGGGCGCGATCGACCAGACCACGCTGATGGCCGCCAGGGCCAGCAGCGCGGCGGCCGGAGCGAAGGCCAGCGCCCCGTCGGCGATCTTTCGCCAGTGCCAGCCGCAAAGCAGCACCGTCGCCCCATAGACCGGCAGCCAGAGGTACCTCAGCCAGACGACCTCGTCGGCCTCGACCGTGGTCGGCGCATAGAGGAGCGGAAACAGCGCGCTGGTGCTCATCACCACCATGACGACGGCCAGGGCGATTTCGGCCGGGCCAGGACCCAGCGATCTGGAAGACGGCGAGGCGATGCTGATGGGTCCCTAAGATTATGGCTGCGATTCTAATCCCGCCGCCGATTCTAGGCGAGGGCCGTTGAACAACGAGACTGGCGCGGAGCTTGCACGCCGCACGCCGTGCGCGCCCGCTCCTGGAGCGCGGCGAACGGGAGACTGCGTTGGACCTGTTTGGCCGACTGAACCGGACCGCCGCCCGCTATGCCGCGGTCAAGACGCGTGCATGTGAGCCGTTCGCGCCGACGCTCAGCGTCACCTTCGACGATTTTCCGCGTTCCGCGTGGACCAACGCGCGGAAGGTTCTGGAGCGCCACGGGGCCCTGGCCACCTACTACGTCGCCGGACGATTCTGTGGGGCGAGTGAGAAGGGCCTCGAGTATTTCCAGGCCGGCGATCTGAAAGCGGTCATCGGCGCCGGCCATGAGATCGGCTGCCACACCTTTTCCCACATTCATGCGCCGCGCATGGGCGAAGCGCGGTTCGTGGCCGATTGCGATCGCAACGCCGCCTTCCTGGCGCCATTTCTCGGCGGCAGGCCCCTGGAGACTTTCGCCTATCCCTATGGCGACGTCTGCGTGCGCTCAAAACGGCTGGCCGCCCAGCGCTTTGTCACCGCCCGCGGCATCCGCGCGGACGTCAATGGCGGGTCCGTCGACCTGGCGCTGCTCGCCTCGATGCCGCTCGAGCGCCGCTCATGGAGCGCGGCCCGCTGGCGGCGCCTGGTCGAGGATGCGGCCGGCCAAGGCGGCTGGCTGACCCTGTTCACCCACGATGTCAGTGACGATCCAACCCCTCATGGCTGCACGCCGGCGATGCTCGATGAGGCGCTGACGCTGGCGCGCGACCACGGCCTGCGCGTTCTCACCGTCGGCGCCGCGGCCGCCCGTCTGCCGGTGCAAGCCCTCGCGGCCTAGCGCGTCGGCGGCAGGGCGGCTTTAAGAATGTCGCCGCCGACTGAAGGATAATCGGCGTTGGGCGGCGCGTAGGCGATCAGCGCCGCCGGCGGCGCGGGCGGCCAGCCCATGCGCAACGCGACCCGCTCCTGATGGGTCGCTACGCAGTCCGACGCGCCCATTGCCAAGCAGCAGCTGATCAGCAATTTCCATCGGGTCATTTGTTCACCTTGCCCAAAGCCGCCGCTGACATTCTCTACTCTTCCCCCTCTACCTGGGGGAAGTGGCTCGGCGCGGCTTCGCGCCGAGACGAAGGGGGTCTTCCAGCCGCCGCCAAGAACCCCCTTGTCTGTTTGAACCCTGGTAGGTTGCGGTGTCTTCCGGGACGTCCGCCTGGCGTGGAAGCGCCAGGCGGACAGCCGTCGGAGGGACCGAAATC
>Ga0208849_1001829_pt1 | contig 13204 bp, 11 predicted proteins | sample NGESurdeep072012_10_FD_184470 | JGI IMG/M metagenome (GOLD analysis project Ga0208849, IMG submission 184470) | Arctic peat soil microbial communities from Barrow, Alaska - NGEE Surface sample 53-3 deep-072012 (SPAdes) | ecosystem: Environmental > Terrestrial > Soil > Wetlands > Peat ...
AATGGCAAATGGAAACTCGATCCCGCTGTCGTGCGCGACGGCGACCGCATATTGCTGGACGGCCGGGAAATCGCGCGCTCGACCGCGCCGATTCACGGACTGGCGATGGATTTGGGAACGACCACCGTGGTCATCCGGCTGCTGAATCTGGAGACTGGGGAGATAGTGGCTGACGCTTCGTTTGAAAATCCGCAACGTTTTGGCGGTTCGGATGTGATGTCGCGGATTCATTTTGACACGCACGACAAAAGCAAATTGCTCCAGCGCACGCTGGCTGGATATTTGACGCACACGATTGAAGAATTTCCGGTGGATCCGCAAACGATTTACGAGCTGGTCGTCGCCGGCAATTCAACCATGCGCGACATTTTCTTCCGGCTGGATGTTTATTCAATCGGCCAAAGCCCGTATCGCTCGCTCACCGAATTGGAAATGGACGAAGGCAAACGCACGACCACCAGCTTGAGCGTCTCCGCAAAAAAACTGTCGCTGCCGATTCATCCGCAGGCACGCGCGTATGGCCTGCCGGTCATCAGCGGCCATGTCGGCGCGGACGCGGCGGCGTGCATGCTGGCGGTTGATCTGGCCAACGAAACGCGCACCGTCGCCGTCATGGACATCGGCACCAACACGGAATTGATTCTGGGCAACAAGAATAAAATCTTTGCCGCGTCATGTCCCGCCGGACCGGCATTTGAAGGCGGCGCGATTTCCTGCGGAATGCCCGGACTGCCGGGCGCGATTGAAAAAATAAAAATCAACGGCGACGGTTCGGTCAGTGTTGGAGTCATCGGCGACGTTCCGGCGGAAGGCATTTGCGGTTCCGGCCTCGTGGATTTGCTGGGCGAATTGCTGCGAACCAACCGCATCAATCACCTTGGCCGCTTCGAGAACGGCGAAGACAGATTTATTCTCGACGTGACAAGCGATTCAGCCATTTATCTCACGGAAGGCGACATCAACGAGCTGGCACAGGCCAAGGGTGCAAACGTCGCCGGCCTGCGCGTCATTTTTCATGACTACGGAATTGCGTTCGACGAACTGGATGTTTTTTATCTTGCAGGCGGCTTTGGCCGGCACTTGAACGTCGAATCCTCCAAACGCATTGGTCTGATCCCGAACATTGACGAGTCGAAGATTGTGCAGGTCGGCAACGCCGCGATTGAAGGCGCAACCATCGCGTTGCTGTCGCGATCAAAACGCGCGGAATTGGAACAGCTCGTCAAAACCGTGACGCACTGCCGGCTCGAAGCGCACGAAAACTTTTTCAATTTCTTCGTCGAAGGCTGCCAGTTTCAGCCGGTGGAAACTTCGCCCACGCCCCAATTTGCCTGACCCATGTTTGAATGGATTGAAACTCGTCCGGCGCTGGAGGTTCAAGAAGCCGAATACCGACGGTTGCTCGGCTATCCGAAAAATTACGCGCTGGACGGACGTGCGCGCGAACTCGCCGATGCGGCGCGAGCCTGGTTCTCTACAAATGGCCGGCCGTGGATTTGCGCGTTGGAAATCGCCGGGCTGGAGTTGCAGGAACAAAAGATTCGGATTGGCGCAATGGAATTTTCTTCGCGACGGCTGCGGGAAATTTTCTCCGAAGCGGCGGCGCATCGCGCGGTGCTCGTGGCCGTAAGCGCGGGAAAAGAGTGCGAGGAACACGCGCGCCGGCTTTGGGAGGAAGGCAAGCCGGATGAGTATTATTTTCTGGAAAGTTTCGGCTCGGCGGTTGTCGAGCATTTGATTGCGCTGGCCAGCGGACGCATCTGCGGCTGGGCGGACGAAAACAAAATGGCCACGCTGCCGCATTTCAGCCCCGGTTATTCCGGCTGGAACGTCGCGGAGCAGATTCCGCTGTGGAACCTGTTCCGGGAAAATTTCAGCGGCAATTTTCCGGGCGAACTCGAGGTGCTTGAGTCAGGCATGTTGCGGCCTAAAAAATCCCTGCTCGCCGTGATGGGCCTGACACGCGACGTGGAAAAGTCCCGCCGTTTTTCCAAATTGATTCCCTGCGAGAATTGTTCGTTGCCGGGCTGCCAGTATCGCCGTGCAGCTTACCGGCGCGCGCCGGCGCAATTCGAGGAAATACACCAGCAAGGTTAAGCGAATTTCTCCAGGCGGTTTTCCTGCGCAGTTGTGGACAGATTCACCCGTTTGATGAATAATTGCCCACCGCAACATGACCAAGCTGTGTGACATCAATCCCGACGCGAGGGAAAAACTGCCGCCCGCGTTCGCGGAAAAATCCGGCATCGGCTCGCATTATGTGGACGCCTTTCTCAAGCCGATGAACACGAAGCTGCCCGATGGCACGCGCGTCGGCTGCAAGCGCAAGGGGTTGAAAATCACGCTCACCTTCGGCACCAAAAAAGGCGAGGGCTTGATGCGGCGGATTGCCGTGGGCAAAGACCCGGTGGTGATGCTGGACGCGGCGCTTCAGGAGGCGGCGAAAGCTGCGGGCGTGAAATTGAAGATCACGGAGACGGAAATTTTGATAGCAGCCTGACTTTTATGAAAAAATCCCTGCTGGAGACTTTGCGCGAACGCCGCCTCGTCTGTGACGGCGCGATGGGCACGCAGCTCATGCTCGCCGGACTGGCCAACGGCGACTGCGGCGAGGCGTGGAATCTCTCACACCCGGAACGCGTCCTGAAAATCCAGCGCAACTACGTTCAAGCCGGTGCGGATTGCCTGATCACCAACACGTTTGGCGGCAGCCGGCTGATGCTCAAACGGCACGGACACGTTGACGATTTGCATCAAATCAACCAAGCCGGCGCACGCATCGCGCGCGAGGCTTTCGACGGACGCGAAGGCTTTGTGCTGGGAGATTTAGGTCCACTCGGCGCGATTCTCGAACCCTACGGCGATCTTCACGCCTCCGCCGCACAGTCCGCCTACGAGGAACAAGCCCGCGCGCTCGTCGAGGCCGGCGTGGATGCGGTCATCATTGAGACGCAGACATCGCTCGAAGAACTCGGCGTGGCGATTGACGCGGCCAAGTCGGCGGGCGCACCGTGCATTATCTCGTCACTCGCCTACGATCTTTCGCAGGACAAAAGTTTTTATGTAACGATGATGGGCGTGACGCCGGAACGCGCGGCGGAATTCGCCGAGGAACGCGGCGCGCACATCATCGCGCTGAACTGCGGCACGGGCATGGACATGAACGGCGCGGCGATGGTCGCCAAACAATACCGCGCAAGCTGCAACCTGCCCGTGATGGTGCAGCCAAACGCCGGCCTGCCCGTGTTGGAAAACTTGAAGGCCGTCTACAAACAGCTTCCGCCGGAGATGGCGGCGGGGGTGCCGAATGCGATTTCATCCGGCGCGAACATCATCGGTTCCTGCTGCGGCAGCACGCCGGAGCACACGCGGGCGATCCGCGAAGTCGTGGAAAAATTTAATCGTGCGGGTTGAAAATTCTTGGACTGCGGTGGCAGAGCGCAGCAGCGACACCGCTTTTGAGCGCAGGGGGTTGAACTCAATCCGAAAAATTATCAGTCCGCACGAAAGCGGCATGGCGCTTCACTTCCCGCCGCAGTCCAAGACGATTCAAACCTCATTCACCGTTCCCCAATAAACATCGAGTCTTTTGGAGAGATAGCGCTTCACGGCCTTGAGCAAAACTTGCGCCTCGAGTTTTTGTCCGGTGGCGATGATTTCCGGGAGCGTCATGCCCGGACGGATGTGGAAGCTGCCCTGCGCGATGATGGGTCCGTCGTCGAGGTGCATATTGACGAAGTGCGCGGTGCAGCCGGCGATCTTCACACCATGCTCATACGCCTGCGGTCCGGGAAAACTCGGCAGCAGCGACGGATGGATGTTGATGATCTTGTTTTTGTAGCGCCACACGAAGTTCGGCGAAAGGATTTTCATGAACCGCGCCAGCACGACGAAATCAACCTGGTGATCGTCGAGAAGTTCCAGCGCCCGCAGCTCGGCGCCGGCGCGGTCTTCCCACGGCACGCAGACAAACGGCAGTCGAAATTTTCTGGCGCGCGGCTCGAAGCCGGCGTGGTTGCCGATGACGAGCGCGGGGTCGGCTACGAGTGATCTTTTGGCGACGGCCTGCGCGATGGTCTCGAAACAACGCGGTTCCTTGGTCACAAAAATCGCGAAACGCTGGCGGCGGCCGGGTTCGGTGAAGCGGACTTTGATCTCCATGCCGAGCTGCCCCGCGAGCTTTTTCAGGCCGGCCCGAACCTTCGCGGAATCAAAGTTTTTTTTTGCCCACGACGCCTGCAACGTCATGCTGAACTGCCCGCGCGTGACCTGTTCTTCAAGCGCCTCGATGTTCGCGTGCTGCTCGAAAAGAAAATTGGTGACGCGGGCGATCACGCCGGTCTTGTCGCGGCCAATCACGGTGATGGTGGCGTATTGTTTCATGTAAAATTTTCCAAGCCTCAAAGTTAAACCGCTAATCTCCGCTAATCTTCGCTGATAAAAACATTCGCATCGGCAACTGCTTTTCCGATTAGAGAAAATTAGCGCGGATTAGCGGTTCAAAATCGGTGGCCTTCATCCTGCCGCTTCAAGCTCTTTGCTCACGGCCTCGGCCACCTCGCGTGGCGAACCGGCGCGTTCCACGGCGTCGCCCCAGCGGAAGTGCGCGGAATAGGCGTCCTGCGAAATCAGCCCCTGCTTTTGCGCGGAGGCATCAATCTTCACGGTAAATTTCTCCGGCAGGCTCAATTTCACCTCGTCGAAATCGTCCCACGCTTTAATCTCGGAGGGGATGTCCTGCCAGTAGAGAATTTGAAATTTTGACTTCGCGTTTGGATCGCGCTGTGCGCGGGATTCCTCGCGTTGCGCCTTCACTTCGTCAATGGCCTCTTTTTTGGATTTGGCCTTGGGCGGCGGACCTTTGCCGACAAAATAAAGAAACAAATCCACCGCGCTCGACGCGTCCGCGCCGTAACCGTCGGCGCCGATTTCGTTCGCGAACGACTGGCTGATGGGCGCGCCGCCGATGGCGAATTTCTGCGGCATCCCGCGTTCCTTGTAGCCGTCCACGACGGTTTTCATATAGGTCATCGTGGTCGTAAGCAGTGCGCTCATGCCGATGATGTCGGGCTTGTGCAGTTCGGTGGCGGCAAGAAATTTTTCAATGCTCTGGTCCACGCCGATGTCAATGACCGTAAAGCCCGCGCCTTCGGCCATCATGCCGACGAGATTTTTGCCGATGTCGTGCAAGTCGCCGCGCACCGTGCCCATCAGCAGAACCCCGGCGGGTTGCACCACGGAATCCTTGGAGGCGAGCAGCGGTTTCAAAACCGCCATGCCCGCCTTCATTGCCCGCGCGGCGATGAGCACTTCGGGAACGTAAAGGATGTTGTATTTGAAATCTTCGCCGACGACGCTCATGCCCGCGATGAGTCCCTCGGACAAGATCTCCTGCACTGGCCGGCCTTCGTCCAGCGCGGTTTGGGTCATCTCGCCGACTTCTTTGGCTTTGCCTTCGTAAAGGCACTGGTTCATGAACGCGTAATCAGGCATGGGAAAAAATTAAAAATTGGGAGACATCCAACAACCAACATTCAACATTGAACATCCAATGAACGCGTGGCGAACAAAGCATTGAATGTTGATTGCAATTCATTCTCATTTTTATCGTTTGTCAATTTTGTGCAACGACAGTCCCTTGATGATAAACAATCTGCCAGCCGCTTGAGGTGCGACGCCAAATTGTTGCCCTCCGCGTTACTCGCTCACCTTGAATCAACGTGTAAGTCACCAAATAATTGTCGGTGGCGATTTCTTGGCAGAGAAAATCTCCGACTTCCCAGACATCTTCTTTTTGGTTTGCGTATCGCTCTTCCAATGTGTTTAAAACAAATTCACGGCTGAATCGCCGGCCAGACGCGCCAACTTCCCAAAATTCAGGTGCGGTCAACTTTTCAAAATCTCGCCGAGAAGTTCCAAAGGCGGCTCGATGAAACAGTGGTTCACGCTGCATTAACTCATCGCGAACTGCCATGTGCTCTGGCGCTGTGGCATGACTTGGCTCTATATCCTTGCGCTCCCAAATTCCGGCTGGCAGTGGGCCATCAACCACAGTTACACGTTGCGTTTTCATGTTGGTGCTGAATTAGGTTTGACCACAGTTTTCAACTGTTCACTTCTTCCCGTTAAATTCCTCCAACGCCTTCAGCATCGCCAGAATGTTTTGCTTCGGCATGCCCGGACTCGTGCCGCCGCCGACGGACAAAATCATTCCGCGGTCGCCGCCTTTTTCCAAAACGTCCAGCGTCGCCGCGCGCACTTCTTCCACCGTGCCGCGCACACCGACTTCGAGCGGATTCACATTTCCCATCAGGCACATACGGTCGCCCACGCGGTCTTTCACCTCGGCAATGTCGGTTTGCTTGCCCCAGTTCAGCACGTTGAAACCGCAGTCGGGCAGATGGTCGAGGCACGCCTGCACTTCCGCGTCATTGTGATACAGCTTCACCCAGTCTGTCGGGAACGCGTCGCAGATGCGCTTGAGATACGGATGACAAAATTCCTTGTAATGATCCTCGTTCACAAAGCCCACGATGTCATCCAAGATGAAAATGCCCTCGGCCTGATTGCCCAGCGCCTTGACCTGGGCCTTGAGCCAGTCAATCGTCAGGCGCGTGGTGAGGTCGAGGAGCTTGTGCGCCCATTCGGGGTTTTCCACGAGGTCAATCATCAGGTCCGTGGTGCCGCGCACGAAACCCGCCGTGCACATCGGTCCGCGCGACGTGACGAACGGCTGCACTTCGCCAAGGTCCGCAATGCGCTGCCGGTGCATCCGCATCCGGTGCAGCGTCATCGCCATGAACGCGTCGTTCTCCACTTCGTATTCGGGAAATTTCTCGATGTCCTCGATGTGATAAAGTGTGTGGTATTCGCTCGGCGTGTTGTCCGCCCAGAATTTTATTTTCGAGCCGAGCGCGGACGGTTCCGCCGCCATGCCGTATTCCATCCACCAGGACGGCACCATGATGATGTCGGGAAATTCCTCGTTAATCTTTTTGTTCGACTGGAACCACAATTCCGGGTCGAGAAAATAATCCATGTGTTTGATGCCGAGATAACCGGGAATCCATGGGCTGTCCACGATCATCGCCATTGGAATTTTGTCCAGCTTTTCGAGCCGCGCGGCTTTTTTGAAAATTGCCCACTGTTCAGGTGTCATGCAGCCGCATTCTTTATTTCGAACTGGGCGACGTCAAGCTGGAAGAGGCTGCGCCTCGATCTGCCAGCTTGGCGTTAATTTTTTAGCGCCGTGGGCGCGACATATTTGCAGGGTTGAAATTAAAAACGGATCAAGCTCCGTAGGAGCGAAATCGGCGGCGGAAGATGCCGCTCCTACGGAGCTTTGGTTTTGGGTGGCGCGGGGGCTACAAAGATGTCGCGCCTACAGCGCTGGACGCGGCGCGTTTGATTTTTTTGGGCAAGGTTAAGAAAATTATGTGCGGAGAATTAAATTCAATTTACTTTCCCAAACCTGTTAACGAAGAAGCATCTAAATTATACATTTCACCACTGCGGAACTGGATTAAATCGCCGTTTTGGATAAACTCTGATTGATCTGGCGGCAAGATAGCCATCGGTTTCCATGTGGTTGTCTCATAAATTCCCATCAGTGGCTGCGAGCCATTGAGGGACAAGGCTACATATTTCCCATCGGGCGACCAAGAAACTCCCCTAACTTCAAATAATCCATACGGAAAATGAATGGGAATCTTTTCGCTCAATCCTTTTTGCCAGTCTCTTAATGCAATTCCGCCGCCCGCTGTCAGAGCCAAAATCCGTCCGTCAGGTGAAAGTGACCCGGAGGAATGGCCGATATCATCAAGTTGAGCGGCAGGCTTGTCTTCATCGGCCCGCCAAACAGTCGCAGAATTGGTTGCAGCATAATCGGCAGAGCCGTAGCCTGCGGCGAAAATCTTTCCGTCTTGCGAAATAATTGTCCAATTGATCATCGGCAGGTTTGTTGCCAGAACCGCGTGGCTTTTTCCGGAGGCCAAATCCCAACGCTCAATTGAATGACGGTTGGCGATGAAAAGGAATTGCCCTTTGTCGCCTCCCACAACGATGTGGTTCATTTGAAAGCCTTCCTTCGTCCACAAGATTTTTCTGGCCTTCAAATCAAAGGCATAAACCCCCTGTCCGTTTTGATAGATAGAATCAACCAGAATGTTTCCATCCGGCGACAAGGTGCGTGATTGCATGCCCCACTCCTGCATTGGGAAAACATAGACCTCGCTCCGAGGGATGGTTTCCAGAATTTTGTTCATGTCCAAATCAAATACGATGACGTTTGTTGACGCGAACAAAACCACTTTGGGAGCGTTCCGGGCCACATAAAATTCGCTGGCGTCCAAGCTGGTCGAAATCTGATGACCTTCTGGGCGGGGCATGAACCACTCCAAATACGCGCCAGTAATCTGAAACAGCGTTTCCACCTCTTTGGGAAAATCAGCCCGGTCATAAATGTTCTTAAACCATTGATTCTTGCGGATTCCACGAACCACCAGCCAGCGTTCTTGTGGCGGTGAAACTTTGGGCGGTGGCGGCAGGGCGTTAATTGTCGCAATTAACAAGTCAAGGTTGGTTCGATCAAGTTGTGCCCAATGCCCGCCTTGAATTGCCCAGTTGATCACATTTCGCGCGCTGGAAACATTTCCAGAGCGGCTTACTTGGCAAAAATAATCAATGCGTGGGCCGTTGAACCAATCAATAGCGAGCAGGGGAGCGTTAGTGTCACCGTTTTGAAATTGAGTGCCAAAACGATCTTGTTGAATTAAGTCGTAGGCTGAATCGTTGAAGCCTTGAGCAAAGGCCGATTGAAAATTTTCAAATAAGCAAATCGCATAAACCAAAATTGTTAGAATTGTTTTCATTTTCTTAAAGTTCCAAAGTTTCACAAGGCACATCCTGCGCGGCGAGCTGGAGCCGGACGTGCGTCGCGCCGATGTGATGGAGTTGCTCGGCCATGACGTGTTGCGCGAGTTCGGGCTTGTTGCATTCGCGGCTCAAGTGGGCGAGGTAAAGGTGGCGCAGTCCGGCGGACATGATTTGCGCGGCGGCTTCGGCGGCGGCCACGTTCGAGAGATGGCCGTGGCGGCCGAGGATGCGCTGCTTGAGCGGCCACGCGCGGCGCGGACAATCCTGCAGCATCTTCACGTCGTGGTTGGATTCGAGGACGAGGACGTTCGCGGCGCGGATGCGGTCGAGCACGAGCCTGGTGACGTGGCCGAGGTCGGTGGCGAAGCCGATGTTGCCGCGCGCGGTGCGCAACAGAAATCCGACGGGGTCTTGGGCGTCGTGCGGAATGGAAAAGGTTTCGACGAGCACGTCGGCGATCTCAAAGCTCGCGCCGGTGGTGAACAACTGCCAGTTGATTTTTGATTTGAACGTGTCGGCGGTTTCGAGCGCGAGATTGGTTTTTTTACTCCATTTGTTTTTGAAAGTCCAGATGGTCGCGTCCTGCGTGTCGCGATTGCAGAAAACAGGAATTTGAAATTTATCGGCGATGCCGAGCAGTCCGGCGATGTGATCGCCGTGCTCGTGGGTGATCAGAATGGCGGTCAGGTTTTCCGGCGTGCGGCCAATTGAAGCAAGGCGCGTGCGAATCTGGCGCGGAGAAAATCCGGCGTCAATCAGAATGCGGCAATTTTCAGTCTCGACATAGGCACAATTGCCGGACGAGCCGCTGCCGAGGATGGTGAATTTGACGGACACACTTGGACGTTAGCGGCGCGAAAGTGCGCGGGCAAATTTTTTCGCACGGCCAGGGCGGGTTGATTTGTTTCGTGTGTTTCGCGGGTTTCATGGTTAATAATTTCGCGTGCCGTCCAGCCGCCTGCAACGCAGTCTCCGCGCCACGTTCCTCGGCCTCGCCGCGAACGTCATCCTGACTGCCGTTAAATTTCTCGCGGGCATTCTCGGCCATTCGCAGGCGCTCATCGCGGACGCGGTGGAATCGCTGGCGGACATCTTCAGTTCCATCATCGTCTGGCGCGGCCTCGTCGTCGCGGAGACGCCGCCCGACGAGGATCATCCCTACGGCCACGGCAAGGCCGAACCGCTCGCCGCCGCCACCGTTTCCGCGATGCTGCTGCTGGCGGCGGGAATGATTGCGTTTCATTCGCTGACGGGAATCGTCACGCCGCGCGTCGCGCCGTCGCCGTGGACGTTGATTATTTTGGTGATCGTCATTGCCACGAAGGAAATGCTGTTCCGCTTTGTGCTGCGCGAATCGGAGACGGTTTCCAGCTCCGCCGTGGAAACGGACGCGTGGCATCATCGCAGCGACGCCATCACCTCGGCCGCGGCGTTCATCGGCATCAGCATCGCCCTCATCGGCGGCCAGGGTTACGAAACGGCGGACAACTGGGCGGCACTCGCGGCGGCGTGCGTCATCGCGTGGAACGGCTGGCGGTTGCTGCGCCCGGCGTTCAACGAACTGATGGACCGCTCGCCCGACCACGAACTCATCGAGCAAATCCGCGCCGTGGCGGAAAAAATTCCCGGCGTGGGCAGCGTGGAAAAATGTTTCGTGCGCAAGATGGGCTATCAATTTTTCGTGGACATGCACATTGAAGTTGACCCGCAGATGACCGTGGACAATTCGCATCGCATCGGCCACGAGGTGAAAAACAAGGTTCGCGCGGAAATTCCGTCCGTTCGCGACGTGCTGATTCACATCGAACCGCTGAACATTCCGGCGGAAAAAATCCAGCCGTGAAAACGGAAACACATTTCACAAGCCGGGCTTGGTGCTGGCGCAACAGTTTTCAATTGTTTGCAGCGGCAATTGTCCTCGGCCTCGGCCTTGGCGGCGATGTCCGGGCGCAGTCCACGGCTCCGCGCGTGGTGGACGCGAACACGATGAACCGGAAACTGCTCATGGGTTATCAAGGCTGGTTTGCGTGTCCCGGCGACGGCTCGCAGCCCGACCGCTGGGTTCATTGGTTCCGCCGCAACAATCCCGTGGCCACGAACGCGACGGTGGATTTTTGGCCGGACATTTCGGAGCTGGACCCGGACGAATTGTTTGCCACGCGTATGACGCTGCCGGACGGCACACCGGCGAAACTTTACTCCGCGTTCACGCGAAAGACCGTGCTGCGGCATTTTCAATGGATGCAGGAAAACCAGCTTGACGGCGTTTTTCTACAGCGCTTCGTTTCCGAACTCGCCGACCCGCATTTTTTTTCACTGCGCAACCAGGTGACGGCGAACGTGCAGGCTGGTGCGGAAAAATACGGGCGCGTGTTTGCCATCATGTATGACATTTCCGGCCAGCCGACGAACACGCTCGTCAGCGCGCTCACGAACGACTGGAATTTTCTCGTCAACACGCTGCACGTCACGGCCAGCCCGCGTTATTTGCGGCACAACGGCAAACCCGTCGTCGCGCTTTGGGGTTTTGGTTTTGCGGGCCGCCGTGACACGCCGCAACAGGCGCAGGCGGCAATAATTTTTTTCAAATCCGCCGGCTGCACTGTTGTCGGCGGCGTGCCGACGTATTGGCGCACGCTCAAAAACGACGCGCAAACAAACTCCGCGTGGGCCGCAGTGTTTCGGTCGTTTGACATCATCAGTCCATGGTCGGTCGGACGCTACGCCGACGATGCCGGCGCGGATCAATTTGCGCGCCAGGTCATCGCGCCCGATTTGGCGGCGGCGGCGGGATGCGGATATATGCCCGTGATTTTCCCCGGATTTTCCTGGCACAACTCGAACAGCGGGCCGCTCAATCAAATTCCCCGGCGCGGCGGCAAATTTTACTGGCGGCAGGCGTTCAACGCGGTCAACACCGGCTGCACGATGATTTACGGCGCGATGTTTGATGAAATGGACGAGGGCACGGCGATGTTCAAGCTCGCGCCGACAGCCGCGCAACTGCCCGCGCAGGGAACCTTCGCGCCGCTCGATGCCGACGGTGTAAAATTGCCGAGCGACTGGTATCTGCGTCTCGCCGATGCAGCGGGAAAAATGTTGCGCGGCGAAATCCCGGTGCAAAGTTCGCCGCCCATTGCTCCATGAAAAGCGAAACGCATTTCAAAGGCTGGGCCAAGCCGGGAATTGTTCCGCCGGGTTTGAATTCCGGCGTCGTGGTTGAACCGCACGAAACACTCGACGCCATCAGCGGACATTTCCGTTTGTTCCAACTGCGCGACGGCCACCGTTTTTCCACCGACGACATTTTGACCGCGTGGTATGGCACGAGCTGGTGTCCGACGGCGCGCACCGTGCTCGACCTCGGCAGCGGCATCGGCACCGTCGGCATGATTTGCGCGTGGCGGCTGCCCGGTGTGAAATTTGTCACCGTCGAGGCACAGGCTGAAAGCGTTGCGCTCGCCCGAAAATCCACGCATTACAACGGCCTGACCGACCGCTTCGAAATCCGTGAAGGCGATTTTCGGGACGCCGAAATTTTGCGCGACATTGAGAAATTCGATCTCGTCACCGGCAGTCCGCCATATTTTCCGCCGGAAGCGGGTGTGAAGAGCGAGCATCCACAAAAGCTCGCCTGCCGTTTTGAACTGCGCGGCACGATTGCCGATTATTGCGCGACGGCGGCGAAGCATCTCGCGCCCGGCGGATTTTTCGCGTGCGTGTTTCCGCACGAAGCCGCACAACTTGCGCGCGTGGAAGATGCGGCAAAAAAATCCAAATTGGTGATTGTCCGCAAACGTCCGGTGACTTTCCGCGAAGGAGATCCGCCGCTGGTCGCGCTGTTCGGCCTGATGCGCGCGGAGGATTTGCCGGAATGGTTTTGCGGCCAGACGTGGGTGGAGCCGGATTTGATCATCCGCACGCGCGATGGAAAAATTCATCCTGAATACTCCGCCGTGAAGCTGGCGATTGGTTTTCCGCCGTGAACGAAGCGTGGTCAAAGGGTCAGAACCTCGTTTATTTTGCAAATTTTCTGTTCCCTTTTCCGTCAGGCGGACATTACTTGGTGAATGACCGAACGGGACGACCTATCTTTGCTGCGCGAATTTGCCGCGACGGAATCGGAATCCGCCTTCGCCGCGCTGGTGGAGCGGCACGTCAACCTCGTTTATTCCGTCGCACTGCACAGCACCGGCAACGCGCACGCGGCGCAGGAAGTCAGCCAGGCGGTTTTCATCATTCTCGCGCGCAAGGCGAAATCGCTCGGCGCGAAAACGATCCTTTCCGGCTGGCTGTATCAAACGACGCGGCTGACGGCGGCGAATTTTCT
>Ga0208849_1001830_pt1 | contig 13188 bp, 12 predicted proteins | sample NGESurdeep072012_10_FD_184470 | JGI IMG/M metagenome (GOLD analysis project Ga0208849, IMG submission 184470) | Arctic peat soil microbial communities from Barrow, Alaska - NGEE Surface sample 53-3 deep-072012 (SPAdes) | ecosystem: Environmental > Terrestrial > Soil > Wetlands > Peat ...
TGCACTCCCGACGCGGAAGAGGGTAATTCAGACAGTGGGCGTCCTTCGAAGACGCCGTAGGAACGCTCACGTAGGCCCGGCGCGATGGCGACCTCCAGTCCCAAAGCGTCGTCGACAATGGCTGCCGTCTCACGCGCACGCGTGAGGTCACTGGTGACAATCCATTTGAAGGAGTAGTGCCGCAGGGTCTCGGCGACGGCACTGGCCTGGGAGCGACCGTTGGCACTCAATCGGGCATCGTCAAGCTGACCTTGCACGATCTCGAGTTCGTTCCACGTGCTCTCACCGTGGCGCAGTAAGACCACGCGCGCATCCGTGCGGAGTTGATTGGGCATGACAAATGCTAATGGGACGGCAAAGTCGCCTCGAATTCGACTCGACGATTTGTGACCTGCTCTTGCTCGTGCGACGATGGAACCTCGTACGCGACCGCCCAAAGTAGGAATCCATGTCTTCGAACACCAGTAGCGCCACGGATATCGCTCGTCGCGCCATCTTGAAAATCGATGAATCGACCGTCATGTCAATGGTCGACGGCCTGGACCTGCGCGGTCACGCCAAGATCAGCGCCGTCGTTGGGATGCCATTGCGCACACTCCAACAGCGCCGCGACGTCGCCACATTTGGCGCCACCGCCCCCATCGCGGCAGTCCACGCGTTGCTCGAGTTGCTCGCGATGGCTCCCCTCGAGAAGGTGATCGCGGCATTGGGCGATCACTCAGAGACTCCCAGCTTCGACCAACTTGTCGCCGCTGTTGATGCCGTCCAGGCAGAGGGCGCCGACGTCAACGACATTGTCGCAGTCCTTGGCTTCGCGGTCGCCGAGGAGTTCCCCGCCGCGCCGCAATGTCGACGACTTCTCGAAGAACGTCCCGAACTCCTCCTGCCCGAACTCCCCGAACTCGTCGCATCATCGACCCTGCTGTCGCCCAAGGAAATCGATCCCGAAGTTCGCGAGGCTCGGCGACGACGCCGTGAACAGGAGAAGAATCGCAAGCGAGGTCCGGTGTCGGCGCGACCGCCCCGACCCTCGAAAGCGAAACCTCCCGCTTCGTCTCGAGCCGTGACGTCGGCGACGACCACGGGCGAAGACAGTGAGAACGGGCCGACCCGTCGCCGATTGCTGCTCACGCCAGCCGAGATCGAGCGATTCAACCCCGATCATCCTTTGGCGGGCGCCGTGGTCATGGTTGACGTGCCATTCGACGCTGTCGATCCACTCGCGCCCGAGCAGAAGTCGAAGGAGCGACCCGCGGTGGTCGTCGCCGCGAACGACGACACCGTGCTTGTTCGTCCCGTGTACTCAAGTGCCGCTCCCACCAGGACGGTGCTCTCGGCGTGGCGCCGGCTGGGCCTCGACCACGTCTGTTATGTCGACGACGCCCGCGTCGCGCTGGCGCTTAACTCTGGGGCATCACTCGAGCGTGTTGGTCGCTTGTCTGACGAAGAATGGAACGCGCTGTTCTAGTTTGGCGCACGATGAGCACCAGTCCCGCAATCGCCAGCACGACACCGGCGATCTGTACGCCGAGCGATCCACTGTGCGACTCCTGTCCGAGCAGTAGTCGTTCGTCGAGTGCGCGCACGACACCCCACACGATCATGGCGACACCGGTGAGAACTCCCGCGACGCGAGTGAGCGCTCGACGCTCAAGGACAATGAGGCCGAGCCACAAGAGGGCGTCCTCGGCTCCCTGAATGAGGGGCACCGGGACTCGCGGGCCCACCTGACCGTGGTAGTGAATTCCGAACCACTGGTGCGTGAGATGGCCACCACCGTTCACCATGAACTGGGGTCCGAGGACGCGGCCGAGTGCCCAGCCGGCAACAAGAGCCGGGACGAGCGCATCGGTGAAGTGCGCGAGCGAACTCCCTGGCCACCATCGGCGTTGGAGGAACAGACCAACGCACAGCGCGAGTGCAATACCACCGAAGCTCGCGAGTCCGCCCTGCCAGACGGCGATCCAGCGTGACGGGTGACCGGAGTAGTAGCCCGAATTGGTCGCGATGTTGGCGGCGCGAGCGCCTACGAGACCGGCCACAATCAGGGCGAAGGCGAACCTTCCGAACGGAGCGACGTCAACATCGGCCTTCGTGAGTCGTCTTCGCGCGTAGAGGTAACAGACGTAGGCGGCGATTGCCAAGCCGAAGCCGTAGATATGAAAGACGAGGGGACCGAGGTGAAACGAAGTGGGAACGCCCGACACGGCTAGCCCCGCGGGCGGCCCAAACCAAAGAATCCGTAACCGAGTCGAACCGGAACGATGTGCACCTGGGTGCCGGTCATCTCGGCCTCGATCATCTTTCCGTCACCGACGTACATGGCAACGTGCTGGTCACCGTCGTAGCCGTAGAACAAGAGGTCGCCCGGCTCGATATCACCGAGTGGTACGCGCTCGGTGTCCGCGTACTGGGCCCCGGAGTAGTGCGGGAAGTCGATGCCGGCCGCTTCGTAGGCCAGCATGATGAGACCTGAGCAGTCGACGCCGGATTTGCTCGCGCCGCCCCAGGCGTACCAGGTCCCGATATATTGCTCGGCCGCGCCGATCGCGATGTTCGCCTTCGAATCCGGTGGCGGGTTCGTCATCCCGTCAGAGAAACTGGCGGAGTTGAACTGGGTCACCGTCGCCGCGTTCGCGGCCGCTTGGGCCTGGGCGATGAAGGTCGCGATGGAGCCCTTCACTTGGCTGAGCGCCTGGTTGAGCGAGGCCTGATAGACGTTGGCCGAGTGGAAGGCGGCCGCGGCGGCGCGCGCCAGGTGGTTCGCCTTGCCCACTTCGCCGGCCAGGATGTTTCGCTCCTGGGTGAGTTCAATGCGGTAGCTCTTGAGATCGGAGATCGTGGAGGTGATGTTGCCTTCGGCCAGTTGGCTATAGACGTTGGTCGAGCCGATCTTGGTCGCGCTATTTGCGAAGAGGGGATTGTTGCCGGCGGTCGAGCCGTTGGTCACGTACGCGAAGACGGCGTCCGCTGCCAACTGCTTCGTGCTCTTGTTCACGTTGGATTTGATGGTGGCTACTTCGGACTTGGTGTCCTTGATCTCGAAGGTGATCTTGTGCAGTTTCACCTGGGCGAGGTCGTACTTTTGACCCAAGAGGTCAACGTGGGAAGAGATGCGGTTGATCTGCTTGAGTAGTTGGTTCGCTCGAGCGCGATCGCTGCCGAGCACCGTCGCCGTCGCGGGACGTGACGAAATAATCACAGTGCCAAAACACACTGCAACCGCAGCCAAAATTGAAAACATCCACCGGAGGTTCGTGCGTTCCCTTGCTGGCCACGGCGTCGGAGGCGCGAAGCGCACGACGTCAGTCACGCGACAACGTTACCGGTTAGGGCCCAATGCGTGCATTGGCGAGTGCCTAAGAACTTCTGTAGTACCTGATTAAAAGGGTGAATGCGCTGAGCAATGAATGTAAACGCGGCGCGTCATCGAACAGATTGTGTGTCGAGAATAGGCTCGGCGCATGTCAAGTCGCTCGCGCTCGCTCCCACGCCGCTCCTGTCTTTCCACGCCCGGCTCGTCGAGTCGTTTCCTGGCGAAGGCGCCGACGGCGACGGCCGACTTCTCCTTCCTCGATCTCGAGGACTCGGTCGCGCCCAATGAGAAGGTCGCCGCCCGCGCCAAAGTCGTCGACGCCATCACCAACCTTCCCTGGGACGACCGGGTTCTGTGCGTCCGAGTGAACGCGTGGGATACGCCCTGGACCTACGGCGACGTGATCGACGTGGTGGGCAACGCCGGCCCGCGTCTCGATGAGGTCATGCTGCCCAAAGTCCAGCGCGCGAGTGACGTCGTCGCACTCGACCTCCTTCTCTCCCAGGTCGAGCGCAACGCCGGACTCGAACCTGGCCACATTGGCATCGAGGCCCAAATCGAGACGGCCCAGGGCCTCATCAACGTGGAAGAGATCTGCGCCTCGTCGCCTCGACTCGAATCCATTGTCTTTGGGCCGGCCGACTTCGCGGCGTCCATTGGCATGCCGGTCACCACGATTGACGAGACCATTCACGACGGACCGTCCAACCCCTTCAGCTACGTCTTCGCCAAGATCTTGATGGCCGGTCGGGCCAATGGATTGCACGTCATCGACGGACCGTTCCTGAAGGTTCGTGACCTCGACGCCCTCCGCTTCGCCGCGGGGATCTCCGCGTCCTACGGCTTCGACGGGAAGTGGGCGCTCACCCCTGATCAAGCCGTGGTGCTCAATGAGGTCTACTCACCGAGTCAAGAGCTCTTCGACAAGTCCTTTGACATTCTCGACGCGTATCGCGACGCGACGGAGAAGGACCACACCGGCGCGGTGATGTTCGGCGACGAAATGATTGACGAGGCGTCGGCGAAAATTGCGAACTCGTTCGTCGCACGCGGAGCGCGATCAGGTATGAAGCGCAGCGCGCAATAAAAGATTTTTAATAGGACGAATTCCTATTAAGGTGAGGTCATGGCCACCGCGTTCGCGCCAGGCTCGACCAGACGCAGTCGAGTTCGCGCCTCGTTCTCACCCAGTGAATGGCGTCGCCTCTACGGCATGTTCGGCTTCATTGCGCTCCTGCACGTGGTCGGCTTGACGTTGCTCATAGTCGCGTCGATGCACCACTACAGCATCGGATCCAAGAGTGCGTTCGGCGTCGGCACCGGCGTCCTCGCGTACTCGCTCGGCATGCGCCACGCCTTCGACGCTGACCACATCGCCGCGATTGATAACACCACGAGAAAGTTCATGGCCGAGGGAAAGCGTCCGATGTCCGTCGGCTTCTTCTTCTCACTCGGTCACTCGACGATCGTTGTCTGCCTCACGGTCTTGCTGGGACTCGGAGCCCGAGCGCTTGGATCCCAGGTGCGCAACAACAATTCGCCGCTGCACCACTACGGCACGTTGTTTGGCACCATTGTGTCGGGAAGCTTCCTCTATCTGATCGCCACCCTGAACCTCATCATCCTCTGGGGCATTGTCCGGCTGTTCATTCAGATGCGCCAAGGGCGCTTTGATGACTCCGAGTTGGAAAAACACCTCAACTCACGCGGTTTCATGATGCGATTCTTCGGTCCGCTCGCTCGTTCGATCGATGAACCCTGGAAGATGTACCCGCTGGGCGTGCTCTTCGGTCTTGGTTTCGATACCGCCTCCGAGGTCGCGTTCCTTGTGCTGACCGGCACGGTCGTCGCGGGCGGGCTGCCGTTCTGGGCGCTGCTGAGTCTGCCGATTCTCTTCGCGGCGGGCATGAGTCTTCTGGACACGATCGACGGCTCGTTCATGAACTTCGCCTACGGCTGGGCCTTCTCCAAGCCGGTGCGCAAGGTCTATTACAACATTGCGATCACCGGACTGAGCGTCTTCGTCGCGTTCTACATCGGGACGCTCGAACTCCTGCAGGTCCTGCAGAGCCAGTTCAAACTGCACGGGGGCATTTGGAACTACGCGGCCGGGTTCTCCATCAACGGGGCCGGTCTCGTTATCGTCGGGATCTTCGTCGCGACGTGGACGTTCGCTCTGCTCTATTGGAAGTACGGCCGCGTCGAAGAGCGCTGGGAGCGCGCTGCCCTAAAGGCCCAACAGGCTCGCGGCGAGCAGCTCGACTTGCATTCGGCCGGCATCACGCTCGGTAAAGTCCACAAGCCCTTCACCATCGACGGCGAGTAGGGCGTTACTTCGCGCCTTCGAGCAGTCGACGGGCGATCACTTTCAGACAGAGTGTCTCGTCGGCGCCTTCGAAGATTGACAGCACTCGCGCGTCAACGTAGTAGCGACTGACCGGAAACTCCTCGGCGTAGCCCATTCCACCGTGTATCTGCATCGCCTCACGGGTCACCCACTCCGCCGCCCGACAGACGTAAGCCTTGGCCATCGAGGCTTCGAGCGCGCCGTCGCCGCGTCCCATCTGTCGCGCGACCTCGAGGGCGAACTGGCGCGAGCACTGGATGATCGCGGCCATGGTGCCCAACTTCACGCGGGTCAGTTCGTAGTTCAGAATCGGCTCACCGAACACGACTCGATTGCGCGCGTAGTCGAGGGCGGCTTCGTAGGCGGCCTGCATCACGCCAATGGCGCGCGCGGCGGTCTGGATTCGGCCGTTCTCGAAACCGGACATCTGGAAATAGAAGCCACGTCCGAGTCCCTCCTCACCACCGACGAGGTCGCGGTCGGGGACGAACCAGTGGTCGAAGCTGAGTTCGTACGAGTGCATGCCGCGATAGCCAATGGTGTCGATTGGTCGGCCCTCGAGGCGACCGCTACCGTGTTGCGGTCCTTCGTGCTCGCCCTGGACCAACAGGAATCCATCGCCGTCGCCCTGGTGCTTCTCGACGAGGAACAACGAGAGACCGCGATGCGCCGCGGTTCGATCGACGTCGGTCCGCGCGAGCAACATCAAGACGTCGGCGCGCGCCGCGAAGGTACACCAGGTCTTGGTGCCGTTGAGCAGCCAGCCGCCGTCGGTCTTGGTCGCGGTGGTCGTGACGCCCGCGACGTCACTGCCAAAATCAGGTTCCGTGACGGCGACCGCCGCCAACGTCGCACCCGAAGCCAGTCGCGGCAGCCAACGTTCCTTCTGCTCCTGTGTGCCGCCGCTCACCAACGCGCGCGTCAGGATCTCTGGCCGGGTGATCAGGGAACCGCCGATACCGAGCGCGCCCCAGGAAAGTTCTTCGGTCGCCACGACCATGCCGAGGTACTCCGATTCGCCGCCGGTCGCGAAGCCCCCGAACTCCTCGGGCACCGAGAGACCGAAGCCCCCGAGGTCGGCGAGTCCGCTGATGATTGATTCGGGGATGTCGGCGTTGTCGCGGTGGACGTGTTCAGCGTGGGGACGGACCTGTTCGAGCGCGAAGCGGTGAAAGGTGTCCGCGACCATCTCGAAGTCGTCGCCGAGGTGTCGTGGTCCCGGTGCCTCGGCGAGGGTGGCTACGAAGGTCGGATCTCGATACGTCGCGACGAACGCGGCGAACGGTGCGAACCAATCGTTGCCAACGCCCCAGGCCGCCTCTCGACCAAGCGCGCGCGTCGCGAGATCGCTCAGGGCAATCGCGAGGAACGCCGCGACGAGCGCTGACTCGTCGGGTCCACTCTCTGCGTACGCGAGGCAGGCCTGCGCCGTTGCGACCGCACTAGCGGCGTGTGCCAGGTCGTAGGCGAGGCTCTGATTCGCGTCGACGCCACCACGTGCTGCGAGTTGCTTGGTCGCTCCATCGATGACCGAGCGCGCAGCAGCGACGAGTTGGGCGGCGTTGGCCGTATCGAGTCGAGGGGTGGACATACGTGAAATTTATCGGCTGGGGAGCGCTACGCCGTGCGCCCGTAGTCTGAAGAGGTGAACGTGACAATGCTCTTGGCAGATTCGGCGCAAGTGGCCGACGGAAAGTTGTACATCTTGGGCGGCGGGTGGTCAGTGACCGGACCGGACCCGACACCTTCGGCCGTGGCCATGAAGGTCATGGTGGACTGGCACGAGTTCAATTCGAATCACCACTGGGAACTGTTCCTCGAGGACGCCGACGGCCAGCCGGTGAGTTTCGATACGCCCGACGGGCCCCAAGCCATTGAGGTTCGTGGCGACTTCTCGGCGACCGCGCCCGACGGTGTGCCCGTTGGCACGCCCGTCGATGTGCCAATCGCCGTCAACTTCGGGCCGATCCCTCTCCAGAATGGCAGTCGATTCACGTGGCGCATGGTCATTGACGGCGACTCGCTGCCCGGCGCCACGGTGTCCTTCACCACTCGACCGATGGCCGAAGTCGTCGAAGGAGCCTAAGTGCGGATTGTTCGGCGTTGTAGGGGAGACTGAGTCCATGAGCACCTTCGACCGCCCGTTCGGTCGCTACTTCGAGGAGTTCGAGGTCGGCGACGTCTACCAGCACTGGCCCGGCAAGACCATCACCGAAGCCGACGACCACCTCTTTTGCATGCTCACGATGAACCATCATCCGCTGCACACCAACGCCTGGTTCGCGCAGCACGAGACCGTGCACGGACGCAACGTCGTCGTGGGCAACTTGGTGTACTCGCTCGTCCTTGGTATGAGCGTGCCCGACGTCTCGGGTTCGGCGATTGCCAACCTCGAGGTCGAGACGCTGATCCATCGCAACCCCACCTTCCATGGCGACACCATCTACGCCGAGACCCGCGTCCTCTCCGCGACGCCGTCGTCGTCCAAGGACGACCGTGGGATCGTGATCGTCGAGACCAAGGGCTTCAATCAGGACGGACTCGAAGTCTGTTACTTTCGGCGCAAGGTGATGGTTTGGAAACGCGAGTTCGCTCCAGTGCGACAGCGACCGTACGGTGACGACGTCTGGGAGTAACGACTACGCCGCGTTTCGGCGCGTGCTCCGTCGTGTCGCGCCCGCCATAGCCCGCGACCTCCCGTGGGTCGCTCACGGCGATCCTTGGGCGGTGCTGGTGAGTGAGTTCATGCTCCAACAGACCCAGACGTCGCGCGTCGTCGGACCGTGGCGATCCTTCCTCGACGCCTACCCGACACCCAAGGACTGTGCCGACGCAACCCTCGCGGGCGTGTTGCAACGATGGAGCGGCCTCGGCTATCACCGACGGGCGAAGGCGCTGCACGACGCCGCTCGAATAATCCGTGATGAGTTCAACGGCGAGGTGCCCAGCGAGGTCGTGGACCTGCGTCGCCTTCCCGGTGTGGGTGACTACACGGCGCACGCCGTCGCCTCGTTCGCCTACGGCAAGCCCGTCGCGGTGCTGGACACCAATGTGGGGCGAATACTGGCGCGGGCGCTCGAGAACCGCTCACTTCGCGCGAGCGAGGCGCGCGACGCCGCACGGGCGCTGCTCCCGCGTCGAGATTCCGCGGGGTTCAACCAAGCCATGTTGGACCTGGGCGCACAGTTTTGCCGGTCGTCGCCACGGTGCGACGACTGCCCGGTCGCGGGTGTGTGTCGGTGGCGTCTCGAAGGCGGTCTCGACCCGGCGCCACACAGCGCCGCGGTCTCACGACCACAGCCGGCCTTCGCCGGCTCGGATCGCCAGGCGCGCGGACGGGTGCTCGCCGCACTTCGTGAGGAGCCCCAGTCCACAACGCAGCTCCTCAAGCGATTGGGCGACGTTGGCGAGGTTCGAACTACGAATGTCATTGCGTCGTTGATGCGCGACGGCCTCGTGGGACGAACCGGTCGACTGATCCATCTGTCTCGTGACTGAGTCGCTCATCGCGTCGAGTCGGCGACGGCATCGATAGTGTCAGCGAGGTGAGTTCGCTCGACGTCGCCCATTTCAGAGAGGTCCTGGGGCACTTCGTCACGGGCGTGGTCGTCGTCACGGGTGCAACGCCCGACGGCCCCGTGGGCTTTACCTGCCAGACCTTCGGCGCGCTCTCATTGGAGCCGACACTGATCTCGTTTTCGGCTCGAACCCTCAGTAATTCGTGGCCCAAGGTTCGAGAGGCTGGCACCGTTGGCGTCAACATCCTTGCCTCGGACCAGGAGACGCTGGCCCGGGTCTTTGCCACGACCGGCATCGATAAGTTCGCCGGGATTGGTTGGTCGCCCGGACCGAACTCGGCCCCCTTGATCGGCGGGGCGTTGGCACACCTCGAGGGAACGATCGCCTTCGTGAGCGCCCAGGGGGACCACGACATTGTGGTGGTGAAAGTGGACTACGTCGCGAGTCACTCGGGCACCCCACTCGTTTTCTATCGCGGGGGATTCACCGCACTCGACTGAATCGCTGGTTCGGTACGATTTATCCGTGAGTCTCATCACGCTCTCTTCTCAACCGACGAGAATTTCGTGACGCTCGTACTGAAAATCATCGTGCTGATCGTCGTGGTGCTCGTGGTTGCGAGCGCCGTCCTGCGGATTCGCAAACTGCGTCGAGACGAAATAAGAGAGCTCTCACGACCGGTCGAGCGACGACTCGTGAGTCCGCCCCCGTCACCCTACGAACCGTCGAAGGGCTTTCGTCTGCTCGACGGCCCGCTCGAGGAGCAACTTCGTCCTCAACCGGCCCGGCCCCGGCTCGAGGCCGATCACGACTACGTGTTTAGCGAAACGCAGATGCCGGGCGACGAGTCGATCGTTCCCTCGCAACTTCGACACAACGAAAAGTGGGCGCTCTCAAAGTCCGCTCGTCGCTCCGCCAGTGTGACCGGACTGCGTGTCGCAGTCATCGCGATCATCCTCGTCATACTCCTCGGGGCCGTCGGGCTGTACTTGCAACATCACAAGTCGCCCGGCACGAAGCCGCCGACGACCACGACGACAACGAAGCACACGACCAGCAGTTCGGCGGTGACGGACCCGTCGTCGTTCACGCTGGCGTCGGCGCTCGTGTGGTCGCACGTATCGAACTAGACGGCGCCGATTTCGTTGAGCGTCCACGCGAGCACCTGCGCTTCGTCGCGCCACGCGTCGTAGCGACCGGACGGCCCGCCGTGGCCGGCACCCATCTCGGTCTTTAAGTACGCGACGTTGTCGGGACTCTCGTCACGTAGTTTCAGCACCCACTTCGTGGGTTCCCAGAAACCGACGCGCGGGTCATTCAGACCTCCCGTGGCGTAGAGGTGGGGATAGGTTCTCGACGAGCCGTCGTCATTGATCGCCACGACATTGTCGTAGGGGGAGTAGCTCTTCATCGTCCGATAGGCGCTGGCACTGTCGTCGGGGTTGCCCCACTCCTCCCATTCACCCACGGTCAGGGGGAGTGACGAATCGAGCATTGTCGTCAGCGCGTCGACGAACGGTACTTCGGCGACCACGGCTTGGAAGAGTTCCGGTGCCAGGTTCATGACCGCACCCATCAAGAGTCCGCCGGCCGAGCCCCCGCGAATGGCGAGTTGGTTCGGCGTGGTCCAACCGTCGCGCACCAGTGCGCGGCCGACCGACACGAAGTCACTGAACGTCGTGGGCTTCTGGGCCAACTTGCCCATCTCGTACCACGAGCGCCCCATCTCACCACCGCCGCGAATGTGCGCAATGGCGAAGATGACACCCCGGTCTAAGAGCGAGAGGCGTAACGACGAGAAGCCGGGATCGATGGAGATCTCGTAACTCCCGTAGCCGTAGAGCAGGAACGGCGACGCCAATCTCGGACGAAGTTCGTCGCCGTCACCCTCCACCACGTCCTTGCGAGCAACGAGCGAGACCGGAATTCGTTCGCCGTCACTGGCGCTCACCCAGAGCCGCCCCGTCACGTAGTTGGACTCGTCGTAGCCCCCAAGGACCTTTTGCCGTTTGCGCACGAGTGTCTCGCCGGTCGCGATCACGACGTCGGCAACGAAGCGCGGGGTGACGAGTGAGGTGATCAACACCCGAAGTTGCGTGGTGTTGTAGTTGGGATTGGCGGAGAGCACCACGGTGCTCGGACTGGTCGGTCCCTCGACGACTATCGAACGCTCGAGGAGCCCTTCGAAGGGATCTGCGCCACTCGCGGTCGTGACGTACCGCACGGCCGCACAGCCATCGTGTCGTTCGCTGATGGCGAGAAATGTCTTGAAGGCATCAACCCCGTCAAGACGCGAGCCGGGACGCTCGGGTAGGACCTCACGCCACTCTGCGCCGTCAACGCGACGCGCGAGCAGGCGAAAGTCGGTGGCTTCTTCGTTGGTCACCTTCAACCACCACGCCACGCCGGCCACGTCGACGAAGTGCTCGACGCCGTATTCAATGCCCGGACGTCGTGCTTCGAGCAGCGTGAGTGCGGCGGTCGGATCGTCCGCGGCGAGGTACAGGACTTCCGTCGTCATCGATGAACCAAGTTGCACGACGATGACGGCGTCGTCGCGGCTGCGTCCGACTGAAACATTGAACTGTGCGTCATTCTCCTGGAGGATCAGCACGTCGGTGCTTGAGTCGGTGCCCAACTCGTGACGCCAAAGTTGGTACGGACGTTGCGCGTCGTCAACCCGGGTGTAAAAGAAGTGTCGGCCGTCCCTGGCCCACGCAAAGCCGTAGTAGACGTCATCGAGTTCGTCGCCAATGGGCTCTTGACCCGCGAGGGGTCGAAGCGTGACGTGAAAGAGTTCGTCGCCGTCGAAGTCGGTGCCCACGGCGACCCACGCGTCGTCGGGGCTCACATCGAGTACGCCGACCGACAGGTAGTCGCTCTCGCCGGCCTCGAGGTTCTCGTCGAGGACAATCTGCTCACCCGCGAGCGTGCTGGTCGGATCGACGGAAGGTGGCGTGAGTTCACCGGGTGTGGCGCGCACTCGCGAGAAGATCGGATAGTTGAGTCCCTCGCGCGTTCGCTCGAAGTACCACCAGTCGTAGTGCAGCGTCGGTACCGAGATATCAGTCTCTTCGATACGGCTCTTTATTTCGTTGAAGAGTTCGTTTTCGAGGGTCTTTAGATCACTTGTTGACGTGGCCAGGAACTCATTTTCGGCGCGCAGGTGAGCGAGTACTTCCTCACTCTCGCGGTCCATGAGCCAGTAGTAAGGATCGTTGCGGGCGTCACCATGACGAGTGAGCGTGAAGGGACGTTTTGGCACGGACGGGGGAGTAGGCACCGCTCTACTTTGCCTTATTTGTTGACATGTTGGAACCTTGAGTTAGTACTATGGACGTAGGGATTATCCCAAAGGAGCGCGATGGCTATCGACAATCTGGATTTCAGCCGGTATCAACTGGGTTGGTCCGACGATCAAATTCCGGTCTTCAAACCGAAGAAGGGCATCAACGAGGCGATTGTCCGTGAGATGTCGGGTATCAAGAACGAAGAAAAGTGGATGCTCGATTTCCGCCTGAACGCGCTCAAGAAGTTCGAGAAGAAGCCCATGGTGCCGTGGTTCGCCGATCGCATGCCCGACCTCGATTTCAACGACATTTACTACTACATCAAGCCGACGGAAAATCAGGTTGATCGCTGGGAAGACCTGCCCGACGACATCAAGAACACCTACGAGCGCTTGGGCATCCCCGAGGCCGAACGCAAGTACCTAGCGGGCGTCACCGCGCAGTACGAGTCCGAAGTGGTCTTTCACCGTAACCGCGAAGACCTCGAGCGCTTGGGCGTGCTGTTCTGTGACATGGATACCGCGGTTCGCGAGTACCCCGATCTGGTTCGCAAGTATTTCGGCACCATCATCCCTCCGAACGACAACAAGTTCGCCGCCTTGAACTCGGCGGTGTGGAGCGGTGGATCGTTCATCTACGTGCCGCCGGGCGTCAACGTCGACCAACCGCTGCAGGCCTACTTTCGCATCAACACCGAGAACATGGGACAGTTCGAG
>Ga0208849_1001831_pt1 | contig 13171 bp, 11 predicted proteins | sample NGESurdeep072012_10_FD_184470 | JGI IMG/M metagenome (GOLD analysis project Ga0208849, IMG submission 184470) | Arctic peat soil microbial communities from Barrow, Alaska - NGEE Surface sample 53-3 deep-072012 (SPAdes) | ecosystem: Environmental > Terrestrial > Soil > Wetlands > Peat ...
GAGCCGTTGGCGCGGCCATATTTGATGGCGTTGTCCACCAAATTGGCGAACACCTGGTCGAGCCGGTTGCCGTCGGCGCGGGCGGTGAGTTCCGGCATTTCATTGACGAGCGAAACTTTTTTATTTTCCGACTTGGCGTGCAGGTCGGCAAAAATTTTTTCCACGAGCGGACGCAGTTCCACCGGCTGCAGGTTCAATTTCATCCGGCCTGATTCGAGCGCGGAAATCGTGAGCAAATCCTGGATGAGCAAATCCAGCCGCTGCGTGTTGCGCTCGATGATCTTGAGAAAACGCTCGGCAATGGCGGGGTCGTTGCGTGCGCCGTCCAGCAACGTCTCGACGTAGCCTTTGATGAGCGAGAGCGGCGTGCGCAGTTCGTGGCTGACGTTGGCGACGAATTCTTCGCGCGTGCGTTCGAGCTGCTTGAGCCGCGTCAGATCGTGGAACACCAGAATCGTTCCTTCGCGTTCACCGGCGGAGTTGGAGATGACGGCGGCGTTGACGCGCAGCCAGCGTTCGCTCAAATCCGGCAGCTTGAGTTCGTAGTCAAAAACCTGGCCCTCGGCCTGGGCGCGCTTGGCGAGGTCGTCCAGTTCGTGCAGGCGGAGCGCTTCGAGAATGGTCTTGCCGCGCAGCTCGACTTTGAGGCCGAACAGGTTTTTGAACGCGCGGTTGGCGAGGTAGATTTTTTGTGTGCGGTCAAGCAGCAGCAAACCTTCGATCATGGAATTGAACAGAATCTGCTGCTGCGCCTTGGCGTCCACGCTGGTCTGCTGCTGACGGCGCTGGGAGGCTTCAATCTCCGCCGCGCGCTGGCCCTGCAACGCGCTGAACTTTGCCCGCCACCAGAAATGGAGGCTGACAAGCGCGAGAGCCAAGATCAGCGTGAACGCGAACCACATTAGGAAAGGATGAAGGAAGAATGCAGAATGCAGAAACTTTTTTTAGCGGGCAGGCTTCGTAAAATTTATTTCTTCATTCTGCCTTCTGCCTTCTTCATTCCACAAACCGATACCCGACGCCGCGCACCGTATCAAGATGCTTTGCCGCCGCGCCGATCTTTTCGCGCAGACGCCTCATGTGCGTGTCCACGGTGCGCGTGTCTATCAGGCTGTCGTATTCCCACACGTCGCGCAGCAACTGGTCGCGCGACTGCACGCGGCCGGCGCGTTGCGCGAGGACCGTGAGTAGCTTGAACTCCGTCGCCGTCAGCTCAATCGGCCTGCCCTTCCAGCTTGCGGCGTGGCGCGAAACGTCAATATGCAGGTCGCCGAAGCGCAACTGGTCCTTCGGCTTTTCCTCGATCTGGCCGCGCGCGAGGATTTTTTTGATGCGCAACAGCAGTTCGCGCGGGCTGAAGGGTTTCGTCAGGTAATCGTCCGCGCCGAGTTCGAGGCCGAGCACGCGGTCAATTTCCGCCGCCTTGGCCGTGAGCATGAGGATGGGTGTGTGTGCGGTGGCCGCCTCGAGCCGCAGCGTCTTGCAGATTTCAAAGCCGTCCATTTCCGGCAGCATCACGTCCAGCACGATGAGGTCGGGCGTCTGTGCGCGCGCTTTTCTCAACGCCTCCGCGCCGTCCGCCGCCGTGCTGACCGAATAGCCGGACTGCTTCAGGTTGAACTCGACCAGTTCGACCGCCTCCGGCTCGTCGTCCACAACTAAAATCCGTGGCTTCACGCCGCCAGAATGTCATGCGCCCATTCGTCACACAATTTCAATCGCGTGACAACCGTGTGACGATTGGGTGACGGAATTGTTGCCGGCCTGGCAAATGGAAGGGTTCGTTCCTTCATTGCCATCGGCCCGTGCGCGCTTTAGAATTTTTGCAGTTCATGGCCGAATACAAAGTTCAATTCGAGGTTTTTGAAGGCCCACTCGACCTGCTCCTTTATTTGATTAAAAAGGAGGAGGTGGACATTTATGCGGTCAACCTTACCAAGCTCGCCACGCAGTTCATCGCCTACATTGACCTCATGCGCGAGTTCGACCTCGAGGTCGCCGGCGAATTTCTCGTGATGGCCTCGACGCTCATGTATATCAAGAGCCGCGAACTGCTGCCCGTGGATCAGCAGGCCGTCGTTGAAGGCGAGGAAGAAGGCGAAGACCCGCGCTGGGAACTCATCCGGCAACTGGTCGAATACAAAAAATTCAAGGACGCCGCCGCGCAATTGCAGACGCTCGAAGCGCGCCAGGAAAATGTCTTCCCGCGCCTGCCGGGAAAACTGGAATTTGAATCCGCCGCGCCCGCGTCGAAACCGGAAGTTTCCATTTTCGATCTGCTCAACGCCGTCAACGGCGTGCTGCAACGGTTCAAACAGCGCGAAGGCGAAGGCCGCGATATTTTTGAGGACAAATGGACCGTCAGCGAAAAAATCGAGTTCATCCTGAAAATCATTTCCGAACGCGGCAGCGTGCGCTTTGCCGAACTGTTTGAGAACGCCGCGAGCCGTTCCGAAGTCGTCTGCACCTTTCTCGCGCTGCTGGAATTGATCCGTCTCAAACAACTCGTCTGCGTCCAGCCCGAACCGTTTGCAGAAATCGAAATCTGCCGCGCCAACGCGCCAGTTACAGCGCCAGAAAAATAAAAACCTTTGCTAGCCAGAATTGGAAAGAAACGCCATATTTTGAAAGTGTCTTTTGAATGAAAAACGTAAAATACAAATTGCGGATAAAAGGACTTGAGACGCCGGATGGCAAAATCTCTGTTCGTCTTCTTCTTGAGGTTTTACAGAATCTTACGGACTGCGCAGAACGTGGATTACGTCTTGCCGTGGAAGGCACAAGCGTGAAATCAGGAAGGCCACCCACATGGTTGGAACAAGCGGTAAATCTTACTTTTTCCGGCGTAAAAAAAGGTTCAACGATTTTAGAATTTGAAGCTCCACTTTTGGGGGACGCAATCGGCAACCAACTTAATCAAAAAGATTTTTGGATTGTTCAACCCTCGAAGGACGACACGGCACTTTCTTTGTTTTCAAAATCGGTGCGCGACACGACCGCCGAAAATCTTGAAAGCGATTATTACGATGCCGGCGTGCTGCGGGGATTACTTTCTCTTAAACCGTTCTTAAAAACGAAGGCCACGTCAGTAGAATTGTCCGCAGCAGGAAGACCACAAGATCATGTCACTTTGACGATGGCTGAAATGGAAAAAGCAGAACGATTAAAAGTGCGGACTCCAGAGCCACAAGCATGCATAGTCTCCGGTCATTTAGACGCCATTCAACACAGGAAGAAATGTTTCCAACTTATTTTATCGGAAGGCCAGTCTATTCTCGGACGGATTGATGAAGAGTTTATTTCTGCTGAAAGCCTTCGGGAGTTCTGGGGTAACGACGTGACGATTAAGGGGACTGTTCATTTCAAGCCATCGGGCCGGATGCAGCTATTGGATGCTCAACTCATAAAACACAAGGAGGCTGGCGAGGAAGTTTTTCAAGAAATGCCGATGGTGCAAAGTGAGGCTGAATTTGTAACGAACGCATTTCAAAACCATGACAGGAAAAGCTGGCTTAAGGAAATCTGGAATAAATGGCCGGGGGATGAGCCGGTCGAAGACCTTTTGCACGATTTGAAAAGCTAGGGGAATTAAATGGCCAGCTATTTTTTAGATACAGGAATTTTGCTGGGCTATGTCCGTGGTTCTGCGTGGGCTGCTTATGCGGACAAGAAATATGCACCGTCTAACGCGCCGAATGTCTCGACAACTTCTGTTGTCTGTGTAGGAGAAATAAATTCACTTGCATTGAGGCGCAATTGGCAGCAACAGAAAAAAGAGGCTCTTTCTCTTTTGCTTCAATCAATTCCAGCAACCCCAATTCGCCAGCCGTCTATCATCCGAAAATTTGCCGAAATTGTAGCGTTCAATCATCGCCAGCACCCTTCCATTCCCAATCCTGCATCGGGCCGCACGATGGGTGATAATGATGTGTGGATAGCTTCGACAGCATCAGTTTTGAACGCCACATTGCTGACCACCGACCATGATTTCGATCACTTGAATGGGATTTTCTTTAAGGTGATCTACATTGATCAATCCTTGACAGCGGCAGATGCGTAATTCTCTTTATTTGATGCGCAGCAGAAAAATGTTTGCCTCATTTTGAAATCATGGAACTAAAATTCATTCTCGAATCACTGCTGTTCTCCGCCCAGAAACCGATGAGCGTGAAGGAGCTTCGCGACGTGCTGGCCAACGCCGCCACTGTGGAGGACGCGGACGAGGCCGCCAAGCCGTTCAAGAAAACGAAGGAAGACGACGTGACCGCCGCGCTCGAAGAACTGGCGCGCGAGCACGAATCCGCCGCGCGCAGCTACCGGCTCGCGTGTGTTGCGGGCGCGTGGCAGTTCGTCACGCAGCCGGAATTTTCGCCGTGGCTCAAGGCGCTCGTTGGCGTGAAGGCGCGGCCGTCGCGGCTGTCGCAGGCGGCGCTGGAGACGCTGGCCATCATCGCGTATCGCCAGCCGGTCACGCGCGCGGAAGTCGAGCAGGTGCGCGGTGTGAACGTGGACGGCACGATGCAGACGATTTTGGAGCGCGGTCTGGTGGAGCAGAGCGGTCGCGCAGAAGTGATCGGGCGTCCCGCGCTTTACAGCACCACGCCATTATTTTTAGAATACTTTGGCCTGCGCGGACTTGAAGATTTGCCGGCGGCGGATGAGCTTCGCCGCATCCCCATCGAGCGTCCGCCCGCACCGGTCACGGCTGACGTGGGTCTGGCAACTGCACCGCCGGAACAGCTTCGTTTGGACGAAACATCAAAAACGAAGAATGAAGAGACAGCAGCACCGGTTTCCCAGGAAACGCAGAACTGATTCGACATTTTTGCCCGCGCTCACGGAGTCGGAATGCGGCAGAACCGCGCGCTCCGAACAAAATCATTCGACGGTCACACTTTTTGCCAAATTTCTGGCTTGTTTGCGGCGAAGCAAAGCGCGCGGGAATGATGCCAACGATTTTCACGCGGCACATTTAGCCACAGATGAAACACAGAATATTTTTAGGTTCCGATGGAAAGTTGGACTATCTATTGGATGAAGATGTTGCCTTTAATGCCTTCAAAACTTTACGAACTTCAAAGCCCCGTCCAGTTAATCGATAAGTAGATGAAGATTCGGCGCGCACAAAGCCCTTTGCCAAAATGGAATCAAAAGCATCAAGATATTTTGCCCGATATCAAGCATCCTCTTGTTTGAAAAAGCTCCTTACTATTCGACCGTAGGAAGATGATTGTGGAACATAAATCATCCCATCGTCTTCAGTCGCCAAAATAATTTCAGCTTCGGCAGGCGTTAGTCCGGCTGAATGTTGAGAATTATTAGTGAAGGTTGGTGTGGAAAGACTTGCAGGTGCAATTTCCTTAATGTCTGTTTTGGGTGCGATTAACTCAAATGACCCAATCGTGTGCCAATCTCTCCCGTTGAGATTGACATCGCATCCGGCGGTTTTCAATCGTTCTGCCAAATCCTGTCGGCGTTGTGAGGAATTATCAAGTCTGAGAATATGTCGTCCGCCGACGTCACTAAATGGCCGTAATTTGCCGATTTGCACAAGCACGGTTCGTTTTGCATCTCGTCCCATCGCCATTCCTGCCTCGAACAAAACATTTGGGCGAACTTGAGGTGTCAATTCTTTCTCGTATTGCTCGTCGTGGTCAGTTTGAAATTCTTTTCTTAAATAAGCTTCATCATCCGGTGTCATTAACACAACGACTGCTTGGGCTAGCATAAAGGCTTTGTCCAAAACATGACCTACGTAAGAAGTAGCCTCTCCAGTTGCTTTAACAGCTTCAGACCACTCAAGCGGCTTGAGTCCAATGGCACGAAGAAATTCAAACATTGATTTGCGCATGGCCTCATTGCGTCCATGGACGACAAAAATAATTTTTGAATCTACAGGTGTGGCCGTTCGCACAAATTTATCCTGCTCACCTCCGTTTTCTTTCCAATAAGTTTTAATTTCTTCAACCATTGATTGTAGAACTGCGTTTGCTCTTTCTAAAGAATCACAAAAATATGTTTCATGTGCTTCGGGTGAAAGCCTAGGGTCATAGCTCATTTTATACTCAATGCTTTTGAAACGAGCCAAGTGCCCTTTCTTTTCTGGGAAAATATATCCAATCGCATTTTCTACATTGCAATACCACTTAATAAATTCAGGTGAATTAGCGTGCGATTGCTTTTTTACCAAAGCCGCTCCACTTATTAATTCTTCGAGAATTAAAATTGCCTTATCTTTCGGCATCATAAGCAAAATAGTTTCACTCCACCGTCACGCTCTTGGCGAGATTTCTGGGCTTGTCCACGTCGCAGCCGCGCGCGACGGCGATGTGATACGCGAAGAGTTGCAGCGGCACGGTCGCCAGGATCGGATAAATCGGTTCGAGCGCGCGCGGCAGATAAATCACGTCGTCGGCCACTTTTTTGATCGCCTTGTCGCCTTCGGTCGCCAGCGCGATGATCGGGCCTTGTCGCGCGCGGATCATCGCGAGGTTCGCCATCGTCTTGTCATACATCGAATCCTGCGGCACGAGAAAAACCGTCGGCGTCTTTTTATCAATCAACGCGATCGGCCCGTGCTTCATTTCCGCCGCGGAATAACCTTCGGCGTGGATGTAGGAAATTTCCTTCAACTTGAGCGCGCCTTCGAGCGCGATGGGAAATGTGTAGCCGCGGCCGAGAAAAAAGAAATCGTCCGCCTTCGCATATTTCTTGGCGATTTTTTTCAACGAATCATTTTGCGCGAGCAATTTCTCAATTTGTTTCGGCACGGCTTCGAGCGCGTGCAAAATTTCCAGCGCGCGTTTTGCCGGCAGATTTCGCATCCGTCCCAAATGCACGGCCAGCAATGACAAAACCGTGAGCGTCGAGACAAATGCCTTCGTCGAGGCGACGCCGATCTCCGGCCCGGCGTGCATATAAATGCCGCCGTCGGATTCGCGCGCGATGGTGCTGCCGACGACGTTGACGATGGCGAGCGCGCGATGCCCGCGACGCTTGGCCTCGCGCAACGCGGCGAGCGTATCGGCGGTTTCGCCGGATTGCGAGAGCACGAGCAGCACGGTGTCGCGTTCGAGTGGCGCGTTACGATAACAAAATTCATGCGCGAACTCGACCTCGACGGGAATCTGCGCGAGTTCCTCGATCAAATATTCGCCGACGAGCGCCGCGTGCCAGCTCGTGCCGCTGGCGGCGATGACGATGCGGTCAATCGAGCGCAATTGTTCCGTCGTCATGTTCAAACCGCCGAACCGCGCCGTCGCACCTTCAGCATCAATGCGCCCGCGCAGGGCGTTGGTCACCGTCTGCGGTTGGTCGAAAATTTCCTTGAGCATGAAGTGCGCGTGCTTGCCGCGTTGTGCGTCTTCGGCGTCGAACTCAAGTTTGCTGATCTGGACATTGGCGGTGTCCGTGCCGAGATTCAAAACATCGAACCGCTCGGACGTGATGGTCGCCACGTCGTAGTCGTTCAGATATACAACTTTTTTGGTGTGGGCGACAATGGCATTGGCGTCGCTGGCGAGAAAATTTTCGCCGGTGCCGATGCCGATGATGAGCGGCGAACCGCGTCGCGCACTGACAATCGTGTCCGGCTGTTCAGCGGAAATCACCGCGAGGCCGTAAGTGCCGATGACTTCGCGCAACGCGTCGCAGACGGCTTGGGTTAAAATATCATTGGGAATTTTTTCAGGACTGTAGGAGACGACGTTGGGAGACTCTAACTTTTTTTTAATTTGAGCCTCGTCACCCCGGCTTCTACGTTTTTCGTAATGCACGCCGATCAAGTGCGCGAGCACTTCGGTGTCCGTATCAGATTTGAAAGTGTGTCCGGCCTTGAGCAACTTTTGTTTGATGCCGTCGTAATTCTCGATGACGCCGTTGTGAACAACCGCAATTTTCCCGGACTGGTCGAGATGCGGATGCGAATTTTTATCCGAAGGCACGCCATGCGTGGCCCAGCGCGTGTGGCCGATGCCGAGATTTCCGGCAACGGGTTCGGATTTCAACAGGCGCGCAAGGCCGTCGTTGATTTTGCCTTTTTTCTTGCGGACAAGAATGCTGCCTTCATGCAACAACGCCACGCCCGCGCTGTCGTAGCCGCGATATTCCAGCCGCCGCAATCCTTCGAGGAGGATTGGCGAGGCCGCCTTTTTCCCGACGTATCCGATGATGCCGCACATGATAAATTTTTAATTTTTATTCCGGCTGCAAAATCAACTCCGCCATTCCAGTCAAATCATTCACGACGACGGCACTTTTCAAATCGTCGTTCGCTGTTGCTTCCAATTCCGCGCCGTAGCCGGTGCGGACGAGTATGCTTTTTTTCACGCCCGCGTTCCAGCCGCATTCCAGATCAATCAATTTGTCTCCGACCATGAAACTTTCTGCGAGGTTCAAATTAAATTCATCGCGCGCATCAAATAAAAACTGCGGCGACGGCTTGCGTCCACGGCTGGGCTGTCCGGGCGCTTCCGGCGCGATGTAAATTTTGCCGAAGCTGACGCCGTCGCGCGCGAATTCGCGGGCGAGATGTTCGTTCACCTGTTCCGCGTCCGCCATCGTGAAATAGCCGCGCCCGATGCCCGACTGGTTCGTGACAATGAACAGTTGGAAGCCCGCGTCCGCCAGCCGTTTCAACGCCGCGCCTGCGCCGGGAAAAATTTCCACGTCTTCGGCGCGGCACAGATAATTTTTTTCCACGATGAGCGTGCCGTCGCGGTCGAGAAAAATTGCCCGGTTCATGGTGCGGGCAAATTGTGGAGAGGTTGCGGCAAGAATGGAATTGAATTCTTTCACCGTCGCAGGCAGGATACGCCGTCTCTGCGATCACCAACTTACACATAAACATATATGAGCAACAAAGGCAGGCTGGGAATTTTGGTCGGCGGCGGGCCGGCACCCGGATTGAACGGCGTCATTGCGGCGGCCACCATCGAAGGCATCAACCAAGGCTACGAGGTCATCGGTTTTCGCGACGGCTTCAAACACCTTGCGGCAGGCGACGCGACGCAGATCAAGCCGCTGGCCATCCGCGACGTGCGGGACATTCACCTCAAAGGCGGCTCAATTCTCGGAACGGCGCGCACAAACCCGACCAAGTCCGAGGAACACATGAAAAATCTTTTCACCGTGTTCCACAAGCTCGGCATCACCGCGCTCGTGAGCATCGGCGGCGATGACACGGCGTTTTCCGCCAGCGTCGTCCGCAAACGCAGCAACGGCGAAATCAAGGTCGCGCACGTTCCCAAGACGATTGACAATGATTTGCCGCTGCCCGGCACCGCGCCGACGTTCGGCTACGAAACCGCGCGGCATTACGGGGTGCAGCTCGTCCGCAATCTGATGGAAGACGCGCGCACGACTTCGCGCTGGTATCTCATCGTCAGCATGGGCCGCGCGGCGGGGCATCTCGCGCTCGGCATCGGCAAGGCCGCCGCCGCCACGCTCTCAGTCATCTCCGAGGAATTTCGCGGACGCCCCGTCACGGTGGACGAAGTCTGCGATATCATCATCGGCTCCATCATCAAGCGCAAAGCCGACGGCTCGAATTACGGCCTTGTCGTCCTCGCGGAAGGTTTGATTGAATCGCTCGGCGAAAAAGGTTTGCTCGACGTGATGCCTGCCGGCCAGCTCGAACGTTTCGGCAAAGTCATCCGCGACGATCACGGCCATCTGCGTTTGGGTGAAATCGAATTTGGCCGCCTGATGAAAGAACTTTTGACCGTGCGTTTGGAAAAGCTAGGCATCAAGATGACGTTCATTGACAAGGATCTCGGCTACGAGCTGCGCTGCGCCGACCCGATTCCCTTTGATGCCGAATACACGCGTGACCTCGGCTACGCAGCGGTGAAATTTTTGCTCTCGCCCGAATCGGACAAATACGGCGCCATCATCAGCTTTGTGGACGGCAAGATGAACCCGCTGCCGTTCGACAACATGCTCGACCCGAAAACCGGACGCATGCAAAACCGCAAGGTCAACGTGGACGGCGAAGCCTACGAATGCGCCTGCGCCTACATGATCCGCCTCGAACGCGAAGATTTCGAGGATGCCAGGCAACTCGGCAAACTCGCCGCCGTCGTCAACATGACGCCCGAACTGTTTCGCGCGCGTTTTGGTTATCTTGCCGGCTTGAAATAAAATTGTTCTCTCGAAACGGCGACCGGAGAAATCCTGCCGCTGAATTACTTGAAGTAGCGCATTCCGTCCGACTGCGCTAAAGTCCCGTGTGTTTATTATCGGACTTGGCACCGCCGCACCGCCGCACCGTTACACCCAGCGTGATTCATGGGAGGCGGTGAAAAACCTGCCGCCGGTCACGCAACTGCAGCCGCGTTCCAGGGCGATCATCAAAAAGGTTCTCTGCGGCAACAACGGCGTTGACACGCGTCACTTGGCGCTCGAACCGTTCACGGAAATTTTTGACCAGACGCCCGACGCGTTGCAGGCCCGTTTCGCCCGGCACGCGCCAGCCTTCGCCGCCGAAGCCGCCCGCCGCGCGATGCTTGACGCCGGCTGCCAGCCGGGTGAAATGGACGCCGTCCTCATCAGCACCTGCACCGGCTACTTGTGTCCCGGCCTGACGAGCTACGTCAGCGAACAGCTCGGCCTGCGCCCGGATGTTTTCGCGCTGGACCTCGTCGGTCAGGGCTGCGGCGCGGCCCTGCCGAATCTGCGCGCGGCGGAATCCATCCTCGCCGCCGGACGCGCGAAAAAAGTCCTCTCCGTCTGCGTCGAAATTTGCAGCGCGGCATTTTATCTCGACGACGATCCCGGCGTTTTGATCAGTGCGTGCTTGTTCGCCGATGGCGCGGGCGCGGCCATCTTGTCCCGCGAACCCTTGGCCGGTAGGCGCTCGGTGGAATGGAAATTCACCGACTCGCGCCTGGTCACCGCCGAACGCGACACGCTGCGATTCAGTCACAAAAACGGAATGTTGCGGAACATTCTGCTGCCGCAGGTTCCGCAGGTCGCCGGCGAACTGGCCGTAAAATTATTTTCCGAATCGCTCGCGGCGGCGGGCGTTCAGCGCGAACAGATCACCGGCTGGATTCTGCACACTGGCGGGCGCGACGTGATTCTTGCCCTGCGCGACAAGCTGCAATTGAGCGAATCCGACGTGCGCCACAGTTCCGCCGTGCTGCGCGAATTTGGCAACATCAGCAGTCCGACGGTTTATTTTGTTCTCGACCGCGCCCTGCACGACACCGTGCCCGACGGCCTGTGGTGGATGTCCGCGTTTGGCGCGGGCTTCAGTTGCCACGGCGCGCTGCTCGAAGTGAAGCGAGCGCAGGCATGAAACGCATCGTCGAACCCGAAATGCTCGACACTTTGCCGCCCGACGATCCGTCGGCGATCCGCTCCCGGCAGGATTTGCAGCGCGTCAATGCCTGGATGCGCCACCACGAACTCATGGCCCGCGCGCTGAAAAAAAACTTGGATGGTCATGCGCCCGGACAAATCACCGAACTCGGCGCGGGCGACGGAAATTTTCTGCTCCGCGTCGCGCAAAAAATCAAAGTAGGACAGGCTTCCAGCCTGTCGGCTTCACCAGACGTGAACACAACATTGCTCGACCTTCAAAATAATGTTTCCGCAGAAACGCTGGCCGCGTTCGCGTCGCTTGGCTGGCGTGCGCAAGCTGTCGTCGCCGACGTTTTTGACTGGCCGCGCGCTTTGGTCAGCGGCGAAGTTGTCATTGCCAATTTATTTCTTCACCATTTTGAGGATGCGCGGCTGGCCAAACTGCTGGACGCCATTTCCCGGCGCTCGACATTATTCATCGCGCTCGAACCGCGCCGCGCCCGCTGGCCGTTGTTTTGCAGCCGGATGCTTGGGGCGATTGGCTGCAATTCCGTTACGCGCCATGATGCGGTCGTCAGCGTGCGCGCGGGATTTTCCGGCGACGAACTTTCCGCGCTCTGGCCGGATCAAAAAAGTTGGCGGCTGACGGAGCAGCGCGCCGGATCGTTCAGTCATCTTTTCATCGCGCGGAAAACCGGTTGAATCATGGCCGGCGAAAAATCCATCACGATTGTCGGCGGCGGCCTAGCCGGATTGACGCTCGGCATCGGGCTGCGGCAGCGTGGCGTGCCGGTGACGTTGCTTGAGTCGGGAAATTATCCGCGCCATCGCGTCTGCGGCGAATTCATCAGCGGACGCGGCCAGGCGACGCTCGCCCGGCTCGGACTTCTTGAGTTGTTTCAAAACGCCGGCGCGACGCGTGCCACCACGGCGGCTTTTTTCTCCGAGACCAAATCAACTTCACCACGCGCTTTGCCGGCCAGCGCGCTTTGCCTTTCACGGTTTGCTCTGGATGCCGCGCTGGCGGAAACTTTGCGCGGACTGGGCGGCAGATTGGTCGAAGGCCGCCGCTTTGTGGAAAATTTCGGCGAAGGCATTGTCCGCGCCACGGGCCGCCGCGCGCAGGTGGAACCGGGCCAGGCGCGCTGGTTTGGGCTGAAAATTCATGCGCTAAATGTTCCGCTGACCGCCGATCTGGAGATGCACGTCTCGCCGCGCGGCTACGTCGGCCTGTGCCAGCTTGATGGCGGCGAGGTGAACGTGTGCGGCCTGTTCCGAAAGCGACCCGGCGAAAATTCCGCGCCGCAAAACTGGCGCAAAGTGCTGTGCGGACGGACCGGTTCGCCATTGCATCGCCGGCTCGCTGCGGCGGACTTCGACGAAAAATCTTTCTGCGCTGTCGCCGGGATTTCCTTGAAGCCGCAGCAGGCCGCGACATGCACGGAGATTTGTCTCGGCGACGCCATCACCATGATTCCGCCCGTGACCGGCAACGGCATGTCCATGGCGTTTGAATCCGCCGAACTAGCGATTGAACCGCTCGCGGCGTGGCATCGCGGGGAAGTGTCCTGGGACGAAGCCCGGCAAAAAATCGCCCGCCGGTGCGATGCCGCGTTTGCGCGCCGGCTCGCGTGGGCCAAATGGCTGCAACGATTCATGCTCACGCCCGCGCTGCAAAATCCGCTGATGTTTTTTGCGTCGCGCAGCGACTGGTTTTGGCGGCTGGCCTTTGAGCGCACGCGCTGATTCCGGCAGCCAGGAAAATCCAATTTTGAACAAAAACGCCGCTTATACGCTCAATTGTTCTGAAACTCGATTATGATTTGCACCTTGAACGGATTAACCGCTGGCAATTTTTCTCCAGACG
>Ga0208849_1001832_pt1 | contig 13160 bp, 11 predicted proteins | sample NGESurdeep072012_10_FD_184470 | JGI IMG/M metagenome (GOLD analysis project Ga0208849, IMG submission 184470) | Arctic peat soil microbial communities from Barrow, Alaska - NGEE Surface sample 53-3 deep-072012 (SPAdes) | ecosystem: Environmental > Terrestrial > Soil > Wetlands > Peat ...
CCCGTGGGTTCTCGGCCAGGGGCGTAGCGCCACCTCGATCGAGCCGCCTCTCGGTCGGGAAAGGCCGCCTGCGCTTGAGGCGCGGGGGTCCTTGCCCGCCGATTGTCCAGTGCTCGACTTTTCGGAAGGTGCGGCGTTGCTGGCCTTTTGGACTGCAGACGGGCGGCCTCTCGCGTGTCCGTCGCGCTAGCGTTGCGGCCCGAATGATCGTCACGATTGTTGCCGCTGTTCCTGGCTACGCGTCAGATGCCGCCTATCAGAGCGCCCTCAAGTGAGCCCTAGCGAGCAAAACAACTCGATCGCCGCTTCGGATGGGCCGTCAACTGGCCACGTCAACGGAGAACTCGATGCTGACATCGCTGTCCGAGCTATGGCCCTCCGTGATCGCCTAGTGACGTTTCAGCCTGACGAGCCGGCTCCGGACGAGATCCCCGACACAGTGTTGCGACACATTGCGACCCTTCCAGGCGCCAAGCGCGCTTGGCGGACGGGCCTGGACCGTTCGTCCTATCGGCGCCTACTCATCCGCGCAGGCGTTACCCGCAAGGGTAACTACGGCCCGTCGAGTCAAACCGCGCGAATGCTTACTCAGCTGCTTCGGGAACGTACAAGCAATTCGCGGACGGTTGCCGGCACCTCGGGCTTGCGCCCGGCGCAGCAGCCTGGGCATTGAGCCAGCTGGCGCATGTGGAGTGGGACTGGGATTCCAGTCGCTTCAGTGCAGCGGCGTCATGCCTGGTTTCCATTCCGGGCCTGCCGGGACGCTTGCTGCTGACCGGCGCTCGCCCCGCTGGGCTACTGCCTGCATGCGCGAGCAGCGTGCCTTTGTTCGGGCCGTATGCCTGCGGACGTTCCCACAGCCGTCGACGCTGGCATCGACCAGTACGTCAATGTACCCGCTGATCTCGCCATGGCGATCGCCACGACTAGGTGGCGTGGTCGATCGCACGGGTGTGTAGCCGGCGGTAGTCGACCTGCACCGCGCCGCCGTCGTTTACGCCCACGTCGTGGACGGAAGTGCAGAACTCGATCGCCAGATCCGTGCAGTGCGAAAGGATGCGATCGCGCACCGCGGCGGCATACCCGGCCTTCCAGTCCGCGACCGGAAGCGCGGCCGTGCCGTCTTCCCAACCCGCCTCCGGCCAGTGAAACAGACGCGGGTGCAGGAAGCGGCTGTAGGACGCGCGCTGCGTGTACAGGGGACTGGCGGCCCGCTCGTAGATAACCAGTTGCTCCTCCGGGACGCCGATCGCCCGCAGCGCACTGGCAGCCGTGACGCCCGCCGCCCCCGCTCCTATTACCGCGATGCGCTTCTCGGTCAGCTTGGGATCCTGTTCGCGCAGCGCGCACACGAGGTTGAGCGCACGACACTGCTGCGCGTAGATCGTCACGCGCGCCTCGTGCGGCCCGCCGATGACGTAGATCGGTCCGCCGCGCCGTGCGCGCGTGACCTCGGTGAAAGTCCGTGCGTCGCTGGTCCACCGCTCGCCACTCGCCACGGCCAGGAGACTATCAATTCAAGATGATCGAATCCGCATGGGCACTCGGCTGAGTGCAAATGTGAGCATCACTGCAGTCGAGCATCGAACGCCCTTCCGGACGACGCCCGAGCCCACCCGCCCAGACTGCCAGACGCCTGCTTCGGGCAGCGTAAGGCGATCGTGTTGCGGGCCCTGCGCTGGTACTCCCGGATCTCGTCCGGAGGGGAAGCGCGACGCGCCGTCGGCCGCCCTCCCGCAACGCGCTCGTGAGCGGGAGTCCCGGGGTCGCGAGCATACGTCGCCCGATTCCAAACACGCGACTCCACCAAAGCCGGGGTAGGTCAAAGTGCCCATCGAACCGGGTCCGCTCCGTCCGAGCCAGAACGCTTAGCCCACGAGCTAATGTGCCCGGCGTGACCGCGATCTTCCTCGAGGGAACGCTTTCGCGCATCGGCACACTCCTGCTCGGCGCGATCCTAGGCGTGCTGCTGGACCATCTGCTCTCGCCATCGCTCAACAAGTGGCGCGAGCGACGCTCAGCCGAGCGCGCACGAAGGCACCGCCGTTCCTTTGACTATGCGGGCCGGCCGCTGGAGTTCGATGGAGTCGACGTGGGTGTCGAGGTGCTGTTCGGCACCCTGGGGCGCGCGACCAAGCCCGAGGATGTGCGCGCGACGTTGAATGAGCGCAAGTGGGTTTCTCCCGCTCGCCTCCGCAGCGCGGCGGAACGATACGGGGAGCACTTCGGCTTCTACGACGGCCTCGTCGCACGGCTGAACAAGCTCGACGTAGAGGTCTACACTGACGCGCGAGGCGGAGAGCGGCACCGTCTGCTCCTCGAGGTTATGCCGACGGGCTATTATGACTTCCTCGCCACGAACGTCGGCCTCGGCCCCTTCACCCCCGCCACCGCGCGATTGCTGCGTGGTCGAGGAGGTCTTGCTGAGACGCAGCTAAGCAACATGATGGCGCTTGACCTGACGCTCGTTACCGTCGATGGGTACGCACCGGTCTGTCTACGATCGGCACGCATGGCCGGCCTGGAGCGTTGTTGGCAAGCGTCAAGCGGGGAGACCGTCCAGTTGCAGGTCGACGTCGATACAGACGGTTCACCTGACTTGTTCGCGACGGCGCGTCGTGGTTTGAAAGAGGAGCTAGGAGTATCGCCCGAGATGCTGGACGAGCTAGCGGTTACCGCCTTCGTCGCGACACCAGAGTACGCCAATATTGGCGTCCTGATGTACGCGACAATCCCGCTTACCGCTGAGAAGTTCGAGCGCCAACTCAACCGGCACGTCATGTCCGCGCGCGATAACTGGGAGTACACAAACCACTCGTTGCTTGCAATCGACGACGCTCAGCAGCTCGCTGTAGCGCTCACCGACCCTAGCCGTCGCTGGTCAAAGCAAGCCGCAGCTTCGATCGTCTTCGCACACGCGTTTCGCACAGGCAACATCGAGCCACTCACAGAGGCGATCCGCGCGGCCGGATCGCTCAGCCTCGAACCAGGCCCGCGACACCGCAGCGTACTGTCCAGCGAGGATCTGCCATCACATGGTCGACGCTACTGCTGGAGATGTGGCTCCGCGCTCAAGGAGTCGCTGCCTACGATTTGCGACACCTGCAGCCAGGCCCACTACGACAACCCGAAGCCCTGCGGCGAGGCCGTTGTGGTGCGAGACGGCCGAATCCTAATGCTCCGACGTGCGCAGTCGCCGTGGAAAGGCCATTGGGATCTACCCGGCGGCTTTTGTGACCAAGGTGAGCATCCGATGCACGCGACGGAGCGCGAGCTCAAGGAGGAGCTCGGGTTGAGCGGCAAAGCCGTCGCTTATCTAGGCACGTGGATGGACACTTACGGGCCGCCCGCAGTAGACGGCATCATTGATCAGACAGCCAATAGTGCCTACCTCATAGAGCTAGACGACTCGAACATCTCGTTCGTACTGGAACAGAACGAGGTGCTCGACGCACAATGGTTTCCGCTCGACAAACCTCCTGACAGTCTCGCATTCCCCGTTCATGTCGAACGTGTGCTATCAGTAGCGCGCAAACTGGCGGCCGAGTCTCTCCCGCGCGCCGAGCTTCCCGATCGCGACTGGTGAAGTCGCCTCAGCGAGAGATTGTTCGACTCACAGTGCTTGGGGCCGTTGGGGCATAAATGTCTCCTGTTTTAGCCTCCAGCCTCATGGCCCGCACCTCACCCTCTTGCTTGTCCATGACTAGATCTCCGCCCAGATGAGTTCCTTCGAGTTGAAGCCGATGTATCTCTTCCGCATCGTAAGCTTGAGTCACTTCCCGTGTGACCTTCTGCTCGTGCTGATTTGACGACTTCCCGCTAACTACTTGGTAGAAGAACACAAGTTCCGGCCCTAGCGGTACCCCGAGCTTGCGGGCTACGATGTCAAGCCCGGCACCGACTGCGCAGTCCGCGGTCGATCTGGCGAATGCTTTCAGCTCCGTCCTCCAACCCGAGGGGGATAGCGTATTGTCGCTGCTCAGGAGTGAGACATCGATTGTCTTCCTGTAGTTGCCATAGGCGCGCGCGACATCCGAGAGTGATACTTGTTCTAGTGCGAACTTGTTGCATGTGAGCCGAAACTCCTCGTGCTCCTCGCCTTCAGCTAGCGAAACTAGACGATCGACCGGAAGCCGGCCGAGATATTCGAGGTAGTCTGAGAATGAAAAGCCGTGACCAAGTGGGACCGTTCGCTCGTCAACAAGCTCCCTTGTCTGAAGATGCCGCCCTCGCCAGATCGCGATCGCGTCAGCCGCGTCTTGCATGTAGACAGCCTTGATACCAATGTTGTCAGGTATAAATCCGGCGTGAGGAGCCTGCCCGAGAACATAATAAACGAAATCGGCATACCGGCTACGATCGGTCTCGGAAAAGCCCGTCCAGAACTCACCATCCGACGTGAAGAACGACCACGCGAGCTTCTCGTGCTCAGCAAGATAGTCCTCCACGCGCATTGCGGCCCTCATCCTGAAGTCCTCGTCTACATATGGCCGAAGTGAAGCGGAAAGCATGCGGCGGATCTCGTCCGTGTAATAACTAGAGGCATCTTGGACCGAAAAAGGCACCACGAGTCCGGTGCGTGCATGGAACGTTTCAAGATATAGAATGTCAGGTGCGTCTGCGCAGTACCACTTAGGGCCGATCCGGTCACTGCCCCCCCGCCTACTGAGCTGTTCGGCGATCTGTCCCAACGAATTCTCTTGGCGCTTGGCGATCATTAGGAACCCCTCATCCATGAGGGCGCGGAAGAACTTTGCGTCAGCATCTGGCCGCCGGCCGAGAGTCGCATTTATTGCGGCGCGCAGGGCCTGACTATTGAGATAATCACTGTCGCGAATGACGAGCTTCCCGCCGAAAAGGATCTGATAGGCGACGAGAGATCTCAGCCGGTGAATCTTTCCGGCACCATTCACCCATTCTCCGAGTACCCCTCGTGAGATCGGCCAAAATAGAAGATCAGCGCCGCCACCCGCCGTTATTTGATCTACTGGCAGCATGAAGGCACCATAGCGTGAAATCGGGCGGGCCGGAGCGGAAAAGGCTCGATGCGCCATCCACTCGGCCCGGATTTGCTGGTTGGCGGCGCGGCCGGTTGGGATTGGGCCTGGAGGTGAGGTCGTCGGGTGCTTTGTGGGCATCGAGAGCACGACGGGCGCGGAAACGTTCGGGCGAAGGCGCAGGGCAGGGTGCCTCCGTAAGGCGAGCTGGTGCTAAGCCCGCGGAACCGATCACCAACCGCAGCTACACGATCACGATCACACGCACCCCCAGCGCCGAGCTAGCAGAGCCGCCAGCCGCCGCACCCGCCCGCAACGCGGGGAGTTCTCCTCGCCCACAGTGCTGGATTTGTGCGAGACCAAGCACCTCGACGAACGGTTCCAGCGCTTCCGCCCAGGACGACGAGCACTCGCCGGTAGTCCCGTGCACGTGACGCCCGCTTTGCGGTGGCGAAGGAAGCGTCTGCTGGAGCCTGAATCCGGCCGACAATCGTCCGTTGCGATCACGGGGGCGTGGGAACGCACGCCTGCATTGGGCAGGGGCGAAGGGCCTCGCCCATCATTGTGCGCTCGGATCTGCCACGCTCCCGCTGTGGAATCCGACACGATCGCGGTCCTGCTCGACGCGAAGGAGACTGAGCGGGCCGCGAAGCTAACCCAGGCGCATTCTGCGTTGACCCAGGCCGGCGACCATGAAGACGCGGCCGAGGCGGCCCAATCGCGAGATGTTACGTGCGAGTCCCGCGCCGAGAGATGGCCCAGCCGCGAGCAAGGCGAGAAGCCGCGCCCCAAGAAGAATCGGCTCTGCAAGCCGGACGATGCGGTGATGTCACTCCGCGAAGCCTGACCTCGGGAACTGAGGGATCCTATGGTAGTCGAATTGATCGCAGCATGGGTGTTGAGGGAGGCGTACAAGCTGGTCGTCGTGCCGGTTGGGACTGAGCTCCGGCAGCGCTTTGACAAAAAGCTCGCTGACAAGATCGCCGGAAGTGTCTCGACTACCCTTTTCCATGCTCAAGCGACGGGAGACAACGGCGAGGGAGCCAATGAAAGCGAAGCGGACGCGGAGGTGAGCGCGGACACCGAATTCGTCGACGCGTTGGAAACCTCACCGGAAGCTAGTGATGTCCTACGCGGAGAGTTGGAGGGGATCCTCGGTGTGAGTCTCGGTGGGGCGGGAGTGCGGAGAGGGACCCCCGAGTGGTACGTCTCAGCCTACGCTGCGATTCTCTGGCGGATTGCGATGCTCGCGGTCTGGGAGACGCGTCCGATCGCGATCAATGGCGCGCTCCAGGGGATGGAATGGGTGACAGTGTGCGTACCACGAGTTCAACGGGAGATCGACCCGTCAACGATGTGGCGAACCGATGAAGGCTCCCTTCTCCGTGTGTTTGGCGATCCACCGGTTGATTTCTTCGTTCGTCAGATCAAGGACGAGAGCTCACGCCAACACGAGCTCGCGAAACTCAACGAGCGCTTTATGATGGCTCCCAAGGCCGGGCTCAAACGCGCAGACGACAAATCTGTCGCTACAGACTGGCATCGCATAGACGGCCTCAGTCGGAAGTGGGTCCACCTTAAGCTCGACCCGGCAACGGAGAAAGCACTCATCGAGAACACGTCGACGAAGGGCATGTTTGGCGAGCTGATGTTCCGCCGCAGTCTAAAGACCCGCCCGCCCGAACTCGACGAGTATCCGGATGAGTGGACGCCACTACTTACGATCCCGAGCGAGGCACACGGGATCGCGGTGCTTAGTGCAGGTGCCGACGCGTTTGCCTGTGCGAGTGAGGCGGCCGCAGCTGCGGTCGACGCCGCTCTCTCCGCATAGTGCTAACGAGCGGCGCGGTCAAGTTCGCGTCCACACTGGTACCGACTTAGCGAAGGGACAGCGCGGGGCACGATCGGAGGCAGCGCGTGAGCTAATCCACAAGAGGCGCGCGTCAGAGCGCTGCTCTGCATCGCGCACGAGCACTCGGCGCGGGTCGCGTCGCTGGCCGACCTGCAGACGCCCACTCGGACTGAAGCAGTCGCGAGCGCGCTGTCGGCGCTGGAAGCTCCCGGGCGTCGGGAGCACAATCATGCCTTGGTTGGGCGCGGATAGCGTCAGAGGGAGTCTGGAGGGAGTATCAAGGAGCGGATTACTGGGCGATCGGGATCTCGGCATCCACCCGCTCACTTAATCGGCTTCGCCTCCGCTGGCAGTCGGGAAGTCAGCGAGGCGCTCGAGGTCGATCCCCCTGTCTTGCACATAAAGGAATAGCGCGACCGGCGAGAGCATCATCCAAGCCGAAGCGATGTTGCCCGCCAGCTCTTGGCGATGTTTGTACTCCTCGTACCAGTCGGGGCCGCTCTTCGCATTGAACAACTGCCACGCCGACGCGGCTTGAACCCACTGGTAGTCGACACGCGCGGGGCCCGGCTTAACGACCAATCGTGCGGGCATCCAGCTTACCTCACGCAGCTGATCCCGTAGCTCGATGCTTCCGACCCGCGAGTAGTGGACGGTGGCACGTCGCAACTCCTCGAATAGGTCGTCGACCGCCGACCTTTCCCTGTTGTCGCGGCCATAGACCTGCTTGAGGAAGGCCATCCAGGAGTTCTCTTCACCTCCGAGTCTGGTTATGAAGTCGGATACAGCAGGCTCTTGGTCAGCGACCTCGATCAAACGACGCGCCTCGTACAGACGGGTGACCGTCTGTCGCATATACAGAAGACCCCCGCGCATGTCGGGTTCATCTTTTGAGACCAGGGCCCCTGTCGCTGTGACTGCTGTGAGGTCCTCTGCAAGGGCTGTCAAGCCGAACACCCACTGCGCAAGCACGTCCTCGGCGGGAAACAAATCGCCGATGGTCAGGTCAGGGTCGACCGCGACGTGGGGGTCTCGGGGCTGGACATGCTTCAGATCCTCGCGCAGACGGAGTTCCGCCACATTGTAATGTGCGGGCTCGGGCAGAACTTTGGCGAGAGGGGCCAGTGGCTGCTCGGTGTCGGGCGTTACCGGCTCCCACTGCGGCATCCTGAAGGCCTTTGGCGTCCAAACGATCCGATAGAAGGTCGGCTTGCGGTAAGGCAAGCCTTCGGGCTCGTACTGATAGAGCGGGAAGTCACGTTCCCCGCCCAGAATCAGTGTCGAGATCTGTGCCGCGACTTCCTCAAGCGCATTAGTCACCGATGTTCCCGGGTTTTCTTTTGGCGCGCCGACGAGCACGGTGGCCGGTCCCCCGTTCTGGGCGACCACAACGTGGCAGATGCCCGGCTCGGCGCCGAAGCCGCGGTACTGCAGTAGGTACTCACGGATGTTCATGGGTTTGCTCCCGTGATTGGTCGGCGCCGTAGCGAAGATTCTTGTCCCGCAGTTAGCTCTGCGACGGTCTCTGTCGGGACGCCTACGAGCTCGAGGACGCCCCGTACGATAGGGAGAAGGTACCGCTCGATCTCCTGCTGCTGATGTGGAGCAAGCCCACTACTCCCGTCGCGTCGAAATGGACTCTCGACACGTGCGGAATTTTTGCAAAGATCGTGGAGGAGCCCCTCGAGGTGGAGCGCCTTCGCGACGTCGAGTCCCCGGGGCGGCAGGCCACGAATCAGCACGGCGCGGTCGAACCACTCCATCTGGTCATCCTCGAGATGCCTGTTCAGGCGGTCGATCAGGTCTGAGGTGGAGCCCGGGCGCGCCCGGATCGTTGCGCCGGCCACAGCTTCCGGCGTCGGCGGCCCCAAGAGGACGTAGGCGCCCGCGACCGCCCAGCTACTCAGGCTGACGTCCTCCTTGATCTTCAGGGCAGCACGCTTGGCCACTAGCACCTCCACGCTCACGCCCTCGAACCCCATTCTCACAGGGGCGGCGGGGTCCTGCGGGAAGTTCGTCATGCCGAGGGTATTCACTGGCGGGTGAGCGAAGGGCTCGATCGCGTTAGATCGATAACCCTAGCCTTGGGGAAGCGGATGTCGGATGCGCCATTCAAGTTCCGCGGGCTCTTGAGGCTCGGCGTAGGCTACCCCAAGAGCGAGGATGTCCGGGCTGGCATTCCGGCGCTCGACAGGACCCAATACACGAGACTCCCGCTTGCCATGGCAAACGCGTCGATCCACGGCGGAGGCCGAGACGCGCGCGTTTGGGCGACCTCCGACAGCCCGTGTTGAGCCCGCTCCGACTGCTGTTTCGCCATGGCGATGGAGGCATCTCCCAGTCATCGGCCAGCGCTGTCGGAGATCGTCCAAATCAGGCGTCTCGGGCGTGGCTCAGCGGACGCTCGCAAGAAGAGGCAAGCGCAAGTGAGGGCTTGCTACGCCAGCGCGTTGCTTCCGGCCCCGATCAGAGGAACGCGGATGCGCTGGATGGCCGGTTGCTCTGGTCGCGCAGGCGGCACAATGGGCGGATGGAGCATTCGCCTAAGCTAGCCACCTCGAGCGAGTCGGACTGGAGGCCGATGGAAATCGACGGACGGCTCGCAACCCCGGCGCCAGGCGTCGACGAGCGCACCGCCCTGCAGGCGCAGCGAATCTGCGAGTGCCTCTCGACGGACCCGTCAGGCCTGCCGGATCCACTCACGCCTCTGACGGCCCTTCGCGAGGTCTGCGCCCTCTGCGAATCAATCGGAGCGGGACGGCAAGCCCCAGGATCCGGAGATCGATCCTCGCTGCAGGTGGATGTCAAGGGAGCACTCGCCAGTCTTGGGCCGGACCTGAAGCGTGAGTTGCAGCCCATCTTGAAGGACTACGTCACCGGGGTGCTTTCCGAGCTACCGCAACTTCTGGATGACGCCCCCGGCGTCGTTCGCTTGCAGACTGCTACCAGGTCGCTTCTCGACCGGCTGCGACATCCGGCCTGCACGCGCGCTGCGTGGCGGGACCTCACGGCGGGCGCGGCAAATGGCGCCGATTCGCAGCGCTGTTTAATGTTCGCCATGCAGTTGAGGGAGATAGACGGAGCGCTCGGGCATGAGTGGGAAAGTCGAGATCGGCGACTCCGCGAACTCACGCGCATGGCCCGGTTCGGTGAATGCGAGGAGCTGCTTTCCTACCCGACCCGCACCTCCGCGAAAGTCGCCTGGTTCATCTTCAGCGATGCAGATATCAAGGGCGACTATCTGCGCGTAGGTCAGGTGCAGTTCTTCTCACATCGACTATGGCCTGAGTGTGTCGTCAAAGCCAACTTCATGGATCGCTACGGAGCGGACGTCGAGTTTCCGGCGGAGCTTGACGAGGTCGCGCTCGAGGCCCTCACCCCTTCGGACACGAGCGAGGCGCACGTCTACGCGAGGGTCGAGCTTTCGGGTCCGCGAGCCGAGCCCGACCGCAACCCGTTCGCTCACTTCAAGCCGCCACAAGCGTGGGCGCGAGATTTGGTCGCCGGTATTGTCGATGCGGGAACCTTCCAGATCGGTGGAACAAGCTGGCGTCTGCTCGACGGTGTGATGGTCTACCACGGACTTCTCGGAGACCACTCGGGCGAAGGCTGGGCCGGAACGGCGGCCTTCGGCGAGCCGGAACAGTCGAACTGGAGACCACCACCTAACCCACTCAGAGAGCTGACTGGAAAGGCGCTGGACGAACTGCCGCGAGGCTTCGCTGAGCTCTTGGCCGAGGGAAATGCCAAGGCGCGTGATGCGCTCGCCGAGGTCCATTGGTTTGAGGCCGCACGAAGTCAGGGCGACCTCGCGCAGCGACTGGTGCTGTTCGTGCGGGGATTTGAACTCGCTCTGCCGACTCGGCCAACATTCCGCTGAGACGGCTGGATCGTGAACTCGCTGGCGACGCAGGTAGTGCCTTACAGCTGCGGCCCTCAGAGCTTGCGCTCAAAAGGCGTGACGGCGTACCGCCGGATCTCGAGGAGTGGGTCACGCACGACGGCGAGGAATTCATCGTGACCTACGGCGCGTTTGTTCGGGCGATCAGTCGGATCGCGGAAGAGCTGCCGACGAACTCGCAGCTCCAGCGCGAAGCGCGAGCGGTGTCCGCGTGGATCCGCGACCCGGCCAAGACCACGCGTCAGCTCGACATTCAATCGAACCTCTTCGACAGGCTTCTCGCGAGATCGGTGAGGCAACGTAACGCGGTCGTGCACGGTGTCAAGACGGTTCAAGAGGTCGTGGCTTCGGTAGAGCCGTTCATCCGCCGTCTCGCAGCGAGCCTGGTGGCGCAGGCCGTTGTGAGCGCGGCTGTCGGCGAGCAGCCAGTCGCCTCGCTCGAGAGTCAACGCGTCAAGATCAGACGCAAGCTCTGGCTGCTGCGAGAAGGAACGGGTCCAGTCGATCGCGTGCTTTTCGGCGAAGAGAAGGACGAGTAGACTCGGGATGCCTGGCAGTCGCCTCGCCGGTCAGACCCGGGTCCTCCACAGCCCAATATTCACAACCGCGAGGTGGCCGTCCGGGGTAGCGCCCTTCGGCGCGTAGACCTCCCGGGTCACCCTTGTGCCGCCCGGACCTGCCCCTCAGACGGAGGCAGGACCTCGACGATCCCGTCCAGATCGACCTGCGAGAGCAGTGCTCGCATCGCATCCGGCTGTCCGTAGATGCCCGCGGCTGAGGCCCAGGCGCGCAGGTTGCCGTCAAGGTGCTCCAGCGTGGCTCGTTGGGCGGCGTCGAACGTGTCGGCGAGGAGCTCGCGTGCGAACTCCTCGATCTCATCGCTCGAGAACGCGGAGACCCACGGGTATCCGGTCTGCAGCGCCCACTCCGACGGCGGCACTTCGCGATGCTCGTTGAAGATCGCCACGAAGCGAGCCGTCTCGGCTACCTGCGCTTGCAAGCGCCGCTGGAACTCCGCGACGACCTTGGTCTGGATGACGAGCAGCTCGCCATCGGAGTCGAGCACTTCCTGGGGTGCGTCCTTCGCCCGGTCGAGCAGCGTCCGGTAGTCGCGTTGGATCTCGGTTGGACCCCACGGTGCGTCCGCACCACGGCCCGACGCGCGGGCGCGTGTTGCTGAAACCGAAGTCTTTGCCGCTGCGCTCGCCCGAGCCATTGCCAGCCCCTACTACATAGTTTTCTACATAGAGACTAGCATGGCTTTGGCGACGCTTCATTACGCGGCCCATATCGGTCTCGCTAAAGGGGTAGGCAACTGAAACGATGAGACGACGACGCAACGCAATTTCCGAGGCTGGCGCCGTCAGGCTGACGTCGACATGACGAGTAGCGGTATCACCACGCGGGCACTGCGGGCGGGCATGCGCGTCCTCGGCGCCGGTGCGCGTGGGCTGCGCGGCGAGGCGGTCAAGCGTGTCGGCGGCCCGGCGCGTGCGCGCGTCATCTTCCTGTTCGGGGCTGTGCTCGCGCTGAGCAGCGCCGACGGTGCGACCGTGGGCGCGGTCGCGCCCCAGCTCGAGCGGGCGTTGCACATCGGCAACACGAAGATCGGCCTGTTGAGCTCGGTGGCGCTGCTGGTCGGGGCAGTGTTCGTGCTACCGGTCGGCATGCTCGTGGACCGCGTCAAGCGCGTGCCGCTGCTGTCGGCGAGCATCGTGCTGTGGAGCATCGCGTCGCTCGCGAGCGGGTTTGCCGGAAGCTACGGGAGCCTGTTGCTGACCCGGCTGGCGCTCGGCGCCGTCAACGCGACCGCCGGTCCGGCGATCGCGTCGCTCACCGGCGACTACTTTCCCGGCCGCGAGCGCGCACGTATCTATTCCTACATCCTCGGTGGGGAGGTGGCTGGTACGGCTGCCGGCTTCATCGTCAGCGGCACGGTCGCCAGCGTGATCTCGTGGCGCGCGGCGTTCGTGCTCCTCGCGATCCCCGGATTCTTCTTGGCACGTTCGCTGTGGCGCACGCTGCCTGAGCCGCTGCGCGGGGGCCAGAGCCGGCTGGCACCAGGGGTGATCGACCTGCAGGAGGCCGTCGCGGCCGCCGGCTCGAGAGTCGAATCAAGGGACGCCGACGCCCAGGAGCCAGCCACGACAGACGACGAGCTCTCACGCGAGACAGCGCAGGCACGAGGTCTGCGTCCTGACCCCCGGCTCGTCCTCACCGAGGACCCGCGAGCGATGGGCGCCGTGCGCGCGATCCGCTACATCCTCTCGATTCCGACGAACCTGCACCTGATCATCGGCTCCTCGCTCGGCTACTTCTTCTTCGCCGGCCTGCAGACATTCGGAATCCTGTTCGTCCGCGGCCACTACCACGTCGGCCAGGCGACCGCCGAGCTTGCGCTCGTGCTGCT
>Ga0208849_1001833_pt1 | contig 13160 bp, 13 predicted proteins | sample NGESurdeep072012_10_FD_184470 | JGI IMG/M metagenome (GOLD analysis project Ga0208849, IMG submission 184470) | Arctic peat soil microbial communities from Barrow, Alaska - NGEE Surface sample 53-3 deep-072012 (SPAdes) | ecosystem: Environmental > Terrestrial > Soil > Wetlands > Peat ...
TGGGCATACGACTCGTAAGCGTGGTCGGCCACAACTTCGAGCAGGCGGCTCAGGCCGCTTATGTCCGCGGCATCCTCGAACGCAAAGAACACCACTCGACCAGATGACCATACGGATGCAATTGCCCTTTGACCGGAAGATCCGCCGGACAGCAGTGCGAGCGATCGCGTAACGGGCGCGCGACCGCCCCGTCTAACTTGCCGCCGAGCCTCCCCGTCGGATCGACCACAGGAAAGCATCTTCCAGGCTTGCGCTTTCTCTCTCGACGTTGTCGACGTGGAGGCCAGCCAGCAGATCCTGAAAGTCGCCTCCATTACCAGAGCCCGCCGGCACGGCAACGCGGGATAGCGTTCCCCTGAGGCCGGTGTTGGGCCAGCGCGCCTTGAGCCTCACGTACGCCTGCTGCCACGGCTGCGCCTGAACGACGTAGACCTCCAGTCCTGCGCCAGCCCGAAGCATGTCCGGGCTGCCGACGGCCAGGACTCGCCCGTCCGCCATTAGTCCGACCAGGTCGCAGCGCTCGGCCTCCGCAATGATGTGGGTCGTGACAACGACTGTGATGCCTCCCGCCGCCAGGGCGTGGATCAGCTTCCAGAACTCCTGGCGTCCAAATGGGTCGACACCGCTCGTCGGCTCATCGAGAAAGAGAAGCGCCGGATCGTGAAGCACGGCTGCCGCGAGGGCGGCACGCTGTCGAGTGCCCGTGGCCAGATTACCGACCAGGGTTTCTCGATCGGACTCTGTCAGCCCGAGTGATTGGCAAACTTCGCCCAGCCGGGTACTCGACGCGCCGCCGTAGACGTGGCTATAGAAGCGGAGGTTTTCGTCGACTGTCAACTCGGCGTAGAGGGAGAAGGCTTGGGACATGTAGCCAATGTCTCGCCGGATCCGCTCCGGGTTCTTCGACGGATCCAGACCGAGGACGATGGCTCGTCCTGAAGTTGGCCTGTGTAGACCGCACAGGAGCCTGATCAAAGTCGTCTTTCCGGCGCCATTGGGACCGATCAGACCAAAGACCCTCCCGCTCGGGACGGTGAGACTCACGTGGTCGACGGCGGCGCGTCCGCCGAACGTCCGCGTCAGCTCCTCGGTGACGATGGCGAGCTGCATCAGCCTGTCGCCAGGAATGCCGCTTCCAGCGATGGATAGGAGCCGCGGAGCTCGGCCGGCGAGCCTTGTGCAATGACCCGACCTCTTCTCATGTAGACCACGACGTCGCACCTCTCCACCTCGTCGAAGTAGGCGCTGGCCAAAAGGATCGTCGCCCCGTCTGCGTGCAAATGCTCGACGAGATCCCAGAACTCGAGCCGGGAAAGCGGGTCGACGCCGGTCGTAGGCTCGTCGAGCAGAAGCACTGAGGGTCGATGGAGAAGCGCGCAAACGAGGGTCAACTTCTGCTTCATACCGCCGGATAGCTGGCCCGCAAGGCTTTGCCTGCGGTCACGCAGGCCCGCGAACCCGAGGAGTTCATCAGCCCGTGACGCCAGCTCAGGACCTTGCAGCCCGTACAGAGCGCCAAAGAAGTTGAGGTTCTCGTTCACTGTCAGGTCCGGATACAGGTGGAACCCCTGCTGGGCAAAGCCGACATGGCCTTGACCGGCGCGACCAGGCGTCACTTGACCCGCATCCGAGGTAAGCAGCCCGGCGATGACGCGAAGGAGGGTGGTCTTTCCGGCGCCGTCGGCCCCAACCAGGCCCCACAGTGCGCCAGCGGGTATCGCGAGGCCCACGTGATCGAGCGCTGTCCGTCTCCCGAAGCGCTTGACCACATCGGTGGCCTTGATCTCAGTCAAGGGTCTTCCGGAACCGAACAGCGGCCAGGCCGACGAACAGCACCGCCATGGCGGCAAGCGCGAGCGTCTGCGGCCACAGGTCAACGAGGCCGACCCCCTTCAGGAACAGCCCACGCGTCACCGGTACGTAATAGGTGAGCGGGAACAGATAGCTGAGCCAGCGAACGCCCCACGGCATCGACGCCAGGGGAAACACGAGCCCGGACAGCAGCATCTGCGGCAGCTGGACGAAAACGGCGATCTGCATCGCCTGCTGCTGCGTCTGGGCCACGGTCGAGATGAGCAGGCCCAGGCCCAGCGTGGCGATGAGGAAGAGGAGCGACTCACCCATCAACAAGGGGATGCTGCCCACCAACGGCACACCAAAGAGCCAGCGACCTACCAGCATCACAGCGATCAGGTCGATCAGCGCGATGACCAGATAAGGAAAAGCCTTGCCGACCATGAGCTCGACCTTGGAGAGCGGTGTGATCAAGAGCTGCTCGATCGTTCCTCGCTCTCGCTCGCGGACGATGCTCACGGCGGTCAGGACCATCGCGACCTGGACCATGATCTGGCCGACAAGCCCAGGCACCATGAAGTCGACGGACTGTAGAGAGGGGTTGTAGAGCACGTCGACCACCATGGCTGTCTGTCCGGACGCGGGGGTCTGGAGCGCAGCCAGACCGCGCTCTGCTGTCATCGCCTCGAGCAGGTTTGAGCCGTCGATCAGCACACTCACGGGCTGACCCAGGGCGTTCACCACCACCGCGACCATGACACGGCCCTGCTTGAGGTCGTCGCGCGCGACATCGGTGCTCGCGACCACCGGAGCCGCCACGGAAAATGCGTTACCGGCTTCGAGCTTGGTGCGGATTGCTGGAGAGTCGTGCCCGACGAGCTCGGTCGGGATGTCGCGGACATCAAAGGTGGCGGCGTAGCCGAAGATGACCATCAGGGTCACCGGCACGAAGATGATCAGGCCGAGGGTGCGGCGATCGCGCCAGATCTGCAGGAACTCTTTCTGGATCAGGGCGGTCAGGCGCTCCCAGCTCGATGAAGGCTTGCGCGTAGCAACGGCCGTGCCTGCGTCCCCATGGCCGGGCCTCGGGAGAGGAATCTGCGGCACGGCCTCGGCGACCTCCGCCGGTTCCTGCTTCACATCACTTCGCATACGCACTCAAGCCCACCAGCGTTTCCAGGATGCCCCAGAGCTCTCTTGCCAACCTCGGATCGTCGGCGATCGGGTTCGACGCCGCTTTGCTCTGCTTTGCGAAATAGCCTCCGCTGACGCCCGCCACCTCAGGCGAAAGCGCGAGGTAGACGGAAGTCTTTGCTCCTTCCTCCGGGCTGATCATGAGCGGCCTCATGAGCCTCCAGCTCATGCCCACCGGCCCACCGAGTTTGCCAAGGTTGCTCGCGACAAAACCTGGATGGACCGCGTTGACGGTGACCTCGGTCCCTTGCAAGCGTCGCGCCAACTCTTTCGTCACCATCAAGAGCGCGAGCTTGGATTGGCCGTAGGCCCGGGTCATTCCGTAACGCCGTCCTTCGAACTGGAGGTCGTCGATGTCGAGCGAGGCCGACGCATGCATGGCCGAGCAGACGTTCACGATGCGCGAGGGGGCACTCTGGCGCAGGCGCAGGAGCTCCGTCAACAGGAAAGGAGCCACCACGTTGACGGCGAAGGTCATCTCGATACCGTCCGCGGAGAGCCGGCGGTGCGGCTCGAAAACGCCGGCATCGTTGATCAGGACGTCCAGACGTTCGTGAGTCGCCTGGAACCTCTGGGCCAAGCCTCGAATCGAGTCGAGCGACGCCAGATCGGCCTGCATCACCTCCAGTTGACTGGACCCCGTTTCACGGCTGATGGCGGCGCGCGCAAAGTCCCCACGCTGGGGATCACGACTCACTATCACGACTCGCGCGCCCGCCTTCGCCAGAGCCTTCGCGGTAGCGAATCCAATCCCGCTTGTGGCTCCCGTGATCAGGACGACGTGGTCCCGCTTATCCGCAGTCATGTGCGACCACCTTTGACCGCCGCCCCGCAATCGTGCAGTTGAGCCTCAGATCCTGGTCGGCCGTCGACCCGTAGGCTCTCCTCACGCTCGCATCCGAGAAGGGCCGCCACTCGGAGGACACACGAAGCTCGGTGAGCGAACGATGAAATGGCCGCCCCCCAGCGTTCCGAGGGAGAAGCCTTCCGGGATGCCGGCCTCGACGTCCAGCTCAAACTGGGGCCGACCCCAAGCCGCATCCTGGCCGGCGCCGAGCCAGAAATCACAGCCCCCAACCTGGCCCAACAGCACGTCGGCCGGACCGGTGATCAATTCGCCCGCCTGAAGACAGATCGGGAGACTGCCATCGCAACAGCCGCCCGACATGAAGAACATCAAGCGGCCGCTGGCGGCCTGGAGGGCACGAATTGCCTCCAGGGCCGCCTTCGTCGCCACCACTCTTTGGGTGGCGTTGGCATCGGTCATCGATTTAAAAGAACCCGAGTGCGTTCGGGCTGTAGCTGACGAGCAGGTTCTTGGTCTGCGAGTAGTGCTCCAGCATCATCAGGTGGTTTTCCCTGCCGATGCCTGAAACCTTGTAGCCACCGAAGGCTGCGCCCGCCGGGTACAGGTGGTAGCAGTTGGTCCAGACGCGACCCGCCTTGATTCCGCGGCCCATGCGATACGCACGGCTCGCGTCGCGAGTCCAGACGCCGGCGCCGAGGCCGTAGAGAGTGTCGTTGGCGATTGCCAGCGCTTCGGCCTCATCTTTAAAGGTCGTGACCGCAAGCACCGGGCCGAAGATCTCCTCCTGGAAGACGCGCATCTTGTTGTTGCCCTTGAGGACCGTCGGCTGGAAGTAGTAGCCCTCCCCGAACTCGCCGTTGATCTTCTCGCGCTTGCCGCCGATTAGGCATTCCGCGCCCTCATCGAGGCCGATCTGCACGTATCGGGTGATCTTTTCGAGCTGCTGAGGCGAGACCTGCGCTCCGACCATGGTCGTCATGTCGAGCGGGTTGCCCTGCTTGATCTTCTTGATGCGAGCCAGGCAGAGGGCCATGAACTTGTCGTAAATGTCCTCTTGGATCAGCGCCCTGCTCGGGCAGGTGCAGACCTCTCCCTTGTTGAACGCGTAAAGGACGAGTCCCTCGACCGCCTTGTCGAGGAAGGCGTCGTCGCTGGCCATCACGTCCGAAAAGAAGATGTTGGGAGACTTGCCGCCCAACTCGAGGCTGACCGGGATGATGTTTTGCGATGCGTACTGCATGATCAAGCGACCGGTCACAGTTTCCCCGGTGAAAGCGATCTTTGCGATCCGCGGGCTGGTGGCGAGCGCTTTGCCGATCTCCGCACCTGGACCGTTGACGACGTTGATCACTCCCGGCGGAACGACGCCCTGCACAACCTCCATCAGCTTCAGGATCGACCACGGAGTTGGAGAAGCCGGCTTGAGGACGACGCAGTTTCCGGCGGCGAGCGCCGGCGCCAACTTCCAGGCTGCCATGAGGAGCGGGAAGTTAAAAGGGATGATCTGGCCCACCACCCCTAGGGGCTCGTGGAAGTGGTATGCGATCGTGTCCTTGTCGATCTCGGTCAACGTTCCTTCGAGCGAGCGAGTCGCGCCGGCGAAATAGCGGAAGTGATCGATCGCCAGAGGCAGGTCAGCCGCCAGCGTCTCGCGGACTGGCTTGCCGTTGTCCCAACTCTCGGCCACGGCCAGCATCTCGAGGTTGGCTTCGATCGCGTCCGCGATCGCCAACAGCACCCGGGAGCGCTCCGTGAGCGAGGTCTCCCCCCACTTCTGCTTGGCCGCATGTGCGGCATCCAACGCGAGCTCGACGTCTTCAGCGGTTGACGCCGGAACCTCGCAGATGAGCCCATTGGTCGCAGGGCTCATGTTCTTGCTGTAACCACCCTTCACGGGCGCCACCCACCGCCCACCGATGAAGTTGTCGTAGCGGTCTTTGACCTGGACCACACTTCCTGGTCGGCCCGGCGCAGCGTAAATCTTGGCCGGCGGGGACTTGACCTCTACTTCTGCGGTAATAGTTGCCATTGCTGACCTCCTTGCTTGCGGGCGACGGATTTGCCGCGATAGGCCCGCTCGTCTTTGATTTAGCCTTGGCCGCTTCAGTGACGACAGTGCTGAACGTCCCCCCAAAGCCGGGCCGCCGGCCACCTGATAGACGCAACCCAAACGCCTTTCAATAGAGGACGTGCGAGCGATGGTCGTCGAAGAACCCGGACGACCGTTGGCGAAACGCGAGCTGGCCGACCCGCGAGCGCAAGCGGGAGAGGTGCTGATCCGAGTCCACGCCTGCGGTGTCTGCCGTACGGACCTGCATATCACCGATGGTGAGCTGCCCCTGCACAAGCGCCCAATAGTGCCGGGACACCAGGTCGTTGGTGTCGTCGAGGAGTCCTCTTACGCCAAACGCTTCAAGGCGGGCGACAGGGTCGGCGTTGCGTGGCTCGCCTCCGCGTGCGGCGTCTGCCGCTATTGCCGCGTGGGCTTGGAGAACCTCTGCAAGAATGCCCTGTTCACCGGCTACGACCGCGACGGCGGCTACGCCGAGCTTCTCACGGCGGACGAGCGCTTCTGCTACTCGATCCCGCCCGGGTACCCGGACCTCAGCGCGGCCCCCCTGCTCTGTGGCGGGCTGATCGGGTTTCGGGCCTGGCGAATGTGCGGCCCGGTTGAGCGAATCGGCTTTTACGGGTTCGGATCGGCGGCGCACATCATCCTGCAGGTCGCCAGGAATGCGGGTCAGCGGACGTATGCGTTCGTCCGGACCGGCGACGTCGATGCGGAGCGCTTCGCTCTCGATCGCGGCGCTGATTGGGCAGGCGACTCGATGAAACCCGCGGCGGAACCACTGGACGCGGCGATCATCTTCGCGGCCGCAGGCGAGCTCATACCCGCGGCGCTGAGAGCGGTCAGGCCCGGAGGGACGGTCGTCTGCGCCGGCATCCACATGAGTGACATTCCGTCGTTTCCCTATTCGATCCTTTGGGGTGAACGCGTGCTGCGCTCGGTGGCCAACCTGACGCGCCAGGATGGGATCGACTTCCTGAAACTGGCGCCCACAATCCCAGTCGAGACGGTTGTGGAGACCCACCCACTCCGCGAGGCCAACGTGGCACTGGAGAGGCTCAGGTCAGGGTCGATCCAGGGCTCGGCGGTCCTGGTCGTTGGCGATGATGCCTGACCCCCGCCCTTCGGCCTCGGGCCTCACGGTCTTGCCCTGTGCGTCCTCACGCACGCCGACCTGCGATTTTCGAACCGGGTGCCTCACGGTCCTGCCCGTTGCATCCTCCGCGTGAAGCTCCGCATAGCCATCGATTGCTGCCGAGCGAGTTCAGATCGGCCGACGACAGTCACCACCGCACCCCTCGGTCGCGATAGTTCCCCAGGAAATTGTGACCCGGCTGTGATCCGTCGACTCCAGATAGCCTCAGAAAACGGCGATTTTGAACTCGAATTTGGTCGGGGGCCCGGGATTTGAACCCGGGGCCTCACGGTCCCGAAATCTAGGCGGTCTCGTCCACCGAGACCGTTTCCAGGGGTTTCAGCTCGATTGGCGGCATCGCGTATGCCTACTAGACCGGTTTCGAGCCATTACACAGCCTCGGGTTACTACATGAACTACTACACGACATGCTCTTCTTCGTTCGCCCCGACGTAGACAAGGTCAAGAGGACGCCGATCCTCGTGCTGGGCGGGGCCGTCCGACTGGAGCATTAACCACGCTGACGTCGCGAACACGGCAAGTCTTTACGGTGCCGAGACCACCAGCTTCGCCGGGCAGTCTCATGACCAAGGTCTGAGCCTCAACGAGAGGTATCTATCGGTCAGTGGCTCGGTTGGTGAGAGCTCAAGATCCGAGCGAACGCGAATGCCAGGAAGGTGCCAAGCGCGACCGTGGAAAGCACGACCGGTGCTCCGCCCAGGCCGGTGCGAGCCACGGCGACACCGATGGCGGCAGGGATCAGGGCGCCGCCCAACATCGCGCCTGGAAAGAGCCAGGAGGTGGCGCGCGCGTCACGCGGTAACAGCTTGGCCAGCCAGACGATGCCGGTCGGAAAGATGGGTGCCATGACGAGACCGGCGACGACATATGCGATTGGAGCCGCGCGCCCGGAGACGGCCGCCAGCAACGAAAGTGCACCGAGCGCCGACGCGGTAGTCACGATCACCCACTCAGGGATGCGCGAGGGAAGTAAGGCGACGAGCAGGCGACCAAGTCCAAGCGCGAGCCAGAAACCGGAGGTCAGCGCAGCCGCCGACGCGGACCCCAGGCCGATCGACTCGAGGTGTGAAGGGGCCCACCCGCCGACGCCGGCCTCCGTGCCGACATACAGCGTAAATGCGAGGACGAAGATGAGGATCAGGGCGTTGGGCCGCCCTGCGGTTGCCCTAAGGGCAACCGGAAGACGACCAGGGATTCGAAGAGTTTCTGGGATGAGGGCAATCGCGAGAACCGCGCCCCCAACATAGAGCAGGGTGAAGTGGTGCTCGCCGAGAACGGTCACGAGGATAGGACCGATCACGGCACCGATCCCGAAGGACCCATTAAGCAGGTTGAGCACGGCCGATCTTTTCTTCCCTGCGCTGTGAGCGACGACCTGGTTCAGCCCGATATCGAGGGCGCCAAAACCCACGCCGACGACGAAGACCGCAGCCAGCAACACAGGCCACGTCGGCGCCAGTGCCACGAGAGCGCAGCCGAGCCCTAAAAAGCCCAGCGCTGCGACGAGCATGTGACGATTCGGAAACCGCTCCATGGCGCGCATCGAGCCCAGGACACCGAGCAGGGCGCCTGCAAAATGGGCGCTCAACACCCCGCCTGCGATTGGCAGGGTGACCGAGAACCGATGGGCGAAGAATTCGAGCAGAGGGCCGTAGGCGGAAGCGACCACGCCGATCAATAGAAACGCGGCAGCGATCGCCGCCAGGGCTGTCCTGGACAGAACCGTTCGCTCATCGAACTCGGTCATCGCGTTTGCCGTCATGGATCCTTCGGGATCAGCACATTAGATCTTCGACTGGCCCCCGACGTTGACCGGCTCGGCCTGCGCATGGAGATAGTGGCGTACGAGTTGTGAGGCCGCTGTCTCCGTGGCCTCGCTACCTCGGAAAACCCAATGTTTCACGGTTGATCTCGGCCTGCGACGATGTCGTCACAGAGACCGATCATCGGCTGTACGGCGGAGCTGGAGCGCCAGGCTGGGGACGACGAAGGACGCGAGGAAGATCGGCAGAAAACTCTTTCCGGTGCATCGGAAGGCGACGGTTTGGCTCTCGGCGGCGTCGAAGGTCTGAGTTCGGCTGGAGTTTCGGCCATTGCGAACTTGCAGGGTGTGACGTCCAGGTTCGATTGGTATCTCGATCGTGTCATTCATTTCGACCGATCCGGCACGCTGACCGTCAACCACGATGTCGTACGTGCCACGTCGGACCTCGACTCCAATTGCTTTATGCGTCAGCTTCAGCGTTGCGGCCATTGTTGATCTCCTCTTTGTTTCTGGAAGGTGTTTCTGTGGGTGACATGGCTGAATCCAAGACTGACCCAAATCGCTATTTCAACGCTTCGCGCGCCAGACGCCGGCTCGCGGGTCCCACGCCCCATCGGCCACCCGCCCGGAAAGAACGGCGTCAAGCATCGCGGCCGCTTGCGCATGTCCCTGTTCGATCCTTTCTGGTATTCCGACCTCGCGAGCCAATCTGCCGTACGGAATGGTCCAATCCTCGGGTGGTCTGGGGAGCTCCATTGGGAGGCGGTGAGTTCCCCTGAAACTGAAAGTGGCCTCAAGTTGCCGTCGTAACTGAACGGCGTCAAGCTCGGCCTCAGAAGCGATCAATGCGAGGTCGACGAGGTCCTTCACTCGAGTACTCGGCCTTCCAGAGCGACCGTATGCGCGAGTGTACGCATGCAGCTTCTCGGCAACGTGCCGCACGAGTGGAATCGCCGGAACCTCAACGGCATGGATATCTGCAAACTCAAGAAGCTCAGGCCCGCGAACAGTGTCTGCGCCGCTCAACTCTGGGCTTCCGAAGGCGACATCGACGGTAATGTCATCGAACGCACGACCCGCGAGCTCGCATGAAACGTGGTATCGCACTGCAGCGGCATCTTCCAAATCGTCTAGTCGATCGGTTCGCTGGATTACGAAAACAAAGAAATCGCCGAGGTCAACTCTCTGAGCCTGAATAAAGTCAGACGTCGCGGCCCGTTCATCGTCTCCTCGACCTAAGTCGATGTCTTTGGTGGTCCGTGTGCGGCTGCCAAAGCGGAATTCCAATGCCACGGCACCTTTGAGAACCCATCTTCCAGAGGCCACGGCAACGAGCCTTGCCAGTAGCCGATCAAATACAACCGACTTTCGACGTCGACTCAGCGACTCACCTGTGTCGTCTGACCGCTTCTTGAGCCGGACCTCTAGCGCCGTCCTAAAGGCTGCGGCACTTGCGTATTTCACAGCGTGCCCTCGGCCGGTAGTTCTCGGATCATCCGCCACACGCGGCCGCCCTGAAGGTTCGCTGCTGACCGCAGCTGCTCACTTGTTGCGAGCCCGCGATTGATGATTTGCCTGGCAGCATTCGACACCAGATCAGGTCCAAGGCCCGCCCGGGCAACATCAATGATCGTTCTGACCGGAGCAGTGACCCGTATCCCGCTGCGGAGAACGACGTCCTCTGGATCAGGCGGTCGCTCGGACGTATGGACCACAACACCTCTTGGACGATGGCTGCCTCGCTTGGATCTAGGAACAGTTATGTGGATTCGATTCGGAATGGAATCTCCGACGCCGAGGAGGTCCAGCGCACTTTCGTGTGAGACAACTGCTTGGGCGCCGGCGGCAAGCCATGCGGCCATAACGTCCTCATGTAGCGATGAGGGATAGTCGCGAAGGCGGTATAGGCCTCGCTTAGCGCGTACAAACCGGCGAGTCGCCGCATGGTGAGACAGCAGGGCGTAGCTGTATCCGCAGACACGCGCCTGCCCAGCAGTAAAGTAGCCCGCCTGGGCTGTGGCGACCTCGGTAAGGCAGCTCTCAATTGGTTTCATGTCACGAGTACCTCAAATTCTACTTGAGGTTTGCGTGACATCAACAGGCCAGATCGAATTGGCCCGCGCACGGTCCTCGCTACGCGAGGACCGCGTGTGCGCGCGCGCGAGAGAGCCAGCGGCGCTCCCTTCTGGGCCCGAGGGTTCAGATGTTTAAGTCCCGGGAGCGCGCTTTCGTGTAGAGCTAACGATAGGCCCCGCTTATCCGGAGCATTGGCTGCCCTGCCTGCGACCCGGACCAGCCATGAGACATTAAGGACGCGCGCGTGGGCAGATTGATGTGCCGGCTTCTCGCACCGTCCTCTGTTTGCGCATGCGGAGTAACTCGACCGGCCTGTAACCGTTACATCTGCGGGCGATGTCTGTGGCGCGCAGCGTGACGCACTTCGTGGCTCTGGTCAGCCTCGCTGCCGGCCTGGCTGGTTGCGGAGAAGTGGTGGGCTACCCCGGCGCCGTCCCGCCAGCTCATACGCAGTCCTTCCCGACTGAACCCGCCTCACCACTGCCTGCCAGAGTCGATGCCATGACTGGACTGCAGCAGAGGCCGATGAGGCCGCCCAACCTGGCACCAAATGAGACCTGTTCGGCTTCCTCTTCGGCTGATCTAGGAGCGGTGGCGCCGAACTACGGAGCGGGGGTCGGGCCCGCATACATGTCGGGCCAAGACAGCTGGTACTCCGGCGGGCAGGTGACCGACCTCATGGTGGACTCCCAATATTCCGGACCGCTGCTGGTGCGGGCGTTCCAGTTGGGGGGTGACGGGAAGGCGACGGTCACGCTCGCGGATTTACCCTCGCCTGACAACGCCAACATCGCAGACAAGGAAAGGCAGCATGGGGTGGCCGTGGTTCCCGCACTCCACACGACAGGAGGCGGCTTGTATTTGGGCGCGGTGGCCCGGACTTCCTTCTGGAGAGCCTGGTTCGGGCGGCTCAGCACCGACAGCTCTGGATGCTTTGGGCTACAGGTGGACGGTGACGTGTTCACCGAGTTCATCGTGTTCGCGGTCAACCCGGGAACACCGCCACCCGGCTGAACCGTACTGTGACAATCAAGGGCTGAATCCCACAGGGATCACGCCGTGATTCGCGAAGCCTACTGGCCACTGCAGATCGGGGCGGCGCCACTGGGAAACCTCACGTTGTTCATCAAACTGAGCGTCTCGGCCACTCGAGGGTGGTCCAGTCGAGATCAAGAGCCTCTGTCCCTCGCCTTCGAACTCCTGACTGATTCTTGTGACTCTTACTCGCTTCCAAGTCACCGTAGCTCCTGCTAATGGCGCCTTATCGTGCGCATATCGAGGCGCCGAATCGCTAGTCTCGACCGGCTAAGACTCGCCTCCGATTCTCGACTTAACCCCTGTGGCCAGGTATTCAAACCACAGCAGGGCTCGTTGTAGCACCGGCGGTGGTTAGCGCTGGCCGGCATGTTCCAACAGATGCGGGGCCTTGCGCCGCACGCGCGCGCGTCTTCAATGTCTAGCGCTATGGCGAGAACGAAGGTTGGAACCCCTAACGTCTCCCCCACGCGCGTGCCGTGCTCACCCGGTCGATCGCGATCGTGAAGATCTCGCGTGGCGTTCGGCGTTCGTAATCGCTCCCAACATATTTCTGCGACATGCGGTCGATGCACACGAGGTTGTCGTCTGGCTGGATATCGATGACCCGGCCGCTGACCGAGACCCAGTGCCACGCATTCTTAGTGCTGACGACTGAGACCGCCACCTGGTCGCGCTCGCGAAGTGACTGTCCCTTGCGGGATCCCACGGGCGAGCTGACCAGGATCTGGTCACCGTGCAGATCCACCAACATCGGGTAGGTCACAACTTGGCCTTTGCGATTGAGGTAGGAGACGTGAGCTAAAGCAGGCTCGTCGAAAAGGTCGCGCAGCTCATCCGGAATCGTGGTTGTTTCTGGCATCGGACTCCTCAACCGCTGATGATCGGTGTGACCGAGAACCCGAACCAGGAGTGGGTCAGCCATTCCTGACCGAAGTCGCCGAGACCACGTGGCCGAGCTTAGCTCGATGCACGCCAGCGGCACATGCCGGATGGGTGCCCCCTCCGACGAGAAGTCTCCGGCTGAACCAGCATCCCGACCAGAGACGCCCGGTTCATCCGCTGGCTCAACGCCGCCATGATCGTCCGATCCGCCGTATTCAACTGTGGCCTCTTGACCTGACGGCGCACGACGCGGAGTTGGTGCCGGAGAAGAAGCAGCTCCGCTTCAGGGTCGCGTACTCGGAGGCGCACATCAACCAGATCGAGAAGGAGCCGAAGCAACGAGTACACGAGAGCGAAGAGCATCGGCGGTCGAAATCCT
>Ga0208849_1001834_pt1 | contig 13155 bp, 13 predicted proteins | sample NGESurdeep072012_10_FD_184470 | JGI IMG/M metagenome (GOLD analysis project Ga0208849, IMG submission 184470) | Arctic peat soil microbial communities from Barrow, Alaska - NGEE Surface sample 53-3 deep-072012 (SPAdes) | ecosystem: Environmental > Terrestrial > Soil > Wetlands > Peat ...
CAGCGCCTGCACCGCCGCCAGCGCGCCGCCGTGCGGCGTACCCAGCCCGACGACATGAGTAATGCGCGCGCCGCTGCCATCGGCAGCGCAGTGCGCCAGTGCGGCGCGGGCCAGAAGTCCGCCCATGCTATGGCCCACGAGCGCCAGCGGCCCGCGGCTGTCGGCGCGCAGGCGGGTGGACAGCTGCGCTGCGAGCACCCGTAGATCCTGGCGCCAGTCATAGTCGTACAGCACCACGGAGAATCCCGCGGCCTGCAGGCGCAGTTTCAATGCCAGATAGCTGTAGACGATGCCGCCGAGCGGCTCGAGCGCCGTATCGGCGCCCCAGCGCAGTTCGGCGAGCCGGCCGCGCACGATATCGCTGGGGTCGAGCCACAGCAGGTCGGCGGCCTGCCCCACTGGATGCCAGTGGCCGAGCTGCGAGCCCATGATTCCGGGCAACAGGTACACGTGCGGCAGTGCGCGGTTGATGCGTGCCTTCGCGCTGGCGCGCGCCAGCGCATGCAGCACCTCATATTCACCTTCGCCCAGGTAAGCCGCCAGTTCGCGTGCATGCGCACCCGTGGCCAAGGCGCGTTCGAGTTCGCCCGCTGGCCAGCACATGCGGTCGTAGACCGAGATCTCCCGCGGGTGTTTTCTACGTGCCGTCACCACGGAGCGGGTCACCTCAGACCGCTGTGGCGCACGATCTGATCGCACACGGCGTTTATAGCCGTGGCGCGGGCGCTGCTCTTGCGCCAGATGGCACCGATGCGACGGGTGGGGACTGGTCTGGCAAAGGGACGCGTGGTCATGCCGCGCGCGCTGCCATAGGCGCCGCGGCTTGCGAGCGTGGGCAGCAATGTCACGCCCACGCCCGCGGCCACCATCTGCCGCAAGGTCTCGATGCTGGTGGCGCGGAAATCCTGTTTCTCGTGCACGCTGCTGCGCGCACACACCGCGAGCGCCTGATCGCGCAGGCAATGGCCGTCCTCGAGCAGCAACAGCGTCTCGCCGTTGAGATCATCGGTACGCACCTGCGTCTTTGCCGCCAGCCGATGCGATTCAGGCAGCGCCAGCACGAACGGCTCCTGGTACAGCTCGCGACTCTCAAGGCCCTGGTCTTCCACCGGCAGTGCCAGCACGCCGGCATCGATCTCGCCGTTGCGCAGCCGCTCGAGCATGGGTTCGGTCTGGTATTCGTACAACATGAGTTCCAGTCTGGGCAGCGCCTTGCGTATTTTGAGCGCTACCTGCGGCAGCAGATAGGGGCCGATGGTCGGCAGCAACGCCAGCCGCAGCTGCCCGGCAAGCGGATCGCTGCGTGTCTGCGCCAGCGTGACGATGGCATCGCCGGTCTCGAGCATGGAGCGGGCGCGCAACGCCACTTCTTCGCCGGCCTGCGTCAGAGTAATGCGCCGCGGGCGGCGCTCGATCAGCTGCACGCCCAGGTAGTGCTCGAGCTTGCGCAGCTGCGCCGACAGGGTCGGCTGGCTGACGAAGCATTTGGCCGCGGCGCGGCCGAAATGGCGGGTGTCGGCCACCGCCACCAGGTAACGCAAGTCCTTGAGCTTTAAATCCGTCATTCTGGACCGATATATGGTGTCTATCGTTATTATAAGGTCAATTGATTGGACTACCAGCCTGGCCGCGTCCACCATGCCGTACAAGATCAGTTGCCCCATTGGTCGATAGGAGATTGAATATGTTAGGTATAGGACAGAAGTTTCCCACGTATGCGCTGACCGGTGTGGTGTCGAATGACCCCAGCAATGCGTTCAAGCAGTTCAGCAGCGCCGACCAGGCCGGCAAATGGCAGGTCGTGTTTTTCTGGCCCAAGGATTTCACCTTCGTGTGCCCGACCGAGATTGCGGCCTTCGGCAAGCTCAATCGCGAGTTCAGCGACCGCGGCGCGCAGGTGTTCGGTGTCAGCGTTGACAATGAGTACGTGCACCTGGCGTGGCGCAAGGAAAAGGAAGAGCTGCGCAATCTGCCGTTTCCGATGCTGTCGGACATCAAGCGCGAGCTCAGCAGCGCCCTGGGTATTCTCGACACCGAGGCCGGCGTCGCCCAGCGCGCCACCTTCGTGGTCGACCCGGAGGGTGTGATCCGTTTCGTCTACGTCACCGATCTTTCGGTAGGCCGCAACCCGGCGGAAGTGCTGCGTGTACTCGATGCGCTGCAGACCGACGAGCTGTGCCCGTGCAACTGGCAGAAGGGGCAGGACACCCTCAAGGCAGCCTGATATGGAAAATAAGACACTCGACCTGATCCGCGAGAGCATTCCGGATTACGCGCGCGACCTGAAGCTCAATCTGGGCAGCGTGCTTACGCCGGAGGGCGCTCCCGGCCTCAGCGAGCGGCAGATCTGGTCGGTGGCGCTGGCCTCGGCGATCGCCTCGCGCAACAACGCCTTTACGCGCGCGATCGAGTCGGCCGCCAGCGGGACGCTCGACGCCGCGCATGTGCAGGCCGCACGTGCGGCGGCGGCGATCATGGGCATGAACAATGTCTATTATCGCTTCCTGCATCTGGTGGAGGATGCCGAGTACCAGGCCATGCCGGCGCGGCTGCGCATGAACATCCTGGGTAATCCGGGCATCGACAAACTGGACTTCGAACTGTTGTCGCTCGCGGTCTCGGCGATCAACGCCTGCGGCCTGTGCATCACCTCGCACGAGAAGAAGTTGCGCGCCCATGGCATGACGCGCGAGATGATCCAGAGCGCCGTGCGCATCGCCGCAGTCGTACATGCAGTGGCCGGTGTGCTCGAGTATCACTCGGGAGATGCGGGCACGGTTCCGGATGCCGTGGCGGCCTAGCGCGCGCGCACTGGCGTTGCTGGCACTGCTGGCAGCCAGCGGTGCCTCGTGGAGTGGGGCGATCGTCGACGATGATCAGCATACGTTGCAGCTGAAGGTCGCCTCGCCCCGCATCGTGAGTCTTGCGCCCGGAGCCACGGCCATGCTGTTTGCAGCGGGCGCGGGCGCGCAGATCGTCGGCACCAGCGACTATTCCAACGAGCCGGCGGCCGCGCAGGCCATAGAACGCGTGGGCGACAGCCAGAGTTTCGATCTGGAACGCGTGCTGGCGCTGCATCCGGACGTGGTGGTGGTCTGGAGCGGCGGCACCAACGCGGCCCAGATCGACAAGCTCGAGCGCGTGGGATTGCCGGTATACCGTCATCGCATCGAACGGCTGAGTGATATTCCCGGGAGCGTGCGCCGCCTGGGTGCGCTGGCGGGAACACAACCCCAGGCCAACGCGGCCGCCGATGAATTAAGCGCCAGCATCGAGGCGCTGCGACGGCGCTACGCCGATGCGCACGCGGGCAGCATATTGATTCAGCTCTGGGATCATCCGATCTACACCGCCGGCCGCACCGAGCTCTTGTCGGACGTGGTCGCTACCTGCGGCTATCACAATGTGTACCAGGATCTGCCTGATCCGGGACCCGCGGTCTCGCTCGAGTCGGTGCTCAAGCGCGATCCGGATGTGATCCTGACGCTGGGTTCGGACCAGAAGGCAGCGGCCGAATGGGCGGATCACTGGCGCTCCTACCCGACGCTGAAGGCCGTGCGCACTGGCCGGATCGTTCCCTGGACCGATCAACGGCTGTCGCGGCTGGGCCCGAGCATGGTGGCCGCAACCGGGGCACTGTGCAGCGCCCTGGCGCACTGACCGCAACTTTTACGTGACTTTGCGCACCTGCGACGCTCAGATTTAAGCGGATGTTGCCACAATGGCGCCATGACGCCCGGTCAATCCTTCCAGCGGCTGCTTGATCGCCTGATTCGAGTCGGGACAGTCGTGGTCGCGTGCGTCTGCGTGCTCGTGCTGTGTGGCTGGCTGTTTCAAATCGCTGCGCTCGCGAATCTGATGCCTGGCCTGACATCCATGAAGATCAATACCGCCTGCGCCCTGCTGGCGGCGGCCGTGGCAGTCTGGTTGTTGCACACGCGCGTACCGGGATCGATGCTGCTTGGCACGACGCGCGTCATGGCCGTCGTCCTGGTGGTACTCGGTGGCCTGAGCGTGGCGGAGGATCTATTCAGACTGGATTTCGGAATCGACCAATTTATCCTGCGTGACTTGCAGTCGTCGAATGCCATGCATTCTGGCCGCATGTCGCCGGCCGGGGCATTCAGCCTGATATTCATCGGCCTGGCGCTGCTGGCGCTCAAAGCCCGCCAGCTAAACTTTGCCGCGTGGGCACATTGGCTGATAGTCCCGCCGCTACTGATCGCAACTCTTGCCATCATGGGTTACGCCTATGGGGTCAGTGCGCTATACGAGGTGAGGGCATATACCTCCATGACCCTGCACACGGCGACTTCGTTTCTCGTTCTGAGCCTGTGTGTTCTGGCGGCCGATACGCAGCACGGGTTCGCCAGCATTACCATCAGCGATACCGCCGGAGGGCTGGTCTCGCGGCGGCTGCTTCCCACGATACCCGTCATGATTTTTCTGCTGGGCTGGGCACGCCTGGAGGGCCAGTCTCTCGGGCTCTACGACACCCGGTTCGGCCTGGCATTGATGCTGCTTCTGAGTACCACTGTGTGCTTGATCGCCGTAGCGTCGACCGCCATCACGCTTCACAAGGTCGATCTGACGCGCCAGCGCGGCGAGACCGAAATCCTGAGCCTCAACGCCGGACTGGAAATGCGGGTCGAGCAACGTACCCAGGAACTGGCACAGGTATCGTCGCAGCTGCGGCTGGTGAACAGCTCGCTGGAATTGTTATCGCAGCAGGACGGTCTGACAGGGCTTTCGAACCGGCGCTATTTCGACGCCTACCTGGCCGATCAGATCGCGATCGCACGCCGCTATGGGCGCACGCTGGCGCTGGTGCTGTGCGACGTTGATTTTTTTAAAGCCTACAACGATCAGTATGGCCACCAGCCCGGCGATGAATGCCTGAAAAAAGTCGCGGCCGCGCTTCGCTCCTGCTGCCGGCGGACTGCCGACATGGCAGCGCGTTACGGCGGCGAGGAATTCGCGCTTATTCTTCCGGAAACTGACGTGACCGATGCACTGCGGATTGCCGAAGCCGCCAGGGAGGCGGTGGCGCAATTGAGAATTGCGCACGAGAAATCGCAGACCGGCGACTTCGTCAGCATCAGCGGCGGCATTGCGATGCTGTTGCACGACACGGACTTCGGCGCCCAGCAGTTGATCATGGATGCCGACCAGGCTTTGTTTAAAGCAAAAGGCCTGGGACGCAACCGAATGGTGGTCGCGGGCGCCGCGGGCGCCGCGGACGACCGCGACGGCGAGCGCGCCGCGAGCCCCGACGCCGGCAGCACCACGGTTTCGGTCGCTCTGCGCGCGATCGAGGACGCATCGTTGTAATTAGCACCATGCGCGCAAGGCAGCGCGCGTGGTTGCGGTCAGCGCTTCTCCATGAGCTCGAGACGATTGCCGAACGGATCATTGATGAAGACGCGCTCATAGCCTGCCATGGGTGCATCGTCGACGATGTCGAATCCCTGGTCGCGGCAGCGCGTGATGATGCCTTGCAGGTCGGTCACGAGCAGACCGGGGTGCGCCTTGGTGGCGGCGTGGAAGGTCTTGTCGACGCCAAGATGGATCTTCACCTTATCGCTTTCGAACCAGCAACCGCCGCGCTGCGCCAGCGGCGCCGGCTTGGGCGTTTCCGGCAGGCCCAGCAGCTGGCCATAGAATGCGCGCGCGCGATCTTCGCCGCCCGCGGGCATGGCGAGCTGGACGTGATCGATTCCGACTATGGGCATAAGTGCTCCAAATGCGCGATCTTGACTCGGCGCGGGGCCGCTGGCCATACTCTGCGCATGGCTATCAACGCTGTATCTGCCTTCCGCGGGCCCGCCCGCTGCTGGTGGCGTCACTCTCCAGACGGAGTGGGCGCTGGGCGTTGCTGCACGCTGTAATCGCAACCTAAGGTTAAGATCACACCAGAACCCATCTCCGGAACACTCCGGGATGGGTTTTTTGTTGGGTTTTCGTTATGAAGCTGCCATTCGACATTGCTGGGGACCTGGATACGCCGGTGTCGGCGTTCGCCAAGCTCATGCCGTTCGAGCCGCGCTTTCTGCTCGAGAGCGTCGAGGGCGGCGAGCGCCTGGGCCGTTACTCATTCATCGGCTTCGGCGACGTGCTGGAAGTGAAGCTGGATGATTCCGGGTTCCGCATCGGCAACGAGCTGCGCCCGGTCCCGGGCAGCCGCGACGAGCTGCTCGATGGCCTGCGAACAGCGTTGAAGCTGGTTCCGTTGCCGCTGCCGGCCTTTGGCCAGGTGCCATTGGCTGGAGGACTGGTCGGCTTCACGGCCTACGATGTGGTGCGTTTCTTCGAACGCCTGCCGCAGCGCCTGGCACCGCTGGCCGGCGTGCCGTTACTGCACTACGTCGCGCCGCGCTCATTGCTGGTGTTCGATCACGTCAGCCGCGGCATTGCGCTGCTGCATGCCGGCAGCGACAGCGAGCGCGAAGCGCTGCGCCATGCCGTGATCGCGGCGCTGCGCGGCGCGGTACCGCCGATTGCGACCGGCGGCAGATTCTCGCCACCGGAACCGGCGCTGAGCCGCGAGGCCTACATGTCGGGCGTGTGCCGCGCGCAGGAATACATCGCCGCCGGCGATGTCTACCAGCTGGTACTGGCCTCGCGCTTTACCGGGCGCCACACCCTCGACCCGTTCCAGGTCTACCGTGCGCTGCGGCTGATCAATCCCTCGCCCTATATGTATTTCTGCCGGCTCGGCAACATGACCGTGGTCGGCTCCTCGCCCGAGGCACTGGTGAAGCTCAACGGACGTGAAGCGCAGCTGCGGCCGATCGCCGGCACGCGGCCACGCCATGAAAATCCCGAGCTCGATGCGCGGCTGGAAGCGGAACTGCGCGCCGATGCCAAGGAAAATTCCGAGCACGTGATGCTGGTCGATCTGGCACGCAACGATCTCGGCCGCGTCGCCCGGGCCGGCAGCGTGCGGGTCGAGCCGTATCGTTCGATCGAGCGCTACAGTCATGTCATGCACATCGTCAGCGGCGTGAGCGGTGAACTCGCGCCGCAGTGCGATGCCTTCGATCTGTTCGCGGCCACCTTCCCGGCCGGCACCCTGGTCGGTGCGCCCAAGGTGCGGGCCATGGAAATCATCGAGGAGCTCGAGCCGGTACGACGCGGACTGTACGGCGGCACTATCGGCTACTTCGGCGCCCATGGCGCCATGGACCAGGCGATCACCATTCGCACGCTGGTGTTTCATGGCGACGAATACAGCTACCAGGCCGGCGCTGGTATCGTCGCCGACAGCCAGCCGGCGGCCGAGCACGATGAAGTGCTGGCCAAGAGCGCGGCGCTTTTGCGCGCGCTCAAGCTGGCGGAGGCGGGACTGTGAGCGCGCGGCTGCTGTTGATCGATAACTACGATTCGTTCACCTACAACCTGGTGCAGGCATTCCTGGTGCTGGGCGCGGACGTACGCGTGTACCGCAACGATGCCATTACCATCGACCAGGCGCAGGAGCTCGAGCCCACGCACCTGTGCATTTCTCCCGGCCCCGGCACGCCGGCGCAGGCGGGCATATCGATGCCGATGATCCGCGCCTTCGCCGGACACATCCCGGTGTTCGGCGTGTGTCTGGGTCACCAGTCGATCGTCGAAGTATTCGGCGGTCAGGTGGTGCGCGCCTCGCGGCTCATGCACGGCAAGACCTCGCACATCGAACACGATCGCCTGGGAGTGTTCGATGAGGTGCCGGAAGGTTGCGAAGTCGGACGCTACCACTCGCTGATCGCCGAGCCGGCCTCGATTCCGGCGCAGCTGCTGGTGAGTGCGCGCACCGCCGAGGGCGAGATCATGGGTGTGCGGCACCGGCAGTTCATGGTCGAGGGTGTGCAGTTTCATCCGGAAAGTGTGCTGACGCCGGACGGCCCACTGATGATGAGAAATTTTCTGCGCTGGCACGCCGGCGTGCGCGCTCATGAATGAGCCTGCCATGCGTAGCGTACTGGACCGGCTGCTCGACGGCACGAATCTCAGCGAGGCAGAGGCAGGTCATCTGCTGTCGGCCCTGACCGATGCGCAACTGCCGCCGGCGATGGCCGGTGCGCTGCTGGCGGCGCTGCGTGCCAAAGGCGTCACGGCCGCAGAATTGCGCGGCTTCGCGCAGCGCATGCGCGAGCTCGCGCGCAACCCCGGTCTGCCGGATTTGCCGGACGCGGTCGACATCGTCGGTACCGGCGGCGACCGCTCGGGCAGTTTGAATCTGTCCACGGGCGCGGCACTGCTGGCCGCCGCCTGCGGCCTGCCGGTGTTCAAGCATGGCAATCGCTCGATTTCCAGCCGCGCCGGCAGCGCCGATGTATTGCAGGCGCTGGGCCTGCCGCTGCCACTGGACGAAGCGGCCTCGCGGCGCTGCTTTGCGGCGCTGGGCTTCACGTTCCTGTTCGCGCCCTACTATCATGCGGCTACCAAGAGCATTGCCCAGGTGCGCAGCACGCTGGGTGTACGCACGGTATTCAATATCATCGGGCCGTTGAGCAATCCGGCCGCGCCGCCGTTCCTGGTGGTCGGCGCTTTCAACGTCGAGACTGCGGAACTCATGGCACAGGCGCTACATGGCACCGGGATCAGGCGGGCGTTTGTGATCCATGGCGCCGAAGGCTGGGATGAGCCGACGCCAGTGGGCGCGTTCACCTTGTTCGATGTCGGCCCTGGCGGCGTCAAGCGCGAGCAACGCGCACCGGCCGACTACGGCCTGGCGCTGTGCGCACCGGCTGATCTTGCGGGCGCCGATGCCGCCCACAATGCGCGCGAGCTGCGCCGCGTGCTCAATGGCGAACGGCGCGAAGGCGGGAGCGATGCGCATCGCGATGCCTTGCTGCTGGGCGCGGCGCTGGCGCTTGAGGTCAGCGGTCGCGAGAACACGCCGCGCGCGGCACTGGCGCGCGCCGCCCAGGCCATCGACACCGGTGCGGCGCGCGATCTGCTGGCGCGCCTGGAACGCTTCGGCGCTGAAGAAGCGCAACGCGCAGCGAGCCTATGAGCGGGGATTTCCTGCAGACCATGGCGCTCGCGAGCCGCGAGCGGGTCGAGCGCGCGCGCGCGCTGTGCGGCGAGCGGGCGCTCAAGGCGCTGGCGCGGGCGGCGCCGGCGGCGCCGGATTTGAAGCTCTCCGGCCTGGGCTTCGATCTGATCGCCGAGGTCAAACTGCGTTCACCGGCCGTCGGCCAGCTCGAGCGCGGCGGCGAGGACATCGGCGCCAGAGCCACGGACTATGCGCTGGCCGGCGCCGCGGCGATTTCCGTACTGACCGAACCGACGCGCTTCGACGGTGAGCTTGCGCACCTGGAGCAGGCGGCGCGGGCGCTGGGGCCGAGCATTCCGGCCATGCGCAAGGACTTCCTGGTCGATCCCTACCAGGTGTATGAAGCGCGCGCCGCGGGTGCCGGCGGCGTGCTGGTGATCCTGCGAATGCTTGAGCGAGCGCAGATCGCAGCCCTGCTCGATGCGGCCGCCGAGCTGCGCCTGTTCGTGCTGCTCGAGGCCTTTGACGAATACGATCTGCAGGTCGCGGGCGCGCTGGTGCGCACCTATGGTGAGCGCGTGCGACTGCTCGTGGGCGTCAACTGCCGCGATCTGAGCACGCTGCAGGTGGTGCCGGGCCGGCTCGAAGTGCTGGCCGCCAGCCTGCCCGAAGGCGTGCCGCGCGTGGCCGAGAGCGGCGTTGCGAGCGAGGCCGACGCGGCGCGGCTGGCGGCGGCGGGCTACGATGTGGCGCTGGTGGGCAGCGCCCTGATGCGTGCACCGGATCGGGTGGCGCTCACTCGCGCGCTATTGGCAGCGGGGCGGCAGGGACGTCAATGTGGATAAAGATCTGCGGCATGACGAGCGAGGCGGCGGTGGCCGAGGCGCTGAATCAGCGCGTGGATGCCATCGGCTTCGTGCTTGCCCCTTCCGTGCGTCAGCTCGAGCCCATGCGTGCCGCGCAGCTGGCCGCGCCGGCACGCGGCCGGGCCAGCTGCGTGGCGGTGAGCTTGCATCCCACGCAGGCGCTCATCGATCAGATCCTGAGCGTGCTGAAGCCCGATGTACTGCAGACCGATATCGGCGATCTCGAGGGATTGCGCCTGCCCGCGAGCCTGGCGTTGCTGCCGGTGGTGCGCGGCGTGGCGTCGCCGGGCGCCGCGACACCCGCAGCGCTGCCGTCGCGCCTGCTGTTCGAAGGCCTGCGCAGCGGCAGCGGTACCACGGGAGACTGGCACGAGGCCACGCGCCTGGCTGCCGCCACCGAGTTGATTCTGGCGGGCGGCCTGAATGCGCACAACATCGGCGAGGCGATTGCCACCGTGCGGCCGTTTGGTGTGGATGTGTCGAGCGGTGTCGAGCTGACGCCGGGGCACAAGAGCCCGCAGAAAATCGCGGAATTTGTCCAGGCCGCGCGTGCGGCGTTTGCAGGAATGCAGCATGAGTTCAATCGAAATCGATAACGAGCGCGCCGAAGGGCTGGCGGATCTGCTGGCGGGGCGATTTCCCGATGAGCGCGGCCGCTACGGTCCGTTTGGCGGCCGCTATGTGCCGGAAACGCTGATTCCCGCGCACGAGCGGCTCGAGCGCGGCGTGCGCCGCTGGCTCGCCGATCCCAAGTTCCGCGCCGAGCTGGATCGCGAGTTGGCCGACTGGGTCGGCCGCCCCACGGCGCTGAGCCCGGCGCCGCATCTGTCCAAGCGCTGGGCCGCGAAAGTCTGGCTCAAGCGCGAGGATCTGGCGCACACCGGCGCCCACAAGATCAACAACGCCATCGGTCAGGCGCTGCTGGCACGCCGCCTGGGTGCGCGCCGTGTCGTTGCCGAAACCGGTGCCGGGCAGCACGGCGTCGCCAGCGCCGCGGCCTGTGCGCGCGTGGGCCTGCCGTGCACGGTATACATGGGCGAAGTGGACATGGAACGCCAGGCGCCCAATGTCGGGCGCATGAAGCTGCTCGGCGCCAAGGTGGTCCCGGTCACCAGCGGCGATCGCACCCTGCGCGCGGCCATCGACGAGGCCATGCGCGATTGGGTCAGCGACCCGAACGGCACGTACTATATTCTCGGATCGGCGGTTGGCGGCCATCCGTATCCTTACCTGGTGCGCGAGCTGCAGGCAGTCATCGGCCGCGAAGCGCGTGCGCAGATGCTCGAGCGTGCCGGCGGCCTGCCCGATGCCGTGGTGGCCTGCGTCGGCGGCGGCTCAAACGCGATCGGGCTGTTTCATGCCTTTCTCGGCGATGCCAGTGTCGAGATCATCGGCGTCGAGGCCGGCGGCCGCGGCAAGGCGCTCGGGGATAATGCCGCTACGCTGGCGGGCGGACGTCCGGGCGTATTGCACGGCACTTATTCCATGCTATTGCAGAACGAGGACGGCCAGATCCAGGAGACGCATTCGGTGTCGGCCGGCCTGGACTACCCGGGCGTGGGGCCTGAGCATGCGTTGCTGCATTCGCTCGGGCGCGTGCGCTACGAGACGGCCGATGATCACGAGGCACTGGATGCGGTGCGCGAATGCTGTGAATGCGAGGGCATACTGCCGGCGATCGAGAGTGCGCATGCGCTCGCGGGCGCGCGCCGCTGGGCAGCACAACATCCGGGCGGCCGCGTGCTGATCGGCCTGTCGGGGCGCGGTGACAAGGATCTGCAGACGCTGTTGCAGAACCTGCTGCCCGCCACAGCCGGGAAGACCCCATGAGTACTCCAGTAGCGGGCACGCCGACGGAGCGCATCGTTGCGGCCCTGCGCGGCGCGGCCAAGCAGGGCCAGCCGGCACTGGTGGCCTTCCTGACGGCGGGTTATCCCAGCCGGGCACAATTCCGCGAGCACCTGAGCGACGTGGCTGGGTGCGCCGACGTGGTCGAAATCGGCGTGCCGTTCTCGGATCCCATGGCGGACGGCGTCACTATCCAGCGCTCGAGCGAAGCGGCGCTGCGCGACGGCGTCACGCTGACCTGGATACTCGAGGAACTGCAATTGATGCCGGCGGTCAAGGCGCCATTGCTGCTCATGAGTTACACGAATCCGCTGCTCGCCTTCGGGCTGGAGCGGCTCGCGCGCCGCGCGGCCGGCGCCGGCGTGTGCGGCTTCATCGTGCCGGATCTGCCGTACGAGGAGAGCGAGGAACTGCGCGCGGTGCTCGCTCCACATCACATCGCACTGGTGCAGATGGTCACCCCGGTCACGGGCGGGGAGCGCCTGGCCAAACTGGCGGCCGCCAGCCAGGGATTCGTCTACGCCGTGACCATGACCGGCACCACCGGCAAGAACGTCGCCTCACCGGAGGACATCGCCGCCTACCTGGAGAGGGTGCGCTCGGCCGCCACTGTGCCGGTGTGCGCCGGCTTCGGCATCCGTAACCGCGAGCAGGTGGACAAACTGCGCGGCATGGTCGATGGAGTCATCGTCGGATCCGCGCTGGTGGAAGTATTGGAGCGGGGCGAATCAGCGCGCGAGTTCCTCGCCGGATTGCGGCCACCGCGCCGATGAAGCACGGCGCAGCCGCGCCCGCGCCGCGACCGGCGCGTCTGTCGCTGCTGCTCGGCCTGCTCTCCACGGTCGGCGCGTTCTCGATCGACGCCTTCTTCCCGGCGCTGCGCGCGATCTCGCACGAATTTCATCTCTCGAGCCTGCAGGCGCAGCAGACACTCACGGTCTACATGCTCGGTTACGCCGTGGCGGCGCTGTTTCACGGATCGCTGTCCGATGCGCTCGGGCGCCGCCGGCCCATACTGGCGAGCCTTTGCGTGTACACCGTGGCCTCGGTGGGCTGCGCGGCGGCACCGAGTTTTGCCACGCTGCTGATGTTTCGCGCGCTTCAGGGACTGGTCGCCGGTGCCGGGCAGATCATCGGCCGCGCCATCGTGCGCGATCACTTTCACGGCGCCGAGGCCCAGCGTCTCATGAGCATGATCACGATGATCTTCGGGCTGGGTCCGGCGGCCGCGCCGATCATCGGCGGCTGGGTGCACGCATGGCTAGGCTGGCGCGCGGTGTTCGGCAGCATGGCGGTGCTGGGGCTGAGCCTGCTGGTGTTCGCGGCCTTGCGGCTGCCCGAGACCTATCCGCACGCGCGCCGCACGCCGCTGCGCATCGCGCGGCTGGCGCAGAACGACGCCGCGGTGCTCGGCAACGGCGAGTTCCTGCGCCTGGCGCTGGCCAGCGGCTTGTGCTT
>Ga0208849_1001836_pt1 | contig 13145 bp, 13 predicted proteins | sample NGESurdeep072012_10_FD_184470 | JGI IMG/M metagenome (GOLD analysis project Ga0208849, IMG submission 184470) | Arctic peat soil microbial communities from Barrow, Alaska - NGEE Surface sample 53-3 deep-072012 (SPAdes) | ecosystem: Environmental > Terrestrial > Soil > Wetlands > Peat ...
TCCGCGCCATCCTCACCTCCGCATGCATCCGATCCGCTCCGGCTAAACCGGACAAATCGTCTGCTACGAAAACCGGACATATCGTGTGCTACCTACACGGCGCCGACCGCGCCTTGACTTTCGCCGCCCCGCGCCTAGGTTCCGCGCCTTCGCCGACCAAGGCGGCGCGCGCTCGTAGCTCAGCTGGATAGAGCACCAGACTACGAATCTGGGGGTCGGGCGTTCGAATCGCTCCGAGCGCGCCAATTTTCCGCTCCCCTTACCGTAGACCACGCCGATGGCGGCGTGTGGGGGAGGCGAAGCTCTCGTCAGCACTTCGCCCGCCCCAGCCCTGAACGGGTGCTGGCGCGGCCGATTTTTCGCGGCGGACCAGCAAAACCGACAGCTTGAACGCTTGCGTGCTCAACGAGGGGTGGGCAGATTGCCTCTCGGATCAGAGGAGTTCAGTGACCATGCCCGATCAACCGGAACGTCCCACCACCGGCATCACCCCGTTCCTCGCCATCGGCGGCGGCAAGGCGTCGGAGGCGCTGGAATTCTACCGGCGCGCGTTCGGCGCGGAGATTATCGAGCGCAATGTGGCGCAGGACGGCAAGCGGCTGATGCAAGCCAGCGCCAAGATCAACGGGGCCTGGATCATGCTTTCCGACGACTTTCCCGAGCAGGGCTTCACGGCCGCCACGCCAGGGGCGGTCACCATGCACTTGCAGGTCGACGACGCCGATCGCTGGTGGAAGCGCGCGGTGGACGCCGGGGCCACTGTGAAGATGCCGATCGGCGATCAGTTCTGGGGCGATCGCTATGGGCAGGTGGCCGACCCGTTTGGCCACAGCTGGTCGGTGGGCTCGCCGATCAAGTCCTGAGCCCGGCGGGGAAGCGCGGCCATGCCGACCCTCAAGTACCGGCTCCACGGTCATCGGCCGCCGCCGCAGCCGGTGCAGCTGGAGATTCCTGGATGGGCGGGCGAGGCGCAGCCGCGGGCCGACGGCAGTCACGAACAGCCGTGGCACTGCGGACCGTTCTCGGAGAGCGCCCGCTATGGCGTCGAGGTGCTCTATCCGTTCGATGAGGAACTGCGGGTGAGCAAGTTTCGTGGCCGCGTGCGGCTGGACGCGCAATGGGGCGAGCCGGCCGACGACGATATGATGTGGCCGCCGTTTCGGGCCTTCGGCGAGGACTATTATTCCTACCAGATCTCGCTCGATCTCGAGGTTCCGGCCGGGTGGGCGATCCGCACCGAGCCGCATCCGCGCTACTATACCGACGCCACCAACACCACGCCGCTGGCGGTGCCGGCGCTGATCCGCAGCGAGTGGTGGCCAATGATGTTCTTCTGCATCTTCAAGGCGCCGCCCAAGGGGGTGACCCACGTCTTCCGCAAGGGCGAGCCGTTCATGAACGTTGTCGTTCTGCCGGCCGACCCTGACGTCGATCTGCGGCCGATGACGAAGGAAGAAGCGGCCGAGCGGGAGATGCGCGCCCGCCGACTGGCCGCCAGCCGCGACGCCCTGGCCAAGGGCACCCGCTGGGTCTCCAGCACCGACACCATCTTCGACGGCACCTATCGCCAGATGTTCCGCGCTGCCAAGACTAGAGATCGCGCGGGTTAGGCAGCTGCGGCCCAAACCCTTCTCCCATTGAGAGAAGGAGGGGCCCGCCGCTGAAAGCGGTGGGAAGATGAGGGGTTAGACTGCAGGCCGCGTAACCCCTCACCGTCCCACGCTCTGGCGAGCGCGGGCCCCTCCCTCTCCCTCCGGGAGAGGTGTTCAATGGGCCGGCGGTAGGAAAGAGCTAGTAGTTGCTGTGATGGTGATGGTGGTGGTGGTGGTGGTGGGCGCGTCGGACGGGCCGAAGCATCCAGGCGCCGCCGGACCACAAGTAGCCGTGTGAGCGGTACCAGCTCCGGTTGTGATGACTGTGATGGTGGTGGTGATGGTGGGCGACCGGCGTCACGTACTGCGCTTCGATCAGTCTGGGCGCGGAGGCGGCCTCGGCGTTGGCCAGTTCCAGACGTTCGACGGCGTTCGGAATCGGCTGAAGCAACTCGGCATAGGACGCGGCCACCGGTGTCGCCGGCGCTGGCGCGACGCTTGTGGCGGCCAGCGCGGGGCCCGTCGCCAGGGCCGCGGCGGCCAGTGTCAGGGTGGCGGTCTTGGTTCTCATCGTTCTTCTCCTTGGAAAACTAAGGGCCTCGCGCGGCCAGGATGGTCGCTCTCAGGTGAAGCGCGCATGAACGGAATTGAACGCCGATGCGCTCAAGGATGCAAGTCGCGTTGCTGGCCGCCAAGGGCCGCGGCCACGCAGGCTATCAGCGCGCCGATGAGCATCGCCAGGGCGGTGAATATCGACGTGGCCGAGGCCGCCTTGCGGGCCTTGTCGGCGGCCACCCGCACGCGAGCCAGGGTGTCGTCGACCCGGGCCTGGGCGTCGGCGGGGGCGAGGCCCGTGCGCGCGGAAACCAGGGCGGCCAGGTAGGCTCGGTCGCCAGCCGGAGGCGTCGCGGTGGCCATATCCTTGGCGAGGATTCGCGTGGCTTCGGCTCTGACGGCGGCGGCCGAGACGCTATCGTCGGGCCGGGCCGAGCGGAACAGGCTGTCGACATCATAGGCGTAAGGGCCGCTCGCCGCAGGCCCGCCATCCATCGCCGGCGAGCCGCGCGCTCCGCCGCTGGCCGCCCACGAAGCGGCGCCCAGCGCCAGCAGGGCGACCATCACCGTGGCGACGGCCCAGGTCAGAAACCCGTGAGCGGTATCGCGGAAGAACACCTCATGGGTGTGCAGATCGGTCCAGCGCGTCCGCAGGCGGCCGGTCAGATAGCCGCCAAAACCCGAGGCGACCCATTGCACGACGATCAGCCAGATGCCGGTCATGACCGTGAAGGTCGCGAGGGAAGGGCCCGCCGACCACGGCGAAACCGAAGCCAGGCCAAGGCCGGAGCCCAGGGCGATGAGGATAAGGCTGACGGCGGCGGCGACGAAGGCGCCGGCGATGATCGCCGCCCAGGAAACGCCCGAGCGCGGCGATTCAGCCGGGCTCCCGGCGCCGGCCGGCGTGATGGCGATGATGTCGACGCTATCGGTCGCCACGTCTAATGCCAGATCAGGGCAAGCAGGATGATGATCGGAATCGGCACCCCCAGTAGCAACAGGAGAATCGACCGTCCCATGGCGTTCGTCCCTCTTTAGCGCCTTGTCGCGCCATCAACGCAATGGTGCAGCTTGGGGTTCCCGGCAGGCCGAAACGGTCCGGAATCAGGGCGCGCGCATGGGCGATTGCCGATGCCAAGGATTGTCGACAAGGTGGGCCGATGAGCGTCGCCGCGGCGGAAGCAGAGATTGCCGATGATCGGGGCGCCCCGCCGCCGCTGTCGCCGCCCGATCGGCTGCGCGTGCTGGGGTTCGGCGGGGCGCTGCTGCTCCTGATCAACTTCGCCGGGCCGATGAACGGCCTGATCACCATCCCGGTGACCTTTTTCCTGAAAAACCGGATGCACCTCACGGCCAATGGCCTGGCGGTGTTCAACCTATGGGTCGGCGCGCCGCTGTTTGTTTCGTTCCTGTTCGGCCTCGCGCGCGACCGGTGGAGCCCGTTCGGGACGGGAGATCGCGGCCACGTGGTGGTCTTCGGGCTGGCCACCCTGGCGGTCTATGCGGGCCTGGCGTTTCTGGCCCCCAGCTACGCGGTGTTGCTGACCGGCCTCATCGTCGCCACCATCGCCTATCAGATGGTCGCCAGCGCCGCCAACGGGCTCCTGGCCGCCATAGGCCAGAGCCAGGCCATGGCCGGCCAGATGAGCACCCTGGTCTCCATCACGGCGTCTCTGCCGGCGCTGGCCGCCTTCCTGGCCGGCGGCGTGCTCAGCGGGATGCTGGAGGGCCGTGACGCGATCAGCGCGGCGCGCATCCTGTTTCTGGGGGCCGCCGCGCTGATGGCCGGCATCGTCGTCTTCGGGCTCTTGGGACCATCGGCGCTGTTCCCGCGCAAGTCGGAGCGCGCTGCCCCGACGACGACGCTCACGGCCGATGTCGGGCGCCTGCTGCGCCACTGGCCGGTCTATCCGGTGATGCTGATCCAGCTCTTGTGGCAGTTCGGACCGGCGGCGGGGACGGTGCTGCAGTATCATATCACCGACGCCCTGCACGCCAGCGACGCCCAATGGGGGGCGTGGAATGCGATCTTCGTCGGTTCGTTCCTGCCGATGTTCGTGATCTACGGTTTCCTCTGCCAGAAGGTGCGGCTTTCCAGGCTGCTTTGGTGGGGGTTCGCCTTGGCGGTCGGCCAGATGGCGCCGCTGCTGTTCATCAAGACCGCGGTCGGGGCTCTCATCGCCGCAGTCCCCATGGGATTGATCGGCGGCATCGGCCAGGCGGCCCTTGTGGACCTGACCATCCGTTCATGCCCTCGGGGCCTGCAGGGCACGATGATGATGCTGATCATCGCCCTCTATTGGCTGTCGACGCGGTTCGGCGACCTTTTCGGCACCTGGCTCTATGACAAGCATGGCGGATTCCCGGCCGCGGTCTGGGCGACGATCGGCGTCTATGCGCTTATCCTGCCGGTGCTGCTGCTGGTGCCTCGCCGCCTGATCGACACCAGGGACGGCGAGGCCTTGGCGAACGGGGGTTAGCGATGACCACGGACCAATTGCCCGCCGCGGCGGACCTTGCCGCCGATGCCCCGGCGCCGCTGGCCGGGAAGACCCGATGGAGGATTTTTCTCTACCTGGGCCTGTTGATTGTGCTCCTGGGCTTTGGCTCGCCGGGCAGCGGACTGATCGGGCTGCCGATCAGTTTTTTCCTGAAGAACCAGCTGCACCTCAAGGCCCATCAGGTCGCCACCTTCGCGCTGATCAGCCACATCCCCGTCTATGTGTCGTTCGTGTTCGGATTCGCCCGCGACCGGTTCAATCCCTTCGGCATGAAGGATCGGGGCTTCATGGTGCTGTTCGGGGCCATCAGCGCCGGACTGTTCACCTTTTTCGCCTTCACCCATCCTACCTATGCGAGCCTGCTGATCGCGATGCTGCTGCTCTATTCTTCGTTCCTGTTCATCCTCAGCGCCCAACGCGGGCTGACCTCGACGATCGGCCAGCAGCATGTGATGAGCGGCCAGGTCAGCGCCGCCTGGAACATCTTCGAATCGCTGCCGGGGATCGCCGCGTTGCTGGCCGGCGGCGTGCTCAGCGACCTGATGGAAGGCGCGGGGGCCGACCAGGCGGCGCGGATGCTGTTCCTGACCGGCGCGGCGATCATGGCGGCGCTGGCCCTCTACGGTCTGTGGAAGCCCGCCAGCGTGTTCGGCGCCATCCATTCCGAGCGGATCACCGGGGCCCGGCCGCTCGACGATCTGAAAAGGCTGGTCCGCCACTGGCCGATCTATCCGGCGCTGCTGATCTGGCTGTTGTGGAATTTCGCCCCTGGCTCGATCACCTCGCTGCAGTTCTATCTCCAGAACACCCTGCACGCCAAAGACGCGCAGTGGGGGCAATGGAACGCCATCTTCGCCGCCTCGTTCATCCCGACCTTCATGGTCTTTGGCTATCTGTGCCGCCGGTTCCCCTTAAGAAAGCTGTTGTTCTGGGGAACCGTTGTCGCGGTGCCGCAGATGGTTCCTCTGGCCTTCATTCACTCGGTGACCGGGGCTCTGATCGCCGCCGCGCCGATCGGGCTTATGGGCGGCGTTGCGACGGCGGCCTACGTGGACCTGATCATCCGTTCCTGCCCAAAGGGCCTGCAGGGAACCGTGCTGATGGCCACTGTTGGTCTGACCTCCATTGACGCGCGGTTTGGCGACGTCCTCGGCACCAATCTCTACGACCACTTCGGGGGCTTTGGCGTCTGCGTGATCGCCATCACCGTGGTCTATGCGCTGATCGTGCCGGTGCTGTGGCTGGTGCCGGCGCGCTTGACAGCGACCCGGGACGGCGAGGCGCCAGCGGAGGCAAATTGACACGTCCCAAGGCGCCGCCCATGTTCCGCTGGCGGGGACGTGTGCAAGGAGAGAAGACCATGTCCACTTCGAGAGCCCTCATCGGCGTCGCGGCCGCCGTCGCCACCCTGGGTCTGGCCGCCACCGGCGCGTCGGCCTATCCCCATGAGCGCGACGTGGGCGCGGCAGGCAGGAGTTGTTTCTATGTCAGCGAATGGCGCGGCTGGAAGGCGCCCCGACCCGACGTGCTCTATCTCGGCATCAACCAGCACGAAGTCTATCGCGTCGACCTCGGCGGCGCCGGCTCCTATAAGTTGCAATCGCCCGGCGTACACCTGATTTCCAAGGTCAGGACAGGGGTCAACATCTGCGGGCCGCTCGATCTGGACCTGTCGGTGGCCGACGAACATGGCATGGCCGAGCCGCTGATCGCCACCGGCCTGACCAGGCTGAGCGATGCGGACGTCGCCGCCATCCCGCCGCGTTATCGGCCGTAGGCGCCAGGCGCGCCTCGCCGGCCGCCCCGCGAAGGGGCCATGGCTGACACGATCGGCGCGCGGCTGGATCGCTTGCAGTCTGCATGGCCGGTCTGGCGGCTGATCGTCCTCATTTCGCTGGGCGGCTTTTTCGAATTCTACGATCTGATGATGACCGCCTACATCTCGCCGGGACTGGTGAGGGCCGGCGTATTCCACGACGGTGCACGCGGGCTCTTCGGACTTGCGGACCAGGCGACGTTCGCCTCGGCGACCTTCCTTGGCCTTTTTTTGGGCGTGCTGATCTTCGCTGGCGTGGCCGATCGTTTCGGCAGGCGGGCGATCTTCACCGGCTCGCTGATCTGGTACGCCTGCGCCACGGCGATCATGGCTCTTCAGTCGTCGGCGGTCGGCATAGACGCCTGGCGTCTGATCGCCGGAATCGGCATCGGCGTGGAGCTGGTGACCATCGATGCCTACATTAGCGAGCTGGCCCCGGCGCGCATGCGGGGCCGCGCCTTCGCCGTCAATCAGGCCATCCAGTTCCTGGCCGTGCCGACCGTCGCCCTGGCCTGCTGGCTGCTGGTTCCGCGCGCGCCGCTGGGCATCGCCGGCTGGCGCTGGGTTATGCTGGGCGGGGCGGCGGGCGCCGTCGTCGTCTGGCTGATCCGCGCCGGCATCCCGGAATCGCCGCGCTGGCTGGCCGCCCGTGGTCGATCAGACGAAGCCAATCGGATTGTTGCAAAGCTCGAGGCGGCATCGGGTCTGCCCGTAACCCGGCCGGTAGCTGGTGCGGTCGTCCGGGAACGGCGCGGGCGTTTGCGGGAAATATTCCAGCCGCCCTATGCTCGAAGAACCGCTCTCCTGGCCCTGTTCAACGCCCTGCAGGCCATCGGCTTCTATGGTTTTGGCAACTGGGCGCCCTCGCTGATCGCCGCCCAGGGCCATGGCGTGGTCAAGAGCCTGCAGTACGCCTTGATCATCGCCGTGGCCTACCCCGCCGCCCCGTTCCTCTGCGCCGCGTTCGCCGATCGGTTCGAGCGCAAGCACCTGATCGGCGCAGCCGCCGCCGGCACGGCGCTGTTTGGTCTGCTGTTCGCTATGGCCCGCGCGCCGGTCGTGCTGATCGGTCTGGGCGTCGCCATCACTTTCAGCAACAATCTCATGTCCTTCGCCTATCACGCCTACCAGGCCGAGCTCTTCCCCACCCGAATCCGGGCCTGGGGTGTCGGCTTTGTCTATTCGTGGTCGCGGATTTCGACGGTGTTTTCGAGCTTCATCATCGCCGCGCTGCTGGGCGCTTTTGGGCCACGCGGCGTCTTCACCTTCATCGCGCTGGCCATGGTGGCGGCCATCGTCGTCGTCGGTGCGCTGGGCCCGCAGACCGGCGGCCGGACCCTTGAGGAGGTCTCCGCCTGACGGTCTAGCGTTTTGCCCGGGCCATCGCGCCGCCGCCCCCGCTCTCAGCCATCAGGGCCGAGCAGTCGGCATTGTGCGCCAGGGGAGGGCTGACGAAGGGCAGCATGAGCGCCAGGGGGGAGACCACTGCCGCCAGCAGTCCGCCCACCGCCAGCTGCCCGATGGCCTTGCCGACGTCGGCGCCGAACCTGGGCGCCTGCAGGCTGCCCTTGACGGTGATTGGGGCCATCAGACGCAAGAGCTGAAATCTCTTCGGCTTGCCGGCGAGGCGCAGATTGAGGGTTTCGTCACGAAGGTCGATCCAGCCGGTCCCCGTCGACAGCACCGGGTCGGTGTCGATGACCAGGCGCTGGGCGTTGAGAATTCCGTTGGAGGCGTGGAAGTCGGCCACCGCGCAACGGATCGGGGTCTCGCTCTGACTCTTGCCGAGCAGCAGCAACAGACCTTTGCCGTTTATGCCCAAGAGCTCAGCGAACGCCTTGCGCATCTCTCCGCCCGGAATCACCACGGTGAACGAGCCGTTGGCGTTCGCCGCGGCCGCTCGCACGGAGTCGCCGGTGCTGGTCAGTCTGGCCCGGGCGTACAGACCGCCTTCGACGGGCGGGAAACCGGTTTTGCCGGGAAACAGATTTTCTACGCGGGCGCCGGACAGTCGCAGGTCCATCACCTCGGTGGGGACCGCCCTGCGCGCATCAAGGCGGATGATGCCGGTGAACGCCCCCTGAGGCAGGGTCATGGTCACCGGATCGACATTGAGCACCCCGTGATCGAGCGATGCTTTCAAGGTCAGCGACCGGATTGGCGCGTGGCCCGCATCGACGCTCTCCGCGCGGTAGGCGACCCTGGCGTCCATGCCGCGCATGCGGCTGACGTCGAGGTGAGTGTTTGGCAGCAGGCGATGCTCGGCGTTGAGTTTGGCCGAGACGATCTTCTGCATCGGCGAAAGCGTATGGCCGGCCACATGCTTGGGGGCGCCGCCAAGGACCGCATAAAGGTCGACCAACCTTAGCCGGCGCGAGGCGAGCTGCGCCCTCAAGAACGGCCGGCCAGTGGAATCGTCCACCGAAAGCGAGCCGGCCAGATCGCTGTCGCCGAGCCGCCCGTGAAGGCGCTGAAAGGCGTAGACGGCGCCCGAACGTCCAAACCCGGCCGCCAAGTCATAGGGCGGCGTGTTGGGCAGGGTAAGGCCGGTCAGATGGTAGAGGTCCGAGAGATCCGGCCCGCTCAGCTGCACCTTTCCCGATAGCCGCCCGAAGTCGAAGGGGTGGGCGATATTTCCGGCGATCGCCACGCGCGTCGCGCCGGCCTGGATGTGGGCGTCAAAGGGGTAGGGGCGGTTCGGATCGACATTGGCCAGCGGTCCGCCGGTGATCACGGCGGTGAACGGGGCGCTGTTGAGAACGCCTTTGCCCTCCAGATGGAAGGTCCCGCGCCCGGCGCCGACGACCCGCTCGTTCGACGACACCGTGCCGACGAAGTTCATTTTCCGACGCGCGTCGCTGAAGCGCAGCTGGCCGTCGGCGATGATGAAGTGATTGATCGGCGGCAGCTTCAGCGGCTTTGGATGAGGGTTGTTGCTGAAGTTCCAGTTGGCTCGGCCCGAAGCGTCGCGCACGAGACTGACATCGGGGGCGTCGGCTTCGACGAGCGGCAGGATGACCCGTCCACGCAGCAGCGGCCAAATCTTCACCTGCACGGTCAGCCGGGGCAGCCGCGCCATCGGCGCCGGGCCGTTCCACGCTGGGTTGCCGATGACCAGGCCGTTGACCGTGGCTCTGGGCGACCAGGACCACGGATGCACCTCCAGATTGCCGGTGATGCTCACCGGCCGATGCAGGCGATGGGAAATGGCGTTGGCCAAGGGGCCGCGCAGCCAGTTCCATTGGAACAGCAAGAGGAAGATGACCACGGCCAGGACGATCGCGCCGACAATCGCCGAGATCCATCGCGCGCGCGGCGAAAACCCGCTCGACGGGCGGCGAGCGGGCGGCTGTTCGGGCGCGCGGCTTTCCTCGCCAGGAAGCGTGGTCAGGGGCTTTTGCAACAGGTCGGCCTTTGTCGTCCCGCTCTGTTAACGCTCCGACCCCGGTGGGCAGTTCCACCGGCGGCGGGTCGCTGACGCCTCAGCCGGCGGCGCCGCCTCCCAGCACCGTGTGCAGCCAGGCGAACAGCGGCGGCAGCAGATAGCGCTGAACGCCGCCGATGACGATGAACAGAATGATCGGAGAGAAATCCAGCCCGCCCATGGTCGGCAGCAGTCTGCGGAACGGCGCCAGGATCGGGCGGGCGACCGCTTCGAGAAAGTGCGAGGCGCGATAGACGAAGCGGTTGCGCACGTTGACGATGTCGAAACTGATCAGCCAACTCAAGATCGCGTAGGCGACGATGATCCAGATGACCAGGGTCAAGAGGGCGTTGATGACGAATTCCAGGAAGTTGAGAATCGCGTCCATGGTTCGCCCCGCGCTGCGCGCCGCTTGGTATCGGCGCGGCCGGACGATGGCAAGCCTCGGCTGATCGGTCGTCGCGGGCGGCTTTCTTGACAGCCCGACGGGCGGGCCGCTATCTGCCCGCGCCTCCCCAACGGGCTTGGGGCCGTAGCTCAGATGGTAGAGCGCCTCGTTCGCAATGAGGAGGTCTGGGGTTCGATTCCCCACGGCTCCACCACCGTTCTCGCATTGCCTGAAGACGAGCGAAGGGCGGTCATGGCGCTCCCTGGTCGTTGCGGCTCTTTCCAGGCGCTTGGGCGGACCGGACCTCAGAACCAGCCGGCGGCCCTCAACGTCGACGCGTGGCTGCGGCTGACCGGGGCGAGCAGCCCGCCGATCAGGCGCGCCTCCCCAACGCCCCGGCGCCAGCGCAGGTGCTCGATCGAGTCGGCGGCGACCCACCAGGAACGGTGAGTCTGGAATCCGTGGACGCCCGATAACGCCTTCAGTGCGTCGGCGAAGCGCATGGTCAGCATTTCCTCGCCTGCGTCGGTGTGGACACGCAGGTAATGGTCCTCCGCCTGCACGGCGATCAACCGCGCGTTGCGACGCCTCGAGGAGAGGCGACGGCGGAAGGCGGCCTCCGCTTCGGGCAGGGGTGGCGCGACGATCGTCCGGGTCTCGACTACCGTACGCGGCGACCGCCAGGTCAGCGCCCGCAGCGTCATGACGAGCGCGCTGATGACAAACACCTGCCCAAGAAAACCTAACGACCGCGGCGGCTGGGAGTCTCGCGGCGCAAGCAGCATGCTCACGCCTGTGACCAGGAACGCGACCGGCAAGCTCATCACCACGCTGGTCAGGGCGACGCGCCGCCAGGGCCGCGCGATCGACCGTCCCAGCGCTTCATCCACAGCCACGCCGATCAAACCGCCGCCCAGAATGCACAGAAGCCAGTAGACCATGCGCAAGGTCGTGGGCATTGCGCTGGTGCCGTAGGGACCGATCACACCCATGACGAGGCCCAGACCGATCAGGAAGATCAGCTCGGCAGCGGCGCGGCGCCAGGGCGGCGCGACAGGCAAGCGGGTCGACATTCGGTGCATTTTCGCACGGGATCCGTTCGCGCAGAAATGACGCCGCTGGCGCAAAACGGGATGGCGGCGGGGAGGAGAGGCGGCAATCTGGCGGCTCGCCGGGAGAACGCCTGATGAAAACACGCATGAGCGCCGGTCTCTGGGCCCTGGCTGCGTTCCTGAGCGCGGGGGTCGCCGTATTCTCCTACCGCTACCTGCCTGGAATTGGCCCTCGCTCGCCGCAGATCCTGGGCAATCTCTTTGCGCGGCCGTGGTTGGATGTGCATATCGCCGGCGCGGCCACCGCCCTGTTGCTGGGACCTCTCAACTTGCTTTCGGCGATTCGCCGCCGGGCGCCCAGGGCGCACCGCTGGATCGGCCGCGTCTACATCGTCAGCTGTCTCGTGGGCGGCGCCGGCGGGCTGGTCATCGCCTTCGGCTCGTTCGCGGGACCCGTCGCGACCGCCGGTTTCGGGAGCCTGGCGGTGTGCTGGATCGTCGCCAACCTGGCGGGTTGGCGCATGGCGCTGGCGCGACGGTTCGCCCTTCACCGCGCGTGGATGGTGCGCTCCTTCGCGATGACGTTCGGCGCGGTCACCCTGCGCCTCTATCTGCCGCTGATACCCTTGTTCCACGTGTCGTTCGTCGAGGGGTACCGCGCGATCTCATTTCTGGCTTGGGTTCCCAATCTGATCCTGGCCGAATTCTACCTTAGGCGGCCACCCAACCGCGCCTCAGCCGCGCTGCAGAAGATTGGGGTCGCCGCTGGACAACCCGAAGCCGCCTAAGGCATGCCACAAGCGGATTCCGTGCATCCCAAAGTGGCGTTGGCGCGTTGTTTCAAGCCGGCGACCGGCTAACGGGGATGGACGTATCGCATGCAGCGATGGATCGCGATGACTGCCCTGGCCAGCGCCCTGGCCGTGCCGCTGCTGACTGCGCCCGGCGCGGCGAGCGCATCGTGCCAGGACCGCAGGCTGACCGGGACGGTGATCGGCGGCATCGGCGGCGCCCTGATCGGCAATTCCATTGCCAGGGGCGGGGCAGGCGCGGTGATCGGCGGTCTTGGCGGCGCTGTCGTCGGCCATCAGATCGCCGGCGCGGGCTGCGGACGATATCGGCGGGAAGCCTATTATCGGGACAGGCCGCGTTACCGCACCGCCTATCGCTCGGATTCCTACGTCGATGGCGCGCGGCGTCCGGCATCGGGCATGCGCCGCATCTATTACGATCAGTTCGGAAATCCCGTTCCCATCGGGCCCGCCCCGCAGCCGGGGCGTTATACGTCGGCGGCCTATGGCGACGCCGAGAGCTCTCAGTGCCGCACGCGGATGCAGTCCTATTACGACGACCGGGGAAATCTGGTGCAGCGCCCCGAGCAGATCTGCGCGCGATGATCCGCTCGTCCTGTCAGCACCCACTGCCATGAGGCCAACATCATGAACCGCATGCTTCTGACCGCCGCCCTGACCCTCGCCGTCGGCGGCCTTTCTGCCTGCGAAGGCCAGGAGGGACGCATGGTCAACGGCAAGATCTGCGCCAACTTCAAGACCGCAACGAACGCCCAGACCGCCGCCGTGGCCAGCGACGCGGCTTCCCCCGTCAACGAGTGCCTGCGCCGGTGGGCCTATAGCCTGGCCGGAGCGCGCGACCGCGCCGACGTGGTCGCTGACGCCGCCGTGGCGGCCTGCGCCGGGGCGATGACGCGGTGGAACCAGGCGGGGCTCAGTCAACAGGCGCAGGATGACGCCCAGGGCCCGGTCGAAGCGCTCAGCCTGACCACCGGCGAGCCGACCAACCCGCTGGCGGCTCACAGC
>Ga0208849_1001837_pt1 | contig 13140 bp, 11 predicted proteins | sample NGESurdeep072012_10_FD_184470 | JGI IMG/M metagenome (GOLD analysis project Ga0208849, IMG submission 184470) | Arctic peat soil microbial communities from Barrow, Alaska - NGEE Surface sample 53-3 deep-072012 (SPAdes) | ecosystem: Environmental > Terrestrial > Soil > Wetlands > Peat ...
GCGAAGCCATCGTCGCATTCGCCCATGCCGAGCCGGGCGCCCGCTATGCGCTCGGCGACGTTCAGACGACCGCGCGCCGCCAGGGCGAGGGGTATGTTGTCAACGGCCACAAGGCAGTCGTCGCCGGCGCCCCTTGGGCGAACCGCCTTATCGTCACCGCCCGCACCGGCGGGGAGCGGCGCGATGCGGAGGGCGTCTCGGTGTTCCTTGTCGATAAGGACGCCAAAGGGGTGGTGACGCGCGATTTCCCCACCGTCGACGGGCGCCGCGCCAGCGAAATCTTCCTCGAAAACGTCTCGCTGCCGGCCGAGGCCCTCCTGGGGTCCGAGGGCGGCGGCCTGCCTCTGATCGAACAGGTGGTCGACGAAGCCATCGCGGCGCTCTGCGCCGAGGCGTGCGGGGTGCTGCGCAAGCTGCACGAGGGCACGCTCGACTACGCCAAGCAGCGCCGGCAGTTCGGCCAGCCGATCGGCGCCTTCCAGGTGCTGCAGCACCGCATGGTCGACATGTTCATCCAGGTCGAGCAGGCGGTTTCCATGACCTACATGGCCCACATCCGGCTGGGAGAGCCGCAACGGCAGCGGGCCAAGGCGATCTCGGCCGCCAAGGTGCAGATTGGCCGCGCGTGCCGGTTCGTCGGCCAGAACGCCATTCAGCTGCACGGCGGCATGGGCATGACCGCGGAGATGGCGATCAGCCACTATTTCAAGCGCGCGACGATGATCGAAGGCCAGTTCGGCTCCGTGGACCATCACCTGGCCCGATATGAGCAGCTGTCGTTCGACCAGGCGGCGTGAGGCCCGGCGCGGCGAGGCGAGCCGGGCGGTTGCCCGCCCGCTCGAGAACAGCCTAAGCCTTACCGATGTCCGTTCGCGACTTCGCGCTCCTGGCTGGGGTGTGCCTGGTATGGGCGGCCAACAGCGTCGTCTCGAAGGTCGTCATTTCGAACTTCGGGGCGCCGCCCCTGTTCTACGCCGCGGCCCGCTTCGCGGTGGTGGTCGCGGCGACGGCGCCCTGGCTCGCCCCCGCGCCAAGGCCCCTCTGGCGAATGATCGCGGTCGGGCTGCTGATGGGCGGCGGGACCTTCGCGCTCAGCTTCATCGGCCTGCAGACGACATCGCCGTCGGCCGGCGCGGTTGTCGGGCAACTGGGCGTTCCGATCGCCACTGCGCTGTCTGTCGCCTTCCTGGGCGAGCAGATCGGCTGGCGCCGCGGCCTCGGCATCGCCCTGACCCTGGCCGGCGCGATGGTCGTGATGTGGGATCCCAAGGGTTTCGCGCCGTCGACCGGGCTGCTGTTCGTCGCCGCCTCGGCCCTCACCGGGTCGGTCGGCGCGGTGTTGATGAAGCAGATCGAGGGCGTCAGGCCGCTGCAGTTCCAAGCCTGGGTCGGGTTTTCCTCGCTTTGGCCGATCGCGGCGCTCTCGGTCGCCACGGAGCGCGGGCAGGGCGCCTTTCTCGCCCACGCCTGGGCGCCGTTCCTCCTCGCGGTGCTCTTCTCGGGCCTGGTTGTGTCGGTCGTCGCCCACACCGCCTACTATGGTTTGATCCAGCGCTATGAGGTCAATCTGTTGCAGCCCCTGACCTTGATGAGCCCCCTGGCCACCATCGCCCTCGGCGTCGTTTTCACGCACGATCCCTTCGGTCCGCGCATGGCTGTCGGATCGGCGGTGGCGCTTCTCGGCGTGCTGATCATCGCCCTGCGACGCAACCACGTCATGCCCCTTATCCTGCTCATCCGGAACCGCGGACAGTGAAGGCGATCGCCGCGCCGTCGCCGAACTTCGATGCGCGCATCGCGCCGCCGGACATGGTCGTCCTGCACTACACCGGCATGGCGTCCGGGGCCGCCGCGCTCGCCCGCTTGCAGGATCCGGCGGCCAGTGTTTCCGCCCACTATCTGATCGAGGAGGATGGCCGGCTCTTCGCCCTTGTCGCGGAGGAAAGGCGCGCCTGGCATGCGGGCAAGTCCTCCTGGAAAGAGGCGGCGGACATCAACGGCGCTTCCATCGGCGTCGAGATCGTCAATCCCGGGCACGAATTTGGCTATCGCGCCTTCACGCCCGCTCAGATCGCCGCCGTCATCGCGCTCGTCGACGAGATCAAGGGCCGCTGGACGGTTCCCGATGGCCGGATCCTGGCCCACTCGGACGTCGCTCCGGCGCGGCGGCAGGATCCGGGCGAGCTGTTTCCCTGGCGAGACCTCGCCCTGGCCGGACACGGACTTTGGGCCGAGCCCGCCGCCGCTCCCGGCGATCCGCTGTCGGCGGGCGATCGGGGCCCCGGCGTGTTCGCCCTGCAGGCCGGGTTCAGTCGGCTGGGCTACGACCTGCCGCCGTCTGGCCTCTATGACGAGGATACGGCCTGCGTGGTTCGCGCCTTCCAGCGGCATTGGCGCCAGGGCCGCGTCGATGGGGCGGCCGATGGCGAGACGCGCGCGCGCCTGATGGCCCTGCTGCGATTGGCGAGCGCATGAACGCGGGGCGTCCGGAAGTCGGTCTCGCGGGCGAAGAGCTGGGGATGAGGGTCGGCAGTTTCGACCTTCGGCCGCTCGAGGACGCCGACGCCGGCGACCTCTTTGGGCATTTCTCCGATCCGCGCGTCGTCGAATTCATGGACATCGACCCCCTTGCCGGGATCGCGGAAGCCGAAGCGATCGTCGCCTGGGCCAAGACCCTCCGGGAACGCGGCCAGGGGCTTCGGTGGGCCATTCGCGAGGCGGGGAGCGGCGGCTTCGTTGGCACCTGCGGCTTCAACCTGCTGGTCTTCGATCGCGGTCGCCGCGGCGAGATCGCCTATGACCTGGGCCGAGCCTGGTGGGGACGAGGCGTGATGGCGCAGTTGATGCCGGCGCTGATAGCGTTCGCCTTCGACCGTCTCGGCGTCCACCGGCTCGATGCGATGGTCACGCCCGGCAATGAGCGCTCGTGCCGGCTGCTCGAGCGACACGGCTTCGCCCGCGAGGGGGTGCTTCGCGGCTACGGCTATTGGAAGGGGACGTTCTGGGATCAGATCGTCTATGCGCGCATCGCCAAGGCTTGACGGGCGGGACCAGCCCCGCCACGCTGGCCGTGGACCAGACGGCCGGGCGGTCGCCCTGAGCCCGCAAGGGCAGGGGGAGGAAAGTCCGGGCTCCACGGCGACAAGGCGGCGGGTAACGCCCGCCGGGGGTGACCCCAGGGACAGCGCCACAGAAAGCAAACCGCCTTCGTGGCCGCAAGGCGGCGAGGGCAAGGGTGAAAGGGTGGGGTAAGAGCCCACCGCGGACCGGGCGACCGGGACGGCATGGCAAGCCCCGCCTGGAGCAAGACCGAATAGGGATGTCGCGCCGGCCGCAAGGCTGGCAGGGCCGTCGCTGGCCCAAGATGTCCGGGTTGGTCGCGAGAACCGCCCGGTGACGGGCGGTCCAGAGGAATGATCGCCGCGCCGGCGCGCAAGCGGCGGCGCACAGAACCCGGCTTACAGGCCGTCTGGTCCTCCACGGCGGAAATGCGGCGAGATGGCGCCCTGTGCTGGAATACTAACAGTTCACTGTATGTTCTGTGAATAGATGCCGGTGGTTAACCATCCTCGGCTGCGACATCTTTGACTAGGCGCAAAATTTCCAAGTTGTGTCATTGTCTCCCAATCAATCCCGTGTTAACCCAATCATCTCGCCATCGGGCAGGATGTGAGGCGTCTCTGGGGCTGGAGCGCCACATCGGAGCGGGGCGGGGGAGCGCCATTTCAGGCGCGGAAAAATTGGGGCGGGCGCGGTGTTTCTCTCAACCTTCGAGAAGCAACTGGATGCCAAGCGGCGGATCGTCGTGCCGCAGGATTTTCGCGCGGCGGCCGCAGGGCCGTTCGAAGGCGTCTTCTGTTTTCCCTCGATCGAGGCCGACTGCATCGAGGGCGGCGGAGCGGCCCTGTTCGATCGCTATCTGGGTCTGATCGAGGAGCTGGCTTTCGGCGACCCGCTGCGCACCTCGCTGGAAACCAGCGTGCTCGGAGGGGTATCCAAGCTTTCCTACGACACGGCCGGACGAATTACCCTGCCCGAGGCTCTGTGCGACATGTTCGGCCTCACCGATTGGGTGGCCGTCGTGGGCCTGGGCGACCGCTTTCAGATCTGGCCGCGCGAGGCTTTCCAGGCGCACCGCGCGCAACAGCGCCTGGCCGCGCGCGCGGGCCTGGCCGCCTTGCGGGAGGGCCAGCGCGTGGCCCGCGCCGGAGGCGGCTGATGGCCGAGGGCCCGCACGTCCCGGTCCTGCTCGCGGAGGTGTTGCAAGCGCTCGGGCCGGCGCCGGGGCTCACCGTTGTCGACGGAACGTTCGGGGCGGGAGGCTACAGCCGCGCCTTCCTGGCGGCCGGCGCGCGCGTCGTCGCCTTCGATCGCGATCCGGTAGCCGCGGCGTTCGCCAAGCCGCTGGAAGCGAGCGGCGAGTTTCGTTTCATCACGGCGCCCTTCTCGACACTGGCCCGGGTGGTGGGCGAAGCTACGGTCGACGGCGTCGTCCTGGATCTCGGCATGTCGTCGATGCAGATCGACGATGGCGAACGCGGCTTTTCGCTGATGCGCGACGGTCCGCTCGACATGCGCATGGCCCGAGAGGGCCGTTCGGCGGCCGACCTGGTCAATGGGGCGCCGCAGAGCGAACTTGCGCGGATCTTCAGCCACTACGGTGAAGAACGCCTGGCGCGCCGGATCGCAGGCGCCCTGGTCCGGCGCCGAGAGGTCACGCCCTTCACCCGCACCCTAGATCTGGCCTCGGCCGTCGAGCGAGCCGTGGGCGGCCGCAAAGGGGCGAAGATCCACCCGGCGACGCGCGTATTCCAGGCTCTGCGCATCGCCGTGAACGACGAGCTGTCCGAACTGGAAGGCGGTCTGGCGGCGGCCGAACGCGCCTTGAGAGCCGGCGGGGCCCTGGCCGTCGTCACCTTCCATTCGCTCGAGGACCGGATCGTCAAGACCTTCCTGGCCGCGCGGGCGGGTCGTCAGGGCCCGGGCTCGCGACATGCGCCGCCTGCGCCGGACGGACCGGCGCCGAGTTTTCGGCTGCTGCACAACGGCGCCCGCGCGCCGGGAGCGGCGGAGATCGCCGCCAATCCGCGCGCCCGGTCCGCCAAGCTGCGCGCCGCCGAACGCACGGACGCCCCCGCCTGGAAGCTGGCCGCGTGACCTGGCCCGCCATCCTTTCCCGGCGCGTGCGCGGCTTTCGCATCGTCGACCTGCTGGCGCTGGCGATCCTGCTGGTGCTGGCCTTCGGCGTCTATGCCCTGAAGACCCTGGCCGGAGCGCAAAGCGCCGACGCCGCCGATGTGCAGCGGCAGATTGTCCAGGAGGACAGGCGCGTGCGCCTGCTGCGGGCCGAGATCGCCCATCTCGACGATCCCAGCCGTATCGAGCGGTTGTCCACCCAGTACCTCGGCATGGCGCCGGTGGATCCCAAGCGGGACGCCAGCCCCGACGCCCTGGCTCTGATCGCGGCCGGCGGGAGCAAGCCGTGAGCAGCTTCGAGACGCTTTCCCCAGGTCGCCCGTCGACCCCTCCCTTGAGGTGGCTCACCGGCGCGATGTGGTGGATGGAGCACGCCTTCGAACGCGCCCGGACCTCCGGAAAGGCGGAGGACGACACCCGGCTGCGCATCTTCTTCGTCCTGGCGCTGTTCGCTTTCGCCTTCCTCACGCTCGGCCTGGCGGCGACGAAGGCGGCTCTGTTCTCCGGACTTGGACGAGGGGTCGAAACCGCTCCGCCCCTGGCCAACGCACGGGCCGATCTGGTCGACCGCAACGGCCAGATTCTGGCGGTGGACCTCATCCGCTACGGTCTCTATCTCGATCCGCGCGACGTTTCGGACCCGGCGGCGACGCAGCAGGCCATCCTGGCGGTCCTGCCGTCCATTGCCCCGGCCAGACTGGCCAAGGTGCTGGCCGGAGATCGGCGCGAATATCTGGTCGGCGGCCTTACGCCGCAGATGCGGGCGCGCGTCCACGACCTCGCCCTGCCCGGCGTCGACTTCGAGGAGGAGACCGGGCGGGTCTATCCGCTTGGTCAGACGGCGGCTCATCTGATCGGGTTTTCCGGCAAGGACGGCTCGGGCCTGGCCGGCGCGGAGCGCGCGCTCGATGGCCAGATTCGCGCATCGGCCGGAAAGGCGCCGGTGGCTCTTTCGGTCGACCTTCGGGTGCAAGGGGCCCTCCAGGACGAACTGGCCGCCGCCGCTTCGACGTTCAACATCGCCGGCGGCGCGGGCATGGTGGTCAATGTCCGCACCGGCGAGATCCTGGCCATGGCCAGCTGGCCCGCCTTCGATCCCAATGCGCCCGGCGCCGCGGCGCCCGCGGCGATGGTCAATCACGCAGCGGCCACGGTCTATGAGCCCGGTTCGGTGTTCAAGGTGTTCACCCTGGCCATGGGGATCGACAGCGGCGTCGCCACCGTCGACACCAAATTCGACGTCCACACCCCCCTGGTCCTGCCCGGCCAGACCATTCACGATTTCGACAAGGGAGATTCTGAACTGCCCCTGTGGGCGGTGTTCACCCACTCCTCCAACATCGGCGCCGCGCGGCTCGGCCTGCTGGCCGGGGCCGATCGGATGAACCGGTATTTCCACAGCTTCGGTCTTTTCGCCGCGGCGCCCAGCGAACTGGAGGAATCGGCCCGCCCGCTGACCGCGCGGCGCCTGTCGCAGAACATCGTCGCCACCATGGCCTTCGGACACGCCATTTCGGTGAGCCCCCTGGCCATCGCCACGGGCATGAGCGCGATCCTCAACGGCGGCCTCTATAGGCCGTTGACGCTGCGCAAGCTCGAAGTGGGGAGCGTCCCGGCCCCGGCCCGGCGGGTCATCTCCGCCTCGACCTCGCGCACGATGCTCAATCTCATGCGCCTGAATGTCACCGATGGCACGGGACGAAAGGCCGACATCGCCGGCTATCGCGTCGGAGGCAAGACCGGCACCGCGACCAAGATCGTCGGCGGCCGTTACGACAAGAGCAAGAACCTCTCGTCCTTCGCCGCGGTTTTTCCCACCGACGGTCCGCTCGATGCCGATCGCTACTACGTCCTCATCATGCTCGACGAGCCTCACGCAACGGCCCAGACCGGCGGCTTCAGCACTGGCGGGGTGACCGCGGCCCCGACCGTCGGCAGGGTGATCGAGCGCATTGCGCCTCTGCTGGGGGTGCGCAGGGTGATGTTGCCGGCCGACGCCGCTCCGGCCGCGCCGATCGACCCGGCTCTCCTGGCCGGAGGTGAGCGATGAGCGCGCGGCGCCTGTCGGAACTGGTGCAGCGCGAGCTGACTTGCGATCCGCTGATCGAAGGCGTCGCCGCCGACAGCCGCAAGGTGAGGCCGGGGTATCTGTTCGCCGCCCTGCCCGGGACAACGGCGGATGGAACGCAGTTCGTGCCGCAGGCCCTGGCCGCGGGCGCCGCGGCGGTGATCTCGCGGCAGGATCTGCCTGGTGTTTCGGCGCCGGTGATCACGGTGGGCGATCCGCGGCGGGCCTACGCCCTGGCCGCCGCGGCCTTCTTTGGCGACCAGCCGGCGGTGTGCGTGGCCGTCACCGGCACCAACGGCAAGACCTCCGTTGCCACCTTCTGCCGGCAGATATTCGCCGCCGCGGGACGGTCGTCGGCGAGCATGGGCACCCTGGGCGTGCGCGCCGGGGCCGAACAGTTGACGCCGCCCGGCCTGACCAGCCCCGACGCGGCCGAGGCCGCCGCTGTTCTCGCGCGACTGGCCCACAGCGGAGTCACCCACATGGCCCTCGAAGCGTCGTCGCACGGCATCGACCAGCGGCGGCTGGACGGGGTGAGGCTGACCGCCGCGGGTTTCCTCAATCTCACCCAGGATCATCTCGACTATCACGGCTCGATGGAGGCCTACCGGGCCGTCAAGCTGCGCCTGTTCGACACCCTGCTGCCGCGCGGCGCGACCGCCGTGCTCAACGCCGATTCCGACGCCTATGGCGCCTTCGCCGCCGCGTCGGTGCGCGCCGGCCATACCGTGATGTCCGTGGGGGCCATGGGCCAGGGCCTGACCCTCGCCGCCCGTGCTCCCACGCCCGGCGGCCAGCGTCTGACGGTTCTCGCGGCCGGCGAAACCTATGAATTCGTCCTGCCGCTGGCCGGCGCCTTCCAGGCCGCCAACGCGCTCGTCGCCGCCGGACTGTGCATCGCCGCCGGAGAAACGGCGAGCGTGGTCTTTGGCGCCCTGGAGCACATCGAGGGCGCCGCCGGGCGCCTTCAACGCGTCGGCGCGGCCCCTGGCGGCGGCGAAGCCTATGTCGACTATGCCCACACGCCAGACGGCTTGCAGACCGTCTTGAGCGCCCTTCGGCCCCACGCGAGCGGCCGGCTGATCGTCGTCTTCGGCGCCGGTGGCGACCGCGACCAGGGCAAGCGGCCACTGATGGGCGCCGCCGCCGCGGCCGGCGCCGATATCGCCATCGTCACCGACGACAATCCCAGGTCCGAGAATCCAGCCGCTATCCGCGCGCAGATCCTGGCCGGCGCGGCGGGGCTGCGGGAAGTCCAGGGCCGTCGCGAGGCGATCGCCGCCGCCGCCGGCCTGCTGGGGCAAGGCGATATCCTGGTGGTGGCTGGCAAGGGCCATGAACAGGGCCTGATCGTCGGGAGCGAAATCCATCCCTTCGACGACGTGCGAGAGACGCGCCTGGCTCTTGGCCTCGAGGCCGGGGATGACTGAGGCCCTGTGGACATCCGAGGAAATCCTCGCCGCGACGTCCGGGCGCCTGGAAGGGCCGGCGTTCACCGCCTCCGGCGTTTCCATCGACAGCCGCACCCTCGCGCCGGGCGATCTGTTCGTCGCCCTTTCCGAGACCAGGGACGGGGCCCAGTTCGTCCCCGCCGCCTTTGCTGCCGGGGCCGCCGGCGCGCTGACACACCGCCCTGCGGAAGGTCCGTGCGTGATCGTCCCCTACACCCTGGAGGCCCTTGCGAGACTGGGCGCGAAGGCCCGCGAACGCGCCACCCACGCGCGGCGGGGAGCGGTCACCGGTTCGGTCGGCAAGACCAGCGTCACCCAGGCCGTGCGCGCCGGGCTGACGCTCGCCGGGGCCGCCCACGGCTCGGTCGGCTCCTACAACAACCATATCGGCGTTCCGCTGACGCTGGCCCGCATGCCCAAGGCCACGCAGCGGGCCATCTTCGAGATCGGCATGAACCACGCCGGTGAAATCGCTCCGCTCTCGCGCATGGTGGCGCCCCATGCGGTTGCGATCACCAATGTCGGGGCGGTGCATGTGGAGAACTTCCCCGACGGCGAGGCGGGGGTCGCGGCGGCGAAGGCGGAGATCTTCAGCGGCCTCGGCAAGGACGGCCTCGCCATCCTCAACGCCGACAATCGCTGGTTCGAGGTGTTGAAAGACAGGGCCCGGCGGGCCGGCCTGCGGGTGCGCAGCTTCGGCTCGGCCGCCGCCTGCGATGCCCGGCTCACTGGCTTTTCCCCACAGCCGACCGGCGCCAGGGTGGAGGCGGTGATCGACGGCGCGCCGGTGTCCTTTCCGCTACGCCAAGCGGGCGCGCACTGGGGACCGATGAGCCTGTGCGCCCTGTTGATGCTGCAGGCGCTCGACGTCGACCTCGCTCTCGGTCTGCAAAGCCTGGCGGCATTCGCCCCGCTCGCGGGCCGCGGCGAAGAGCGGGCCATCGCCTTGCCTGGCGGAGAGGCGATCCTGGTCGACGAGAGCTACAACGCCAATCCGATTTCCGTCGCCGCGGCGCTCGACACCCTGGGCGCCAGGTCGGTGACGGGGCGGCGGATCGTCGCCCTCACGGACATGCTGGAACTGGGCGCCGAAGGGGCCAGATACCATGCGGCGTTGGCCGCGCCGCTGGAGGCGGCGCGCATCGACCTGGTGTTCTGCGCCGGGCCGCTGATGAAATCTCTGTGGGAGGCGCTTCCACCGACTCGCCGTGGGGGTTACGCGCACAGGGCGGCGGACCTCATACCGCTGCTCGCACGGGCCGTAGAGCCCGGCGACGTGGTGATGGTCAAGGGATCGCGGGACTCGCAGGCGAAGCTGGTGGCGAAGGCCATCGCCGAGCTGGGCGCCCCGACCCCGGAGGGCGCCTGACATGCTCTACCTGCTCTATCTGCGTCTGGCCGAGCACCATCACTATGTGCCGGTGCTCAACCTGTTGCGATATCTGACGTTCCGCGGCGGCATGGCGGTGGCGACGGCCCAGCTGGTCGTGGTGGCCATGGGCTCGCGCTTCATTCGCTGGATGAAGACTAAGCAGGGCAAGGGCCAGCCGATCCGCACCGACGGCATCGAAAGGCATGTCATCGAAAAGGCCGGCACGCCGACCATGGGCGGATTGATGTTCCTGGCCGGAATAACGGTGGCGACGCTGATCTGGGCCGACCTGCGCAACATCTATGTGTGGGTGGTGCTGCTGGTCACCCTGAGCTTCGGGGCCCTGGGTTTCCTCGACGACTACGCCAAGGTGACCAAACAGACGACGGGCGGCATTTCCGGCCGCCTGCGGCTGGGCGTGGAGACGGCGGTCGCGCTGATCGCCGTCTTCCTGATGATCCGCTTCGGACAGCCTTCGCCGGAAGAGGCGAGCCTTTCGACATCGGTGGCCTTCCCGATCTTCAAACGCGCGCTTCTGGACCTGTCGTGGTTCTATCTCGCCTTTGGCGCCTTCATCATCGTCGGGGCCTCCAACGCCGTGAACTTCACCGACGGGCTGGACGGCCTGGCGACAGTGCCGGTGATGATCGCCGCCGCGACCTTCGGGCTGATCGCCTATCTGGTCGGGAATTTCGTCTTCGCCAACTATCTGGAGCTTCACTTCGTTCCAGGCGTCGGGGAAGTGGCTGTGTTCTGCGCGGCCCTGGTCGGATCGGGGTTGGGCTTTCTCTGGTACAACGCCCATCCCGCCCGGATCATCATGGGCGACACCGGCGCTCTGGCGCTGGGTGGCGGCATCGGCGCGGTAGCGGTGGCCACCAAGCACGAGATCGTGCTGGGCGTCGTCGGCGGCCTTTTTGTCCTCGAAACCGCATCGGTGATCGTCCAGGTCCTGTGGTTCAAGCGGACGGGCAGGCGCATCTTCCTCATCGCGCCTATCCACCATCACTTCGAGAAGCTGGGCTGGTCGGAAACCACCGTGGTCATCCGGTTCTGGATCATCGCGGTGATGCTGGCCATGCTCGGCCTTGCCACCCTGAAGCTCAGGTGACGGACATGGGGCGCGCGCCATGATCTGTGTCGGGGTGTTCGAGGGCAGGACGGTCGCCGTGTTCGGACTGGCGCGCAGCGGCCTGGCCGCGGCCCGCGCCCTGATCGCAGGCGGCGCGCAGGTAGCCCTGTGGGACGACGATCCCAGGAGCCTGGCGGCCGCGCAGGCCGAGGGCCTGCCCCTTGTCGATCTGGCCAAGGCCGACTGGTCGCAATTCGCCGCGCTGGTGCTCACCCCGGGGGCGCCGCTCGTCCACCCGCGCCCGCACTGGACGGTGGAGAAGGCCAGAGCCGCCGGCGTCGAGATCATCGGCGACATCGAGCTCTTCGCCAGGGCGATCGCGGCCGCGCCCGAGCATAAGCGCCCCCGCGTGGTCGCCGTCACCGGCACCAACGGCAAGTCGACGACCACCGCGATGATCGGCCACGTGCTGGCTCAGTCGGGGCGCGACACGCGCATCGGCGGCAACATCGGCGTCGGGGTGCTGGACCTGGAGCCGATGCACGGCGGCGCCGTCTATGTGCTGGAACTTTCCTCCTACCAGCTCGATCTGACCTCCAGCCTCAAGCCGGACGTGGCCATCATCCTCAACATCACGCCCGACCATCTGGACCGTCATGGCGACATGGCCGGCTACTTCGCCGCCAAGAAGCGCATCCTGCTCAACCAGGGGCACGGCGACACCGCGGTGATCGCCGTCGATGACGTGTGGTGCCAGCAGATCTGCACCGAGGTGACGGCGGCCAACCGGCGCACCATCTGGCCGGTCAGCGCCGGCAAGACCATGGGCCGCGGCGTCTATGTCCTGCAGGGTCTGCTCTATGACGCCACCGACGGGCGGGTGAGCGAGATCGCCGACCTCACCCGCGCCCGCTCCCTGCCGGGGCGCCACAACTGGCAGAACGCGGCGGCCGCCTATGCGGCGGTGAGGGCGCTGGGCGTCTCGGTCGCCGACGCCGCGGCCGGATTGCTGTCGTTTCCGGGGCTTGTCCATCGGATGGAAACGGTGGGCGTGATCGGCAAGGTTCGCTTCGTCAACGACTCCAAGGCCACCAACGCCGACGCCGCGCGCCAGGCGATGAGCTCCTACCCGCGCTTCTATTGGATCGCCGGCGGCCGGGCCAAGGCTGGCGGAATCGAACCCCTGGAAGACCTCTTTCCCCGCATCGCCAAGGCCTACCTGGTCGGCGAGGCGGCGGCGGATTTCGCCAGGACGCTGGAAGGCAAGGCGGCCTACCATCTTACGCCGACGATCGAGGCGGCGGTGGACGCCGCCTTCGCCGACGCGCGCGCGGCGGGCGAGCCGGCCATCGTGCTGCTCTCGCCGGCCTGCGCCTCATTCGACCAGTTTCCGGATTTCGAGGTGCGCGGCGACGCCTTTCGCTCGGCCGTGCACGGCCTTTTGCAGCGACCGTTGAAGGGCGCCACGGGATGACCCCCAACCAGCACGCCTTCCCCCGCACCGACCGCACCCGTCTCGGCGTCTGGTGGTGGACCACCGATCACCTGCTGCTCGGCGCGACCACCATATTGATCACGATCGGGGTGCTGCTCTCCTTCGGCAACAGCCCGGCGGCGGCGGCCAGGATGAACATCGGCGACCCGTTCCACTTCGCGGTTCGCCAGTGCATTTTCGCCCTTATTGGCGCGGCCATTCTCATCGCCGTTTCGATGCTGAATCCGCGCGGGATCCGCCGTTCGGCCTTCTTCATCTACCTCGCCGCGGTGGTGATGATGATCGCGCTGCCCATGCTCGGCCACCACGCCAAGGGCGCGACGCGATGGGTGGAGATCGGCGGCTTTTCGCTCCAGCCCTCCGAGTTCATGAAGCCGGCCCTGATCGTGTTGGCTTCCTGGATGTTCGCCGAGGGGCAGAAGGGCGAAGGCGTGCCCGGCGTCTCCATCGCCTTCGGCCTTTACGCCGTCGCGGTGGCGCTCTTGC
>Ga0208849_1001838_pt1 | contig 13136 bp, 16 predicted proteins | sample NGESurdeep072012_10_FD_184470 | JGI IMG/M metagenome (GOLD analysis project Ga0208849, IMG submission 184470) | Arctic peat soil microbial communities from Barrow, Alaska - NGEE Surface sample 53-3 deep-072012 (SPAdes) | ecosystem: Environmental > Terrestrial > Soil > Wetlands > Peat ...
ATCGGCATATATCCCGTGTCCGGCGCTCCGATCTCCGATTACCTCAGTCTCGAAACCGCCACCGCCACCCCGCTGGCGTGGTCGCCGGACTCCCGCTACCTCGCGGTCGAGCGCCAGTCGAACGGCACCACCAACATCGCGGCTGGCTCCGGCCTGGATGTGATCGATACGCAGACAGGCACCGTCACGCCGATCGCGGCCGGGACGATCTACGGCGCGAGCTTCGCGCGCGACGGCAGCGACAGGCTGGTGTTCGCGCTGTCGCACTCAGAATCGTTCGCGGGAGGGGTCAACCTGTACATGAGCGAAGCCAATGGCGCGGGGTTACACCGTGTAACCAGCGACGGACGCAGCCTCAACCCAGTGTGGGGTGCGACCTACATCGCGTATGACCGCGAGCGCGCCCGCCACCTCTCGCCCGAATACCAGATCTGGCTGGCTTCTTCGAGCGGCGTGCGCGTGCGCAGGCTCACGCATGTTGCGGTGGGCTCGCTGGTGCAGGGGCTGGTGCCGCTCGCGTTCTCAGCCAACGGCAGCAGGTTGCTGGCTGAGTTCGAGGGGCAGGACACCAGCAGCGCGTACGCCGTGACCGTCGCCTCGGGCCGCGCGCGCAGCGTCACGATCCACGGTCGCGAGGTTCAGGGCGCGGGAATCTCGAGCGACGGCCGTACGCTGCTGATCGAGGAAGACGCGTTCGAGCAGCCCCCGTCGAATGGTCGCGTCGCGACGATGCCGTTCGCGGGCGGCCGCTCGAAGGTGCTCGTCGCGCACGGCTCGCAGGCCAGCTGGAACGACTGACGCCGGAATCGACGCCCACCCACCCGCGATAGCATCGGCCGCCGCATCCCTCCATCGCGCGGAGCAACGGCGCATTCCATGCGTGCCCAGCCTCCGGCCTAGAAAGACAACAAGGACCGCCCATGGCCAAGATCAAGGTGAAGAACCCCGTCGTCGAGCTCGACGGCGACGAGATGACGCGGATCATCTGGTCGTTCATCAAGGAGCAGCTGATCCTTCCGTACCTGGACATACAGCTGGAGTACTACGACCTCGGCATCGAGCACCGCGACGCGACTGGCGATCGCGTCACGGTCGAAGCGGCCGAGGCGATCAAGCGTTACGGCGTGGGTGTCAAGTGCGCGACGATCACGCCGGACGAGGCGCGCGTGCGGGAGTTCGGCCTGAAGGACATGTACCGCTCGCCCAACGGCACGATTCGCAACATCCTCGGTGGTGTGATCTTCCGCGAGCCGATCGTGATCTCCAACGTGCCGCGGCTGGTGCCCGGCTGGAGGAAGCCGATCGTGATCGGCCGCCACGCGTTCGGCGACCAGTACCGCGCGAGCGACATGGTGGTGCCGGGCGAGGGCTCGCTGACGCTGACGTTCACGCCGGCCGACGGCGGCGAGCCGATCGAGCTCGACGTGTACGACTTTCCCGGTGGCGGCGTGGCGCTGGCGATGTACAACCTCGACGACTCGATCCGCGACTTCGCGCGCGCTTCGCTGCGCTACGGCCTGGAGCGTGGCTATCCGGTGTACATGTCGACCAAGAACACCATCCTCAAACGCTACGACGGGCGTTTCAAAGACATCTTCGAAGAGGTCTACGAGAGCGAGTTCAAGAGCGACTTCGAGGCGGCCGGCATCACATATGAACACCGGCTGATCGACGACATGGTCGCGTCCGCGATGAAGTGGGAAGGCGGCTACGTGTGGGCGTGCAAGAACTACGACGGCGATGTGCAGTCCGACACCGTCGCGCAGGGCTTCGGCTCGCTGGGCCTGATGACGAGCGTGCTGATGACTGCGGACGGCAAGACCGTCGAGGCGGAGGCGGCGCACGGCACCGTCACGCGTCACTACCGGCTGCACCAGCAGGGCAAGCCCACTTCGACCAATCCGATCGCCTCGATCTTCGCGTGGACACGCGGTCTGTCCGCGCGCGGACGCATGGACGACACGCCCGAGGTCACGCGCTTCGCGGAGACGCTCGAGCGCGTGTGCGTCCAGACGGTTGAAAGCGGAAAGATGACCAAGGATCTCGCGTTGCTCATCGGCCCCGATGAGCCGTGGCAGACGACGCAGGACTTCCTGGCTTCGATCGACGAGAACCTCAAAAAGGAGATGAACCTGTGAGCAATCCCGTACGTGTGACGGTCACCGGCGCAGCCGGCCAGATCGGCTACAGCCTTCTGTTTCGCATCGCCAGCGGCCAGCTGCTCGGGCCCGAGCAGCCCGTCGACCTGCGCCTGCTGGAGATCCCGCAGGCGATGAACGCGCTGGAGGGCGTCGCGATGGAGCTCGTCGACTGCGCGTTCCCGCTGCTCACCGGCCTCGACCTGCACGACAACGCCGATGAAGCGTTCGACGGCGCCAACATCGCGCTGCTGGTCGGCTCGCGCCCGCGCACCAAGGGCATGGAGCGCGCAGAGCTCTTGAGCGAGAACGGCAAGATCTTCACCGTGCAGGGCAAGGCGCTCAACGACAACGCTGCAGACGACATCAGGGTGCTCGTCGTCGGCAACCCCGCCAACACGAACTGCCTGATCGCGATGAACAACGCGCCGGACATCCCGCGCGAGCGCTTCACGTCGATGATGCGCCTCGACCACAACCGGGCGATTGCGATGCTCGCCAACAAGGTCGAGGTTCCGGTGACCGACATCACACAGATGGGCGTGTGGGGCAACCACTCGCCGACCATGTACCCCGACCTGTTCCACGCGCAGGTTCGCAACGAGCGCGCGGTGGACGTCGTCGACGACATGGCGTGGCTCGAGAAAGAATTCCTGCCGAACGTCGGCACGCGCGGCGCTGCGATCATCGAGGCGCGCGGCTCTTCATCCGCCGCCTCCGCAGCCAGCGCAGCGATCGACCACATGAGCGACTGGGTCACGGCTCCCAACGTCGACTGGGTCTCGATGGGGGTCCCGTCCGACGGCTCCTACGGCATCCCCGAGGGCCTCATCTGCGGCTTCCCGTGCACGTGCACCGACGGCGACTACGAAATCGTCCAGGGGCTGGACATCGACGACTTCTCGCGCGCCAAGATCGACGCGTCGGTAGCCGAGCTGATCAGCGAGCGCGACACGGTCTCGAGCCAGGGCCTGATCTAGGCGACATACTCGCGCGATGCTCGATCGGGACATCGACGAGCGGCGGCTTGCGTTCGGCAGAGTTGCCGAGCTCTACGACCGAGCACGGCCGTCCTACCCAGCGGGGGCGATCGACACCCTGTCCGATTTTGCGCGGCTGCAGCCCGGGGCGCAAGTGCTGGAGGTAGGTGCTGGAACCGGCAAGGCGACACGCCTGCTGGCAGACCGTGGCCTCGTGATTACCGCGCTGGAGCCCGATCCTGCGATGGCTGCGGTTGCCCGTCGCAATTGTGTCGGGCACCCGAACGTCGAGATTGAGCAGATCGCGTTCGAGGCGTGGCGGCCTGCACGGCGCATGCAGGCGGTCGTCTCGTTCCAGGCATGGCATTGGATCGAGCGGACAGTACGCTACGAGCGGGCCGCCGAGGCACTGCAGCACGAAGGCTCGCTCGCCGCGATCTGGACTGTCCCCGAATGGTCGTCGACGACGCTGCGCGACGCGCTCCGAGCCGCTTACGCTGAGTCCGCGCCCCGCCTGGCCCCGGGCTTCCCGATGCACCCAGCCAGCGATCCCACACGTCTCGCCGGCGACTGGGTAGGCGAGATCTCCACTTGCTCTCGCTTCACAGCAGCTCAGGTACACGAGTACCCGTGGTCGGCTCAATACTCCGCAGCCGAGTACCGTGACCTTCTCGAAACGCACCAGGACCACATCCTGCTTTCCCCGGATGAACGAGCCCGCCTGCTGTCTGCCATCTCAGAACTGATCGAGTCTGCCGGAAAGATCCATCTCGACTGCGTTACTCGGCTCTGCCTGGCCCGCCTTGCCTGATTCACGGCGTGAAGCATCGCTCCCGCAACCCCGCTCCACATAAAAACTCGAAAAGAAAAGGAGCGTGGTCATCGAGACCACGCTCCTTTATGTCAACCTGCCCGACCGATTTCAGTGATCAAGGGCGACGGATCGAAGTCTCTGCCAAGGACGCACCCCTTCGGGGCACAGGCAGGATCGCGTGGCGTGCTTCGCACGCGAGCGACCGAGGACGCCGGCAGAGGCTTCGAGACTAGCCCTTGGGGTACCAGCCGCGGCCTTTCTTCTCTACCCTGTTTTCCTGCTCAAGTCCGGGCAGCACACGGTAGAGGTAGTTCTGCTTGATGCCCATCTTGGCGGCGAGCTCGGGGATCGTGATGCCAGGCTGCCCCTGCACGAACGAGCGCGCCTCGGCTGCGCGAGTGCCGCTGCCTTTACGCCGACCGGCGCGCCTTTTGGCGGGGCGGCCTGGTTTACGAGCTGCTTTCGGCGCGGCGACGGTGGCTGTGGCTGTTGCCGCGGCCGCTTTTTTGCGCGTGCTCGACCCTTTCGGACGTCCTGGTCCACGGCGGCGGGTCGTGACTGTGGTCGAGCTGGAGGACGTCGATCCACCGACGCCTGCCAGAGCCGATGCGGCGGCCTCGAGACGGCTGTACTCGTCCACGAGTGGCTTCAGCTCTTTCAATCGGTTGGTGATCTCTTGGCGCTTCTCGTCAAGGAAGTCGGTCACGTTGAATCCTCTTCACTAGTGTTGATGTGGTCTCAAACTCACATCATTGGTCCGGTTCACCTTACACTAGTTGTGCTTGCCAACTGGCTCCAGGTGTGCACGCAGGCGTTCAAGTGTGCGCTTGGCCTCACGCTCGGGCATGCCGCCGACGAGCGCGCGGCTGACGAGCGCACCCACCGGTCCGAGCGGTGGGCGGAATTCGTTGCGATAGTCAAAGCGCGTTCCTCCGTGCTCGGCGCTGAGCACGTATTCGCTGTGCGCGCGCGAGCGCGCGGGGCCGCGTCCCTCCCAGACGGCGCGCTCACCGGGACGGCAGTCGACGAGCGTCCAGTGAACCTCGAGGCTCACCCCGCGCAGGTGGATCTGCTGGTCCATCGCGTATCCGATGCGTGGCGGACCGTCGTCGGCGTGTACGAGCTTGCGATGAATCGTGACCCACTCGCCCAGGCAGGAGGGGTCCATGACCGTGTTCCACACATCGGCAGGCGGCGCGTCGATGTGGATGGACGCTGTGACCAGGCTCATCGTGCGGCCAGCCGTTCGGAGCGCTCCCACTCGCCGAGCGCGTGCTCGACGGCGGCGTCGAACGAATGCAGTCGCACGCCGAGCAGATCCGCTGCGTGATCGTCGGCGGGCAGCAGGTCACCTCGCAGTCCCTCCATCAGCGGCAGCACCAGCTCCGGGTCCTCGCCGGCGATCGCCGCGGCGACGCGCGCGGTGAGGCCTGTGAGGTTCACTTTCAGCGTTACGGTCGGACGGTTGACGAGCATCAGATCGGCGATGCTACTCAGCATCTCGCCGTAGGTGAGCACGTCGGGACCGCCGATGTCCAGTGCGCGGCCGGAGACGCGGGTGGTGGTGGCGCACGCGGCGAGCATCTCGGTGACGTCGCGCGCGTCGATCGGCTGGGTGCGCAGCGAGTGCCACGCGGGCAGTGTCAGCACGCGCATTCGCTCGAGCAGGTGCACCAGCAGGCGAAACGAGCGCGAGCGCGCACCGATCACGATCGACGCGCGTAGCGCCAGTGAATCGGGCACTGCGCCGAGCAGCACGCGTTCCACCTGGGCGCGACTTGCGAGGTGCCGCGAGATCTGCACGTCGGCGTCGCTGCCGGCACGCTCGACCGCGGCGCCGCGCGGCGTGAGTCCGCCGAGGTACACGATCCGGCGCACGCCGGCGCGCTTGGCGGCCGCGGCGAAGTTCTCCGCCGCGAGCCGCTCGCGCTCCGGGAACGGCACCCCCGGCGCTGATGGACGCTCCATCGAATGGATCAGGTAATAGGCGACGTCGACGTCTGCGAGCGCGGGCGCGAGTCCGTCGGCGGAGAGCGCGTCCCCGCGCACGACCTCGACGCCGTCTGCCGCGTCGTCTGGCCGCTCACGCCCGCTGTGAGCGCGAGCGAGCGCGGCGCGCACGCGCTGCGGGTCGCGGCCGAGCGCCCGCACGGTGTGTCCGTCGGCGCGCAGTCTGGGCACGAGCAGCGAGCCGGCGAACCCGCTTGCGCCGGTGACGAGGATGCGCATCTGCGCAGATGATGACCGCTCGCACCCCGAACGTCCGGAAAGTGCGGCGTGGAGCGCGTGATTGTCACAGGAACGTGACTGGTTGCGGGCTATTTCCGGGTAGCAAGAGTTTTCCTTGCGATTTGCGGGCTGGGCCGTCGCCGCCCCTTGAGCGGCCCGCCGGATGGTGCTTTGATCCCGGCCCGTCCGTTCAATCCGACCCGTCGCCTGGGGGTATGTTGGTGCAGGGAAAGCAGACCAAGCGAGCGCCCAAGCGGGCGTCGCACAAGGTGAGCTGTGAGGAGTGCTACTTCCGCGTCAATCTCCTGTGCGCGCTCGAGCTGACAGAGCCGTGCGCGACGTTCAGGCCGAACGACGCGCAGCTCAAACCGCCGCAGCAGTTGCGCTTCGTGTTCCGCCAGGAGCGCCGCACGCGGGCGGCGTGGGCGTTTCCGTCCGCGCAGGAGCAGGCCGCGCTGCACGCCTAGCGGGGCATACAGGCGCGCCCGGAGGGGTATATTGGTCGCAGACCTGCAAGCTTTCGGCAGAGGCGGTGGCGACATGGCAGCGAAGGACAGTCTCAGCAAGGCCGGCGAAGCCGCGCGCGCGGCGCAGTCGAGCCGGTACATCCAGCGTCTCCTCGAGGACGAGGAGCTTCGCTCCAACCTGCTCTCGGCGTACGCCGCGGCACGCAGCGCCTATGGGCGCATGAGCAACGGCAAGCCCGCCACGCAGGCGCTGTTCCAGGACCGCAAGCTCCAGCGCGAGCTCACCGAGGCGGCCAACGCGCTGCGTCAGGCGAGCAGCTCGCTGCGCGAGCCGGCCAAGCCGGCCCGGCGACGGAGCGGCATCGGACGCTCGCTGGCGCTGCTCGGGATCGGCTCGTTGCTCGCGGTGGCGTTCAGCGAGAGCCTGCGCACGAAGGTGCTCGACATGCTGTTCGGAGCGGAGGAGGAGTTCGACTACAGCACCACGACCGCCCCGGAGACCCCTGCGCCGGCGGGCGTCGCGGGCAGTTGAGCAACGCGCGTTCGCTGAGAAGATGAGCACGGACGCTGCGGTAGTCGAGGGCCGGGGTGTCGCGGATGATCGCCCGAGCGACGCGCGTGCGCGCTCGCTCGCGGGCGAGAAGGCGCAGAGGATCATCGACGCGATGCGACGCAGCGTCGCGCGCCGCGGCACCGCCGCCTCGACCTTCGATCACGTCTCGCGTGAGGCGGGCGTCTCGAGGGGCCTGCTGCACTACTACTTCGGCACCAAGGAGCAGCTGCTCGCGGAGGCGGTCAGACGCGACTGTGAGTTGCGGTTGGAGCGCCTCGAGCGACAGCTCTCGACGGCCAAGAGCGCTGATGACTTCATCGATCTGATGGCGCAGAACCTGCAGGAGACCGTGGTCTCCGATCCGGATTTCGTGACGCTGATCTTCGAGCTGTTCACCCTGTCGCGCCGCAACGCCGACATCGCCGTCGAGTACGCGGGCCTGATGCGCAGCACGCGCGAGCACGTCGCGGGCATGCTCGCGGCCGCTCAGCGCGAGGGCGTGCTGCGGCTGCACGCCGAGCCGGAGGCGGTCGCCGAGGTTCTGTTCTCACTAGGCGATGGCCTCGCGCTGCGCCTGCTGAGCGAGCCCGAGCGGGACTTCAGCCACACGATCCACGCCGGCATCGCCTGCGCGCGGGCGCTGCTGACCGACTAGCACGCCCGTCCGGCTGTCCGCTGCACGGACGGCCACGGCACGCGCGCTCCTATAATCGCCATCGCGATGCCGATTTACGAGTACAGGCGCCCAGACGGCACCACGTTCGAGATCCAGCAGTCGTTCAGCGACGACTCGCTCACAGCCGACCCCGACACGGGGGTGCCTGTGGAGCGCGTGCTGCACGCGCCGGCGGTTCACTTCAAGGGCAAAGGCTTCTACAACACCGACTACGGCACGCGCAACCGCCAGCGTGAGACGGCCGCTGCCGCCGCTGAGAAGAAGTCCTCGAGCGACAAGTCCTCGAGCGAGAAGTCCTCGGAGAAGAAGTCATCCTCGGGCGACTCGTCATCGTCTTCCTCGTCCTCTTCTGCCTCATCGGGGAGCAAGGGCGAGAAAGGCGCGAGCAAATCGGGCGACTCCAAGCCGGTGGCCGCCAAGGGCTGAGTACTCGTCTCGAGAATGCTGTCTAACGATGGTTATACAGCCTTCATTTTTTATAGATGAGTGAGGCGTTCGCGCTGTTTCACCCGCGCATGAACTGTGCGACGTCGGCGTTGCGTGCCTGTTCTGAGATGGTCAGGCCTTCGCCGCCGCTCGGCAGCGTGGTCTGCCCGGTCGGCGCCAGCACGTGTGTGGGCGGCGTTCCGGTCGCTGCCAGCGCGGTGAACATCCCGAGCAGTTCCACGCCGCTCATGTCCGAGATGATCGCCGGCGGCGCGTCCCAGGCGATCCACGGCAGGCGGAAGAAGCTCGACGGAGACTTGAGCTGGTTCTTCATGTCGGTGAACAGCGCCTGCTGGTGTTCCTCGCGCTGGATGTCGGTCTCGTTGGAGTGGCAGAGGTTCTCGCGCGTGCGCGCCAGCGCGAGCGCCTGCTTACCGTCGATGTGATGAGTGCCGGCGCTGAGGCGCAGGGTGAAGCCGCCGTTGGCGAAGCCGCCGTCGAGCTTGGAGATGATGCACCCGCCCGTGTAGGTGACGCCGCCCATCGCGTCGATCAGCTGCGGGAAGTTTTCGAAGTTGACTTCGACGACGTGGTTGATGGGAATGCCGAGCCAGTGCTTGATCACGGACACCGACTCCGCCGGCCCGCCGAACTCGTGTGCGGCGTTGATCTTCTGCAGTCCGTGGCCGGGGATTTCGACGACGGTGTCGCGCGGGATCGACAGGCGCGCGGCGTGCCCGCCGCCGGTGCGGATCAGCATGATCGTGTCGGAGCGACCGAAGCCGGTGGTTTCGGCGCCCGGTTCCCTGCTGTTCTTCTGGCGCCGGTCGGAGCCGAGCACGAGGATGTTGTTGGCGGCGCTCAGCGGATAGCCGGCGGAATCGAGCACGCTCGACACGTTCGACGGCAGCGGCGTGCGCTCGAAGTGCGAGCTGATCAGGAACAGGATCAGCGACAGCACGATCCAGCCGACGGCGAGCGCCAGCAGGCTGAGCAGGATGCGCTTCGGCCTCGTCCAGCGCCGCCAGTTGCGCCAGCCACCGCCGCGAACGCCACGGCGGGGAGGGCGCGCGCCGAGATGCCCGCCCGGCGGCCGCCCGGGCGCGGGTGGCTGGCGCGGGGGTGTGGCACCGGCCACGCCTTCGTCCTCGCCGCGCAGCAGGCGCGGCCGCGCGCGATAGCGCGTGTAGTTGGGGGGCTGTTCGCGGTCGTTGGGCATCGGTTGGGAGTGAGCGGGACCCTATATTTGCGGCATGACTCCCTCGGAGGCGCCGGTGGGGCGGCTTATGGTGTGCCCGACCCCGATCGGCAACCTCGAGGACGTGACGCTGCGCGTGCTGTCTGCACTGGGGGAGGCCGACGTGGTCGCGTGCGAGGACACGCGCCACACGGCAGGTCTGCTGAGCCGACACGGTATCTCGGCTCGGCTGGTGAGCCTGCACGAGCACAACGAACGCGCGCGGGCGGCCGAGCTCGTCGCGCAGATTCGCGCGGGCGCGACGGTTGCGCTCGTGTCAGATGCCGGCACGCCGCTCGTGTCGGACCCGGGGTTCGCGCTGGTGCGCGAGTGCCTCGCGGCGGGGCTGGCGCTGGAGGTGCTGCCGGGTCCGTCCGCCGTGCTGACGGCGCTCGTCGCATCGGGGCTGCCGGTCGAGCGCTGGCGCTTCGGGGGCTTCTTGCCGCGCGCTCGCGGGGAGCTGGTCGAGCTGTTGACCGGCGCGGCGGAGACGCTCGTGGCGTTCGAGTCCCCGCGACGCCTGGCGGCGACGCTCGAGCTGCTCGCCGCCGATGACCCGCAGCGGCCGGTGGCGGTGTGCCGCGAGCTGACGAAGCTCCACGAGGAGGTGCGCCGCGGGTCGGCAGCCGAGCTGGCGGAGCACTACCGTGCGGCCCCCGCGCGTGGCGAGGTGGTGCTGGTGGTAGGCGGCGCCGACGCGCAGCGATCGTCCATGCGCGACGCGCTTGCGGCGCTGCGCGATCTGATCGACGCGGGCGCGAAGGCGCGACCGGCGGCGGCGTCGGTGGCGAAGCTGACGGGGCTGCGAGCCAATGAGCTGTATCGCGAGGTCATGCGCGATGAGCATCGCGGCAGCGCACGCCAGGAGCAGGCCACCACTACACGCTAGGTGCCGAATCGTGTAGTATGAGCGTCAATGGATCAGGTGAGCACCCGCTTGAACGTGACGTTGGATCCCGAACACGCGGCGAAGCTCTCGATGCTGGCTGAGCGCACGCACCTGCAGGAGGGGACGCTCGCGCGCTCGCTGCTGTCGAGCGCGCTCGACGAGGCCGACCCCGACCCGCGCATCGTCACTGCGCTGCTCGACGGGATCCCGGGCGCGTACGAGGACGCTCAGCTGGGCTTGAGGCAGGCCAGGGAAGGCAAGACCGTCCCGCTCGACGAGCTGTAGTCGAGACAAGCAGTGTGGCGCGCGTCGAGCTGAGCCTCACAGCGGTCGAGGACCTCGATCGGATGATCGTGACGCACAGCCTGCCCGCGGACACACGGGCGCGAGCCCAACGCTCGTTGCGCAAGCTGGAGCGGTTTCCGGCGATTGGGCGCCAGCTCGATGAGCGATGGGGAGATCTACGCTTCATCGTGGGGCCATGGCGCTGGCTCGTGATCGTGTACGCACACGACGCGCGTGAGGACGTGGTGCGCGTGCTCACCATTCAGGACGCCCGCTCGTCGACGTCGGTGACGCAGCTGATCGCCCCCCGGTAGCGTGAGAGCGGCGTGTCCTTCTACGTCACCACTCCGATCTACTACGTGAACGCGGCGCCGCACCTGGGCCACGCGTACACGACCATCGCCGCAGACGTGATGGCGCGCCACCACCGCCAGCGCGGCGAGGACGTGTTCTTCCTGACGGGCACGGACGAGCACGGCGAGCCGGTCGCGGACGCTGCGCACGCGCTGGGCATCGAGCCGCAGGAGCTGGCGGACCGCAACGCCGAGCGCTTCAAGGCGCTGGCGCCGCAGCTGCACGCGAGCAACGACTTCTTCATCCGCACCACCGACGCGCAGCACGAAGCGGTGGTCAAGGACGTGCTGTCACGGGTGCGCGACAACGGCTACGTGTACGAAGGCACCTACGAGGGCTGGTACTGCCCGCGCTGCGCGGACTTCAAGGCGGAGAACGAAATCGACGAGGACCGGCGCTGCCCGATCCACCACATCGAGCTGACGCGCGAGCAGGAGGACAACTACTTCTTCAAGCTGTCCGCCTTCCAGGAGCGCCTCGAGGCGCTGTATGCCGAGCGCGAGGACTTCGTCGCGCCGCGCACCCGCTACAACGAGGCGCTGTCGTTCATCCGCTCGGGGCTGCGCGACGTGCCGCTGACGCGCCACAAGCTGACGTGGGGCGTGCAGGTGCCGTGGGACCCCGAGCACGTGTTCTACGTGTGGTTCGACGCGCTGCTGAACTACTACTCGGCGCTGTCCTACGCGCCCGCGCCGCCGGGCGTGGAGGTTGGCGACGGCGGGCTGACGGAGCGCTTCTGGCCGGCCAGCTACCACCTGATCGGCAAGGACATCCTGCGCTTCCACGCGGTGTACTGGCCGGCGCTGCTGATGGCGGCGGAGATCGAGCTGCCGCAGCACGTGTTCGTGCACGGCTTCCTGTTGCTGGACGGCGAGAAGATGAGCAAGTCGCTGGGCAACGTGCTCGACCCGTTCGCGGTGATCGAGCGCTACGGCCCCGACGCGCTGCGCTTCTACCTGCTGCGCGACGTTCCGTTCGGCCAGGACGGCTCGGTGTCGACGGCGGCGTTCGAGCTGCGCTACGAGAGCGAGCTGGCCAACGAGCTGGGCAATCTCGCGAGCCGCACGATCGCGATGGTGCATCGCTACCGCGCCGGTGTCGCGCCTGCGGTGGCGCTCGACGCAGAGCTCGAGGGGGAGTTCGCGGGCCTCGCCGGCGAGGTGGAAGGTCTGATCGACCGCGCCGAGCTGACCGCTGCGCTCGACGCGATCTGGCAGCGCGTGCGCAGGCTCAACCGCTACGTCGAGGAGCGCGCCCCGTGGCAGCTGGCCAAGGACGACGCGCGCGCGCAAGAGCTCGACCGCGTGCTCGCGACGCTCGTTGTCGGGCTGCGTGTGGTCGCGGTGCTGCTGCACGCGTACATGCCGTCGAGCACCGACCGGCTGCTGGGCGCCCTCGGCTGCGAAGACCGCTCGCTGGCGGGCGCGCGCTGGGACTCGACGCAGGCGCTGGGCGCGCCGATCGGCCAGCTCGAGTCGCTGTTTCCGAAGTCCGCGTGATGATGGCCTCCCGCGGGCCCCGAGCATGATCGACTCGCACACGCATCTGCACCTGTGCGACGCGCCCACCGCGGAGCTCGTCGCAGAGGCCGAGGTGGCGGGCGTGACGCGCATGCTGACCGTCGGGATCGACGGTGCCTCCTGCCGCGCGGCGCTGGCGGCGGCTGAGGACTTCCCGCAGGTATACGCGGCGGTCGGCCGCCACCCGAACGCTGCGAAGGGATTCGACGACGCCGACCTGGCTGAGCTGCGCGCGCTGGCGGCGCATGAGCGCTGCGCGGCGATCGGCGAGAGCGGCCTGGACTTCTATCGCGACACGGCGCCGCACGCCGACCAGGAGCGCGCGTTCGCTGCGCAGATCGAGCTCGCGCGCGAGACGGGCAAGCCGTTGGTGATCCACTCGCGCGCCGCCGACGAGCAGACGCTCGAGCAGCTCGCGGCCGAAGCGGACGGCGTGAGCGTCGTGATGCACTGCTTCTCGATGCCCGAGCGGCTGCAGGAGTGCGCGCGGCGGGGCTACGCGATCTCGTTCGCGGGCAACGTCACCTACAAGAGCGCCGCGGATCTCGCCGACGCGGCTCGCCGTGCG
>Ga0208849_1001840_pt1 | contig 13120 bp, 12 predicted proteins | sample NGESurdeep072012_10_FD_184470 | JGI IMG/M metagenome (GOLD analysis project Ga0208849, IMG submission 184470) | Arctic peat soil microbial communities from Barrow, Alaska - NGEE Surface sample 53-3 deep-072012 (SPAdes) | ecosystem: Environmental > Terrestrial > Soil > Wetlands > Peat ...
CCACCGCCTCCAGGAATTCCTGCTTGAAATCCTGGACCACCTGACCGGCCGAACGGACGCAATCGATCAGCCCGACGCCCTGGCCGACGAAATAGGTGACCATGTCGCGCGCCGCCGCGTTGCCGCCGGCCGCGGCGCGATCGACCGCGCGCAGGGCGTTTTCGCTGATCAGGCTCTGCAGGGGCATGGGCAGGGCGCCCGGGCTCTCCGGGTCGCGCTCCCACGCCTGCGTCCACGTCGAGCGGAGCTGTCGGGCCGGCTTGCCCGTGCGGCTCTTGGAGCGCACCGCGTCGCGGGACGTCGCCGCGATCATCTTTTCACGGAAGATTTCACTGGTTTCGGATTCCACCGTGGCCAGCCACACCGAGCCGGTCCAGACGCCAGCCGCCCCCATGGCCATGCAGGCGGCCATCTGGGCGCCGTTCATGATCCCGCCGGCGGCCAGGACCGGCACGTCGCGGATGGGCTTGATGGCCTTGATCACCTCGGGGACGAGGACCAGGGTGGTGACCTCGCCGCAGTGGCCGCCGGCCTCCGTTCCCTGGACGACCAGTATATCGACCCCGGCGGCGACCTGGCGCAGGGCGTGCTCCTTGGCCCCGACCAGGGCGGCGACCGGCACGCCATGGGCGCGGCCCATCTCGATCATGGCCGGCGGCGGCACGCCCAGGGCATTGGCGATCAGGCGGATCGGGTGTTCGAAAGCCGCCTCCAGCACCCGCATGGCCTCACCCGGATCGAAGGGCTGAGGCCTGTCGTCGGCGATGGCCGGGTCGGCGGCTTCCACCCCGATCTTGGCGAGCAGGCCCTGGGCGAAGGCGCGGTGCGCGGCCGGCACGCGGGCCTTCAGGCTATTGTAGGTGACGCCGGTCTCGCCGGCGGTGGCCATGTTTTCGGGGATCAGGACATCCAGGCCATAGGGCTTGCCGCCGACATGGTCGTCGATCCAGGCCAGTTCGCGGTGGATGGAGTCGGGCGAATGGCCAGTCGCGCCCAGCACCCCGAAGCCCCCCGCCCGGCTGACCGCGGCGACGACGTCGCGGCAGTGGCTGAAGGCGAGCAGGGGAAACTCGATCCCCAGCATGTCGCAGATCGGCGATTTCATGGGCGGGGCTTCCATTCGATTTCCTTCTCCCCTTGCGGGAGAAGGTGTCGGCGGAGCCGACGGATGAGGGGTCGCGCGGCGATCGCTGTTGTGCCTTTGAGCGATTAGCTGAGAGGTTCGTCAACCCCTCATCCGGCCCTACGGGCCACCTTCTCCCGCAAGGGGAGAAGGATCGTTGAGCCTCGCCAGGGCGGCCTTGAGGTCGGGGCTGGCGGCGAGGTCGCAGACGAGGACCGCGCCGCCCTGAACGACGACGGCGATGTTCTTCAGGCCGATGGCCACCACCTGCGCGCCCTCGCCGGCGCGGACGAGGCAGTTCTCCGATCCTTCGATCACGGCGCGGCCGTCTTGGACGTTGCCCTGCGCGTCCCGTTCCGAAGTCTCCCAGACGGCGCGCCAGGAGCCGAGGTCCGACCAGGCGTAGCTTATCGGCAGGACGGCGGCGCGGGCGGTCTTTTCCATGACCGCGACGTCGATGGAAAGCGCATTGGCGGAGCGGAAGGCCTCGCCCAGGCGGAGCGCGTCGCCGTCGCGGGAGGCCCCCTCGACGGCGGCGGCGACGGCGGCGCAGATCGCCGGCGCGCAGCGGCGGGCCTCGCTCAAGAAGGCGTCGGCTCTGAAGACGAAGTTGCCGCTGTTCCACAGACATCCCGCCTCGATGAGCTCGGTGGCGCGCGCGGCGTCGGGCTTTTCGACGAAGCTGACGACGCGCCGCACGCCGCTTTCGCCGTCCAGCGGCTCGCCCGGCTCGATGTAGCCGAAGACCGTCGCCGGGTGCGTGGGCTTGACCCCGAAGGTGACGATATCGCCGCCGCTTGCCCCCCCAGCCGCCGCCGTGACCGATGCGGCGAAGGCGGCGGCGTCCGGGATGTGGTGGTCGCTGGCGACCGTGAGGATCGTCGCGTCCGCGTCCTCGCCGGCGATAGCCAGGGCCGCGGCGATCAGGGCTGGCGCAGAGTCGCGCCCCTGGGGCTCGACGAGGAAACTGGCCGGCGCTCCGATTTCCGCCAGCTGCGCGCGGGCGGCGGCCAGGTGCGCGGCGCCGACCACGATCAGCGGCGCCGCGGCGTCCTCCACGGCCGCCATCCGAAGCACGGTGGCCTGGAAAAGCGAGTGCGGGCCGGCGAGGCTGAGGAACTGCTTGGGCGCCGCGGGCGTCGAGGCCGGCCACAGGCGGACCCCCGCGCCGCCGCACAGGATCACCGGGCGGATCACCACGCCGGCGCCCGGCGGCGCTCACGTTCGCGCGGGGCCTTCGGGCCGGCGACCGCCGAGCGGCTGTAGTCGGCCGGCGGTCCGACGGCGGTGAGCACCTCGACCGGTCCGCCCGGCAGGGCGGGATCGAAAACGCCGATGCTCAGGCGCCCGGTGGCGAAGGCGCCGGTGTCCAGATTGGTGCGATGAGGCAAGAGCTCGGGCGCGGCGGGATCGGGCTTGCCGGCCCACAGGGGGGTGTGGCCGTGCACGACGTGCGCCTCGAAGTCCTTGGGTCCGGCGCGCAGGAAGGCCTCCCGGATCCACAGGCAGGTTTCCTCGCTCTGGTTGCGGAAGGCGACGCCGGGAGCGAGGCCGGCGTGGACGTAGATGCGGTGGTCGTCGGCGGTGGTCAGGGGAAGGCCAGCCAGCCAGCGCAGATGATCGCTGGGCGCGGCGGACATCAGGTCATGGTCGTCATCGGCCCCGTAGGCGCGCAAGGTGGCCTGGCCGCCGCAGGCGCGCCAGCGCGACAGCGCCACGCGCGTGGGATCGGTGAGCGCGGCGACCATCAGGTCCTCGTGGTTGCCCTTGAGGCAGATGGCGCGGCCGGTGCGTTCGAGGCCTATCAGGCGCTCGACGACGGCGCGGCTGTCCGGCCCACGGTCGACATAGTCGCCAAGGAAGACGATGCGCGCGGGGCGCCCGGCGGCGTGCCCATCGATGAGGGCCAAGGCCGTTTCGAGCAGGTCTGCGCGGCCGTGGATATCGCCGACGGCGTAGATCACTGCCGGCGCTGAGGGGATGCGGGTCATACAGGTCGCTCAGATAGGGAATTTGCCGGCCAATCGCGAGAGGTGTTAATCGGCGACAGGCATGGCCGGGCAGGTTCACAATGACGATGCGCGCGCGATCGACGCGCCCGCCGGCCGCTCCGGCCTCTTCGTGTGGGCGATTCTGCTGCTCGTGGTCTCGGTCGTCTTCGGCGGCGCGTCGCGGGAAAACCCCCTGCGCCTGGCGCTGGTCGAGGTGGCAAGCCTGCCCCTCCTGGGACTGGCCCTCCGCCGCATGGCGGTCAGCGGCGCGTGGCGCGGCAGGATCTGGGTCCTGGCGCTGCTCGCCGTGGCGGTCGCCATCCCGCTGGCCCAGCTGATCCCGCTTCCGCCGGACCTGTGGGCCCGCCTGCCCGGCCGAAGCCTCGCCCGGGCGGCGCTGGACGCGGCGGGGGCTGGCCGGCCGTGGCTGCCGCTCAGCCTGGCGCCGCAGGAGACGCTGGGGGCGGTTCTGGCCCTCGCGCCGCCGGCCGCCATGTTCCTGGCCGCCGTCCAGCTTTCGGCCGACGAGGCGCGGCGGATGGCCGGGGCGTGGATGGCGCTGGCCGTGGTCGGCCTTGGGCTCGGCATCGCCCAGCTGATCACGCCGCAGGGCGGCCCCGCCTGGCTCTATGCGACGACCAACTATGGCTCGCTGGTCGGCTTCTTCGCCAACCGCAACCACGAGGCGGCCTTCCTGCTGGTCCTGATCCCGTTTGCGGCGAGCTTCACCCTGGCGGTGCGGGCGCGCGATTTCTTCGCTCATCCCTCGGCCTGGCTGAGCGGGCTGTTCGTGCTGCTGGCCATCGTCGGCCTCGGCGTCGTGCGCTCGCGCGCCGGGGTTCTGCTGGCCGCGCCGGCCATCGCCGGATCGCTGGCGCTCGTGCTCACCGGACCCAGATCGGCGCCCCGCTGGCGAACGCTCGGCGGCCTCGGCGCCGTGGCGGCGGCGGCGATCGGAGCGGTGGCCCTGTTCGGCCTGGCGCCGATCGTACAGCGCTTCGCCCCCCAGGCCGACGCGTACAGCCGCTTCGAGGCGTGGCCCTTTGTCGAGAAGGCGGCCACGGCCTATTTGCCGTTCGGCGCCGGTTTGGGGGCTTTCGACCGCGTCTATCGAGCGGTCGAGCCGCTGAAGCTGGTGACGCCGATCTATTTCAACCACGCCCACAACGACTGGCTGGAAATCTGGGTGGAAACCGGCTGGATCGGGGCCGCGGCTCTGGCCGTCTTCCTCGCCTGGTTCCTCGTCGCCGCATGGCGGGCGTGGGCGCGCCGCGACCCAGGGGGGCAGTTGGCGCGGGCGGCGAGCATCGCGGTCTTTCTGCTGCTCGCCCACTCCCTTGTCGACTATCCGTTGCGGACGACAACACTGTCGGTGTTCTTCGCCTTCTGCTGCGCCTTGCTCGCGGCGCCGCGCGCGGCCGGCCCCAGACCCGCCGCCGCGGCGCGCTGAGCCCGTGGACCTTGTGGAGATCAGCTGCGTCATCCCGGCCTATGAGAACCTCGACCTGGTCGCCCGCTGCCTGACCTCGGTTCTCGCGCAGGAGCACGTGGCGTTCGAGATCGTAGTCAGCGACGATTCTGCAAGCGAAGTGGTGCGCGACTTCGTCGCCACTCTGACGCGCCCCCCACCGGAGGTCCGCTATGTCGCGGGACCGAGGTCGGGCAATCCCGTCGCCAACTGGAACCTGGGACTGGCGCAGGCGCGGGGAGAGTTCAGCGTCCTCGTCCATCATGACGAGTTCCTGGTCGATCCACGCTACTTCCGCCGGGCGGTCGACGCCCTGAGAGCCAGCGGGGCAGCCGCTGTAGTGGGCGCAACGACCGTCGTTGGGATAACCAGAGAATCGCGCTTTGGCCTCGTCTCGCGCATTGCCCGCCTCGTGGGGAGGCCTGCTTGGCTCCTGCTGGTCGCCAATTGGTTGGGTCCGACAGCGGCCCTTGTGTTTCGACGCGGCCCCCTGTTCGATGAGACGCTGAAGGGAATTGTCGATGTGGAGTTCTACCGCCGAGTGATGGCCGCCGGGCCCCTGGTCTTCCTCCCGGGCGTCAGCGTCGGCTCTCTGGGGCACCACGGGGCCCAGATCACGGCGGGGTTGGATTTCAAGGTCGTGGTCGCCAACGAATTGCGCGATCTCGCGGGCCGCACACCGCCTTCCATAAGCCCCGCAGAGCACGCCTTCTGCCGAGCATGGCTTCGGATGGCCTCGTGGCTGCGATGATCAACATCCCTCCGCCTCCATCCAGGCGCGCGCTCCTGACACTGGCGGCCGGCGGGGCCGTCTTGGCGGCTGGCGCGGTTCTGAAGCGTTCGTAGGGGAGATCGACGGCCGCCATGTCACCGGAAACCCCAGCGGGGAGAGCGGCGGCCAGTCTCCGGACTGCCGTCTTCCTCGACCGGGACGGCGTCCTGAACGCCCTCAACGGTTACGTCACCAAGCCTGAGCAGCTAAACGTATTCCCGTTCGCCGGGGAGGCCGTGCGTCTGATAAATCGTTCTGGGCGCATGGCGGTGTTGGCGACCAATCAGCCCGTGCTGGCGCGCGGCGACTGCTCGGCCAATGGTCTGGCCGCGATCCACGCGAAGCTCGAGGCTGTTCTGGGCCGCGCCGGCGCGCATCTCGACGCGATCTACTATTGTCCGCACCATCCCGACGCGGGCTCTCCCGGCGAGGTGGCGGAGTTGAAGCGAGCCTGCGATTGCCGAAAACCCAAGCCTGGGTTGCTGTTGCGGGCCGCGGCAGATCTCAAGCTCGACCTTTCACGAAGCTGGATGATTGGAGATTCCGCCCGGGATCTGATGGCAGCGCGGGCTTGCGGCGTCAGCTTTATTCTGGTTCGGAGCGGCGATGCCGGCGCCGCGGCCGAACTAGAGATCCAAAGCGATTTTACATTCGATCACGTCCTGGGCGCGGCAAAATTCATCGTCGGCGCCCAGCCGTGAATTTTACCTGCCTGCTCCCGGTCTGCGAGGGCGATGACAGCGAACACCTGCGGCAAGCCCTTTGCAGCATTGCGACAAATTCTGTCCGGCCGGACCATGTCTTCATCTGCGAGGACGGACCGCTCACGGCGACGCAATCCGAGATTATCGAGTGTTTCTCGCAAAGCTGTTCGACGATTCGGCTACGCAATCCTGGCCCGCGTGGGCTACATACCAATCTAAATCACGCGCTGGGCTTGGTGCGGACCGATTGGTTCTGCCGAGCGGATGCCGACGACATAAACCTTTACGATCGCTTCGAGCGCCAAACCGAATTCATTGGCGACAATTCGGACATCGATGTGCTCGGCGCCAACACGCTGGAGTTCTGGCCCGACGGCCGGTCGCGACTAAAGGCCGTGCCCCTGGAACATCGCGACCTGGTGCGATGGGCCTATTTTCGAAATCCGGTCAATCACTCGACGGCATTTGCCCGCACCAACGCCGTCCTCAGCTGTGGCGGGTATCCGCGGATCAACAAAAGAGAAGATTACGGTCTGTGGCTGAAGATGATGGCTGCCGGTTTCAAGTTCCACAACCTCAAGGAAACACTCGTAAAATTCCGACTGGGAACATCCTACTATCGCCGACGCGCGGGTCTGGACGGTCTCGCTCCCGAATACGCACTATTCCGACTGAAGATGGCCGGAGGCCTTGTGCCCCTGCCCGTTGCGGCCCTGTCATTTGTCGCGCGCGCCGTCGCCCTGGGACTAACTCCCGCGATGGCGGCGGCTATCTATCCCAGACTGCGGCGGCGGGCGGCGGCTTAGGCTCTCCGGACTCACAGCGCCGGCCCATAGCGCGGTTCTGAATGCCAGCGGACGGCCGTCGAAATGATGTTCTCGAGAGTTGAGGCGGCCGCGGCCCAGCCAAGCGCAGCGCCGGCGCGGGCGGGATCGGCCACAAGCCGGGGCGGATCGCCCTCGCGCCGCGGGGCGATGGAAAACGGCGCCGATCGGCCCATCGCGGTCTCGACAGCCCGGATGACCTCTATGACCGAAGAGCCTCTTCCCGTCCCGACATTGAGGGCTTCGAAGTCGCCATCTCGCCGGTCGGTGGTGACGGCTGCCAGATGCGCTGCGGCCACGTCGTTCACGTGGATATAGTCGCGGACACATGCGCCGTCGGCGGTTGGAAAGTCATCGCCGAACACGCTCAGCCGGCCACGCCCCAGCGCAGCTTCGATCGCAAGCGGAATAAGGTGGGTCTCGGGCGCGTGGGCCTCGCCAATGAGGCCCCCTGGGTCTGCGCCCGCGGCGTTGAAGTATCGCAATGCGATCGCTGAATAGCCGAACGCCGCTGAGTGAGCGGCGATCATGCGCTCGCAGGCCAGCTTGGTGTCCCCATAGGGGCTGGCCGGGTTCTTCGCGTCGTCCTCCGACAAGGACGTAGCGCACGCGTCAGAGGGGGCTCCATATACTGCCGCGCTCGATGAAAAAACCAGGCGGCGAACGCCGCTGTCGCGAATCGCCCGCAGCAGACTAGCGGTGCCGCCGACATTGTGATCCCAGAACAGGTCGGGAGAAATTACCGACCGGCCGACCTCGATCAGGCCGGCGAGATGGATCACCGTTTTCGCTCCCGACTCGTCCAGAGTCTCCCGCACAGCGCGCGTGTCGCGAACATCGCCGTGCCGGAATTCTCCCCACTGCACAGCCGCCAGGTGACCGGTACTCAGATTGTCGAAGACTATCGGACGAAAGCCTCTCTCGGACAAAAGCTTGGCGATATGCGCGCCGATGTAGCCCGCGCCCCCCGTGACAAGAACCGCCCGCCCTGAGGCTTGTGACATCGGCTTAGTCATCTAACGTCGGCTCCGGTGACGCTTCCAGGCTGGGGCGTGGCGACGCAAAACCCTTAGCCTGACCATCGGCTCCGGGCCACGACGATCCCAGGTCGAGCTAGAATTCCAAATCTCACCTTGGCTCGCGGGCGCGCGCCTTTGGCGATCCTTCATCGGCGCCGTCGACCCGAGGTCGCTAGCTAGAGATCGCGCCAGCAGCGGCTCGTCGCTCCCGGCCAGGGCGTCGCCTCATGGACGCCCCTGGCGATGGCCCTGGCCAGGCAATCGGCGGCCAGGGCGCCCAGGCGGGTGAGCGTCATGGCGAACGGTTCTTCCAGCGGACGCCGGGCGGTCGACAGGGCGAAAACCACATCGCCGTCGAAGGGCGCGTGCGCGGGGCGGATGGCTCGCGCCAGGCCATCGTGAGCCATGATCGCCACCCGGCGCGCCTGGGCCGGGGTGAGCGCCAGATCGGTGGCCACGCAGGCGATGGTGGTGTTGGCGCCGAGGGTCGGCTCGCGCTTCGCCAGGCCCCAGTCGTCGGGCCCGGCCGCGCCGACGGGGCCGGCGCCCCCGAACTCGCCGTCGATCTCGAAGGGCGCCGCCCAGAAGGCGCGGCCGCCGGGCGCCACCACCGAGCCGAAGCTGTTCACCGCCGCGATCGCGCCGACCGTCCATCCATCGGCGGTGACGATGGAGGCCGAGCCCAGCCCGCCCTTCAGGGCGCCGGCCATGGCCCCCGCGCCGGCCCCCGCCGTGCCAAGGGCGAAGCGCGAGGCGGCGCCGGCTGCGGCGGCCATGCCGAGGACGCGATACGGCGGCGCGTCTCCCCACGCCTTGTCGCCGCCGTTTGCCAGGTCGAAGAGGATCGCCGCGGGAACCACCGGAGCGCGAGGAACCGCCCGATCGACGCCGAGGCCGTAGCCCCGCCCCCGCGCGCCCAGCCAGGCGGCGACGCCGTCCGCCGCCGCCAGGCCATAGACCGAGCCGCCGGCAAGAACCACGGCGTCGATGGCGTCGACGAGGTTCTCCGGTGAAAGGGCGTCTGTCTCGCGGGTCCCTGGCGCGCCGCCCCGGGCGTCGACCGCGCACACCGCCCGCTCGCTCGGCAGGATGACCGTGACGCCGCTGCGCGCCGCCGCGTCCACGGCCTCGCCGACCTCGAGACCTGGAACGTCGGTGATCAGATTGAGCGGGCCGGGCCTGGAGGATCGAGTCATGGGGCCGGCGCCTCGGCGTTGGGCGTCATCGACGCCCCTGGCAGCCGCAGGTCGAACACCGAGCCGGCCGGACCGGTCTTGACCAGCACCAGGTCGCCGCCGTGCCCCTGAGCCAGTTCCCTCGCGATGGCCAGACCCAGCCCGGTGCCCCCCGGCCGCGCGGCGCCGGCGAAAGGCTGGAAGAGGTTGAGCCTGGCCCGCTGCGGCAGGCCGGGTCCGTCGTCGGCGAGGCGCACGATACTCCAGCCCGCCTCGCCGCGGAGAGCCGCGCGGACCGCGCCGACGCCGCCGCGGCCCTCGACGCCGTCGATGGCCTCCCGCGCGTTGCGCAACAGATTGACCAGGATGCGGTGCAGCTGCTCGCCGTCGGCCTCCACCTGGGTGTCGGGCTCGATGTCGGTGACAAGGCGCACGCCGCCGACCGACAGGCGCGCGTCCTCCGCCGCCGCCTCGAGCGCGGCGCGAAGCGCGGTTGGGCGCTTGTCGGGTGCCGGCTCGTCGCTCTTGCCGAAGGCCAGGACGTTGGAGGCCAGCTTGATCGCCCGGTCCAGCGCCCGCTCCAGGCGGGGCAGAGCCTGGGCGACCTTGGGATCGCCGGAAAGGGCCAGGCGCTCCGACGCGATCTGGGCGCTGGTCAGCATGTTGCGCAGGTCGTGGTTGATCTTGGCCACCGCCTCGCCGAGCGCCGCCAGGCGGGCGCGCGAGGTCAGGGCGGCGCGCAGGTCGGCCTGCATGCGGTCCAGTTCGGCCTCGGCGCGGCCGATCTCATCGCGCCGGCCGGAAGCGGCGATGTGGGCCGTGGGATCCGCGGGGTCGGCGCGGAAACGCTCCATGGAGCGCGTGATCCTCTGCATCGGGCGGACCAGCAGGAGATTGAGGAACAGATAGACTAGGCCCCCGGCCATCACCGAGGTAAAGGCCGCGATGCCCAGGAGACGCGCCAGGTCGCCGAGCAGGGCCTTCTTGAGCGGCGCGTCGGGGATGACGATCTCGACGAAATCGCCGGACCGGAAGCGCGTGCGGTCGACCACCCGCACCATGCGGTCTCCGCCGCTCATCAGGGTGCGGAAGGGATCGAGCCAGGACATCGGATTGTCCCGGCGCAGATCGACCAGATAGGGCGTCCGCGTCAGATGGGGCGCCTGAAGGACAAGACGGCGCATGCCCTGGGCCTGGATGGCCACGGAAACCACCCCGGTGGCGTTGAGCAGCTGCTGGGAAAGGCGCTGGCTGACCACGCGGTTGGGCGCGGTCTCCTCGACAAGGGAGGCGAGTTCGGCGGCGCGCAGCCGGTCGAGCAGGCTCTGCTTTTCGGAAGCCGCCAGATTCGGCGGCAAGATCAGCAGGTTGGCGAGCGCGACGATGAGGGCGGTGAACAGCAGCAGCCGGGCCGAAAGGCCTCCGGGCCAAGTGAAACGGCCTTCGGCGCGGGTGGTCAGCTCGCTCTCATGGGCGCCGTCCGCCATGGTCGATGCCCTACGACACCGCGCGGGGCTGGGCAATGAACCGGGCGGCCCCGGCGTTCATCGCGAGCCTCTTCTGGCCGCTCGCCATGCGATCGAGGCGGCGGAAAGCAGGGCCAGTCCAGCCAGGGGCGCCAGGATCTGGGGCCTGAGGAAGAGCCGCGCGTCGATCTTCACGCCGGCGTCGAAAAGGCCGCCGAGCCCGGCGCCGAGCCCGGCCAGGATGAAGCTCACCGGGGCGCTGCCGACCAGCGTCGCGCCGGCGAGATCGCGCAGGCGCACGCGCATCAGCCCGGCGGCGATGTTGGTGGCGAAATAGGGCACGATGGGGATCAGCCGCACGGTCAGCAGCCACGAGAAGGCGTTGGCGGAGAAGCCGGCCTCCAGGCGCGCCACCACGGGGCCGGCGCGGCGGGCGGCCCAGTCGCCGAACGCCGTGCGGCAGGCGAGAAACACCAGGGAGGAGCCGACGACCAGGGACAGCAGGTTCGCCGCGCCGCCCACCCAGGTCCCAAAGAGGAAGCCCCCGGCGGTGGACATGACGCCCGGTCCCGGCGTGCAGGCCAGGACGACGACGATGTAGGCGCCGACGAAGGCCAGCAGGCTCAGAGCCGGATGGCGCGCGACCAGAAGGCTCAGGGCCGCCCGGTGGGCCGCCAGCTCGCTCAGGGAGAGCCGCCGCCACAGGCCGGTGGCGAAGACCACCGCCAGCAGGCAGGCGATGAGCGCCACGGGTCCAAAACGGCGAAGCGCGCCGGCGAAGGTCATTGCGCCCCCACGGCCTGCGCCACCGTGGCGAAACCGTCGGCGCGCAGCCGCTCGGCCAGTTCGCGCAGCATACGGCCGACCAGATCGGGGCCCTGGAAGACCAGGGCCGTGTAGAGCTGAACGGCGTTCGCCCCGGCCCGGATCTTGGCGTAGGCGTCGGCCCCGCAGGCGAGGCCGCCGACGCCGACCAGCGCCAGGCGCCCGGCGGCGGCCGCGTGGAAGAGCTTCAGCAACTGTGTCGAGGGCGCCATCAGGGGCCGCCCGGAAAGGCCGCCCGCCTCGCCCCTGTGACGTCCGACTAGGCCGGCCGGCCGGGCCAGGGTGGTGTTTGCGACCACCAGGCCCTGAAGACCGAACCCGACGGCAGCCTCGACGATGGTTTCCACCTGTCCCTCCTGGGGATCGGGCGCGACCTTGAGGAACAGGGGCGCGTTGCCGGCCGGCGCCAGGACGGCGCGCGCCTCGGCGAGCCGGCCCAGCAGATCGGCCAGGGCGCCCTCGCCCTGCAGTTCGCGCAGGCCCGGGGTGTTCGGCGAGGAGATGTTGATGGTGAAGTAGTCGCAAAGGCCCCACAGGCGCTGAAGGCCGCGTACATAGTCGCCGGCCCGGTCGACCGATTGCCTTCCCGCCCCCAGATTGGCCCCGACGACGCCGGTCCCACGGCGCGACGCGAGCCTGGCGGCGAAAGGCTCGAGACCCAGATTGTTGAAACCCAGGCGATTGATCACCGCGCCATCCTTTGGGAGGCGAAACAGCCTGGGACGGGGATTGCCCGGCTGGGCGAGCGGGGTGACCGTGCCGCACTCGACGAAGCCGAATCCGGCCTGGAGCATGGGGCCGAAGACTTCGGCGTTCTTGTCGAATCCGGCGGCTAGCCCGAGCGGATTGGGCAGGACCAGGCCCGCCAGCTGGGTCGCGAGCCGGGCTGGCGCGCCTGGACGCGGGCGCGGGCCAAGCCCCGCCTTGAGCGCCGCGATCGTCAATCCATGGGCCCGCTCGGGGTCCAGGCGACGCAAGGCCGCCGCGGCGAGACGATGGGCGCCGCTCATTGGGTCAGGTCGCCGAGATCCAGGGCCCCGTCGGCGCGCCCTCTCGCCGGCCAGGCCCGGACGACCTTGGCGCAATCGAGGGCACCGTAGAGATGGGGAAACAACGCCCCGTCCCGGGCGGGCTCCCACTTCAGGGCGCCGCCCAGGGTGTCGGCCCTCACGGCCAGGACCATGAGATCCTCGGCCCCGGCAAAGTGGCGCCTGGCCGTTTCCGGGGCCTGGTCCGCTGTCGAAAAGTGGATGAAGCCGTCGGCCCGATCGACGGAGGATCCTTCAAAACGGCCCGCCGCCAGCGCCGCTTCCCATTCGCAACGCGAGAGTATCTTGTAGATCAGCGCCATCGGCTCGCGGCGCCCCGGCCCACTAGCCACCCTCCCCGCCGTGATCCCGGACCAGGAACATGCCATCGAAGACCCATCGTCCGGCGGCGTCGGCGGCGAAGACGGCGGCCGAGGCGGTGGGAAACTTCGCGGCCAGCCGGGCGATCTCCGAGGCCGGGCCGCCCGCTTCGACCACCAGGCTCACCGCCAGCTCGTGCAGGCCGGGATTATGGCCGACGACCATCACCGTCGCCGCCCCATCCTCTGTCGCCTCGATAAGCTCCATGATGGCGTCGGGGCCGGCGTTGTAGAGACCGGGCGCCACCTGCTCGCGTGCGTGGGGAAACGCCGCGCGCGCGCAGTCCCAGGTCTGGCGCGCGCGCACGGCCGATGAAACGAGGCCGAGGTCGGGAGCAAGGCCAT
>Ga0208849_1001841_pt1 | contig 13116 bp, 11 predicted proteins | sample NGESurdeep072012_10_FD_184470 | JGI IMG/M metagenome (GOLD analysis project Ga0208849, IMG submission 184470) | Arctic peat soil microbial communities from Barrow, Alaska - NGEE Surface sample 53-3 deep-072012 (SPAdes) | ecosystem: Environmental > Terrestrial > Soil > Wetlands > Peat ...
TCGGCGGTCCCCCTCCCCCGCTCCGCTAGCGCTGCGCGGAGGAGGAACCCAAAGCGCGCAGTGCGAGGAATAATGGAATCAGCGCGGCCAGTTCGGCGGCAACCGAAACGCCCGCCAGCGCGCCGAGCGAGCGGTCGTAGAGCAGGCCCATCAGCACGCTGCCCAGAAACCAGGCGATGCCATAGAGCGCGGTGAAGACGCCGTAGGCGCGGGCGCGTGCGTGTTCGGGCACCAGGCGCGCGACGCCGGCATTCATGATCGCGTCGTGCACGCCCATCGAAAGTCCCCACGCGACGACGCCCGCGACGGCGAAGGACGCGCCGCCCAGAAACGCCAGCGGCGCGGCCACCGCGCCGATCAGGATGCCGGGAACGAGGACCCCCAGGCCCCGCGCATCGAACCAGCGGCCGAAGGCGAGCGAGCCCGCGCCCGACGCAGCCATCGCACCGGCGTAAAGAATCGGCACCACGGCTTGCGAAAAAATCGCGCTCTTGGCGAAGTGAAAGGCGATCAGCGAAAAATCGGCGAAGCCGAAGGCGACCAGCATCGCGCTCGCGGCATAAAGCCAGAACGGCCGCGACAGGTCCGCGCCCGCCGGGGCATCATGGGGCTTGCGCGCGACGTCGCCGGCATGGGGAAAGCGCCACCGCACCGTCACCACGCTGACGATGGTCAACACCGCCGGCACGCCCAGCCACAGAAACGCCAGGCGATAATCGTGATGCAGCGCCAGCACCAGGGCTGCGATCAGCGGTCCGGCCAAGGCGCCCGTCTGATCCAGCGCTTCGTGCAGCCCGAAGGCCCAGCCCTGCCCGATCTTCTCGCCCGCCCGGCTCATCATGGTGTTGGCGGCCGGATTGCGCACCGCCTTGCCGGTGCGTTCCAGAATGATGAAGATCGCCGCACTCCACCAATTGCCCGCCAGCGCCAGCGCCGGAACCGCGGCCATCTGCAGCGCATAGCCGGCAAGCGCCAGCGGCCAGTAGGCGCCCGTGCGCTCGGCGATTCTGCCCGAGCCCAGACGCAGCAGATAACCGAACAGCTCTCCGGTTCCGGCGATGGCGCCGACCGCCGCGCCGCTGGCGCCCAGGCCCGCAAGAAACGGCCCGGAAATCCCGCGCATGCCTTCATAGGCCATGTCGGCAAACAGGCTGACAATGCCGAAGGCGACGATGAAGGCGAGGCCGGAGCGGCGATCGAATTGTTTGTCGGTTGTGGAGGAAGCGTTGGCCATGGCGGCAGAGTTAATTGTTTTTCGAAGGATTGCATACGCGCGGGCCGGCACCTTCGATGTTCGGGCCGTCCCAGATTAATGCGGGAGCACTACTAAACTACCGAATCGAGCCGCGCGGCTTCCGCTTCGATGTCGGCACGCCAGCGCGCTGCTTCTTCGGCATCGGACAACCGGGCATAGAGCTGTGGCGGAACGACGTCACGATAGAGCTCCAACAGGGCGCCCTCCCACGGCCACCGCTCCGCCGCGCGCATTTCATCCAGAAGGCCCTGCAGCCGATTACGCACATGCCGCGGGTTCGCAACATGCACCCTGGGTTTTGGGCCCATCTCGTTTTCGGCAAACAGACTCGACTGGACAGCGCTCAAGGACCGGTCTCGCGAATCGCTGATTCGTTGCAGAGTTTGCCGCAACCGGACGCACCCGGCGAGGCCGTTACCGCGACAGCTTACCGAATCCCCCGATCTTGCGCGGACGGGCCACACCGGCCCGCAGAATGGGAAATCCAGTGACATGAACTACAATTCCCAATTGACGGCGCCGCATCATGGATTCTCGTGGGGAAATGCAGTTTGTGTCACCGCTATTTCGCTATTTGCCAAATCTCGCTCAACCCGAGTCAAGGGGATAAGCATCCTATGAGGATCATTGCTGTTAAGCTCGCTTCGGTAGCAATAGCAGTCTGCTTGAGTTGCGCTGCCCACGCTCAGTATGCAGGAGCAGTACTCTTGAATAGTGCGGCTCAGTGCCTATCGGCGAAGGGTTTTCTTCCGCACACCAAAGCTACAATGTTGACGTTCGGGTACCTTCTCGACGAGAAGTCTTACCCTGGAGAAAAGATGCTTTACGTCGTCAATTACCCGAACCCTTCGCGACCGGATGGACTCGTGTTTACGATCTTTCTGACCAAACGCGATGGCCGTCAGCACGTGAACATTCAGAACAACGCTCGGTTCACGATGTCCAAGGGCAGCGATGAAGGGGTGTCTTTTGCGACTCCTCCGCTTGGTGGCACGTGGAGTGCCCAGCATCTCGTGTCAGCCATCAAACAGATCGCGAAGCAGCCCAGGTTCACTGTTTTGCCTGAGTACCTGCTTTCGAAATCCAGTGACATGAACTACAATTCCCAATTGACGGCACCGCATCATGGATTCTCTTGGGGAAATGCAGTTCGTGTCACCGTAATTACGCCAGTCCCTTGGGATGGCGATACGTGTCGAAGAATTATTTCGATTTCGCGTGCGCTTGCTCCGCGCCGCCCCAGCGAAGAACTTACCTCGGCAATTCGCTTGCTCGCATAGAGACGGCGGCGGGCCTTCGTTGCGTATGCCGGCCGAGCGTACCGAGTCGCTCTCTACTTCCTCACGCTGAAAACGACGCCGTCATTGTTAATGCCACCTGTTGTGGTTGTTCCATAGAGAAGGCCGTTCTTGAGGAGCAAAGGAGCGGCAGGATTGGCGCCGCGTGGCTGCCCGTGACCCTTGAAAGCGTAGAGCACCGTCTCTGTCCCGTCCGGCGCCAGCTTGAATACGGTACCACAAGCGCCCTGTTTGCAGCCCCTGCCGTAGAACGTCGTGCCGTACAGATTGCCCGCCTTGTCTGCGACCAGGCCTGCTTCTGGCCTTTTGCCATAGCTTCCGTCCCCAAAAGCGTAGAGCACGGTCTCGGTGCCGTTCTGCGCGACCCTGAACACAGTGCCTCTGTCATATTCCCCACCCTGCCCGGTCGTTCCATAAAGATTTCCCGCATCGTCGAGTAAAAGCGAGCCGTATGGCCAGCTGCCGTCGGGGGACCCTCCAAAGGAATGAAGAATTGTCTCGCCGCCACCCGGCGCTATCTTGAAAACGACTCCGTATGGACCTCCTTGGCCATCACCTCCTTGAATCGTCATCCCGTAGAGATTGCCGGCTTTATCCATCAGCAATGCCCCACTGGGCGCAATCCCATCGCTTCCACCCTGAAATGCGTGGAGAACGGTCTCCTTGCCGTCCGGCGCAATCTGGAACACTGTACCGCAGCCGCCAACACCAAGCGGGCAACTGGTGTCGCCCCCGAACTGAGTCGTTCCGTAGAGATTCCCGCCGCTGTCTGCCACCAGACCGCCTACCGGGTACCAGCCATCGCTGCCACCCTGGAAGGCATAGAGCACACTCTCGGTACCGTCGGGCGCCAGCTTGAACACCGTACCGCATCCACCCCTGTTGCAACCAGTGGTGCCACCCTGCGATGTTGTTCCATAGTAGTTGCCGGCATTATCCGGGATCAGACCACCCAAGGGGAAGGCCCCGTCGGTACCGCCGGCGAAAGCGTGCAGCACGGATTCAGTTCCGTCCGGCGCCAGCCGAAAGACGGTGCCGCAGCCGTAGCTGCCTTGGCAGCCTGTGCCGCCACCACCATTGGCTGTCGTCCCATACAAATTGCCAGTATTGTCTGCAATCAAGGTGCTGGCGGGATAAGAGCCGTCGCTGCCGCCCTGAAAGGAATGGAGCACCTTTTCCGCGCTCATTGCTGGTGCGATGCAGAAAGCGGAAACGATCATGAGCACGCCGCATGACAGGATCGTTATTCGGTATCCAGACGACGCCATTGCGCTTCACTCCAATGCTGTGCCCGACGAGAGCGGTCGCCTGTCGAAAAAAATACTGTAACCCGACACTCCCAAAATAACCCGGGCTTCAGTGGACGATAGCCTTTTGCAGAGGTATCCGAAAGCCAAGGACGCCATCTTCCTCGCGGCCATCCGCGAATCACGAAGTGAAGCGAGCACCCTCTTTTTCGCCTTCCGGGCGAATCGCCTAAGTTGGTACAGTACCTCCCGCCGCTCAATGGAGGTAACGTATCGCGTTCATTGCGCAATGATCGAATTTGGCTGATAAATCCGGTGACATGAACGATCCCAATTGACGGCACCGCATCATGGATTCTCCTGGGGAAATGCGGTTCGTATCAGCGCAATTGGTCTTTCCGCGAAACTTCCGCCGACAAGGACGAGATCCAACTTCCGGATCATGGATGCCTCCCGCGAGAGCCTGGGTGTTCCCGTGCGCCGTGGCGCGATTGTGACCCCCCATTTCACCATGGCCGGGCTCGACCGGCCATGGTGAGGGAGGGGTTAGGGTCACCCGCCTGAAAAAACCGGCGAGAACAGCGCCATTATGCAGCACTCACACCCGCCCCGCATGACCAGGGAGTGACGGGTCGGCCAGGTTTTTTATAAATCCAGTGACATCAACGACAATTCCCAATTGACGGCACCGCATCATGGATTCTCCTGGGGAAATGCAGTTCGTGTCGCCGCACTTACCTTTCGGCAAAATTGCGCTTGACTTATTCCGACATTTCCGGAATCAATGAAATATGGAAACAAGGGACGCCGTAAAGCGCCTCTCGGCACTGGCGCAAGACGCTCGTTTGGAAGTCTTTCGCCTGCTGGTGAAAGCGGGGCCGGAGGGCCTTCCTGCCGGAGGGATCGCACGAAAGCTCGACACGCCTCCCAATACCATGTCGGCCCAACTACTGCTTCTTTCGAATGCCGGGCTGATCCGGGCGCGGCGCGACGGACGCTCGATTATTTATTCCGTCGATTTTTCCGCCATGAGCAACCTGCTGATTTTCCTGACGCAGGATTGCTGCGGCGGCCGCGCGGAAATCTGCGCGCCGCTCGCTGCGGTCGCCGCCTCTTGCTGCAAACCATCGAAGGGAGTCCGCCGTGAAGCGCCTGCACGTTCACATCGCCGTCGATAATCTCGACCGCTCCATCGGGTTCTATTCGACCCTGTTCGGAGCCAGGCCCGGCGTCCTCAAACCCGACTATGCGAAATGGATGCTGGATGACCCGAAGGTCAATCTGGCGATTTCCCGGCGCGAGAACACCGGAGTCGATCATCTCGGAATTCAGGTCGAAACGGACGGCGAGCTTCGCGAAATTGCCGGTCGGCTCAAATCGGCCGGTGAATCCACCCGCGACCAGGAAGCAACAACCTGCTGCTATGCAGAGTCGAACAAGGCGTGGGTCAACGATCCGTCCGGCGTCCGCTGGGAGACGTTCTACACCTTTGGCGAAGCCACGACCTACGGCGAGGCCGAACCGGCACCAGAGCCCACGCCTTCGTCCTGCGGCGCGAAATCCGCCTGCTGCTGAGGGGCGACGGTGATGCGATCCGAAGTGCCGGAGCGCCCCTCCTGGAGCGCCGGATTGCGCTATTCGCGAATCTCCCGGGCAGGAGTCTGGACCGCATGTCGCTCAAGAAACGACTCGATGAAATCGGCAAGCATGTCGGCAACTGAGGTCGCGGCGTCGATCCATCCGGGCGAACCCGCCGTCGCCATCGCGCGCCGGATCGCCGCCGAAGGGTTGGGAACAGCCTTCCTCCTGATGGCGGTTGTCGGCTCCGGGATCATGGCGGAGCGCCTGGCAGGCGGAAACGTCGCCCTCGCGCTGCTCGGCAATACGCTCGCGACCGGCGCGGCGCTTGTCGTGCTGATTTCGATCTTCGGGCCAATCTCCGGCGCGCATTTCAACCCGGCGGTGACGCTGTATTTCGCCATCCGGCGCGAGATTCGACCGGCGACGGGCCTGAGCTATGTTCTGATCCAGGTCGCCGGAGCGGTTGCGGGCGTCTATCTGGCCCATGCGATGTTCGCAATGAAGCTGGCGGAGGTATCGACCAAGCTCCGCGACGGCCCGGCCCAATGGCTTGCGGAATTCATCGCCACCTTTGGCTTGCTCGCGACCATCGCCGGCTCGATCCGCTTTTCGCCCGCGCTGACGCCCGCGTTGGTGGGCCTCTACATCGCGTCGGCGTATTGGTTCACGGCTTCAACATCGTTCGCAAATCCCGCCGTCACGATTGCCCGCATGCTCACGGACAGTTTCTCCGGGATCGCTCCCGCGTCCGCCCCGGCCTTCGTCGCCGCGCAGCTTGCGGCAACCATTGTGGCTTATCCGGTTTTGGGCTGGCTCTTCATCGCGGATGTGGCAGCGAGCAGGCGGTGAGATGCCTCTTGCAGCGCGCGGAATTGCCATTTCGCATCGCGGGTGAACGCGCTGAGATGGAAATTCCCTTAAGTTGCATTCAACTCAACTTTCGTAAACACACTTGTTTCACTTTGGACGGCGCATGATGCAGCCAGATGAGCCGTTATTTCGATTGCCTCCATACATCGCGCATCATTTGCATTTGATCCGGGCCAAGCGCCTCGTCTCTATATTGCAGGTACTGCATTACTTCACCGCCAAATCGGCCGCCTTGCCGATTGTGCGGAGGTTCTGAGGCACTTATGAGAATTGCCTCTATGTGGTTCAACACCTTGCCAGCGGTCGTGTGCGCGCCGTCCGCCTCAGCAGCAAGTTTGTCTCCCTTAGTTACCCATCGAATTCCAAACCACGAGAATCGCTGCCAGCGATCCGCAAGTGCGTCAGTTCTATGCTGCTTTAATCTATCAAACATGCGTTGGTTATCATTTGCCCCCGCTTGACCGACATAGACCAAATGGAAGTTGTCGTCATAGAGGCAGTAGACGCCCTGTTGGTTCCTAAAATCTACCGTTCGAAATGCGCCCCGTGCTGGATATCCCCGCAAATGCCCTGACACTTTCGCTCGGCCCCAAAATATATCGCTCCGCCGCCAGAAAAGACCGTAATTGTGAATAAGCACCTTACCCTCCTTTCCTCCATGACCGTCACACGAGATCAGCGCTTTTGTAGCTTAAACCGTTTGGCATGTTCTTCAAGCTTATCGCCCCACTCTTTGATGCCAAGCTCGGCCATGTCTGGAAGGTGGCCTTTGACGCCACGAGCCGCCGCAAGTGCCTGATCGAAGAAAAGACGAATTACCCGTAACGGGTGTTGGCCAGTCCTGTCGGAGGAATCAAACCCGAACGTTCTTGCGCATTCCATCCGGTCGTAATCGTTTTTGAGATCATGGTCCACTCCCATGCCGTTCAAACAAATCCAGTGACATGAACTACGATTCCTAGAGCGTTTTCGGAATGCGTTGGCTAAATCCAGTGACATGAACTACAATTCCCAATTGACGGCAACGCATTATGGATTCTCCTGGGGAAATGCAGTTCGTGTCACGGTAATCAGGATGTTGAAAAATTACGTCGACGCAGTCCGTGGGGCGCGCGTGGCGCGATTAAGCAGGAACATACGTCAACCTCATCACGTCCTCGCCAATCAGGTCACTGGCCACAAGGCGGAGCGGTGGCCGGGGGCCGGCGAAGAATGGCTTGCCGCGACCAAGCACGACGGGGTGGAAGTAGAGTCGATACTCATCGATAAGACCAAGGTCCGTCAGGCTTCGCGCCAAGTCTGGTCCGGCGACTTCGATCTCCCCAACGAGCGTGGCTTTCAGCGCGCGGATCACCGCCGCGATGTCATCCCCGACAAGTGTGGCGTTGGGGCCGACTGACTTCAACGAGCGCGACACGACCCACTTCGGTTGGCGCCGCCACGCCGCCGCGAACTCGTGTTCCTCCAAACTCCATTCAGGACGGTCTTCGTCCCAATAACGCATGACCTCGTACATGCGCCGGCCATACACACTGCCGGTCAGGTCGCGCACTTGCTCAATGAAATGACGAAAGAGCGCGGGGTCCGGCCGCATTTCAAGGTGGTCGACATAGCCGTCCAGGGACTGGTTCAATCCGAAGACGAGCTTCGCCATGCCACAAAATCTCCACCCCAGGTTCTTCGGAATAGCATGAGCCGCCGTTACGCAGAAGCGAGGTTCCAGTGACATGAACGACGATTCCCAATTGACGGCACCGCATCTTGGATTCGCCTGGGGAAATGCAGTTCGTGTCACCGCAATTACCTAATCGCGCCTCCGCTGGCACACAGATGCTGGCGATCCTTACTTCACGATCATCTGCCCCTTGAGTTCATAGATGGTCCCGCACCCGCGACCATGATAAAAACAGCCGGTATTCGAACCGCCTGTAAACGTCGTGCCATAGAGATTGCCGACACTGTCCGCGAACAGACCGCCCGCAGGGTATGAGCCGTCCTTTGTCACGCCCTTGAATTTATAGAGCACCGTCTCAGCGCCAGACGGTGAAATTTCAAAAATGACACCGCACCCCGATTTTCGGGGAACTACCTTTCTGCAGTCAAGTTTCCCTCCTCCTGAAGCCGTGCCATAAAGATTGCCCGCACTGTCTGCGATCAAGCCGCCGGTCGGGTAGGCGCCGTTGCTCCCGCCGGTAAATGTGTAAATTACCGTTTCCGTGCCATCTGGCGAAAGTTTGAAGATGACGCCACACCCCGAATAGCAGTTAGTTTTGTCCCCGCCTTCCTGCGCTGCACCGTACAAATAACCCGCGCTATCCTCCAGCAGGCCACCAGAAGGTAACCCGCCGTCGCTCCCACCGGTGAATGTGTGAAGTACCGTTTCGGTGCCATCAGTTAAAAACTTGAACACAACGCCGCAGTTGCAGCCATGGTCTCCGCCAAACGCAGTCTCACCGTAAAAATTGCCACTGGGATCCAAAAGCATTGCGACGGGATAATTCCCGTCCGTGCAGTTCGATTGACTACAGAAGGAATAAAGCACGGTCTCAGTGCCGTTTGCCGCGAGCTTAAAGATTGTGCCGCATCCAACGGAGCAATTCATGTTAGCACCGCCAAGTGATGTGAGGCCGTAGAAATCGCCGGTGCCATCCGAAATCAAGGCGCCGGGCTCAGCTCCATCCGGGCAATTCGGCTGGCTACAAAAAGTGTAGAGAACGGTTTCTGCCCCGTCCGGCGAAAGCTTGAAAATGACGCCGCATCCAACGAGGTCAGGACAGTTGTTCTCGCCAAGTTCGTTCCCTCCTCCTGCAGCCGTGCCGTAAAGGTTGCCCGCACTGTCTGCGATCAGAATGCCGGGTTGGGCGCCATCCCTGCATTTCCGCGCGCTACAAAAGGTATATAGGACTGTCGCTCCACCATTCGGGACGAGCTTGTACACGGTACCGCAACCTGCGCCACTGTTGCAGGCAGTGTTAGCTCCGTAGAAGGTAGTGCCGATGAGATTGCCTGACTGATCCATGATGGGTGGTACAGCGGGGTCGGCGCCGTCCGCGCAATTCGGCTGTGTGCAAAAGGAATAGAGCACGGTTTCGGCGCCACTTGCGCGAGCGCCTTCATGGAACCCGACAAAGCCCAGAGCCACTGCGGCGGCGACGAATACTCTGCGGCAGCCTGTCATGGAGAACGGCATGACCCCTCCCTCGTTGTCTGGTGAAGATCGTACCAGTTAGGCTCGGATTACCAAGACAAAACATGAGCCTTGCGGCGCACGTAGAGGAGTGACATGAACGACAATTCCCAATTGACGGCACCGCATCCTGGATTCTCCTGGGGAAATGCAGTTCGTGTCACCGCAATTGGTCTTTCGTAATTAGTCTTTCCGCGAAACTTCCGCCGACAAGGACGAGATCCAACTTCCGGATCATGGATGCCTCCCGCGAGAGCCTGGGTTTTCCCGTGCGCCGTGGCGCGATTGTGACCCCCCATTTCACCATGGCCGGGCTCGACCCGGCCACCCAGCGCGCGAGCGTCGCGAGCGATGACTCTCGTACCGTCCCGCCCAAGCTTTCAGCGCGCGGACGCGCGCTTGCTGGGTGGCCGGCTCGGAGGCCGGCCATGGTGAGGAGGGGTTAGGGTCACCCGCCTGTTACAACAGGCGGGAACAGGCGGACAGCGCCTGTTCCCGGGGGAAACAGAAGCGTACTTAAGCGTCTGATTTGATTGACAGAGTCGTAAAATCGCCGGGCCAATAACAGGCGCTGCGCAAAACTCCCCTGTATTTCGCCTGATAAACAGGAAAACGGCAGCCTCAGACCCGCAGGGTTGCCCCCGTCGCTTTCGTTACGGCGGCGACGATTTTCTGCGCCACGGCTTCGATTTCGGGGTCGGTCAAGGTCCTGTCCTTGGGCTGCAGGCGCACGGCGATGGCGATGGACTTTTTGCCGTCCGCCACGCCTTTGCCCTGATAGACATCGAACACCTCGACCCGCTCGATCAGCGCGCGGTCGGTGTTGCGGGCGGCCTTGACGATCTCTTCGGCCGCCATTTGTTCGTCGACCACGAACGCGAAGTCGCGCTCGACCGCGGGGAATGGCGATGGCGCGAAGGCGCCGCGCGTTTTGCTCTTGTTCTTCGGTTCGGGAATCGCATCCAGAAAAATCTCGAACGCCGCCGCGGCGCCTTTCAGGTCGAAGGCGGCGAGAATGCGCGGATGCAGTTCGCCGAAAATCGCCAGCGTCTTTGGTCCCAATGCCAGCGTGCCCGAGCGGCCCGGATGATACCAGCCGGGCGCGCCGCTTTTGATGGGCGCCGTCATCGCGGCTCCCATCGCGGCTTCGAGCGCAGCGAGCGTGTCGGCCTTGACGTCGAAGGCGTCGGGCGGATGCGCCGGCCTGCTCCAGCTGCGCGCGCCGGCGCCGGTCCGGATTCCGGCGGCGACCAGTTTTTGCGCGCCCGGCACGCCGCTTTCGAATTGCGGGCCGATTTCGAACAGCATCGCGTCGGAAAATCCCCGCGCGGCATTGCGCTGTGCGGCGGCCAGCAACGACGGCAAGCCGCTCGGCCGCAAGGCATCAAGCTCGGCGGCAATGGGGTTTTCGATCTGGCGCGCCGCGTCGCCGCCGCCGAACAGTTTCGCCTGTTCGCGGGCGATGAAGGAATAGGTCACCGCTTCGTTGAAGCCGCGCGCCGCCAGCGCCCGGCGCACCAGCCGGACGCGCCGTTGCGCCGGCGTCAGCACGGCGCGGGCGACCGCATGGGGGCGCGGCAGGGGAGTGGCGGCGACGCGATCGAGGCCGTAGATGCGAACGATTTCTTCCACCAGATCGGCGCTGCCTTCGAGGTCGCCGCGCCAGGACGGCGGGCTGACCCGCATCGGCTCGCCGTCGTCGATCTCGCAGCCGAGGCTCGTCAGGATGCGAAGGATTTCCGCGCGCGGCACCTCGAAGCCGGCAAGCCGTTTCACCGCGGCGGGCGAGAACGCGATCGCGCGGCGCCATGCGGGCGGCGCTCCGGCCACCACGATCCGCGAAGCCTCGCCGCCGCAAAATTCAAGAATGTATTTCGTCGCCAGTTCGAGCCCGGGCACCACGAATTCGGGATCGACGCCGCGCTCGAAACGGTAGCGGGCGTCGGACAGAATGTCGAGCCTGCGTCCCGTGGCCGCGATGTGTCTCGCGTCGAAATATGCCGACTCGATAAAGACGTTGCGCGTCGCTTCGGTGCATCCCGATTGCGCTCCCCCCATGATGCCGGCGATGTCGTGGACCGCGGCGTCGTCGGCGATCACGCAAATGTCGGAATCGAGCGTGTAGGTCTTGCCGTCGAGGGCGCGCAAATATTCGCCTGCTTTCGCCAGCCTGGCGCGCATGTCGCCCGTGAGTTTGTCGGCATCGTAGACATGCAGCGGCCGGCCGCGGTCGATTGCGATCAGATTGGTGACATCCACGAGCGCGGAAATGGGGCGCAGGCCAATGGCGCGGAGCCGCTCCTGCAGCCAGGCCGGACTCGGCCCGTTCTTCACGTTGCGCACCACACGGCCCGCAAACATCGGGCACGGGCTTGCGATCTCCGGCGGAAACTCGAGACGGATGCCGATCGGCGAAGCAAACGTGCCGGGAACGGGCGCGACGGCGCCGCCCTTCAAGCGTCCGAGCCCTGCCGCGGCGAGATCGCGCGCGATTCCATAAACGGCGGTGCAGTCGCCGCGATTGGGCGTCAGCGCAATGTCGATCACCGGATCGTTCAGGCCCAGCGCCTCGGCGGCGGGCGCGCCCACTATTGCGTCGTCCGGCAGTTCGATGATGCCCTGATGTTCGTCGGATAGCAGAAGTTCGCGCTCGGAACACAGCATGCCGCGCGATTCGACGCCGCGAATGGCGGAGACCTTCAGCGCTTCGCCCGACCCCGGAATGATCGTGCCGGGCGAAGCGAAGACGCCTTTCATCCCGCTATGCGCGTTGGGCGCGCCGCAAACGACCTGCACGGTCTCGCGCCCCGTATCCACCATGCACAATTTCAGTTTGTCGGCATTGGGATGCTTCTCCGCCGAGACGACACGGGCGACGATGAAATCCTTCAGCGCCGCGCCCCTGTCCTCGATCGCTTCCACCTCGAGGCCGATGCGGGTGAGCGCAGCGGCGATGGCCTGCACGTCCGCATCCGTTTCCAGATGCACCTTCAGCCAGGACAGCGTGAATTTCATCGGCTCAGCCCTGCATCGAGCGATGGAATGTCGAGCGCGGCAAAGCCGAAATGCCTGAGCCAGCGCAAATCGGATTCGAAGAACGGGCGCAAATCCGGCGCGCCGTATTTCAGCATCGCCATGCGGTCGAGACCGAAGCCGAAGGCAAACCCCTGATAGCGCTGCGGATCGACACCGCACATTTCGAGGACGCGCGGATGCACCATTCCGGAACCGCCGAGTTCCAGCCAGTCGTTGCCGGTGCCGAATTTGATCCGTCCGGCGGAGCGCTCGCAGCGCATGTCCCATTCGACGCTGGGTTCGGTGAAGGGGAAGAACGAGGGCCGCGCGCGCAGCTCGATGGAGTCGACTTCGAAAAACGCCGAGCAAAACTGCTCCACCACCCAGCGCAAATGCCCCAGATGGGTTTCCTCGTCGATGACGAGCGCTTCGAGCTGATGAAACATCGCCGTGTGGGTCGCGTCGGAATCGCGGCGGTAGGCGCGACCCGGCGCGATCACGCGGATCGGCGGCTTCTGCGACAGCATGGTGCGCACCTGCACGGGGCTGGTGTGCGTGCGCAACACCGGACGCGAACCGTCCGCCTGCGGCGCGACATAGAATGTGTCGTGCATCTGGCGCGCCGGATGATCGGGCGGGATGGCGAGTTTGGTGAAGTTGTAG
>Ga0208849_1001842_pt1 | contig 13115 bp, 13 predicted proteins | sample NGESurdeep072012_10_FD_184470 | JGI IMG/M metagenome (GOLD analysis project Ga0208849, IMG submission 184470) | Arctic peat soil microbial communities from Barrow, Alaska - NGEE Surface sample 53-3 deep-072012 (SPAdes) | ecosystem: Environmental > Terrestrial > Soil > Wetlands > Peat ...
GGCATCAGATGTTTCTGGTTGTTTCATCTGCTGCGCCCTATTTGAACGGAAACCGTCGCCACAGTCAACACTTATTTGGAAATATTGTTCACCCCATAAGCCAATGCCATTTCACCAAAAATGAGGTCCTCCTCGCAGCAGCCTGTGGTCGTTCCGTTCGGGATTGCCTCCGCCGACAGCCGCCAGCGTGGCCTTTCCAGAACAATTCCTCAATTCCGATGTTTAGTGGCTCGCCTTTTCTGGTTCATCCGGAATCCCAAGGCCAGCGCCACCGCTTCAAAGGTGGCCATCTGGCAGGATTCATTCATCCATGGCTTGCGCTTCGGCGGCAATGGAGAACTCAATTGCTCCGGGACACGGTTGGCGATGATTTCAGCCAGCACGTGTTTTGTTCCCTGACCATCGGGAATAAAGGTCTGACATTCCCCGGTCAGGCTTTCAAAAGCCCCGGTCGAGGTCTGACATTCCCCGGTCGGGCTTCGACCTTGCAAACTCGAACTCGGACATTCCCTGGTCAGACTTTGAGAAGCCCCGGTCAGGCTTTCAAAAGCGCTTCTAAAGGTCTGACATTACAATGTCAGGCTTGGAAAAGCCCTTGTCAGGCTTTCAAAAGCGCTTCTAAAGGTCTGACATTACAACGTCAGACCTTGAGAGGGGAATGTCGAAGGCCGGGTTGGCAAGGTTGGTGTCTGGTTTCACGGACGGAATGTCCAATTTATTTACATTGAAAAGAGCGGCCAAAAGAACCGCTGGAACCGGTGTAAATTATTTTTAAATAACTCGCGCACAATAATTTGGCGGAAGCAATTGAGCTTCATGGCGGATGAAAATGGCCGTTAATTGTGATTAGTAGTGGTTATTCTTTGTATCTGTTAGATTAACAGTTTTTGCGGCGCTGGCATCCGCGTTGCTGTTGGTGACGGCGAACAATCCGGGGCTGGATGGCTTCGGGATTGATTGTTCAACAACTAAAAAAATCGAAAATAGAAAACAGGTTCCTATGCAAAATAAATTAAAGGTTTCGCTGGCCTTCAACAGCTATCCCGGCGCGGTGTTGGATGAAACTGCCACGGCAATCCTCGCGGGGATGACGGGCAACGCGGCGTTTCCCACGCCGCCGGTTCCGCTGGCAACGGTGCTGGCGCGGCAAATTGCCTTTCGCGAGGCGCTGGCGGCGGCGGCGAACGGCGGCACACAATTGACGGCGGTAAAAAATCAGGCGCGCCAGGCGTTGCTGGATGCGTTGGATGCGAACGCGATGTATGTGCAGGCATTGGCGCGTTATGACCTGGCGATGCTGCTGTCGTCGGGTTATCAGGCGGCGAGCACCAATCGCGCGCAAATCCAATTGCCGGCCCCGACGATCCTGGGGCTGGACAATGAAATGAGCACGCAACTGGTCGTGCGCTTGAGTCCGATTGCGAATGCGTATTGCTACGAAGTGCAAACCCGCACGGGCACGAACGCCTGGCAAACGGCGGGCGCCTTCACGGCGGCGCGCAAAATCATCCTGCCCAATCTGACGCCCGGCATGGTCTATAATGTGCAGGCGCGCGCCATCGGCGGCACGACTGGTTACAGTGATTGGAGCGATCCGAGTGCGCACATCGCAACGTAAGTGCAAAAAAGTTGATGGGTGAGAGTTGAGTGAAAACCAAGCCGGGACGGAAAATCCGTTCCGGCCATTTTATTTCATGAGCCGCCGCGCTGGTTCAGCGCCCGGCGTCTTTCATCGCCTCGGCGCAGGGTTTGCCGTCCACGAAAACTTGTTGGATGGCCGCGTTGCCGGACGATGGCACGGCGGATGATCCCGCATCATTTGCAACGCCCCGCGCCATGCGGACCCCCGGTGTTGCGCCGATGGCCGGCCGAAATCCAGACGTTTCAAATTAATGGGGAGCGCACGCGCCCCGCGTGCAGCCAACGACGCCCCGTCGCTGGCATTGCCCGTGTTCGACGCGGGGCGCGTCGAACGGCAGCCGGGGCGGCTGCGCTCCCCAAATTCTTCCGACCTTGGACTATGGGCTTTGGACTTTAGACTTGCCGCGAAAGAGCGCAAAGACTTCTTCTGAAGATATTTTTGATAACAGGCAACCGAGCAAAGTAAAAGCCGTCCACGCCAGCGCCGGAACAAAAAGGCTGAACTCGCCAAAACCTTGCACAAACCAGCCGAGCAACCCGGCAAAAACGGCAAATGACAAATGATCGCCACTGCCCCAGAGTCTTTTGCCAGCCACCGCCAGCGCCAGAAAAATCCAAGCAACATAAGTCAGGCCGCCAACAACGCCAGAATCTGAAAACTGTTCAAGATAATCATTGTGCGCAAGCCGCGTCATTTCCGCCTTCGGTGATTTGAGTTGTGCGTAAGGCCGCTGGAACGTTCCCGGACCGGTGCCGAAAACCGGCTTGGCAACCGTCGTCTGCATCGCCGCGCGCCAGTAATCAAACCGCGCGCCAACGCTGGTGGCGCCGGCGGCAAAGTAATTATGAAAACGAACGGCGAAGATTCCTAGGCCAAGGATAAAAACCATCGCCACCGCCGCCAGCTTGAGCTTTTTCGGCCCGTCCAGCCGCAGCAGAAAAATTCCGGCGATGCCGATGCCGATGAGCCAGCCGAGTTTCGAACCGCTCCAGTAAAACGCCGCGCTGCCGAGGAAAACGGTCATTGCAATTGCCCCAAGACGAATGATCGGCTTCATTTGTTTCGTCCCACCCAAGGCCAGCGCCAGCGACGCCGGCCAAAGCAGCAAAATCAATCCGGCCAGCGCGTTCGGATAAACCAGCGTGCCATAAACGCGGCCTTTTTTTAATTTGTCGAGAATGACCGGGTTGGCCATGTCCAGACCGTTGGTGGTGATGATGACATTTTCATTTTTCATTTCCACGACGGTCGCTGGCGGGAAATTGGTCCAGCCGCTGCGCTGGCCCTCGACAAGCATCTGCCGGTTTTGCGGAAATTCAAAAACACGCTGGTCAATGCCGCGAACCAGGCAAAACGTGAACGCGGCGAGCAGGCCGGGCAGCAGCCAGCGCCACAGGTTATTGCGCGCAAAAATGAGCGCCCCGAGGAAATAACAGGCCACGCAGCCGGCATATTGCCAGAGCGTGATGGCGGTCAAATCGGCATCAACGGTCTGGGTTGCGGAGACAAACTGCCAGCCCAGCCACGCAAGCGGCAGCAGCCAGAGCCATTTCATTCGCAGCCATGAAATTTTTTCCTGAAAAATCAAAATTGCGCCAATCGCGGCGAGCGGCAAAAAAATCCAGTTGGCCCAGTGGGTCGGCCACGGTTCGTTTAAAAAGTCCGACAGCGAAACAGGCGCGGAAATTTTCTGGTCGAGGATGACCGGGTTGCCGAATTTCCAAATGCAGAGGCCGAGGAAAAGTCCGAACGCGAGCGCGTAGATTTTCGTCGCGGAAAGGCTTTTCATCGCGTCAAAGCTGCAGTTTGAGCAGGCCGACTTCGAGGGCGAGCGCCTCCTGCACGTTGGTGTGAAGCAGCCGTTGCGTTTGCTCCAGCACCGACAAATTTTCCCGCGCCTGGCGCGCGTTGATGCGTTTGGCGATTTCATCCGCGCCGGCGATCTGGGGCAGATGCATGAGCGGTTCGCCAACGGCGAGCGTGTGCAGCCAGACATCGCGCAGCCACCACTGGAGCAGCAACAAGACTTCTGCGCGGCGGCGGCGGTATTCAGCTTCGATGGCGGCGGTCAGTTCGTCCTCCCATTTTTCGCGCAAATCTTTTTCCACGTCGCCGTATTTTTCAAGCGGCGAACGCGCGGACAAAGTTTCATCCACCTGCGCGCGAACTGCGCCAAGCCGTTGCAAAAGCGAATCCAGCAGGCGATAGCGGCCAAACAAACTTGTTTGTTCCCCGGCGGCGGCGGAACTGAATTGTTGCAGCCAGTAGGATTGCTCGGCGGAAAGCGCGCGCGCCGTTTCGGCGGAAAAATTCAGGCGCAGGCAGCGCGACAAAATCGTTTCCAAAATCCGCGATGCTTCGGTGGTGAGCAGAATGAGAACGGATTTCTGCGGCGGTTCTTCGAGCGTCTTCAGAAACGCATTGGCCGCCTGCGCGTTCAGCCGGTCCGCGCCGGAAATCACGGCGACTTTGAACATCGCTTCGGCCGGCTTGAGCTGGATTTCGCGCATGAGTTCGCGCGTCTGGTCAATGGTGATGACGCGCGATTTGGATTCAGGCCGCACCCAGTGGACATCGGCATGAATGTCCCCGGAAATTTTCCGGCAGCTCAAACATTCGTCGCAGCAGTCGGTCGCGACGCCGGAGATTTTGACGGGGTTCTGGCAGTTGAGTGTTTTCGCCAGGGTGCGGGCGAGGGTTTCCAGGTCATCGAGCGCGTCGCCGGAAAATAGATAGGCGTGGCCCAGCCGCCCGCGCGCCAGCGAGCGTTGCAAAAGCTGGACGCCCTGGGATTGTTCGGAAAAATCTTTGAAGGCCATGTTTTTTTAGCTGGTAACTCGCGGCCGGTTTTGTTGAACCGGACGTTTTTAATTTCCAAGATTTTGCAGCAAGTGGCAACTGCCAATGTGCGCATTAGCGACGGCGGGCCGGACGCTTGGCTTCGCCCGAACGCGAATACCTCTCGTGGCGGCGTTGGCGATACGCGTCCTGCTTGCTGGCTGATTTTTGGCCGGCGGCCTTGAATTTCCGCATCGGCTCGATGGTTTTGGGACGCGGCTTGGGCACCAGCACCAGCGGACAGCCTTCGTAACCGAACGCCTTGCGCAATTCGCCCGCCAGATATTTTTTGTATTGGTCGGAAAATATTTCGTCGCGGTTCACGAACAGCAAAAAAGTCGGCGGCGACGAACGCACCTGCGTCGCGTAAAAAAATTTCAGGCGATGCCCCTGATCACTGACCGGCTGGCGGCGTTCCACGGCATCGCGCAGCGTGCGGTTCAAAATCGCCGTGGGAATCTTCTGCTGCAATTGCGCCGCGACGTAGCGCACCGCTTCGAGCAGCCGATCCAAATGAAAGCCGGACTTGGCCGACGTGAAAATCACCGGCGCGTAGTCGAGAAAAAATAATTTCTTCTGCACCCACTGGCCGAACTCGACGAGTGTCGTCATGGGCTTCGCCTGGCCTTCGGTGCGTTTTTTCTCATTTCGTCTGGCGATTTCTTCCGTGCGCGCTTCGCGGACTTGTTCGTCGAACAAATCCCATTTGTTGATGACGAGAATGCACGCCTTGCGGTTTTCCACGATCACATCGGCGATTTTTTTGTCCTGCTCGGTGATGCCTGCCTCCGCGTCTATGACCAGCACCGTAATGTCGCTGCGGATGATAGATTCCTCCGAACGCTGGACGCTGAAAAATTCAATGGAATCGTCCACCCGCCGCGTTTTCCGCATCCCGGCGGTGTCAATTAAAACATATTTCTGCCGCACGCCGTCGGTCTCGACCTCGAACGGCACATCAATCGCGTCGCGCGTCGTGCCGGGAATCGGCGAGACGATGACGCGCTCGGATTTCGTGAGCGCGTTGATGATCGAGGATTTGCCGACGTTCGGACGGCCGACGATGGCGAGTTTTAACGTAGGACAGGCATCATGCCTGTCTTCCGTAGAATCAGAGACAGGCTGGAAGCCTGTCCTGCTTTCCGGCAGCAACGCCGCCGCCGCATCCATCAGATTTTCAATCCCGTCGCCGTGAATGGCGCTGACCGGGAGAATCTTCTCGAAACCGAGCTGGGAAAATTCGCTGGTCTGGCCTTCAGACCGGTATGTGTCCACCTTGTTGACGGCCACGAGCACGGGCTTGCCGCTTTGGCGCAGGCGCGCGGCCACCTCGCGATCCAGCGGCACGACGCCTTCCTGCACGTTGACGACAAGAATGATGACGTTCGCCGATTCAATGGCGATTTCGACCTGCTCCACGGCGGCTTTGACAATCACGTCATCGGATTTCTCGCGGCGCAACAGGCCGATGCCGCCGGTGTCCACGAGCGTGTAAGGCCGGCCATGCCATTCGGCCTCGACACTCACGCGGTCGCGCGTGACGCCGGGCTGGTCATGCACAATCGCAATGCGTTTTTTGATGATGCGATTGAACAGCGCGGATTTGCCGACATTGGGCCGTCCGACGATGGCGATTAAATTTGACACGCGCGGAGGATAAGAAATTTTGCCGTCGCCGGAAATCAAAATGAATTGCTGCTGCCTGCACTTTTGGCGCAGTGGCCAAGCGAAGTGGAATGTCATCTTCCGATTTTGTTCCGGCCAAGTTTGACTTGGGACTTGACCGGGCAGGGGACTCGACATTAAACTGCTTTTGCAATGTTGAAAAATGGATCACAAGCTGTCATTCTGGTTGTCGTCGTAGCTGACGACGCCGTCGGCGCTTGTTGAACGGAAACTTTAACAAGAACCCACGGCTGGCAACGGCTGTGGGTTTTTTGTTGCCCCGGCCGACGCAGCCACAACCAAAGAAAAATCATGAGCAAGACAACTGAATCCGCCAAAGCAAAATCCAAACCTGCCGCCAAGCCCCGCGCCGAAGTCGGCCCGGCGATGTGGGGTCGCGACATTTTCGTCGAAGCCCTCGAACGCGAACGCGTCGAGGTCATCTTTGCATATCCCGGCGGCGCGAGCATGGAAATTCATCAGTCGCTGACCAAATCGAAAATCCGCACCATTCTTCCGCGCCACGAGCAGGGCGGCAGTTTCGCGGCGGAAGGTTATGCGCGCGTGACCGGCAAGGCCGGCGTGTGCATGGGCACCAGCGGGCCGGGTGCGACGAATCTCGTCACGGCCATCGCGGACGCCTACATGGATTCCTGCCCGCTCATCGCCATCACCGGCCAAGTGACGCAGGCGATGATCGGCCGGGGCGCGTTTCAGGAGACCGACATCATTGGCGTGACGCTGCCCATCGTGAAGCACAGCTATCTTATCACGGACATCAACGACATTCCGCGCATTGTGAAAGAGGCGTTTTACATCGCGCAAAGCGGCCGGCCCGGCCCGGTGGTGATTGATTTTCCGAAAAATCTCCAGCAGGCCAAGGCGCAGCCCGTCTGGCCGACGCTCGAAGACGTCAAAAAGGGTCTGCCCGGCTACACGCAACCCGATTTGAAAGCGGACGACATCGCGCTCAACGAAATCATCGGTCTCATCGAGAAGGCCGAACGTCCGGTGCTGTATTGCGGTGGCGGCATCATTTCGAGCGGCGCGGCGGAAGAATTAAAAAAATTCGCCGAGGCGACGAACATTCCCGTGACGACCACGATCATGGGCATCGGCGGTTTTCCCGAAACGCATCCGCTTTCGTTGCGCTGGCTCGGAATGCACGGCTCGGCCTCCGCGAACTGGGCGGTCAACGGCGAATACGAATACCGCAAAAGTTTCAACGACCCGATGGTGAAGTTGAAGGACGGCGCGGATTTGCTGCTCGCGTTCGGCGTGCGCTTCGACGATCGCGTGACCGGCAAGTTCGAAGAATTTTGCAAGACCGGCACGATTGTCCACATTGACATTGATGCGTCGGAGTTGAATAAAAATCGCAAAGCGAATTTGCCCGTGGTCGGCGACATCAAGGACGCGCTCACGCGTTTAAATAAATTGGTTGCCAAACGGCCGATTCAAAAAAAGCACACTGCATGGCTCGCGCAGATCGCCGAGTGGCAGAAAAAAGCGCCGTTCGCTTATCGCATCACGCCGGAAATCGCGAACAGCGATCACATGGTGGATCACATGCAGGGCAAGGAGAGCGAAGTGATTTTGCAGCAGATGGTCATCGAGACGCTTTACGAAATGACGAAAGGCGAAGCTTACATTTCCACCGGCGTCGGCCAGCACCAGATGTGGGCGGGCCAATGGTATAAATACAAATACCCGCGCCAGTTCGTGACCAGCGGCGGCCTCGGCTCGATGGGCTACGGTTATCCCGCCGCGCTCGGCATGAAAGTCGCGCTGCCCGACAAGCAGGTCATTGACATTGACGGCGACGGCTCGTTCCTGATGAACATTCAGGAACTCGCGACCGCGCACGTCGAAAAAATCGCCGCGAAAGCGATCATCTTGAACAACCAGCACCTCGGCATGGTGGTGCAATGGGAGGATAATTTTTACGCCGGCAATCGCGGCCACACTTATCTCGGCGATCCCGAACATCGCCCGGAAATTTATCCTGACTACGTCCGCGTGTGCAATTCCTTCGGCGTGAAATGCGAGCGCGTGATGTTCAAAAAAGATTTGCGCGCCGCCGTCCAGCGGATGCTCGATGCCGATGAACCTTACGTTCTCGACGTGGTCGTGCCGTATAGCACGCACGTCATCCCGTTCATTCCCGCTGGCAAAACCGTGGCGGACATGATCTGGAAGCCGTAAGTCTCGTTCCAAAAATTGCCAAAGCCGGGCGGAATTATTTTTCGCGTGGCCTTTTTGCCTTCCTGTCCGACAGCCACTGTCAGTCTCCCGGCGAACATCGTCACTCGTGAAACGGGCATTGGCGGTTCAGGAACTCCGCCGACTCCGCCGACTCCACCCGCAACTCTGCATCCTTAAAAATTACATCCAGAAAACCCAAAGCGGCCTTGGGCAACAGAGGCCGCTTTTTTAATGCGCGGATTTTCAAGGGGACGGCGAACTATTCTCCTTCTTCGGGGGAGAAAGCCGGGATGAGGGAGGACGTTCAGACAATCTTTTCCGTGCCGTCTAATTTCTTAATCTCTTTGGCCAACCGTTCCGCCTGCGATTTCAACTCCGCATTTTCAATTTCAAGCTGTTTCAATCGTTCCGCCGCCAGTTCATCCAGCACGCCGGGCTTTTGTTCGGCAAGCTGGCACAGTTCGTAATCGGGACTGGCGCGCAATTGTTCTAGCGAATCCGCGACGGCTTTGATTTGCGCCAGCAATGTCTCATGCAGCCGACGCAATTGCGTGAGTTCCTCCTGGTCGCTAAAATCCAGCGTCGCCCAGCCTTGCCGCAGGATGAAGCCGTGCGGGTCTTCCGCGATTTCGCGCAGCAATGCGATGTCGCCGGTGTCCTTCGCCAGATTGATGGCGGCGGTCAGCTTGTGATACGTCTCCAGCTTGTCCGGCTCGTTGGCAAAACGGTCGGGATGATACAGCTTCACCAGCTTCTTCCAAAGCTGCGTCAACTCCGCTTCCTGCTCGGCGGTCAACTGCTTTTTCTTGTCCGCCGCTGCCGCCAGTTCTTCATAATCCTGGTCCGTTTGCGTCTGGGCGCGCTCGTAATCTTCCGCAGCCTTCATCCCTTCCTGCCGGTTGTCGCGCGTGAGCGAATCCAGAAACTTCCGCCGGTAATCCACCGTGAGCCGCAGCCGGTCGCGCTTTTGATAATGCTCGCGCAACTGCCGGAACAACACGGCTTGCACGGCATCCACGCGCGATTTCTCCTTGGTGTAATCCGTTTCCAATTCCGTCAGTTGCGCCCGTGCACCCGCCACAAGCTGACGCAATTGCTCCAACTCTGGACTGACGAAAATAATTGGGCTTGTTGTTTTCATTTTTTGGGCAGCCGAAATTCACGATAGCGTTTTTCTGCCTCTGCAATTTGTTCTTCTGTTAAAAAAGAAAGCAAGCGATTCAATTTAACCTCCCACATCTCGTTTTGATCAATCGCAAGTTTGAGCCATTTGTATGCTTCAATTACGTCTCGTTCGACGCCGTCGCCATCAAGATATAGTGATGAAAGATAAAGCCTCGCCCATTCGTGGCCATTTTCTGCTGCTTTCAGATACCAACGAAGAGCTTCCGCAAAATTTTTCGATACACCGTTGCCGTCTGCGTATTGATGAGCAAGAGCAACTTGAGCTTCGATGTGCCCTTGCTCTGCGGCTTTGCGATACCATTTCACGCGATCAACGTCATCTTGAAGTTCTCCCGCGCTATCAACATCACAATTACCGAGGAAGTATTGAGCTTCAGCGTCTCCCTTTTCAGCGGCTTCGAGAAATGGCTTCAATCCTTCACGATACCATTTGCCTGCCTCGATATAATCTTGACGAACGCCTTCCCCGTCATGGTAACGACGACCAAGTTCTAATAGGGCGCCAGAGTAACCTTGTTCAGCAGCTTTACGAAGCCACTCGACCTTCTCTGTGTCATTAACAATATCACCGAAGTAAATTCCAAGAGCATATTGAGCATCGGCATTTCCCTGTGAGGCTGCTTCACGATACCACTTGGCTGCTTCTGTCCAATCTTGGGTGATACCGCCTCGCCCATCATGATACAACCAGCCGAGCCAATACTGTGCTTTTGCGTGGCCTTTCTCGGCGGCCATGCGAAACCACTTTGCGGCTTCCACGCAATCTTGTGGAGTGTTTCTTCCGTCATAGTAGCTTTCTCCTTTTTGACACCAACTTTCTAAAAGAGGGCTCTTGTTGGGTGAAAATTCTATTAAGGTTTTCACCTCTGCCAGTGCAATCGTTTCAGCAACGATGGCCGCCAAAACACGCTTCGCGCCGGGCGCAGTTTTTTCAACCGCACTTGACGGCTTTCGCACCAGCGCAAAATTATTCCCCTTTGCCATTTCAAGTTTCTATCTGTGTCAAATCTTCGACGCCCGCCATTTCTGCGAGCATCTTTGTGTATTGACGAAGTTTAACTTGGAGTTGTGCTAGTTCGCGGCGGAACTGGGCGCATTTCTCTTTTTTCTCGAACGCATCTTTTAGCAATTCTCTGTGCCATTTTTCTGTGAATGGGCGAACGACTTGGTTCAGAACAACAACTGCAATTTTGGTGAACTCAATACTGTCTCGACCATTCCGTTTGATAATCTCTCGCGTGAGCGGGAATAAATTGTAGATGCTGGTGAGCGCCGTCTTTTCGTCGCCGTGTTCCGGCTGCAACTGTTGCGTCGTAATTCGAGTCAGCATTTCGATATAAAGTTCCCACGCAGCGTTCTTGTCAGGTTCTTTCGGCTGCCATTCCATTTCGAGGAACTTGAAATTGACCTTCAAAGAAGTCATATCCCAATTTTCAAGCCACTTTTTCCATTTCATATTTTGGCCTTGGTTTGAATCACAAATTTTTAGTGCGTCACACTGCAAACCTTGCAGACGTCATTGTATTTCATCATGTCTTGCTCATTTGTTATCAGATGCTCGTGAGAAGTGCGGCGGTTATAGGCATCTTCAATCCAACCACGCAATTCATCAGCAGACGTAGGCGAATATTGGTAAAGTGCATAACGCGCCTGTTCGTTGCTATAGTGTTGATGGAAGCGAGGCGGTAAAGGCGGATGAAATTTTCTATTGCCGCAGCTTGGTAGCAATATCCCAATCAGCCCGTTGGGATCATCTTGTCCACGGCGGAGCGACGCTTTGATTTCCCAATCTACATAACGTCGGCTGTGAGTGCATTGGCCAATCAGAACTATCGTGACCGTTGAATCCTGAAGATATTTTGCCCGGATTTGCTCCATAACATATTCCGGGTTTGTGCTGTCAATAAAATCATCATTGTCTGAAATTCCAAGAACTTTTGGAATAAACACGGCTTGACGGTTGGCCCATTGTTCAACGAAGGCTTCAGCTTCCGCTTGGTCGTTGTGGTGGAAAGAAATAAACGCCTTGCGTTTTACCGGTTCGTAATTTGGAAGTCCGTAATAGTTCATTTGTTTTCTTTCTTATTTTCTTATCCCCGCACATTTCCCCTGCGCGCCTAGGCAGCTTGACCGCGAACCACGCGAAATACACGAACGAATTTCCGAAAAACTTTTCGCGTGGTTGGCGTATTTCGCGGTTAATGCCTTCCCATTTCGGGCGGGCTGGTCAGGCGGCTACGGCCACATGGCGGGCGTGGGCGATTTCGTCCTTGGCAATCTGCCGGATTTGATCCGCCAGCAGGGTGACGACGGCGAGGGTTTTGCCGGCGAGGGTCATGAATTCGACGGTGCAGCCCTTGCCGCCCTCGTGAACGAGCACGACCGTGCCGATGTCGTCCTTGGCCAGGCCATGCTCCGGCAAGTCGGTCGTCAACACCACGCTGTCGAGTTCTTTGATCATAATCAAATATCCAATGGATATGCCGTGGCCAATGTAGCCGTTTCCGCATTTTTGGCAATAAACCAAACGACGCGCACTTCCGGCGAGCGGCCATCGGGCGCGGCCAGTGCGCCTTCAACCACAAAATTTTGTCCAAACGGCGTCGGCACAATTTCAACCGCTTCATGCTGGCGAGCGTGATCCAGCAAAGCCGTGGCGAGTTCTTCCCACGCTTCAATTGTGAATCCGAAACTACGAAAAAATTCCGCCTTGTGCTGCCCGTCGCGATGCTGCTTGAAAGCAGGTAGTGAGTAATCTTTCTGCTTGGAACGACCGCGCGTTCGGCGTTGGGCAGTTTCATCGTTTTGGTTTCGACGTGGGAGTCGCCACTGGCGCTGGCTTGGGTTGCCGCAAGTAAGTGAGCAGCCGGTAGCCGAGCAGGACGGCCAGCACCGCCGCAAACACCAACGGCTGCCGCACGTCGGCCTTCACCTGCATATAATAATGAATTACGCCCGCGATGGCGGCCACGTAAGCCAGCCGGTGCAACGCCCGCCAGCGTTTGCCGCCAAGGCGTTTGATCATCCCGTTTGTGGAGGTGATGGCCAGCGGGATCATGACAATCAGTGCCGTGCTGCCGACAATGAGGTATTTGCGTTTCACCATTTCCGTCAGCGTGCTGGAAACGCTGAATCCCCGGTCCAGGCTGAAGAAACACAGGAAGTGCAGGCAGCCGTAAAAGAAAGCGTAAAGTCCGAGCATCCGGCGCAATTGAATCACCCAGTTCAATCCAAAGATTTTTCGCACCGGCGTCACGGCCATGGTCAGCACCAAAAAAATCAGCGTCATCATGCCGGTGGTCAGAATGAGAAAATTTTGCGGATTCGCGCCAAGCCGGTGATGTGTTTGATCCCAGATCAGCAACGCCAGCGGCACCAGCGCGATCGCGACCAATGCGAGCGCCGCGGGCGGACGCGGGCGTAGCTCCGGCGAGACGATCAACAGCCACAGGTGCAGCGCTCCCACCACCAGCAGAGCCGCATATGGATTCAGCACCCACACCACCACCCCCACGCCGAGCGCCACCGTCAGCATCGCCAACCCGGCCGCCTCGGAATCCGGCCGCACGGCCAACCCTCC
>Ga0208849_1001843_pt1 | contig 13112 bp, 16 predicted proteins | sample NGESurdeep072012_10_FD_184470 | JGI IMG/M metagenome (GOLD analysis project Ga0208849, IMG submission 184470) | Arctic peat soil microbial communities from Barrow, Alaska - NGEE Surface sample 53-3 deep-072012 (SPAdes) | ecosystem: Environmental > Terrestrial > Soil > Wetlands > Peat ...
GACGTGCGCGATCACCGAGATCACGATCGGGCAGAGCCTGCCGGCCCCCGAGGCGCAGGGCGCTACCCGCCTCGAAGCAGCCGAGGCCGCCTGGGCGAAAAGCCAGGACGAGCCGTGGCTCGGCGCCGACGACCGCCCGGCGTAACCGGCTCGCCAGCTCTTCGCGACAGCCACTACGCGGCGCCCGGGTCGGCGCCGCTGGCCGCGCCGCTGCTTCAGCCAGGAGAGCGCGCTCGGCTCGAGCGGCAGGTGAAGCAGTTCGCCTGGGGCGGGAACGCCTGGCACCTGGTCGCGATCGGGGTCGCGGCCGGCAGTGTCGCCCTCGTGGGCTTCGGGACCGACTCGTTGATCGAACTCGCCGCGGGTGGCGTAATCGTTTGGCTGTTTACTGAGGGGGACTGCAACGTGAACGAGCTCGCTGAAGCCGTTGAGATGGAGGATTCCGCGGTGTCGCACCAGCTGCGTGTGCTGCGGCACCTCGGGCTCGTCGCGCGGCAGGAGCGAAGCGCCTGAGCATTCACGAGCATCAAGGCGGTCCCGCCCCTGAGCACGATCACGATCACGCGCAAGTTGACGCGAGCGGCGATCACGGCCATTCGCACGGCCTGATCGACCGCTCGATCCTCCGCTCGCGCGAAGGCGTGAAGACGGTCGCGATCGCTCTCGCGGTTCTCGGAGTCGCCGCGGTTGCGCAGCTGCTCGTCTTCGTCGTGTCCGGGTCGGTCGCGCTGCTCGCGGACATGATCCACAACTTCGGCGACGCGCTCACCGCAGTGCCGCTCGGGATCGCCTTCTTCCTGCGCAGCGCCCGAGCCGAGAAGATTGCCGGACTGTTCGTCGTGTTCGCGATCGCAGTGTCGGCGACGGTCGCGCTCGTCGAGACGATCCTGCGCTTCATCCACCCACAGGACCTGCACCACCTCGCCGTCCTCGCCGCCGCGGGCCTCGTCGGCTTCGTCGGCAACGAGATCGCCGCACGCGTCCGGCTGCGCGGCGGTCGCAGGCTCGGCAGCCCGGCCCTGGTAGCCGACGGAAACCACGCGCGGATCGACGGCTTCGTCTCACTCGCCGTGATCGGCAGCGCGATCGCAGCATGGCTCGGCGCCCCGATCCTCGACCCGGTGATCGGCCTTGCGATCACGCTCGTGATCTTGAAGATCACCTGGGATTCATGGAAGACGGTCCGCCACGCCGAGATCGACCTCGACCACATCGACGACGAACACGACCATCACGACCATCAGCACTGACGCGCGCGACCATGATCACGCGGGCAACCACGCGCACACCCACGGCCACCAGCCGCCGCCGGTCAGTCGTGGAGCCGGAAGGGGAGAATGCACACCACAGCGTCGGTGCGGCTGCGCAGTACGGCGGCGAGCAGGATCCCGCGCTGGTTTTGGAGGATCTGGTGGCGGCGGCGGCGCGGCTCGACTTCGGGGATGAGCACGGCGACGCGGTGTCCGCTGTCTCGGACGGCGTTGTTGACGTAGTCGGTGATGGGCTCGAGCAGGTCTCGACGGGTTGGTGTGAGGATGTCGAGGTGGACGCCGCACTCCCAGGCTTGCCACTGTGACCGAAGGGCGCGTGTGGACTCTTCGTCGTATTGGATGCTGACGGCTACGACCTCGTCGCCGAGCGACTTCGCGGCAGAGAGGGCTTCGTAGGTGACCTTGGAGACACCGTTGACGGGGACGATCACGAGGCTGCGTCCTTCGACGGGCGGTGGCGGAGTCTCTCCGAGTGCGAGCTCGGCGGCGACATAGTCGTAGTACGACTCGATGCGGTTGAACAGCAGGATCAGTAGCGGCACGATCAGGACGATGATCCAGGCGCCCTCCGTGAACTTGGCAACCAGGAAGATGACGGTCGCGGCGGCGGTGAGGATGGCGCCGAACCCGTTCACGGCGGCGCGGGTCTGCCAGTTGCGTGGGCGTTCTCTTGCCCAGTGGCGGACGAGCCCGGTCTGGCTGATCGTGAAGCCGATGAAGACGCCGATCGCGAAGAGGGGGATCAGTCGTTGCGTGTCGCCGCCGACGACGACGAGGAGCGCGGCGGCGGCGAAGGTGAGCGCGGCGACGCCGTAGCGGTAGACCTGGTGCTCGGCGCGGAGGGAGAAGAGATGGGGGAGCCGGTTGTCGTGGCTGAGCCGGCTCATCAGCACGGGCAGGCCGCCATAAGAGGTGTTCGCGGCGAGCAGGAGCACGATCGTCACTGCGATTCCGACGAGGTGGAAGCCGAGACCGGTTCCGAGCGCGGCGGCCGTGAGTTGGGCGAGCAGCGTCACGCCGCCTCGAGGGACGAGGTGAAAGCGGTGGATCATGATCGCGAGGCCGAGCAGCATCGCGGCCAGCAGGACGCCGAGCAGGAGTTCGGTCATCTGCGCGCGGCGCACGCGTGGCTCGCGAAACGTCGGCACCGCGTTCGCGATTGCCTCGACGCCGGTCAGCGCGCTGCAGCCCGCGGCGAACGCCTTCAAGAGCAAGATCACGCCGACGGCCTCGCTTGTATGCAGCGGCAAGCCGTGTCCGATCAGGTGCTCTGGGCGCGCGCGGGCAAGGCCGGCGACGATCACTGCGCCGATCCCGACGATGAAGAGCGCCGTCGGCAGCATCAGGGCGCGGGCGCTCTCGACGATTCCGCGCAGGTTCACGGCCGCGAGGAAAACGAGGCCGGCCAGGGAGTAGAGCAGCGGGTGTTTGCCGAGCGACGGGAACGTCGAGATGAGCGATGCAGCCCCGGCTGCGAGCGAGACAGCGACGGTGAGCACGTAGTCGACGACGAGCGATGCCGCGGCCAGCAGGCTCGCTCGGCGTCCGAGGGAGGCCTTGGCGACGGCATAGGCGCCGCCGCCGTCAGGATGAACTGCGATCACCTGCCGGTAGCTGACGACGAGCACCGCGAGCAGAACGGCGATCGCAATCGTCAACGGCAGCGCGAAGCGCACCGCACCGACGCCGGCCGCCACCAGCACAAGCACCATCGCCTCCGGCCCGTACGCGACGGAGCTGAGCGCGTCGAGCGAGAGCGCCGCCAGACCCTGCAACGTTCCGAGGTGGTCCCGGCCGTTCTCCCCGGGCCGAAGACGCGTCGTCGGGGGACGCCTCGTCCGGCGGCTTGATCTCGAGCTCATGAGTGCCATGACCCTAGTGCGGGCTCAGCGCAGCGGGGCCGCGGATGACCGACACGCTCCTGGGTGTTCGGCGCGAGACGGCCCGGGTCGACATCCGGGACAGAAACGTCCGCCGCGGGTTGGCTTCAGCGGAAGCGGTGATAGCACGACCAACTCATTGACGGACGCGTCTTCCTTCGACTCCCAACTTCGAGCCCCGCCTTCTTGGGCGGTCGGGGTCTTTCTAGGGCGGGCCGGGGTCGGGGCTGAGGGTTGTACCATTCCTTTGCCGGCGGAACCCAAGAAGGGAGCGAAACGGTGGCCCAATCTCACGTCTTCACGTGCAAGCACTGTGGCGCGAAACATGGCGGGATGCACGCCAAGGACGTTTGCGTCGAGTGCTGGAACAAGGGCAAGCGCTAGTCGCTCAGCTTGATTCGTGGCTGCCGCCGGATCTGCGCCGGCGCTGAATCTGCTGCCTCAGCGGTCGATCATCCGCTGGGCGCTCTCCGAGTACCGATCCCCTCGCGGTGTGGTCGCCGAGGCCGCGCTGTCGATCTCGTGGAGATCGTCGGACGTGAGCTCGACATCGGCAGCTGCGATGTTCTCGTCCACCCGTTCGAGCTTCGTCGTGCCGGGGATCGGAACGATCCAGGGCTTCTGGGCGAGCAGCCACGCGAGCGCGATCTGCGCGGCGGTAGCCTGCTTCCGTTCCGCGACGCCGCTCAGCAGCTCGACGAAGGCCCGGTTCGCCTTCCGTGCCTCCTGGTCGAAACGAGGGACGCTGTTGCGGAAGTCGGAACTGTCGAACGTCGTGCTCTCGTCGATCTTCCCGGTGAGGAAGCCCTTGCCGAGCGGACTGAACGGGACGAAGCCGATTCCGAGCTCCTCCAGCGTCGGCAGGATCTCCTCCTCCGGCTCGCGCCACCACAGCGAGTATTCGCTCTGGAGCGCGGCGACCGGCTGCACCGCGTGGGCGCGGCGGATCGTCTGGACGCCGGCCTCGGAGAGCCCGAAGTGGCGGACCTTTCCCGCCGCGATCAGCTCCTTGACCGTGCCTGCGACGTCTTCGATGGGCACGTCAGGGTCGACGCGGTGCTGGTAGAGGAGATCGATCGTCTCGACGCCCAGCCGCCGGAGCGACGCCTCGACGGTCTGCCTGATCGTTTCCGGCCGGCTGTCCAGGCCACCGGTCTGCCTGTTGCCGTCGAACTCGAACCCGAACTTCGTCGCGAGCACCACCTGGTCGCGGACGGGAGCGAGCGCCTCGCCCACGAGCTCCTCGTTCGTGAACGGGCCGTACGCCTGCGCGGTGTCGAAGAACGTGACGCTGCGCTCGACGGCCGTGCGAATGAGCGAGATCATCGCCTGCTTGTCGGCAGGCGGGCCGTAGCCGGAGCTCATCGACATGCAGCCGAGCCCGAGCGCCGAGACCTCGAGGTTGCCGGTTCCAAGCGTTCGCTTCTCCATGTGTTCCACCCTTTCGGACTGAGATTGCGCCGGCGGCCCTGGCATCACTGAAGCACGGACGCGCGCCGGGTGACAGACCCTGTCGATCCAGGTATTGGCAGGCCCCCTCAGCGTGCGCGGAGGAGGGCTATTCTCGACGCGTGGACCGGGCCTGAGTCCTTCACACGATCAGGAGACCAACCGTGCAGATCACGAGAAACACCATCGACACCGGGCGTGGGCCGAGCGACTGGTTCACCGGCGCGGTCTACGTCGACACCGTCGCAGCGCCGTCGGGCGGTTCGCGGCTCAGCGCGAGCCGCGTCCACTTCACGCCCGGCGCACGCACCGCCTGGCACACGCACCCGAACGGCCAGACGATCTACGTCCTCGAGGGCGTCGGTCTCGCACAGCGGCACGGCGGACCCGCCGAGGTGATCCGCCCAGGCGACCGCGTCTTCTTCGAGCCGGGCGAGGAGCACTGGCACGGCGCCGCCGCGACGCGGTTCATGACGCACATCGCCATGCTCGAGGTCGACGACGAAGGCGCCAGCGCGACGTGGGGCGACCACGTCACCGCGGAGGAGTACGCAGCCGCGCCGGTTACCGACGGTTGAGCCCGACGGACAGCATTGGCCGACCCGCTGCGCGGCGCGACGAGGTCAGCTAGCGTCTCGCCGGTGAGCGACGACAGCGCCTCCGGGGGGAAGGCCGCGGCCAAGGCCGAGTACGAGCCGCCGGCCGGGGCGGAGAAGAAGGCCGCCTGGACCGGCGCCGGCGCGCCGGTCGACTACACGGCGACCGCGACGTGGATCGTGCTGCGGAAGAACGAGAAGCCGTCCGCCGAGGTCTTCTCGATCTCGTACGTCGCCGACGCCGGCGACGGCGACCGGCCGGTGATGTTCATCTTCAACGGCGGTCCGGGTGCGTCGTCCGCGTACCTCCATCTCGGCGCAGTCGGGCCGCAGCGCGTCGCCTTTCCGCCGGACGGCACCCTGCCGGAGATGCCGCCGCGACTCGTCCAGAACGAGGCGTCGTGGCTTGCGTTCGCCGACCTCGTGTTCGTCGATCCGGTCGGAACCGGGTTCAGCCGCGTGATCGAGGACGAGAAGAAGGACGACGCGTCGAAGAACGACAAGAAGGGAGACGCGACCGACCCGAACGAGTACTTCGGGCAGAAGCGCGACCTCGAGTCGTTGTGCGAGTTCATGAGCCGCTGGCTCTCCGAACGCGGCAGATGGGGCTCGCCCATCCTGATCGCGGGCGAGAGCTACGGCGGTTACCGCGTGGGGCGCCTGGTCAAGATGCTCCAGGAGAGCGCCGGGATCGGGCTCAACGGCGCGATCCTCATCTCGCCCGCACTGGAGATCTCGACGCTCGTCCCGAGCGACTACGACGTGCTCGCGTGGGTGGACGCGCTGCCGACGATGGCCGCCGCCGCCGCCCATCACGGCCGCTCGCGCGCATTCGCCGCCGGCTCCGCGCTCGACGACGTGCTCCGCGAGGCCGAGACCTTCGCCACCGGCGACTACGCCTCGTTCCTCACGCGCGGGGCGTCGATGGCGCCGGCCGACCGCGAGCGGGTCCTCGGCAGGCTCGCCGACCTCGTCGGGCTTCCGCTGGATCTGGTGATGCGCGCCGAGGGCCGGATCACGATCCGGGCGTTCTCGCGCGAGCTCCTGCGCGACGAGCGGAAGGTGCTCGGACTCTACGACGCGACGATCACCGCCACCGACCCGTTCCCCGATCGCGAGTCGTTCGGCGGGCCCGATCCCACCCTGGCGGGAATCGGTCCGGCGTACACGATGGCGATCAACCGCCAGCTCCGCTCCGAGCTCGGTGTGCAGACCGACCGTGAGTACACGGTACTCAGCTACGACGTCAACGCCGCCTGGAAGGAAGACTCGGAGCCGCACTTCTTTCTCCCGCCGCGCGGCGCGACCGACGACTTCCGCTACGGCATGGCGCTCAACCCGCACATGAAGGCGTTCATCACACACGGGCGCTACGACCTCGTCACGCCCTACTTCGCGAGCGACCGCCTGCGGAACCTGATGCGGCTCGATCCGGAGATGGCGGGCCGCCTGACCGTCAGGCACTTCGGCGGCGGGCACATGTTCTACGCGTGGGAGGAGAGCCGGCGGGAGTTCACGGAAGCGATCGCCTTGTTCGTCGCCGGCGCGACTAGTGCAGGTCGATCTCCACCGTGATGCCGCCGTGCGCGTCTTCCTGTGCGGTTCCCGTCCCCGTTCGCGGGACGCCGCGCAGCAGGACCGTCACGGGCGCTCCGCCGCGCAGATTCCTCCACCAGCGCTTCCGCTCCGGCCAGTCGAGGTTCACCTGCAGGTGGTCGCCCTCCTGGCGGTAGCCCACCGGGAAGGTGAACGCTCGGTGGCTGCGCAGGCCGGTCACCGTCAGCAGCATCAGGCGCCCACTCACGAGACCGTGCGCGGGCGAACGCAGCAGCGCACGCACGAGCGGATTGATCGTCCGGTTGACGACGGCAAAGGGCATGTGCGCGTCGCTCATCGGCGTGACGATAACGGGCCGGGATCGAGTCCGTCTGACGGTACGCCTGCGGGCCGGTGCTACCCTCTTTTCGCGCGCCGCAGCAACCGGTGCAGCGCATCATCACGTGGGGCGTAGCAAGCGGCCTCGCGACAGGGCCTCCCTCAGCAGAGCGGGTTGGAACAGCAACCGGCCGGCCGCATACGTCTCGGCCGGCGACGAAGCTTCGAGTCGCTGGAGGAACCTGATGGTGGAGATTCGCGTCGAAGTCGCTGACGTCACGTGCACGGACCGGCTGATGCGGCGTCTCATGGGACTGTTCGACCATGCGTCCGTCACGTTCGACGAGGCGCGCAACGTCGTGCGTGTGTGCTCGGAGTGGGAGTCGCGCTCGGTCTCCCAGGTGATCGACACCGTCGAGTCGTGGCTCGCGGCGGACGGCGTCTCATCGGCCGAGCTGTCGGTCGGCGACCACTCGTATACGATGTTCCGCCCGACCGTGGTGGTTACGCCGAGTGGGGAAGGAGGCCAGCTGTGACCGAGACGATCGTGGTCGGTTACGACGCCGACGAGCCGGCGAAGCGCGCTCTCGAGCGAGCGATCGTCGAGGCGAAGGCGGCGCACGCGCGCCTGCTGATCGTCTCCGTCGAGGCCATGCCCCTCGACCCCTACGCACCGGCGACGTTCGGCACGCTCGACGACAGCTCGCCTGTCGTCGCGCCGCTCGTCGAGCCGCCCGAGCTGCAGCGGGTGACGAATGACGCAGTCAGTAGGGCCGAGGCCGAGGGCGTTCCCGCCGACTACCTGTGGGGCGCCGGCGACCCGGCACGGGTGATCGTCGATGCCGCGCGCGACAGGGGCGCCTCGAAGATCATCGTGGGCTCACACCATCACGGCCTCCTCGCGCGCCTCCTCGGCGAGGACGTCGCCGGCGCGGTGAAACGCGAAGCCGACTGCGACGTGATCGTCGTCGAATAGGTTTTCACCCTGCTCGTCCGCGTTCACATCGGTGTGAGTGTCGACGGCTTCGTCGCGACGCCCGACGGCCGTCCTGCGCTTCTGTCGATGCCGGACTTCGTTCCCGGTGAGTCGTACGGCCACCAGGAGTTCAGCGCGCAATGCGCCGCCGTCGTGATGGGGCGCACCACCTTCGAGCCGGCGCTCGGGGCGCCTCGCTGGCCGTGGCCGGGCAAGGAGGTCAACGTCCTGACCTCCCGCGCGCTGCCGCCGGAGTCCGCGGCGCAGGGCGCGGTCGCGGCGACGGACGGTCCGGCGGCGCTGCTCGAGCGGCTGCGCGCCGCCGATCTCGACGGCGACGTCCAGCTGCTGGGCGGCCCGCGCACGATCCAGGCGTTTCGGGCACTCGGGGCGATCGACCGGCTCGAGCTGATCGTGCTGCCGATCCTGCTCGGCGACGGACTCCCGCTCTTCCCGTCGGGCGGATCGCCGCTCCCGCTCCGCCTCCTCGACCGACGGGTGTTTCCAGACGGAGCGGTCGAGCTCGACTACGAGCTGAACTCGTAACAATCGCTGCTGGGGTGGCTCACCCCGGAGTCGGCGCACATGCTCGAGCACGTGTTGATCGGCGACGTCGCGCCGGCGCTCCTCGTGCTTGCGCTGCGCGGGCCGCTCCTCTTCTTCCTCATCCCTGCCGTGCCGCTCGCGCGCCTCGCCCGGTCGCGTGGTGCAGCCGCATCGCGTGTTCGCGCTCTCGCCCGTCGCCGACCAGCAACTCGCCGGCCTCGCGATGCTGGCCGAGCAGCTGCTCAGCCTCGGCGCGTGCGTCGCGTTCCTCCTCGGCACGCGGTCGCGGCTCGTTGTCCGTACGCTGCCCGCGCTACTTCAAAAGCCCGGATAGGAGACGAGATGAACGACGTCCTGAACGTGATCGGGCACGAGCTGACTCGCCGCGGGCCGCTGTCGCCCGCCCTCGTGAAGCACGAGCAGCAACGCGCTGCGAGCCTGCAGAGCCGGATCGCCGACGCGATCACCGGCTTCGCGGGGTCGATGAGCTTCGTCTACGTCCACATGGCGTGGTTCACGTTCTGGATCGTGCTCGGGATCGAGAAGTACCCGTACGGGCTCCTGACGATGATCGTGAGCCTCGAGGCGATCTTCCTCTCCACCTTCGTGATGATCTCGCAGAACCGCGCGGACGCGCGACGGCAGGTGTTCGCCGACAGCCAGTACGAGATGATCCAGGAAGAGAAGAAGGAGAACCTCGAGCTGCTCGAGCAGGGGAAGCGCATCGAGCAGCTGACGCAGTCGGTACTCGCGCTGACGCAGGAGGTTCACGCGGCGCTCGGCAAGGCCTGAGTCGACGAATAAGGGAGCCCGGGAGCTAGCCCGGACCCCCCTTCGATGCTGCGCGGTGCGTCTTACGCGACGACGACGCCGTTGCTGTGCGCAACGACCTTGCCGCTCGTGATCTTCGGCGCGTTCGGAATCGCCGAGGCGAAGTTCTCGTCGGTGATCCACTTCGAGACGACCTTCGTCGACTCGTCGGCCTGATCGGCGGTCTCGAAGAGACCGAGCGAGCTCAGGACGCCGTTGCCGGCCTCGATGAGGTAGTAGCCGGCGAAACCGGGGAGCTCGCGAAGCTGCGGGACGAGCGTCTCCTTGACCTTGCCGGTGACCTCGTTCGTGCGGGCCGCGTCGACACCTTCGTAGCGACGAATGGTGGCATGCATGTGGTGCTCCCTCTGTGGTTCCTACAGGACAGCGCGCTCGAATGGGCGCACTGCAGCGGTCGGTCAGGGGTCACAGTCGGAGAGGGACGCCAGAGCCTCGACGGCTTCAACAGCTACGACCAACGCGCTGGTTCCACCATAGCCGCAAACCACGGCCGTCGTACCAGAGGCTGAATTAGGCCTGCTTGGGGAGGAGCAGGTGCCCGTCGGTGATCGCCTGCGCGATGTCGATCAGCTTGTGGTGCCCGCGTCGCGAATGGTCGCGCAGGAGCTCGAACGCGCGAATCTCGTCGATCGAATGGCGTTCCATCAGGATCCCCTTCGCGCGCTCGATCGTCGCGCGGCGCATGAACGCGGCTTCGAGATCGCGGAACTCGGCGAACCGGCGCAGCACGATCTCGATCGAGTTCTGCCACTCCTGCGGCTCGCCGTCGGTGATGTGCGCGAAGACGCCGCGGTCGGCGGCCTTGATCAGGAACTCCGGGTCGGGCGCGTGGAGGAGCACGACGACGGGGCAGCTGGCCTCGTGCACGATCTCCTCGATCAGGCGCAGCGCGTGCTCCGAGCTTTCGCCCAGACCGACGAGCGCGACGTCCGGCCGCTCGCGCGCGGTGACGGCGCCGACCTCGGCGACGTCGATCTGCGGCGCGATCACCTCGTGGCCGAGTCCAGAGACGATCGCCGCCACATTGGCAAGACGATCTTGCCGCTCGTTTGCGACGAGAACGCGCAGGCTAGTGGAGATTGCCGCGCTCCATGTCACCTCGTATTATGCAGAACGGCCGCGATAGCGCGGCCGCGTGTTTCAAGCGGCCTCCGGGCCCGAGCGATGCAGCCGCCGCCTGGCGAGCGGCCGCTCGTCCACGACGTCCACGACGAAGAACCGGTCGGCGGCCGCAACGACCATGTCGTCGCCTCCGCCGTGCTCCGGGACGACGATGAAGCGCTCGCGCACGCCGCGATACCCCTCGGCGAGGGCCGGAACGGTGGCGCGGCACCCGGGCCGGGCGCATTCGCAGCGGAGCTCGTCCACGAACCCGCTCCGTGCGCGGTTCCCTGCACGCCGCGCCTCTCTCACCTCGGACGCGGAGCGCAACGGCAACCGGTCGTGCGGATGCCCGATCTCGAGCCTCACGGGGCGCTGCCGAATCTCGTACATGTGCGGCCTCCCTCCAGCGATACCTCAGGCCGGTCTGATGACCGGCGAGACGGCGAAGTGCCGACCGAAAGCTGGGGTCTGGCGCATTCTCGGCCTGGGACTGGGGCCGAGGGAACACAACGTTAACATATTGTTGATCGATTGTCCACAGGCAACTCCGGCGCCCGGCGGGATCCCCCGTTCGAGGGTGGGAGCGCGCGCTCGTCGCTGCCGACACCTGGGCTCATGCGAAATCTTCTCATCTGCGGTGCGCTGGCAGTCAGCGCCGTCATTCCGAGCGTTGCGGGCGCGGCCAGCACCACGCCGTCCACGTGGACGACTCAAGCGAACAAGGTCTGCGTCGTCTGGCTGGCGAAGGCGAACAAGGAGTTCGGCCACCCCGTCAAGCCCTCACAGCTGTACAGCTTCGCCGTGAAGGCGAAAACGCTCGAAAGCCAGGAGCTGGGCATCCTCCAGCAGATTCCCGGCCGGAGCGCCGCCGGAACGAACGCCCTCGCGGCGGTCGGCGTCGACATTGCCGAAGTGGGCTCGGCGATCACTGCGTACAAGGCCGGCAACATGGCCACGTTCGTCTCGATCCTCAAGAAGTACCTGAGCGACAACCGCGCCAAGGTCGCCTTCGCGGCCGCCGGCGCGTCCAAGTGCGGCTGACGAACCCCCTGCGTACTCGCTGATCCCGCGACCGCCGTCAAGGCGGTCGCGGTGTTTGCGCGGTCGCATCGCTAGGGTTTCGTCGTGAACGATCCCCCGGAGCGCCGCGTCGTCATCACCGGGATCGGTGCGGTGACGCCACTCGGCCCGGACCTCGGCACGACCTGGCGCCGGCTGCTCGCCGGCGAAGGCGCGTGCGGCCCGATCACGGCGTTCGCCGCCGAAGAGCACCCGGTGCGGATCGCCTGCGAGGCGAGCGAGTTCGACCCGGCGCTGTGGCTCGACAAGCGCTCGCTCCATCGCACCGATCGGTTCGCCCAGCTCGCCGTCTCGGCTGCCCGCATGGCCGAGGCCGACGCCGGCCTCGACGTCGCGAGCGAGCCGGACCGGGTGGGCGCGTCGATCGCAACCGCGCAGGGCGGCGTCGCGAGCCTCACGGCCTGCTGCGAGGGCGCGCTGACGGCGCGTATCCACCCGAGCCTCGTCACGGCCTTCATGCCGAACATGGCCGCGGGCTGGGTCTCGATGGAGCTCGGGATCCGCGGGCCTGTCGGCGCTCCCTGCACCGCTTGCGCCGCGTCGGCGATGGCGCTCGGCGACGGCTACGACGCGATCCGGCTGGGTCGCGCCGAGGTCATGCTCTGCGGCGGCAGCGAGGCCGGGATCACCCCGCTCGCGATGGCGGGCTTCGCCGCCATGCGCGCGCTCTCACGACGCAACGACGACCCTGCCCACGCGAGCCGCCCCTTCGACGCGGAGCGCAACGGCTTCGTGATGGGGGAGGGAAGCGCGGTGCTGGTGCTCGAGGAGCTCGAGCACGCGCAGGCGCGGGGCGCCACCGTCTACGCGGAGCTCGCCGGCTTCGGCGTCAGCTCCGACGCGTACCACATGACCGAGCCGGACCCGAACGGCGCCGGCCAGGCGCGCGCGGTGCGGCTCGCCCTGCTCGACGCGGGCGTCGAGGCGGCCGACGTCGACTACGTCAACGCGCACGCAAGCTCGACCGAGCTCGGCGACGCGACCGAGACGGCGGCGCTCAAGCTCGCGCTCGGCGAGGAGAAGGCGCGGTCGATCCCGATCTCGTCGATCAAGGGGGCGACGGGGCACTGCCTCGGCGCGGCCGGCGCCGTCGAGGCGGCGGCCACGGCGCTCGCGGTGCGCGACGACGCGGTGCCGCCCACGATCAACTACGAGGTGGCCGACCCGTCGTGCGACCTCGACTACGTCCCGAACACGGCGAGGCGGCAGCCGGTCCGGGTAGCGGTGAGCAACAGCTTCGGCTTCGGCGGCCACAACGCCGTGCTCGTCTTCCGCAAATACCCCCGGGCGGAGATCTAAGCTTCCCGCGAGTGGACATCCCGCTCGCCAACCTCTCCTCGCTGCTCCACAGCCGGCTCCTCGATTCCGCAGGGGAGAAGCTCGGCCGCGTCGACGACCTGATCGTCCGCCTCGCGGACGCCGGCTACCCGCCGATCACCGGGCTGAAGGCGCGCATCGGCGGCCGCGAGGTGTTCGTGCCGGCCGAGCGGATCGCCGAACTGCG
>Ga0208849_1001844_pt1 | contig 13111 bp, 4 predicted proteins | sample NGESurdeep072012_10_FD_184470 | JGI IMG/M metagenome (GOLD analysis project Ga0208849, IMG submission 184470) | Arctic peat soil microbial communities from Barrow, Alaska - NGEE Surface sample 53-3 deep-072012 (SPAdes) | ecosystem: Environmental > Terrestrial > Soil > Wetlands > Peat ...
CGTTCGTACGAGGCGAGAAGGCCGCAGCCAACCCGTGGGGGCCCGGCGCGACCACGCTCGAATGGACGCTATCTTCGCCACCGCCATTTCATCAATTCGAGGTTCTGCCGCGGATCGAGTGATCTTCATGTCAAGCAGGACGATTGGGGACGAATTCTGCCTCGTGGGTTGGCGAGAATGGTCGATCCGAATGGCCAGGACCTGGTACGGCGGAGATAGCGCATACATCACTCGTCAACAGGCGTACGCAGTGCTTGCGATGAGCAGTGCGCGCTTGGCTCACAAAGCGTTACGTCCAACATCGGCAAGGGGGCTGAGCAACAGGTGAGCCCGCATTGGTACCAGGTCAGGCGCCGACACGATCCATAAAACGGCCGTAATATAGTCGCATTTATGTTCGGTGGAGTACGGATGACCGATATGGACCGCGGAGAGAACCCCAACCGGATTGATGACGAGGGCAGCGAGTTCAAGCGCCGGAATGAAGAGCATATGCGGGGGGTGGTCGAAGATGCCGGCATCGGCATTTGGGAAGTAACCTTACCGACGGGCGCAATCAACTGCTGTGCCACCACTGCGCGTTTGTTCGGGGTAGCTCGCGAGGCTCTAGCCAGCTGTGAAGACGTTCTCGCCATGCTGCACCCGGAGGATCGTCAAAGCACGACAAAAGCAATCAGGCGTTGCATCAGGGAACGCGGGGCCAGCGAGTTCGCCTACCGAGTGCTGCGGCCGGACGGGACAACGCGCTGGCTTGGCCAGCGAAGCCGGGTCTATTCGGACAGAGATAACGTCCCGACGCACATGCGCGGTGTTATCCTGGACATAAGCAAGCAGAAGAAGGTCGAAGGCGAGCTGAAGACCCGCGAGGAGCATTTGCGCTCAGTCCTCGAAATCGTGCCGGATGCGATGATTGTTATCGATGATAGGGGAATCATAAGATCCTTCAGCGCAGCGGCCAATCGACTGTTCGGATTCGCGGCATCGGAGACCATCGGTCGGAACGTTTCGATGCTTATGCCGGAACCCGATCGCAGCCGTCACGATAGTTACATCGCCCGATACCGCGATACGGAGGAGCCTCATGTCATCGGGATCGGGCGCTTCGTTACCGGCCGGCGTAAGGATGGTTCAATTTTTCCTCTGCATTTGTCGCTCGTCGAAACGCACTCGGGTGAGGGTCGTCATTTCACCGGTTTCGTGCGCGATTTGACCGAACGTCAGGAGACGGAGGCGAAACTGCAAGAGTTGCAGTCTGAACTCGCACACATGTCGCGCCTTACAGCGATGGGTGAAATGGCCTCGACGCTTGCGCACGAACTCAACCAACCGCTCGCCGCCGTCGGCAACTTTCTCAACGGCTGCCGCCAGCTACTTGAGGGTAGTCAGGATCCGGTCACGTCGAAGGTCCAGGACGCCTTGGGCATGGCGGCAGAGCAGATTGTGCGCGCGGGTCAGATCATCAGACACTTGCGAGATTTCGTCGCGCGAGGCGAAACCGAGAAGAAAATCGAGCTCGTGGCAAAGCTGATCGAAGAGGCCAGCGCCCTCGCCCTCGTGGGAGCGCGCGAACAAGGCGTCAGAATTCACTCAGCGGTCGACCCCGGCGTCAACAATGTCGTCGCCGACAAGATACAGGTGCAACAGGTGCTGATCAACCTGCTGCGCAATGCCATTGATGCAATGCAGTACTCGACACAGCGCGAGTTGAAGCTCTTTGTCGCACCCGCCAAAGACAACATGGTAGTATTTTCCGTGTCCGATACCGGAACAGGCGTGCCCGATGACATAGCGCCCAGGTTGTTCGAACCGTTCATGACAACGAAGCTTCAGGGGATGGGAGTTGGGCTATCGATCAGTCGGACGATCGTCGAGTCTCATGGCGGCAGGATATGGGCTGAGCCTAACGAAGGCGGAGGCTCGATCTTTCATTTTACGCTCCAGGCCGCGCCGGAAGGCCAGACCGATGTCAGCTAAGCCCCTTATTAGCATCATCGACGACGATAGCTCCGTGCGCACGTCGCTCGCATTCCGTCTTGAAGCGGCCGGGTTTCGAGTGGCTACTTATGAGTCGGCGCTGGCGTTTCTGGACGCTCCCCCGCATGTCGGCGACGGTTGCGTCGTGACTGATGTACGAATGCCCCAAATGGACGGAATGGAACTGTTGCGTCGGATCAAGAGCGGCGGTCGAAACCTGCAAGTCGTCGTGATGACCGGACACGGCGACATATCGCTGGCGGTGGAGGCGATGAAGCTCGGCGCGTCGGATTTTATCGAGAAGCCATTTGACGACGAGACATTGCTGACAATGATCCGCACCGCCCTGAACAACGCAAAGCTGACCTCTCAACGCGATGAGAAAGCGCTCGAGATTGTCGAACTGATCACGAGCTTGACCGCACGTGAGCGAGAAGTGCTCGATTGCCTGATGGCGGGCCAACCCAACAAGATCATCGGACGCAACCTCGACATCAGTCCTCGAACCGTCGAAATCTATCGTGCCAATGTCATGAAAAAAATGCGAGCTACTAGCCTCTCCGAACTCGTCCGGTTGGCCATCAAGGCTGGTCTTTCCTGATTTGAGGTATATCAACGAATCGAGTCTCTATTTGCGCTAACCAGAGGAGATGTTGCCGAAGAAGTCGCGGCGTGGATTTTATCGGTGGGTTGAAATGATGTCCCAGACAGGTCGCCTCATTCTCACTATCGAGGAGGATGCGGCGGTCCTGACTTCGTTGAATTTCATGCTCGAAGTCGAGGGTTTCAGGACATGCTCATTTAATAAGGTCATTCGTCTCCTCGAAGCCGGACGGTTGCCCGAGATAGCTTGCCTCGTGGTGGATTACAGCATGCCCACGATGAACGGAATTGAACTGCTCAAGCATTTGCGCGGGCGTCAAATACTGGCGCCGGCCGTCCTCATGATCGAGCACATCGAGCACTCGGATAAGACGTTTCGTGAACGCGCCCTGGCCGCCGGCTTCGCCGCAGTCGTCGACAAGACTATTCTCCACAACAATCTGGTCGACGAAATTCGACGGGTGTTAGCGATCGCCTAGAGGCTGCCGCCTGCCCGCCCGGCTACTACGTAGTTTCCCTTAAGGAAGGTCACTTAAGGTATGACGCGGAATTTCTGCAGCGTCCGCCGACGATATGTATGAGGAGTAAACCAATCGAAGGTAGCTCCCATGTTCGTCCAAACCGCAAATACGACGATGACAAGGCCCACTCGAGGGTTTCCGGTGGAGTCATCTTTTCGAAACCTTTGCCTGATTTCAGGTCATCCTGAACTCTCCGGCGCGAGCTGCAACTATCGACACGATACGGAAATTTACGGAGAAAACGAGAGGGTGGAGTCTTTCTACAAGGTTGTGAGTGGCGCGGTAAGAATTCACAAGCTTCTGAGCGATGGCCGCCGGCAGATTGGGGCATTTCACTTCGCAGGTGATTTGTTCGGATTTGAAGCTGGCGATGTACACCGATTCACTGCGGAAGCGGTCACCGATGCGACGGTGCTGGTGTTCAACCGGCGAACACTCGAGCGGCTGGCCGCGCGCGATCTTGATGTAGCCCGCTGGCTCTGGGCTTTGACGGCTCGCAATCTCGATCATGCACAGGAGCATATGATGCTGCTCGGGCGCAAGACCGCGACTGAGCGGGTTGCCGCATTCCTCCTGGAGATGGACGAATGCATGCAGCCTGCCGGCTCGATCACCCTGCCTATGTCGCGGCGCGATATCGCAGATTATCTCGGCCTGACGCTCGAGACGGTTTCGCGGACAATGTCGCATCTCCAAAGCGAAGGCGCCGTTGGACTGTCAGGCGCACGACAGGTCGCATTGCATAGTCGGGCAAAGCTCCGAGCGCTTGGTTCGGAAGCAAGCTGGCAATGAATACGATGTCGCCACCCGCTTGAAACTTGGCCCCAGCGATCCTTCCCACAGCGCCGGTGGCGGACTGAGCTCGATCGCGAGCATGGTAAATCTGAAGGGAATCGCGGATCATGACCGCACTCCAACGTGCGTAATTTTCCAACAACCCTAACGTCGTGGCTGATATTCGGCGAAGCCACTATCGACGCACTCAATTGATCGAGCGGGGCATTTCCGCCGATCAGGTGATCGCCATTCTACCTGTAGAAGCGCAGATCATGGCCAATCCGACTTTACCGCAGTTTCGGGTGCTCACCGGCCAGTGTGATCGATCCGTGTTGAGAACGCCCATGGTGGCCGGTGCCTGCAACGATCTCGCCAACCGGTAGGAATTTTGCCATCGCGGAAAAGCGGCGAGATGGTTCGAACACGACGCGGTTGCCTCAACAGCCGAAGACGCATCGGAGGTCAAGACGATTAACAATCATCTGGTCGGGCCTGGACCGACGCTCGGGCCGCGTGCGACTTAACTGACGAACCCCAGTTAGCGCATCTCCTGACCTGGGTCGTCATGCCTCTCGCCGCCATCGTTCCTAATCCGACCTCTCGTGGTCGCCGTCCTGGTCTCGATGCCCATCAATGTTCTTCGTGCCCCGGCCGATACCGAAGCGTCGATTCCAACCGCCGAGAGATGACACGCGAATGGCGCGTTGCTGAAGGATGCATTTGACATGCTTTTTGGTGCCTTCTTGCGAACAGGATCGGTGTCGCCGTGGAACAATCGAGAGCCCATTCGCGAAGAGTTATTCGGCGTCGAGCGCCTTGAGCAGCACGGACGGAGCCTCGCGATTGCCCAAAAGGTGACGTCCAAGTCGAGCAATGGCCTTCCTCTGGCGGGGCAACTCGCCGACAATGCAAGGGTATTGCTCGACGCGTATCGCTCCATCGCCGAGGAGGCAGCCAAGGGGCGAGCTATCACCCCGGCGGCGGAATGGCTGATCGATAACTATCATCTTGTCGAGAAGCAGATTCACGAGATCCGAACCGATTTGCCGCCTGGCTATTACCGGCAGCTTCCGAAACTCGCCGACGGGCCCCTCGCAGGCTATCCGAGGGTATTCGGCGTTGCCTGGGCCTTTATCGCTCATACCGACAGCTGCTTCGACTCTGAGCTGCTGCGCCGCTTCGTGCGGGCCTACCAGGAGGTTCAGCCGCTGACGATCGGAGAATTGTGGGCGGTCGCGATCACGTTGAAAATCGTGCTGATCGAGAACCTCACGCGCCTCGCCGAACAACTCCTGCGCTATGCCACGGCACGACAGGAGGCGGACATTCTCGCGGATCGCTTGTTAGGAGCGGGAGAACGCATCGCCGAGCCAATATCGGCGGTGCTCGCGAAAGACGAGCGCACGACGATTTCGGGAGGGCTTGCAGTCCAACTTATACACAGATTGCGCGATCAGGATCCGAGCATCATTCCTGTGCTGGTCTGGCTCGAAGAGCGCCTGGTGGCGCAAAAAACGACAACCGAGGCGGTGGTGCGCGACGAACATCAAAGGCAAGGTGTCGCCAACGTTACGGTGCGCAATATTATCACCAGTATGCGCTTGATCTCCGACATCGATTGGACAGAATTGTTCGAGCGCATCAGCCTCGTCGACGATGTGCTCACGGCCGGCAGCGCGTTTAGCGATATGGATTTCCCGACGCGAAATCTCTACCGCAGCGCGATCGAAGAATTGGCGCGCGGCTCACATTTCACGGAGCTCGACGTTGCCCGCAGCGCAATGCTGGCAACAAAGCACTCCCCGACTTCGTCTTCAAGCGTGATGAAAGAGCGTCAAGACGACCCGGGCTACCATCTACTTGCTGGAGGACGTGACGCGCTCGAAGTGACGATTGACTACCGGCTGCCGTTGCGCATGTGGCCGGCGCGCCTGAACCGGATTTTCGGCATCAGTGGCTACGTGGCTGCCATCGCCGTTATGGCCGTAACTCTGATAGCCTTCCCGCTGTTTGCTCTGGCCGCGGTGGGATTCGATGGAGCATGGCTGAGCTTGCTCGGCGTCCTGGGCGCGATTCCTGCAATCGATGCGGCGGTCGCGTTAGTGAATCGAGGCGTGACCTGGAGCTTTGGCGCAACGCTTCTGCCTGCTTTGGAACTTGGCAACGGGATTCCCTCCCATCTGCGCACACTTGTGGCCGTACCAACACTTCTCACCACGGCGCACGCGGTCGAGGAGCAGATCGAGCAGCTGGAAATTCATCATCTGGCGAGCCCCGACGGCGATCTTCATTTCGCGCTGCTGTCCGACTGGACTGATGCAAGGACCGAGCACAACGAAGGCGACGAGGCACTCCTTGCGGCTGCTGTTGCGGGCGTCTGCCGCCTCAATCGACGTTATGGCTCCGAATCCGGGGCTCCGCGCTTTCTGCTGCTCCATCGTCGACGGGTCTGGAACGAAGGCGAAGGACGCTGGATTGGCTGGGAGCGAAAGCGCGGCAAGCTTCACGAGTTGAATCGGCTCCTGCGCGGCGCGACCGACACGACCTTCGTCGCAGCCGAAGGGATGTCATCACTACCGCCGCTCAATGTTCGCTACGTTGTCACGCTCGACGCCGACACGAGGTTGCCACGCGATACCGTCCGCAGGCTGATCGGCAAGATGGCACATCCGCTCAACCGGCCGCGTTTCGACTCGCTCGCTGGCAGGGTTGTGGAAGGTTACGCGGTGTTGCAGCCGCGGGTCACGCCATCGCTGCCGGTTGGTCGACAAGGTTCAGTATTTCAGCACATCTTTTCCAGCGTCGGCGGCATCGATCCTTACGCGTCGGCCGTTTCCGACGTGTATCAGGATCTGTTCGGCGAGGGCTCCTACACCGGCAAAGGCATCTATGACATCGACGCCTTTGAAGAGGCTCTCGCCGGCCGGGTGCCCGATTCGACGCTGCTCAGCCACGATCTATTCGAGGGAGTGTTCGCTCGCGCCGGTCTTGCTTCCGACGTCGAAGTTGTTGAGGAATTCCCCGCTCGCTACGACGCCGGGGCGCTACGCCATCACCGCTGGGCCCGCGGCGACTGGCAACTCCTGCCGTGGATTTTGGGAAGCGGACCGAAGGCCGCAAAGATGGACAGCACGCGGAATGCCATACCAGCGATCGGCCGCTGGAAGATGCTCGACAATCTGCGGCGCACACTTTCTGCACCTGTGGCCGTTCTCGCCTTGTTGGCTGGATGGGTGCTGCCATTCCACGCGGCAGTTATTTGGACGGCATTCGTGCTCTCGACCATTATGGTGCCGAACCTGGTCTCCGTGATCATCGGCGTCATGCCTCCGCGTCCGGGCATCTCCATACGCGCCCACATTCGCACGGTCGGCGCCGATCTTCGCCTTGCTCTGACCTTGTCGGCGCTCATCGTGACATTTTTGGCTCATCAAGCGTGGCTGATGGGCGATGCGATCACACGAACCCTATGGCGCCTGTTCGTCTCCCGCCGGCATCTACTCGAATGGGTCGCCGCGGCGCAGGCGACGACCGGTTCCGTCCCCAGTCTCTTTGACTTCGGTCGTCGGATGGCGGGAGCGCTCGTCATCGGCGTTCTGGCGTTGTTGGTGGTCTGGCTTTCCGGGCAAGGAACCTGGATCCTAGCGGTGCCATTCTCGTTGCTTTGGGTCGCTTCGCCAGCCATCGCGCGCTGGGCAAGCCTTCCTTCAGCACGCAATGGCTCGTCGTCGGTGTCAGACAGCGATGTTCGAGCCTTACGACTGACGGCGCGCCGCACCTGGCGGTTTTTCGAAAGCTTCGTAACGCCGACAGACCACATGCTACCGCCGGACAATTTCCAGGAAGATCCGACGCCGGTGCTCGCGCATCGTACCTCCCCAACCAATCTCGGCCTTTATCTGCTATCGATCGTAAGTGCCCGCGACTTTGGATGGATGGGAACCATCGAGGCAATCGAGCGGCTAGAGGCGACGCTTGCAACCATGGACGGTCTCGACCGTTTTCGCGGTCATTTCTACAACTGGTACGACACCCGAGATTTACAGCCACTCAATCCGCGATATATCTCGTCGGTCGACAGCGGCAACCTGGCCGGGCATCTCATCGCGCTCGCCAATGCGTGTCGGGAGTGGCGCGACCTTTCTCCGGACCCGGTGTCCCGCCTCGCCGGCATCGGTGATGCGCTCGACCTTACTCTTGAAGAGGCAGGCCACCTGAACGACCGGCGCAGAACTCAAACGGTGACTTGGCGTCACCTATCCGACGCTATTAGCGAGCTCGCGATCGATTTGCGGAGGATACATCTAGCCAATGAAGACTTCGGCGAAAGGCTCGCGGCGCTCGGTACTCAAGCAGACACAATGGCAGATATCGTTCGCACGCTCTCGACTGAACGGGGAGACGATACTGGTGCGGACCCACTGTTCTGGGCTGAGGCAACCGGGCGTTCGATCGAGAGTCACCGCCACGATCTTCGACGGTGGACCGATGCAGCCACCTCATTGCAGGCTCGCCTCTCCGTTCTCGAAAATAGCGCTCGATCGATGGCGCTCGCGATGGAGTTTGGCCCTCTGTTCGATAGCGATCGCAAGCTGCTGTCGATCGGTTACCGGGTACCCGAGGGCATGCTCGACTCCAATTGTTACGATCTCCTTGCCTCAGAAGCGCGACTTGCGAGCTTCATGGCGATCGCCAAGGGTGACATTCCAGCTCGTCACTGGTTTCGTCTCGGACGTTCGGTCACCCCTGTCGCACATGGCGCCGCACTGATTTCCTGGTCGGGATCGATGTTCGAATACCTGATGCCTTCGCTCGTCATGCGCGCGCCGACGGGAAGCCTTCTAGAGCAGACCAACCAACTGATCGTGCGTCGTCAAATCGGCTATGGAGACAAACTCGGTGTGCCCTGGGGGGTTTCTGAATCCGCCTATAATGCCCGCGATTTGGAATTCACCTACCAGTATTCGAACTTCGGCGTCCCCGGCCTCGGGCTGAAACGTGGGCTCGGCGATAACATCGTGGTCGCACCTTACGCGACCGCGCTTGCGTCCATGGTCGATCCACGCAATTCAAGCCACAATTTGGCTCGACTCGCCCAAGCTGGCGCCCGCGGTCGGTACGGCTTCTACGAGGCTTTGGACTTCACGCCGATCCGTGTCCCGGAGGGCGAAGGCAGAGCAGTCGTGCGGGCTTTCATGGCACATCACCAGGGTATGACGATTGTCGCCATCGCCGATGCATTGCTCGATGGCCGGATGCGGACACGATTCCATGCCGAACCCATGGTGCGAGCGACTGAACTGCTGTTGCAGGAGCGCACCCCGCGAGACGTAGTTGTTGCTCGTCCTTGGGCAGCGGAGGCAAAGTCCGCGGCCAGGATCCGCTCGATCCAGCCGCCCGGTGGCCGTCAATTCGCCTCCGCACATGATTCGACGCCTGCCACCCTCCTACTGTCCAATGGCCGCTATGCGGTGATGCTGACGGCGGCCGGCTCCGGCAGCAGCCACTGGGGGGACGTGGCTGTGACTCGATGGCGCGAAGACGCGACCTGCGACGACTTCGGCTCCTACATCTTCCTCAGGGATGTCCGCAGCGGAGAAGTTTGGTCGGCGGGTTTTCAGCCGAGCGGCGCTGTGCCCGACGAATATAACGTCACCTTCGATGAAGACTGCGCCAAGTTCGTGCGTCGCGACGGGACGCTGACGACGACGATGGAGGTGCTGATTTCAACGGAAGCCGATGGTGAGGTCCGTCGAGTCTCGGTCTCGAATTCCGGTCGCCGCACGCGTGAGATCGAGATTACCTCCTATGCCGAGCTCGTGCTTGCGCCGCCGGCCGCCGACATCGCACACCAAGCCTTTTCAAAGCTATTCGTCGAGACAGAATATCTCGCTGATGTCGGCGCCATCCTGGCGACACGGCGAAGACGCGCGCCGACCGAGCCCGAGATCTGGTCAGCTCACCTCGCCGTCGTCGAGGGCGAAACCGTGGGCAAGCCGGAGATCGAAACAGACAGAGCTCGCTTCCTCGGCCGCGGCTGCGATATTCGAACGCCCATCGCCATGATGGACGAACGATCGCTCTCGAATACAGTCGGCACCGTGCTCGACCCGATCTTTGCCCTGCGCCGCCGCGTACGCGTGGCACCGGGCACGACAGTACAAATTGCCTTCTGGACCTTGGTCGCATCATCTCGCGAGGCGTTGGTCGATGTCATCGACAAGCATCATGATGCAACTGCTTTCGAGCGTGCGACCACACTGGTCTGGACCCAGGCGCAAGTGCAGTTGCGCCACCTGGACATTGATCCGGGCGAGGCCGGTCTGTTCCAGAGACTCGCGGGACATCTCATCTACGCGGCACCAATTTTGCGCCCCTCCTCGGATACGATTCTGCGCGGCGCCGGTGCACAGCCGGGGTTATGGGCACAGGGCATTTCGGGGGATCTGCCGATCATGCTCCTGCGCCTCTTTGATACCGAAAATCTCGACATCGCACATCAGGTGCTTCTGGCGCACGAATATTGGCGAATGAAACAGTTCGCGGTTGATCTGGTGATCCTGAACGAGCGCCAATCGTCTTATGTTCAGGATCTGCAGATTGCGCTTGAGACGCTGGTCCGGACGAGTCAGTCACGCCCGCGGATCGGAGCGGAGGGAGGACCGGGAAGCATCTTCGTGCTACGGGCGGATCTGATCTCGGCGGAGACACGCGCCTTACTCATGTCGGCGGCCCGCGTGGTAATCGTTGCGCAACGGGGGAGCCTCTCCGATCAGCTTGACCGAATACCGGCGGCCAAGGCATCGACGCGGCCTGCTCCGAAGCGCGTTCTCGCGGATTCGGAATTGCCCGTCGTTCCGCCGGTTCTCAAACTCGAATTCTTCAATGGACTCGGCGGCTTCGCCGACAACGGGAAAGAATACGTGACCATATTTGGTCCCGGTCAGTCGACGCCGATGCCCTGGATCAATATCGTCGCCAACCCAAATTTTGGCTTTCAGGTGGCAACAGAAGGAAGCGGTTATACCTGGTCGGTCAACAGCCGCGAGAACCAGCTGACCCCTTGGTCGAATGACCCGATCGCTGATCGTCCAGGCGAAGCGTTCTATCTGCGCGACGATGACACGGGCGCGTTGTGGAGCCCGACGGCGCATCCCATCCGTGACGAGCGGGCGACCTATGTAGCCCGCCACGGCCGGGGATACAGCCGCTTCGAGCACTCAGGGTACGGAATAGCAAGTGACCTCATCCAGTTCGTCCCGATCGACGATGCGATCAAGATCTCTCGGCTGCAACTCCGCAATCTGTCGAATCGCACGCGGCATCTCTCGATAACAGCCTATGTGGAGTGGGTGCTCGGTTCTTCGCGGACCGCCTCGGTCCCGTTCGTGATCACGGAAACCGATGCTGACACGGGCGCGATGTTCGCCCGAAACCCATGGAGCTCCGCCTTTGGATCGCGAGTAGCCTTTGTCGATTTCCGCGGGCGTCAGACCGACTGGACAGGCGACCGTCGCGAGTTCATTGGCCGAAATGGGACACTCGCCAGGCCGGCGGCGCTTATAGGCGCGGCGCCGTTGTCCAACACCGTAGGGGCAGGCCTCGATCCCTGTGGCGCACTACGGACTACCATCGAACTGCCACCGGATGGTTCCGTCGAGATCGTCTTCTTTCTTGGGGAAGGCGCGAGCACCGAGGATGCGCGGAAGCTGATCGCGCACTACCGCGCCGCCGATCTCGATGCCGTGCGCTCCATGGTCAGTCAGTATTGGGATGACATTCTTGGCGCGGTCCAGGTGAAGACACCCGACCGATCGATGGACATCATGTTGAACGGCTGGCTTCTCTATCAGACAATCGCTTGCCGTTTATGGGCACGCTCCGCATTCTATCAGGCGAGCGGTGCCTACGGCTTCCGTGATCAGCTTCAAGATTGCTTGGCAATCGCCACCGCGCGTCCGGCGATCACGCGCGAGCATTTGTTGCGAGCGGCGGCGCGGCAGTTCGTCGAAGGCGACGTCCAGCATTGGTGGTTACCGCATTCCGGCCAGGGCGTGCGCACACGCATTTCCGACGATCGAGCATGGCTTGCCTATGCCGTCGCCCATTACGTGGACATCACCGGAGATGTCTCAGTTCTCGACGAGGTGATTACGTTCCTCGAAGGGCAGAAGCTGCAAACGGGCGAACATGACAGCTTTTTCCAGCCTACAATATCAGACGAAACCGCGACCCTATTCGAGCACTGTTCCCGCGGCCTCGACCAAAGCTTGGCGACTGGCGTTCATGGGCTTCCTCTGATTGGCACCGGCGACTGGAACGACGGCATGAACCGTGTCGGCGAACGGGGACAAGGTGAGAGCGTCTGGCTCGGCTGGCTTTTGCACGCTGCGCTCACTGCCTTTGCTCGCCTTGCCGACGCACGCCACGAGGCGGTTCATGCCGCGACATGGCGCACGCACGCTGCTTCGCTGCAAGCATCACTTGAACGCGCGTGGGATGGCGATTGGTATCGGCGCGGCTATTTCGACGACGGCACGCCGCTCGGCTCGGCCATGAGCACGGAATGCCGCATCGATTCCATTGCGCAGTCTTGGGCAGTCATCTCGCACGCGGCGGCCCCCGAACGTGCGACCCATGCCATGGCATCGGTCGCACGGGAGTTGATTCGTCCCAAGGATGGGCTGGCGCTGCTATTTGCGCCGCCCTTTGACAAGACACCACTCGACCCCGGCTACATCAAGGGCTATCCGCCCGGCATCCGTGAAAACGGCGGTCAATATACCCACGCGGCCTTGTGGTCGGTAATCGCGTTCGCGACGCTCGGCGAGGGGGAGAATGCAGCTAGTCTATTCTCGCTCCTCAATCCCATCAATCACGCCCGCACCCGGGCCGACGTCCACCGTTACAAGGTCGAGCCCTACGTCGTCGCTGCCGACCTCTACGCGACCCCACCCCACGTCGGTCGTGGCGGCTGGACCTGGTACACGGGCTCAGCCGGCTGGATGCAACGGGCTGGCATCGAGAGTATTCTCGGACTGCGTATGCAGGGTGCGTTCGCGCATCTAGATCCGTGCATTCCCAAGAGTTGGCCGAAGTTCGAAATCACGGTTCAATATCGATCGGCGCGCTATGAGATCATAGTCGAAAATCCTGACGAAGCAGGCCAAGGAGTTTCATTCGCCGAGTTGGACGGGGCAACGATAGCGGAACGGCCGCTACGTCTGCCGCTGCTG
>Ga0208849_1001847_pt1 | contig 13101 bp, 9 predicted proteins | sample NGESurdeep072012_10_FD_184470 | JGI IMG/M metagenome (GOLD analysis project Ga0208849, IMG submission 184470) | Arctic peat soil microbial communities from Barrow, Alaska - NGEE Surface sample 53-3 deep-072012 (SPAdes) | ecosystem: Environmental > Terrestrial > Soil > Wetlands > Peat ...
GCCGGTCGTAGCGGCGCTTGTCGTCGCGCTCGGCCTCGAGCCGGCGGCGCCCCTCCTCCCATTCGTGGCGGACGAGGATGAGTGCGTCGGCGGACATGGAGACCGACTCTACTAATCGGCTTCGCTACAGCACCGATCCGGCCAGAGCGGGGCGACCTCGGCGACGATCCGCTCGCCGAGCTCGTAACCCGGCCGTGCGAGCGCGAAGGCCGCGTGGGCGTGGAGGCACTTGAGCGAGCCGGCCCGGCCGGCGCCGCCGATGCCGAGCTCGAGCGAGGTGCCGCCGTCGCGGCCGGTCTCCCCCGCCGCGAGCGCGCGGCGGATGCGCCGCTGCTCCTCGTCGCCGCGGGCGAGGCTCGCGGCGAGCGCCGGCTCGGCCGCGACGGCGCCCGTCCAGCGCTCGACGCCGCCGGCCGCCTCGAGCCGCGACACGGCAGCGACGAGATAGCGGCAGGTGAGGTAGTACGTCGTCGGAAAAGGCTCGCCGGACGGGTCGTACGGGCTCTGCTCGGTCACCGCCGGCAGGCCGAAGGGACAGCGCAGCGCGACGCGGTGGAACGCCCGCGGCTCGCGGCCGATCTGGCGGGCGACCGCGCTGCGGTCTGCGTCAGCGTCCACGGGGAGCCAGGCTAGCGCGCTCCCGCTTCCGCCACTGCTCGATGCCCTTGACGATGAAGAAGGTCGATGCGTCGAAAACCCGCATGACTACGCCGATTAGTCGTCCTCCGCGGAAGGAAACGCAACTAGAAACGTAACTATAACCGTAATCGCCATTTGATCCTTGCCCTCGCGCGCGCGAGTAATTATTCGAGGGCCTGCTGAGCCTCCGCGTCCAGCTGCACCGAAATCGCCTTCCTCGGCATCGCCTCGGGTTGTATCGCGTTTGTCATACAGAGTCAGCAGGCTTGCAACGCGCAGGCCGTGGGTAGGTTTGAACGGTGGGATCCACGTCCAGGCGCACGCGCAGGAGAAGCCGCAGGTGGCTCTGGGCGCCCGTTGCGTTCCTGGCGATCGCCGCGCTGGGACTGGCGGCGGGCGTCGTCTGGTGGTCGGGGGCGACGCTTCGGCTCGACGCCGTCGCGCTCGCGCGCGTCGAGCTGCAGCCGCTCGCGGGGTCGCTCGTCTCGGCGACGGCGTCCGGGTCCGACGGCGCGAAGATCCCGCTCGCGGTCGACGGCGGACGGCTGACGCCGCGGGCGCTGGTCGCTCCCGGCGAGCGGGTCACGGTGGTCGTCCGCGTGAGCAGGCCGCACTGGCTGCGGTGGGCGCTCGGCTCGAGCCGGATCGAGCGCCTGACGGTGAGGGCGCCGCTTCCTGCGCTCCCGGACCGGTGGCTGAGCGTTGCTTCGGGCGCGCCGCTCGAGCTGCGGTTCGCCGAGCCTGTCGACCGCGTCTCCTACCGCACCGCGCATGGCAGGAAGACCGTCCCGGTCGGAGGCAAGCGTGCCGTCTCGCTCGGCGTGCAGGCGCCGTCCGGAACCACCGAGGTCGCGAGCGCCGTCCGCCCCTGGGAACGGCTCGGTGGGCGCGTCCGCGTCACGTGGTTCCCGGTCTCGAGCCGGCCGGTCGTCCTCGTCAGTCCCGGAACGGGCGAGCCGATCTCGCCGCGCGCCCCGATCCGGCTCACGTTCTCGCAGCCGATCGACAAGGCGCTCGGCGCCGCGCGGCCGCGGTTCTCGGCGAAGGTTCCGGGGCACTGGAGCGAGGCCGACAGTCACACGCTCGTCTTCACGCCGAGCGGGTTCGGCTTCCCGCTTGCCGGCTCGCTGCACCTGGAGCTGCCTGCCGGGCTCAGAGCCGTCGTCGGCACGAAGGCCGTCAACCCGGCCTCCACGCTCGACTGGACGATCGCGGGCGCCGACTTTCTCCGCCTCCAGCAGCTCCTCGCCGACGCCGGCTACCTGCCGGTCAGCTGGCAACCGGTAGGCACGCCGGTGGCGCAGCGGCTCGTCGCCGAGATCAACGCGGCGGTCGATCCGCCGGCGGGCGGGTTCACCTGGCGCTACCCGAACACCCCGCCCGAGCTGAAGCGCCTCTGGCTGGTGGGGAAGCCGAACACGATCACGCGGGGGGCGGTGATGATGTTCGAGCACGACCACGGCCTGCCGGTCGACGGGTCGGCCGGCCCGCAGGTCTGGCATGCGCTCTTGCGCGACGCGGTCGCGGGCAAGCGGCGCACCGACGGCTACAGCTACGTCTACGTGCACCGCAACGTGCCGCAGCTGCTGACGCTCTGGCACAACGGCACCACCGTCCTCACCTCGCCGGGGAACACCGGCGTTCCAGCGGCGCCGACGCAGCTCGGCACGTTCGCCGTCTTCGAGCACATCCCGGTCGGCACGATGAGCGGCACGAATCCCGACGGCTCGCACTACCACGACCCCGGGATTCGCTGGATCAGCTACTTCCACCGCGGCGAGGCGCTGCATGCCTTCAACCGCGCCTCCTTCGGCACGCCGCAGAGCCTCGGCTGCGTCGAGCTCCCGCTCGCGACCGCGGCGAAGGTCTGGCCCTATACGCCGATCGGCACGCTCGTCACGATCGAGAACTGAGCTTTCGCACGCCGCCTCGCATAGGGGTCAACCCAACGAGCCGATCTGTCGATGCCTTCCGTCGTGTTTGCCCTCTGCCGATACTGCGGCGACAAGCTCGAGCGCGCCCGTCTCTTGCAGCCCGGTTGGACGCCGCGAACGTAGACCTGCGTGTGCTCGGAGCGCGGATGCCCGCACCGGTCGCAGAGCGGCGAGTTCTCGCACTTGGTGCAGATCTCGAGCGGTTCAGATGGCGGTACCTCGACAATGTCGCTTTCGTGCTCACGGAGCCGTGAGGTTCAGCGCGCAACCGACTGCCGCTCGTCGTCGTGTTCGGTAGCCTCGACCCCCGGTCCGCCCTCGCCTCCGAGCACGCCCGAACATGCTCCGCGTCCTTAGCGCCGACGGGCCGGCGCACTCCCGATCGGAGAGACAATCAACGTCAGCTGCTGCAAAGACTCGACGATCACCATGTCGCCCACATCGGCACCGCCACGACAGCGCGCCTTCCACCGCTCGCCCCAAAGACGCACGGTGCCATCCGGCCAGCAAGCAGCGACCACCTCGACACGTCGTCCGATCAGCGTCTCGGGCCCGACTGCCAACGGGATACGCCTCGTAGAGACAAACCAGAACGCCTTCTCGGCAACCTCCCAAACGATCGCCAACGCAACCAGCGCAATCCCCCAGGGCGCCCGAACCACAAAAACGGCCAGCAGCACCGCCGCCGCGATCGCCAACATCCCGCAATCGTAGCCGCGGCGAAAACACGACGCGATCCGGGCTTCTTGGTCGGCTGACAACCTTCTCGGAGATCGCAATGCGATTACTCTCGACCGTCTCGCCAACTGCTCGAACAGACCTCGCTCTCGCACGGCTGCCACCACGAACGCGCAGGCGTGCGCACATACTTTGGACGAGTCTCACCGCCTCTTCCGCGAGGAAGCTCGTCCCGTCGCCGGGCTCGTTCGCCTGACGCACTCTGCCGCCAGATCAACGGTGGCCAGGAACTCCTCGACCGCGGCGGCGAAGCGCTCCCGAGCCTGCCCCCCCGCTCATGCTCATATCGCTCTCGAGCGTTCTTAGCGCGAGCGAGCAACCGGTCATCCGTCGCCATCCGGCGCAGCGCAACGAACGTAACTCCAACGTAACTGGAGCACTCTCCACACGGCATCTAGAGGCGTCTGACGGAACATCAGTGAATCGACGCAATGCGAGAATCTCCCTGCTCAGCGCGGTGTTAGCGACTTCCGCTCCCGTTTCCGCCACTGCTCGATGCCCTTGACGATGAAGAGATGCTCGCCGGGCCGGACGAAGCCGAGCACGCGCGCCTCGCGCGCCAGCGTCGCCGTCGCGGTCGACGCTCCGAGCCGCCGCTCGAGGGTGGCCTTCTCCGCCTGGAGGCGGTGCACGACCGCCTGCCGCTGGCTGAGCTGGCCGCGCGCGTCGACGTACGCCTTCAGCGGCCGGTAGTAGAGGAGCGCGACGAGCACGAGCGCGCCCACCGCGAGCCAGCGGCGGAACACGCTCGCGCGCGCGGGACGGCGACCCCTGTTCTTGGGCATAGCGCCTGGTTCGGCGCTACTGCCCGGCGTCCTGCGGTTCGTTCAGGCGATGTCGACTTTGATGACGTTCGTCGAGCCTGGGATGTTCACTGCCGTCCCGGCGGTGATCACGACGCGGTCGCCCGGCTCGACCAGCCCGGCGTCGCGCGCCGTGGCGACCGACACCGACCACAGCTCCTCGACGTCACGCGTCTCGGGGATCAGCAGCGGCGTCACGCCCCACTCGATCGCGAGCTGGCGGATCGCCCAGTCGACGTGCGTGAGCGCGACGATCGGACGCCGGGGACGCAGGCGCGCGACCGCCGACGCGGTGCGGCCGGTGAACGTCGGGACGAGGATCGCTTTCGCGCGCAGCGCTTCGGCGAGGTCGCACGCCGCGTTCGACATCGCGCCGCCGATCGTCGGGTTCTCGTTGGCCTCGGGCAGCTCGTGCCGGTAGCCCATGCTCGGCTCGACTGCGCGCGCGATCCGGTCCATGTACGCGACCGCCTCGACCGCGTAGTCGCCGACCGCCGTCTCGCCGGAGAGCATCACCGCGGAGGTGCCGTCGAGGATGGCGTTCGCGACGTCGCTCGCCTCGGCCCGCGTCGGCTCGGCGGAGTGCACCATCGACTCGAGCATCTGCGTCGCGGTGATCACCGGCTTGCCGCGCTCGAGCGCGCGTAGGATGATCCGCTTCTGGAGCAGCGGCACGAGCGCCGGCCCGATCTCCACGCCAAGGTCGCCGCGCGCGACCATCACCGCGTCGGCCTCCTCGAGCACGTCGTCGAGCACCTCGACCGCCTCGGCCTTCTCGATCTTCGCGATCACGTGTGCGTGCGAACCGGCCTCGTCGATCAATGCGCGCAGCTCGCGCACGTCCTTCGCCGACCGCACGAACGACAGTGCGACGAAGTCGACTCGGAGCGAGAGCGCGAACTCGAGGTCGGCGATGTCCTTCGTCGTCAGCGACGGAATCGGGATCGGAACGCCCGGCAGGTTGACGCCCTTGTGCGAGGTGACCTTGCCGCCCACGACGATCGCGCAGCGCGCGCGGCCGTGCTCGACCGCTTCGACGCGCAGCCGAACGAGCCCGTCGTCGATCAGCACGTCGTGGCCGGGCGCGAGCACCTCGCCGATCACGGCGGGCGCGACGGGCAGATCGTCGCCCGAGGCCGAGGTCTCCGCGCAGATCGTCACCTCGTTGCCGGTGTGCAGCACGACCGGCTCCTCGAGGTGCCCGACGCGCAGCTTCGGCCCCTGGAGGTCCGCGATCAGCGCGATCGGCCGGCCGACCTCCCACTCGATGTCGCGCACGAGACGCGCGCGCTCCGCGTGCTGCGCGTGGTCGCCGTGCGAGAGGTTGAGCCGGGCCGCGTCCATGCCGGCGGCCGCGAGCGCGCGCAGCTGCTCGGCCGAGCCCGACGCCGGGCCGAGCGTCGCGACGATCTTCGTCCGGCGTTCCGAGACCACGAAGCTCAGACTAGCGAGCGCGCGGGAACGCGCTCCAGCCCGGATACGACGCACGATCGCCGAGCGCCTCCTCGATCCGGAGCAGCTGGTTGTACTTCGCCACGCGGTCCGAGCGTGCCGGAGCCCCCGTCTTGATCTGGCCGGTGCCGAGCGCGACCGCGAGGTCGGCGATCGTCGCGTCCTCGGTCTCGCCCGAGCGATGCGACATCACGGCCGTGTAGCCGTTCGCCTGCGCGAGGCGCACCGCGTCGATCGTCTCCGTGAGCGTCCCGATCTGGTTGACCTTGACGAGGATCGAGTTGGCGACGCCACGCTCGATGCCGAGTTGAAGCCGCTCCGGGTTCGTGACGAAGATGTCGTCGCCGACGAGCTGGATCCGCCCGCCGAGCAGGTCGGTCGTCCGCTTCCAGCCGTCCCAGTCGTCCTCCGCGTTGCCGTCCTCGAGCGAGATGATCGGGAAGCGGTCGACGAGTCCGGCGTAGAACTCGGCCATCTCGGACGGCGTCGCTTCCCGCCCTTCGAAGCGGTACACGCCGTCGGCGAAGAACTCGCTCGACGCCGGATCGAGCGCGATCGCGACCGCGTCGAGATGCCCGGAGAGCTCCGCCGCCTCGAGGATCGCCTCGATCGCCGCCTCGCTCGTCGGCAGGTCGGGCGCGAAGCCGCCCTCGTCGCCGACCGCCGTCGCCAGCCCTTTCCCCTTCAGCACCTTCTGGAGCGCGTGGTAGACCTCCGCGCCGATCTGGAGCGCGCCCGCGAACGAGTCCGCGCCGACGGGGACGAGCATGAACTCCTGGAGGTCGATCGAGTTGGCAGCGTGGACGCCGCCGTTGATCACGTTCAGCATCGGCACCGGCAGCGTCGCCGCCGCCTCGCCGCCGAGGTAACGGAACAGCGGCTGCCCCGTCTCGGCGGCGGCCGCCTTCGCGGTGGCGAGCGAGACGCCGAGAATCGCGTTCGCGCCGAGCCTCCCCTTGTTCGGCGTGCCGTCGAGCTCGACGAGCTGCCGGTCGAGCGCGGCCTGCTCGGTTCCCTCGAGGCCGCAGACCGCGTCGGCGATCTCGCCGGCGACGTTCGCGACCGCGCGCGTCACGGCCTTGCCGCCGTACGCGGCTCCGCCGTCGCGCAGCTCCACCGCCTCGTGGATGCCCGTGGAGGCCCCGGACGGCACGGCGGCGCGGCCGGTCGCGCCGGACTCGAGCCGGACGTCCACCTCGACCGTGGGGTTGCCGCGGGAGTCGAGGATCTGGCGTGCACGTACGTCGGCGATCCGGGTCATGCGGATGTCTCCTTCGCGAGGTCGAAGTAGCGATCCTGCTCGTCGAGCGGCAGCTCGCTCCAGGTTTCGCCGCGCGCCGCCGCCAGACCCTCCGCGGTCTCCACTCTCCGGCGGAAGCGGTCGGCTGCGGCCCGCAGCTCGAGCTCGGGGTCGGCGTTGAGCCGCCGGGCGACGTTGACGCAGGCGAAGAGCACGTCCCCGAGCTCCTCCGCCTGACGCCGGTCCGGCTCCGTCTCGGCCGCGGGCGCGCCGCGCGCGCCCAGCTCGTCACGCAGCTCGCGCAGCTCGTCCTCGAGATCGGCGAGCGCGCCGTCGACGTCCGGGTAGTCGAAGTTCACGGCGGCGGCGCGCCGCTGCGCCTTGCGCGCGTAGAGGAGCGCGGGCAGCGTCTCCGGGATCTCGTGGAAGACGCCCGAGCGGCCCTCCTGGTCGCGCTTGATCTCCTCCCAGCGCACGCGGACTGCGCCGGCGCTGTCAGCCTCGCTCGCGCCGAAGACGTGGGGATGGCGCCGGACGAGCTTCTCGTGCACGCGGCGCGCCACCTCGGCGAGGTCGCCGTTGCCCTGCTCCTGGAGGAGCAGCGCGAGGAAGTACACCTGGAAGAGCAGGTCGCCGAGCTCGTCGAGCAGCTTCGCGTCGTCGTCGGCGAGCGCGGCGTCGGCGACCTCGTACGCCTCCTCGACCGTGTGCGGGACGATCGTTCGCGCCGTCTGCTCCCGGTCCCAGGGGCAGTCACGCCGCAACCGCTCGGTCAGAGCCTGGAGATCGAGTAGGGCCCCTTCGAGGCCCTCCACGTCAGCCGGTGGTGGTGGCAGGGGCGGTGGAGGACGTCGTCGCCGCGGGCTCGTAGCCGGTCGCGTACGCAACCTGCTTCGCAAACTCCTTCTTCAGCCCGTTGACCCACGCGGTCATCGCGCTCGTCTTCTTCGACTGGAGGAGCTGCGTCTTGATCGACGCCTGGACGCTGGCGAACTTCGTCACCTTGGCCGGCGTGATCGCGGAGAGCGCCTGGATGATGTGCCAGCCGTACTGCGTGTGCACCGGCGGCGAGGTCGCCCCCGTCTTCAGCGCGAACGCCTCCTTGTCGAAGGCCGCAACCGTCTGGCCCTTCGTGATCGTGAGCTTGCCGCCCTGCGCCGCGGAGCCGGGATCCTTCGAGTACTTCTTCGCAAGCGCGCCGAAGTCGGCGCCGCCCTTCAGCTGCGTCTCGAGCTGGTCGGCGAGCGTCTTGCTGGCCACGAGAATGTGCCGCACCTTGCGGCTCTCCGCCGTGCCGTACGACGACTTGTGCGAGACGTAGTACGCCTTGATCGCGGCGTCGCTGACCTTCACCGTCGCGGTCACCTTGTTGTAGAGCTTCTCGGAGAGGATCTGCGCGTACAGATCCTGCTCGATCTGCGCCTCCGTCAGCCCCTGCGCCTTCAGCTGCGCCAGGTACTTCGTCTGGCTGCTACCGAAGTACTGCGCCTTGATCTGCTTCAGCCGCGTCTGCACCTCGGCCGGGGTGACCTTGATCGAGAACGCCTTCGCCTTCTGGCCGAGCTCGTCTTCCTGGACGAGGTACTGGATCGCCTGGTCCTGAATGGCCTTGAACTGCGTCGTGCCGGCCTTGGGGAAGGCGGTCTTGCGCGCCTTGTAGTTGCGCACCGCGCCGGCCATCAGGTCGTTGAACGCCGACTTCGTGATCGTGTCCGGGCCGACGACGGCGACCGCGTTGGCCGGAACGCTCCTCGCGCCGCTGCCGCCACCGCCGCAGCCTGCTGCGAGCAGGACGACGATGAGGAGCGCAGGAAGAGGCAGGAAGCGAAGCAGTCTCATGGTTGAGTCCCCGGGAGGTCGGTAGCAGGAGTCGTCGTGCCTGGCAGTGCCTTCGAGCCTGTCACGCTGCCTGGCGGGCTTCCAAGATAGCATCGACCAGGCGGAGCGCCTGGGGAAACCCGTCTTCGCCGCGCAGGCTCACCTCCCTGCTTCCTACGGTGTAGACCGCCGTGTGGATCCTGTCGCGGAGCTCGTTCAGTTCCTGCGAGCCGAGGACGAGCCGGCCGACGGTCGCCTTGCCGCCCTGGAAGACGAGGTAGTCGGCGCCGAGCCGCGCCACCTTGATCTTCGCCTCCTGGATCGCGAACAGGTGCTCGACCGGCTCGGGCAGCGGCCCGTAGCGGTCGTCGAGCGCGGCCTGGAGCTCGCGCAGTTCGTCCTCCGTCTCCGAGAGCGCGAGCCGCCGGTGGATGTCGATGCGGAGCGCCTCCGAGGCGACGTACTGCTGGGGGACGTAGGCGTCGATGCGCGCGTCGACGCGGACGGGCCGGGCGGCGACGCGGTGCTTGCCCTCGAGCTCGGCCACCGCCTCGTTCAGCATCTCGACGTAGAGCTCGAAGCCGACGGCGGCGACGTGGCCGGACTGCTCCGCGCCGAGCAGCTCGCCGGCGCCGCGGATCTCGAGGTCGCGCATCGCGATCGCGAAGCCGGCGCCGAGCTCCGTGTGGTCGGCAAGCGTGGCGAGGCGGGCGCGCGCCTCGGCGGTCAGCTCGCGCGCGTCCGGATAGAAGAGGTACGCGTACGCGGTCTCGTCGGAGCGGCCGACGCGGCCGCGGATCTGGTAGAGCTGCGCGAGCCCGAGCGTGTCGGAGCGCTCGACGATCAGCGTGTTCGCCTGCGGGATGTCGATCCCCGACTCGATGATCGTCGTCGAGACGAGCACGTCCGCGTCGCCGCGCAGGAACGCGTGCATCTTCTCCTCGAGCTCCTTCTCGCGCATCTGACCGTGCGCGACGAGGAAGCGCAGGTTCGGGCAGAGCTGGCGCAGCTTCTCCGCAACCTCCTCGATCGTCTCGACGCGGTTGTGGAGGTAGAACGCCTGCCCGCCGCGCTCGTGCTCGCGCTCGAGCGCGAGCACGATCAGCTCCTCGTCGTACTCGCCGACGGCCGTGCGGATCGGGCGGCGGCCCTCGGGCGGAGTCTCGATGATCGAGATGTCGCGCATCCCCGCGAGGGACATGTGCAGCGTGCGCGGGATCGGCGTCGCGCTCAGCGTGAGCACGTCAACCTCGAGGCGCAGCGACTTGAGCAGCTCCTTCTGCGCGACGCCGAAGCGCTGCTCCTCGTCGAGGATGACGAGGCCGAGGTCCTGCGGAATCACGTCGCGGCTGAGCACGCGATGCGTCCCGATCAGCACGTCGACCTTGCCGGCGGCGAACTCGGCGAGCACGCGCTTGACGTCCTTCGGCGCGCGGAAGCGGGAGACCATCTCGACGGTGACCGGAAAGTCGCGAAAGCGGTCGCGAAAGGTGTTCCAGTGTTGCTCCGCGAGAATCGTCGTCGGCGCGAGCATCAGCACCTGCTTGCCGTTGACGGCGACCGCGAAGGCCGCGCGCACCGCCACCTCGGTCTTGCCGAAGCCGACGTCGCCGCACACGAGCCGGTCCATCGGCCGCGGCGCCTCGAGATCCTCCTTCACCGCCTCGATCGCGTTCTCCTGGTCCGGCGTCTCACGGTACGGGAACGACGCCTCGAGCTGCTCGAGCCACTCGTGGCTCATCTCGTACGCGACGCCTTCGCGGGTCTGCCGCTGCGCGTAGAGCGAGATCAGCTCGGAGGCGAGCTCCTGCACGGACTCGCGCGCGCGCGACTTGAGCAGCTGCCACGCCTTGCCGCCGAGCTTCGACAACGTCGGCGCCTTCGCGTCCGCGCCGACGTAGCGCGACACCTTGCCGACGTGCTCGTGCGGGACGTAGAGGCGGTCGTCGCCGCGAAACTCGAGGTGGAGGTAGTCGCGCGTGATGCCGCCGACCTCCTGCGTCTCGAAGCCGAGCAGCCGGCCGACGCCGTGGTCCTCGTGCACGACGAAGTCCCCGGTGCGCAGGTCGGCAAACGACTGGAGCGCGCGGCCGCCGAGGCGCCGCTCCTTCGGGACGCGGCGGCGGAAGAGCTGATGGTCGGGCAGGAGCACGAGGCCGAGCTCGCGCCACACGAAGCCGCGGCGCGCGGGCGCGACCGCGAACCGGATCCCCGCCTCGGCCGGGAGTTGCTCGCCCGGCTCAAGCGTGCGCGCCGCGACCTTGCGCAGCATGTTCTGCGTGCGCAGCGCCTCGCCGCGATGCGGGAAGGCGACGACGACGCGCTGACCCGCGCGCAGGAACGACTGGAGCTCGTTCTCCGCCTCGGCAAGCCCGCGCGCGGCAATCGCGGGGCGCTGCGCCTCGAACGCGAACGGCTGCATCTGCGGAAACGGGTCGAGCTCCGTCGCGCCGCCGAGCGAGACCTCGGCCAGACCGTCCTCCGCCCAGATGCGGCGCACGGCCTCGGGCTGGAAGACGAAGTCAGGGGCGCGGTCGAGCGGCGGCACGAGGTCGTCGGGGACGGGGCGAACCTCGCCCTCTTCCCCGTACCAGTCGTCGTCGAGATCGAGGCGGCGCTCGACGGCCGGATAGAGGACCGCCTCCTCGACGGGGTGGAGCGCGCGCTGCGTGAACGGCGAGAAGGCCCGGATCGACTCGATCTCGTCTCCGAAGAACTCGATGCGGAAGGGCTCGCGGCCGGTGGTCGGGAAAACGTCGACGAGGCCGCCGCGCACCGCGATCTGACCGCGGTCGTCGACCCGCTCGACCCGCTCGTAGCCGCCGAGGACGAGCGCGTCGGTCAGGCCTTCGACGCCGAGCTCGAGCCCGGCGCGCAGCTCGAGCGGCGCGGGGCGCGTCCTCGCCGGCGGCAGCAGCTCGGCGACCGCGCGGGCGGACGCGCAGACGAGCCCGCCGCGCTCGAGCACGGCGAGCGCGCGGGCGCGCTCGCCGACAAGATGCGGCGGCGGCTCGAGCCCCGACTCCCAGCGCACGCCGCGGCTCGCGAGCAGCCCGACGCGCTCCTCGCCGAGGAACCACGCCGCCGCCTCGGCGGCGTCGCGCGCGTCCGCATCCTCGGGCAGCAGGCAGACGAGCGGTCGGTCGAGGCGCTCGTGCAGCGCCGCCAGCACGAGTGGCAGCGCCGCCTCGCTGACGCGCGCACGCGTCGGCAGCGCCTCGACGAGCTGCGCGAGGTGCTCGTGCTCGGCGAGCTCGCGGACGAACGCGTGGAGGACGGGCGGGTCCACGACTCAGCGGCGGTTGACCGCGGCCTGTGCGCGCTCGACGCCCTCGTGGTCGAGCGTCTCGACGGCGTCCGCGGCCCGCGCGACCAGCGTCTCGGCGTCGTCGTGTGGCGTGAAGTCGGAGAGGACGTAATCGGCGAGCGGGCGCGGGTCGCCACGCTCCGGCCGGCCGACGCCCACGCGCAGGCGCAGGAAGTCGGGGGTGCCCAGATGCTGCGCGATCGAGCGGAGGCCGTTGTGCCCGCCCAGGCCGCCGCCCACCTTCAGCTCGACGCGGCCGAGGTCGAAGTCCCCCTCGTCGTGGACAACGAGCACCGCGTCGGGCTCGAGTTTGAAGAAGCGCGCGGCCGCGCCGGTGGAGCGGCCGGACTCGTTCATGTACGTCTCCGGCTTCAGCAGCGCGATCTTGTGCCCGTCGAGGCGGATCTCGGCGAGCCGGCCCGAGAACTTCGCGCGCCAGGTTCCGCCGTGCCGCCGCGCCAGCTCGTCCACGACGAGGAAGCCGGCGTTGTGGCGGTTGCGCGCGTACTCGCGACCCGGGTTCCCGAGCCCGACGACGAGCAGGTCGAGCGAGGAGCCCTGACGCCGCGGCCACAGCCGCATGGCCTGCTAGCCCTCGGCGTTGTCGGAGGACTCGCCCTCCGACTCGCCGGCCTCGGCGCCTTCGGCGCCTTCCTCACCTTCGACGCCCTCACCCTCCACGGCGACTTCCGGCTCGGGCTCGTCGGCGCGCATCTGCACGTTGACGCTCGCGACGAGGGTCTCAACCTCGTCGAGCACCGTCACGCCGTCGGGAATGTCGACGTCGGAGACGTGGAGCGAATCGCCGATGGCGAGCCGCGAGACGTCGAGGTCGAGATGCTCCGGAATCGAGAGCGGCAGCGCCTCGATGTTGAGCTCGCGCAGCGCCTGGGCGAGAATCCCGCCCTCCTTCACGCCGGGTGCGACGTCGCCGCCGACGAGGTGGATCGAGACAGAGGCCTGGATCGGCTGGTCGAGCCGGACTTCGAGCAGGTCGACGTGCGTGACGCCGCCGCGGATCGCGTCCACCTGGTAGTCCTTGAGGATCGACGCGTGTGTGCTGCTGGCGCCGTCGATCTCGACGTCGAGGATCGAGTGGAGCCCGGCCGAGCCGGTGAGCGCGCGGCGCAGCTCTCGCTCGGGGACGGAGATCGCGACCGGCTCGCCGCG
>Ga0208849_1001849_pt1 | contig 13070 bp, 12 predicted proteins | sample NGESurdeep072012_10_FD_184470 | JGI IMG/M metagenome (GOLD analysis project Ga0208849, IMG submission 184470) | Arctic peat soil microbial communities from Barrow, Alaska - NGEE Surface sample 53-3 deep-072012 (SPAdes) | ecosystem: Environmental > Terrestrial > Soil > Wetlands > Peat ...
GCTCGCGCTGGGGGCCGATGCCGCGGCCGCGGAGGCGTTGCCGCCCCCGGAATTCGAGCTGGAGAATGCGAGCGCTGCGCGGCAGGCGCTCACGCACGTCGCGGCGCTCCCGTCGATGCAGCGCGACGCGATCATCCTCAGCGCGCTGGACGGCCGCTCGCACGAGGAGGTCGCGCGTGCGCTCGGCATCACCAGCGGCGCGGTTCGCGGCCTGATCTTCCGGGCGCGCGCGGCGCTCCGCTCGGCCGCTGCCGCGCTGACACCTGCGCCGCTCATCAACTGGGCATCCGGCACCGCCGGCCGCGCCGCGCCCACCGCGGGCAGGCTCGCCGAACTAACCGGCGCAGCCGCTGGCAGCGACGTCAGCGGTGTGCTGTTGAAGGGAGCCGTCGTGGCCGGATCGGCGCTGCTGGCGGCCGGCGTCGTGCTGGCACCGCTGCACGGTCGTCGCGCGCCCGCGCGCGAGCGTGCGGCCACCCCTGCAGCGCCGGCGAGCTCCGCCGCGGCCGTCGCCTCGACCGATGGCAAGAACGGGAGCGCAAGCACTCTGAGCGCGCTCGCGCACCCGCGTGCTGCGAGCGGGAGCCGGTCGGGGACGCCGACCACACACGCAGGCGCGCCCCCGACCGCGCGTGTGATCGCTCCCGCCGTCGATCGTTCCAGGTCTACGGTGCCGACGAGCACAGTGCCCGCGGCGTCGAGCCCGGCAGGCCAGACTCAGCCCACCGAAAGCTCCGCTGTGCCTGCGACGGTCTCGTCGAGCACAACGGCGAGCACCACCTCGGCTGCCGGCGAAGCCGTCAGCGGAGAATCGGCGGGCGGCTCCGGAGGTGGGTCAGGTGGAGGGTCCGGAAACGGCTCGGGAACGGGGTCGGGCAGCGGCACTGAAACGGAAGCCAAAAAGCCCGAGCCCCCAAGCGACGACGGCCATGAGGGCTCGGACGACGGGAAGGAAGGGGCCGCGGGCGAATCGGAGGCCGCGGAACACGAACGCGAAGCGGCGCAGGAACGGACCGAGCGAGAAGCCGAAGTTGCGCGCGAACACGCGGAGCGCGAAGCGGAAATCGCTCGCGAACGCGAACACCGGGACTCCTGAGCGGCCCGCTCGCGGCGAGGATCGATAGGATGCCGCAGGCATGACCGGCGCATCACAGGCCCATCCGCACACCGCCCTCGCGAGCACCTACCGGAGGATCGGATGAGCACCCACCCGGGCTGGGGCTCGTGGTCGTTTCAGCCGATCGTGATCATCGCGCTGCTCGCGGCCGCCGCTGTCTACGTGCGGCTGTACCGGCGCGCCAGCGCGCGTTCCTCGACCTCTGCGCCCAACGCCGGGCATTGGGTGCCCTACGCGGCGGGTCTGGTGACGATCGCGGTGGCGCTGCTCTCGCCGCTGGACCCGATCGGGGACAGGTACCTGCTCTCGGCGCACATGATGCAGCACGTGCTGCTGTCGGACATCGCGCCGGCGCTGCTGATCCTCGGACTGCGCTCGCCGATCCTGCCACTCGGTCTCTCGCGCGAGGCGCTGCTCGCGGTTGCGCCTGCAGGAGGCAGATCCGGTCGCGTGCTCGCGCGGCTGACGTCGCCCTGGCTGGCGGTCCCGCTGTGGGCGCTCGCCACGTGGATCTGGGCGATCCCCAGCGTGTTCGACTACGCCGCCCAGCACCAGGGAGTGCACGCGCTCGAGCATGCCACGCTCTTCTACACCGGCCTCGCGATGTGGTGGCTGATCATCGACCCGCTTCCCCGGGCCCGCCTACGCCCGAACAGCCAGCGGCTCGCGCTGCTGGGCTTCACGCGCCTGGCGAGCGCATGCGTGTGCCTGCCGCTGACGTGGATCTCGAGCACGCAGTACTCGCTCTACGCCAGCGCGCCGCGCGGCTATGGCCTCTCGGCGATCAACGACCAGCACCTCGCCGGCGCGAGCATGTGCTTCATCGAGGCGCTCGTCTTCGGTGTCGCGTTCGCAGCCGTCTTCATCAGCATCCTCGGTCGCGACGACTCGCGTGTGACGCTCGGTGAATACGCCGCCGCCGGCTCGCGCGGCGAGCACCTGACGACCTAAGGCGCGACCGCTAGGACCTGAGCCAGGTGGCGGAGAAGCCGCCGGCGCTCAGCGCCGACGGTTCGGCCTTCACCGCGCCCGATTTGGTGATCATCGTGAGCGGTTCAAGCCCGGGTGTCGCCGCCGTGACCGTTGAGCCGTTCGCGCTGAAGCCGCTGAAGCCGACCGTCCCGAAGTCCGACAGCGGCAGCACCCCGAAGACGGACGACGGTGCCTCGGCGATCGCCTCCGCGGAGCCGAGCTTCGGCGTACGGATCCACGCGGTGACCGTGCGCGACCACCCCTGCGTGCTGTCGCTCAGTACCAGACTGAACTCGGAGATGAGCCCGAACAGGGCCTTGCCGGCGAGTGTGACCGAGGCGGTGAGCTGGTCTCCGGGCGCAACGGGCTCGGCGATCGCGACCGACCCTTTGGGGAACAGCTCATACCAGGCGCCGTACCTGGGCCTACCGGTTGAGCAGTCCGCTTCGGTGCCGGTCTGCTCGACGGTTTCGGTTGTGTCGCCGTCGATACCCGTCCAGAACGCCGAGAAGCCGTTGCGACTTATTGCACAGTTAACGGCCGGCTGGGTCCAGCTCGCGGAGACGCTTGTGTAGGGGCCGGCGCCGCTGAGCGCATATCCAGACCAGTTGGTGCTCGTGCCGTGCGTGACCCTGAGGTTCAGACCATGGTGAGCACCTGCGGCCAGGGCAGGTGCGGGCGCGCAAAGCGCGGCGACGGCGACAGCGCACACAGCGCCTCGTAGAACAGTCGAGCTCATCAGTCCAACCCCCCGTGGCATCAGCGCGGACCCCGTTGATCCGTCGTCCGGTTCAGATCGTAATAGGTGGCGAGCGGCGACGTGTGCCTGTCATAGCGCTTCTGACGCTCGAGAGTCAAGCAATACAAGGACGCAGTGAGCGAAGTGTGCTTTGCACACGAGCGATCGAGGACGCCGTAGTGCGCCGACTATCGCGCGTCAGCCGCAGCCGGTGTTGTTGCCGCAGCTGGAGCACGTGTAGCAGCTGCCGGTCCGCTGCATCATGCCCCCGCACTGGCTGCACGCGGGCCCGAGGTCGAGGCCCTGCAAACGTGCGGGCACGACAGGCGGGGCGTCCGTGAACGATGCTGCCGCGGGCGCACCGTGGCCGCCGTTGCCGGCTGATGCCTGCGGGGAGGCAGTCGTGGCGCCGCCGCCGTTTCCACCATTCCCGTTGCCGGGCGTGGCCGCGTCCGGGCTCGCGGGGCTCGCGGTGTCGGATGCGCTCATCGACTGCGCCGTCTCCTGCGCGATTTTGCGTGCGCGCACGGCCGGTGTGAGGATGCCGAGTTCCTCCTGGGCGTCGACGTCGAGGAAGCGCGAGGCCAGCCAGCGCATGATGTAGTCGGGCATCGACTTCGCGAACGGGATCTCCGGGTTGCCGGTCACACCCTCTGGCTCGAAGCGCATGTAGCTGAACTTCTGCACCAGCGTTTCCAGCGGCACGCCGTACTGCAGCGCGATCGAGATCGCTGTCGCGAACGAGTTCATCATCCCGCGCAGCGTCGAGCCCTCCTTGCCGATGTCCGTCAGGAAGATCTCGCCGACCGTGCCGTCCTCGTACATGCCCGCGGTGATGTAGCCCTCGTGACCGGCGATCGAGAACTTGTGCGTGATCGACTGGCGCTCGCGCGGCATGCGCTTGCGCCGCGGGCCCGCCTCTGCGAGCGCCTTGGCCACGGCCTGCGCGACGATCGCGTCGACGTCGGCCGGCTCCTTGACGCCCAGCTGCGCATCCGTGCGCAACGCCTGTGCGGTCTTCGAGCCGTCGCGGTAGATCGCGAGCGCCTTCACGCCCAGGCGCCACGCCTGCGTGTAGGCGTCAGCGATGTCCTCGACGGTCGCCTCCTGCGGCAGGTTGACTGTCTTCGAGATCGCGCCGGAGATGAACGGCTGCACCGCGCCCATCATCTGCAGGTGGCCCATGTGCGTGATCGCGCGCTCGCCGACCGCCACGTCGAATACCGGCAGGTGCTCCTCGTTGAGGCCCGGCGCGCCGATGATCGTGCCGTGCTCGGCCAGGTGCGCCTCGATCTGCTCGATCTGCTGCTCGGAGTAGCCGAGCGTCTGCAGCGCCAGCGGCACCGTTTTGTTGACGATCGTCATCTGGCCGCCGCCGACGAGCTCCTTGAACTTGACCAGCGAGAAGTCCGGCTCCACGCCAGTCGTGTCGCAGTCCATCAGGAACGAGATCGTGCCCGTCGGCGCGAGCACCGTCGCCTGCGCGTTGCGGTAGCCGAAGCGCTCGCCCAGCTCGACCGCCTCGTCCCACGAGCGTCGCGCCGCCACGAGCAGCTCGCCGTCGAGGCAGACCGCGTCGGGGATCGCGTAAGAGGCGTCGCGGTGCATACGCATGACGTTGTTGTGCGGCTCGCGGTTCTCTGAGTAGCGCTCGTAGGGCTCGAGCGCGCCGGCGACCTCCGCCGAGCGCCGGTAGGCCCGGCCGGTCATCAGCGCTGTGATCGCCGCCGCCGCACCGCGGCCGTGGTCGGAGTCATAGGGCATGCCGTTGCTCATCAGGTACGCGCCGAGGTTGGCGTAGCCGAGCCCTAGCTGGCGAAACGCGCGTGCGTTGACGCCGATCTCCTCGGTCGGGTAGCTGGAGGGCCCGACGATGATCTCCTGGGCCAGCAGCATGATGTCGACGGTGTGCTCGAAGGAGGGCACGTCGAGCGTGCCGTCGGGGCGGCGGAACTTCATCAGGTTCAACGACGCGAGGTTGCAGGCCGAGTTGTCTACGTGCATGTACTCCGAGCACGGGTTCGAAGCGTTGATGCGCCCGCTGTTGGGCGAGGTGTGCCACTGGTTGATCGTCGTGTCGTACTGCACGCCCGGGTCCGCGCAGCGCCACGCCGCCTCGGCGATCTCGCGCATCAGCTCGCGCGCCGGGATCGGCTCGCCCACCGGCTCGCCGGTCGTGCGCGACGTCAGTCGCCACTCGCCGTCCTCCTCGACCGCGCGCATGAACTCGTCGGTCACCCGCACCGAGTTGTTCGCGTTCTGGTACTGGATCGACTTGAAGCCCTCGCCGTCGATCGACATGTCGAAGCCCGCGTCGCGCAGCGCCTCGGCCTTGTCCTCCTCCTTGGCCTTGCACCAGATGAACTCGCGGATGTCAGGGTGATCGACGTCGAGCACGACCATCTTGGCCGCGCGCCGGGTCTTGCCGCCGGACTTGATCGTGCCCGCCCACGAGTCGGCGCCGCGCATGAAAGAGACCGGGCCCGAGGCGGTACCGCCCTTGGCCAGCGGCTCCATCGAACCGCGGATGTTGGACAGGTTGATGCCCGAGCCGGAGCCGCCGCGGAAGATCATCCCCTCCTTCGTGTTCCAGTCGAGGATCGACTCCATCGTGTCGTCGACGCTGAGGATGAAGCAGGCGCTGCACTGCGGGCTCTCCTCGAAGCCGACGTTGAACCACACCGGCGAGTTGAACGCCGCCAGCTGGTGCAGCAGGATGTGCGTCAGCTCGTGGTTGAACGCCTTCGCGGCGTCTTCGTCGGCGAAGTAGCCGCCGGTGCGACCCCAGCCCGTGATCGTGCCCGCGACGCGGCTGATCATCTCCTTGACCGAGCTCTCGCGCTCGGGCGAGCCGAGCTGCCCGCGGAAGTACTTCTGCGCGACGATGTTGGTCGCGTTCTGCGACCAGCTCTTGGGGAACTCGACGTTCTCCTGCTCGAACGCGACGCGGTCGCCGTGGCCGATACGCGCGTTTCGCAGCTCCCACTCGAGCGTGTCGAACGGATGCGCTCCGGGGCTCGTGAACATGCGTTTGATCGACAGCGCCGTGCCGGCCTGGACAACTTCAGCTACTGAACTCTGCGTGGCGCCATCCATCTAACTGATCTCCTCGTCTCGAGCCGCTCGAAACCCCCATTTTGCGGCGCGTACACAGGGTTTTTGGGGGTAACAGAGGATGATCCGCCTCCGGTCGGACGGACCTTTTCGTAGGGCCGCCAAGAAGCTTGAATCACTACCTACAGGATAGCGGCGAGGGCCCTCTCAACCGGCCTGGCGACGCTCCCAAAGAGCGGATTCCAAGCCTCCAAAAGCGGACCGGCGGACCCCCTGGCCGGCGTCCGGGCGGGCTAGTGCCCGAGCCGCGCCCAGTCGCTGAATTCATCCCACGTCGCCGATGCGCGGAAGGCCGCCTCGGCCACCGCGTGGCGCAGCGACAGGGTCCAGCGGGGCTCGAACGCGAGCATCCGCGCGATGCCCCAGACGAGGCACAGGACCACCACAAGCGCAGCCACCGCGACGGCGGCGAGCGCCGCGTTCGAGAGGCCGCCGGCGTGGGCGACGTGTGGGGCGTGCGAGGAGACCACGACGGCTGGCATCGGAGCGAATGCTAGTTGCGGGGGCCGTCGTCGAGGCGCAGGTCCTCGAGCGCCGCGAGCGCATCGTGCAGCACACGCTCGGGCGGCTGGTCGGCGTCGATCACGCGGATCCGCTCCGGCTCCGCGCGCGCGAGCTGCTCATACGAGGAGGCGATCGCGGCGAAGAACTCGTCGTTCTCGCGCTCGAGGCGGTCTGGCTCCTGCGCGCGCTCGTGCTGGCGCGCGCGCCCCGCGGCGGGGGCGATGCTCAGCAGCAGCGTGCGATCCGGGACCAGCCCGCCCGTGGCAAACAGGTTGATCGCGCGCACCTCCTGCACTCCCAGCGAGCGTCCCGCGCCCTGGTATGCAAGCGAGGAGTCCACGAAGCGGTCGAGCAGCACGACCGCGCCGTCGCGCAGCAGCGGCCGCACGCGCTCCTCGACGAGCTGCGCGCGCGCCGCCGCATACAGCAGCGCCTCGGTGCGCGCCAGCACGTTCAGCGCCGGGTCCTTGACGAGCGCGCGGATCCGCTCGGAGACCTCCACGCCTCCAGGCTCGCGCAGCAGCTCCGCGCGTGCGCCGCCCGCTGCGAGCTCGCGCTGGAGCGCCAGCGCAAGCGTCGACTTGCCGGCGCCGTCCAGCCCCTCGATCGTGATCAGCGTGCCGCGGGCCACGCGCGCACCGTACACGGGCGGGACCGCAGCGAGAACGGTGGCGCGCGCGGTACGCTCAGCGTTGGCTTACAAGGAGGCGGCAGTGGCGTCCGTGGTGGCGCGGGAAGGCCTCGTTCTGGCCGCGCGCGAACTGATCATCCTGGTGCTCGTCGTGCTCTTCATGCTGTGGGGCGCGCGCGAGCTGGCGCGGCGCCGGTAGCGGTCTAGGATGACCACCGATGTCGGCGAGCTCCCCACACGCAGATCTGGAGGGACTCGAGTCGCAACCGCACGCGCGCGCGGTGCTGACGCCGGCGCTCGCGCCGGGAGGCAGCCCGTCGCATGCGTACCTGTTCCACGGCCCCGCCGGAACCGGCAAGCGGGCGGTCGCACGCGCGTTCGCCGCGGCGCTGTTGGCGGACGGGGCGCGCAGTCCCGACACTGTGGCCGAACGCGTGACGCGCAACAGCCACCCGGACCTCACGTGGGTGACGCCGTCTGGCGCCGCGGAAATGCTCGTCGCGGACATCGAGGAGCCGGTCGTCGCGGCCGCGACGCACACGCCGTTCGAGTCCGCCCGGCGCGTGTTCGTGATCGAGGGCGCCGAGACGATGAACGATCAGGCGGCCAACCGCATGCTGAAGACGCTCGAGGAGCCGCCCGCGTTCACGCACCTGCTGCTGCTGGCCGACCGTCGTGAGGATGTGCTCGCCACGATCGCCTCGCGCTGTCAATCCGTGCGCTTCGACCCGCTGCCCTCGGCGCTGATCGCACGGCGACTCGCCGACGTGGGAGGCACCGCCGAGGGCGCGGACGGGGGCGAGACTGGAGATGGCGTCGCGGGCGAGCGGGCGCAGGCGTGCGCGCGCCTCGCACTCGGCGACGCGGGCCTCGCGGCGCGGCTCGCGAGCGACGAGGGCGAGGCGCTGCGGGCGCGCGCGGAGGACTACGTGCGCTCGGCGCTCGCCGGTGAGACCGGCCGGCGCCTGTGGCTGGCGCTGCTCGACGTCGCAAAGGCAGCGGGGCTCGCCGCCGGCGAGCGCGCGCAGGCGCGCACCGAGTCCGAGCTCGAGTTCGTGCCGAGCAAAGAGCGCAAACGCTACGAGCGCGAAGCCGCCGAGGCGCGGCGCCGCGGCGAGCGGCGCGAGCGCACCCGCACGCTCGATCTCGGTCTGCGCCTGGCCGAGCTATGGCTGCGCGACGTGCTGTGCGTGCGCGAAGGCGCCCCCGAGCTCGTCTACGCGGTCGACCGCCGCGCGCAGCTCGAGCAGGATGCCGACGCTCGCGACCCGGTGGCGCTGCGCCGTGGCGTCGAGCTCGTCGCCGACGCGCGCCTCAGCCTGTCGCTGAACGTCTCCGAGGAGCTCGCGCTGGAGGCGCTCGCATACAGGCTGCAGACGTTGCTGGCCGCCTGAGCCCGCGGCGCCGAGTGCCGGCCGAGCGCATGGGCGTCCGGCGGATGTCACAAGCCGAGGCGCGCTGCGAAGGAACGGGTGTGGCTCACGCGGAGATCGACGACCGTGCGCTCCTGCTCGCCGCGGCGCGCGGCGAGCAGGCCGCGTTCGAGACCTTCTACCGACGCTGGCTGCCGGCGGTGATGGGCTTTCACCTGCGGCGAGTTGGGGTGCGGGAGACGGCGTTCGACCTGACGGCCGAGACGTTCGCCGCGGTCGTCGTGGCGTGCGGCGAGTTCGACCCGGAGCGCGGGTCAGCGCCTGCGTGGTTGTTCGCGATCGCCGATCACAAGCTGCGCGACAGCTTGCGCCGCGGCCGCGTGGAGGCCTCCGCGCGCCGCACGCTCGGGCATCAGCCGGTGGTGCTCGAGGACGAGGATCTGATGCGCGTCGAGGAGCTCGCGTCGTTGGGCGCGGGGCCGGCCCTGGAGCAGCTGCTCGGCGAGTTGCCCCAGGCGCAGCAGGCGGCCGTGCGTGCGCGCGTGCTCGACGAGCGCTCCTACGCCGCGATCGCGAGCGAGCTGCGCTGCTCGGAGGCTGTCGTGCGCCAGCGCGTGCATCGCGGCCTGCGGCGACTTCGCGAACGACTGCAGGAGACCGCGTGAGCGCGCTCGACGATCTGCAACGCCAGCTGCTCGACAGCGTCGCACGGCGCCACGCCGGCGCCGTCGTGCGGCCCTCGCGCCGGTGGCGGGCCTCCGGGCGCCGCGCCGTGCACCGGCGCTGGCTGACGCTGGTCGCGATCCCGCTCGTGTTCGCCGCCGCCGCAGCCGCGGCGAAGATCGTGACGCAGACGGACGAAAGCCCCGCGAACGCGCTCAGCAACCGTGTGCTCGGCGAGACCGGCAGCTCCGCGGCGTGTCGCATGACCGGTCCGCGGAAATCAAGGCTCAGCAGCGAAGCCCCCGACCCATCGATCGCGGCCACGCTGCCCGCGCTTGCCCGGCCGCCGCACGATCCTCCCCCCGCGTCGGTGGTTGCGCTCGCCGAGCGCAACAGCGGCGGCGCGGTGCTCGCCCGCACGATCCGCGTCGTCCGCCTGCCGGACGGGATCCGCCTGATCGAGTACGTCGCGCACGGGGAGGGGCCGTTCACGCTGGTGGACCCACGACGCTGTGAGGCCGCGCGGCTGGCGCTGCTCGCACAACTGCGCCCCCGCGAGCACGACCCGCTGCGCGAAACGGTCGCGCGGCAGATCACGCAGATGCCGGAGACCAACCCGGGGACCCAGTCGCTCACGCTCACGCGCCTCGAGCAGCGCCCCGGGCAGCCGATCGACGGTGGTGGCGCCTCGTTCCCCGTGCTCCCCGCGCAGGCGTCGCTGCAGACGGGCGTGCTGTTCTCGGGCTCCGGATGCGAAAACGCCCGGCCCGCGCACCCTGCGTACTGCACGCCGATCTTCTACGGAGGCATCGTCAAACCGGCGACCGCATACCTGACGCTGCAGCCGGCACCCGGCACCCCAGCGACGGGCGTGGGGGGCCGCATCCGCCGGCGGATCGGCGTGAGCGAAGGGCTGTTCGCGTTCACCGTGCCACGCGACACGGGGCCTGAGCTGGTCGTCCAGCGCGCGCGCGACGGCAGGCCGCTGGCGGTCAGCTCCCTGTCGTTCGACTCAGGACCGCGCCGGCGAGCAGGACAGGAAGAAGCTGCCGGGCGATCCGCCCGAGGCTGACCACGGCCACGCCGCCGGCCGCCGGCAGGCGGCCCATAAAAACTAAGTCGTCGTCAGATCGATCGGGCCGAGATTCGGCTCGATGCCAAACGTGTCGAACGCCATGAACTTCGAGAACTGCCGGTTCTCCGGGCCGTGAAAGTCGGCCGAGCCGGTGCTCAGCAGGCCGAGCTCCGCGGCCCTCGTCGCGAGCAGGCGCGTCTGGGGCTCGTCGTGGGTGATGTAGAACGCCTCGACGCCGTCGATGCCGAGCTGCGAGAAGCGCTCGAGGCTGTCGAGGACTTCGCCGTCGTCGGAGATGTCCCAGAACGGGTGCGCCCAGATCGCGACGCCGCCCGCGTCGTGGATCGCCTCGATCGCCTCCGCGACCGTCGGCGTCTCGCGCAGGCGGAACGCAGGCTTGCCCTCGATCAGGTAGCCACGGATCAGCGAGCCGACGTCGTCGATGCCCTCGTTCTGCAGACGCTCCGCGTTCGCCGGCGCGCGCAGCACCGCGCCCGCGAGGTGAGGACGGCCGATCGGTTTACCCTCCGCGATGCGCGCCTCGATCTCCGCTTCGTCGAGCTCGAAGCCGAGCTCGCGCAGCGCGTCGCGCATGCGCAGCGTGCGCTTCTCTCGATCCGCCAGGAAGTCGGCCAGGCGGGCGGTCATCACCGGGCCCGTGTGGTCGACGTTGTAGCCGAGGATGTGCAGTTCGCGGGGGACCGGCGAGCCGGCGTCCACGGCCGAGATCTCGACCGCCGAAACGACGCGCACGCCCGCCTGCTCGCCCGCCGCGATCGCCTCGGAGACGCCGCCGATCGTGTCGTGGTCGGACAGCGCCAGCAGCTCGACGCCGGCGTCAGCCGCGCGCCGCACGACCTCTGCCGCGGGCAGAGCCCCGTCGGAGTGAGTCGAGTGCGACTGCAGGTCGAAGCGGGGCGCCACGGCCGGCAGCGTATGCGATCGCTTCAGGAGCTCGCGTGCTCGTGCGCCGGCGAGTCGCTGCCCAGACCGGTCAGCGCCGCCACCCGGCGTCCCACAACCACGCGCAGCCTGCGCACCGCCGCGTGGTAGCGGCGCGCCTTCTCGCACAGGACCACGTCTCGATCGCTACCCGTGCGATCGAGCGCCGCGCGCGCCGAGTCCGTCTCCACTGCGCGCTGGCAAGCATCGATCCAGATCACCTCGAGGTACGCGAGCGCCGCGCCCACGTCGTCCTCGTCGAGCACCTCGCCGCGCTCGAGCTGGCGGACGGTCGGGATCACCTCGGAGGTCAACCACAGCCGCTCGCCATGCACACGCAGAATCAGGCAGATGTCGGGAGGGTGGTAGGTGAGGGTGTCGTCCGGCATGGTGTTCCGTGGCTCGGCGTCAGTGGATTCCGAGGCTGACCGCGGAGGCCGATTCGCGAGTCTTTGCGGCTCAGACTTGGCTTCGGCCGGGCGATATCGCTGCTTTAGATTCAGGGCCCTGACTCCACGCTTCTCCGTGCTCGCTCAGGCCGGGGCGGGCTTCCGCCGATGAAGAGATGGGAGGCCCGCCCGCCCACGCCGACCGGAAAGCGAGATGCACCTCCTCGACACCGACCCGACTCGCCGCACCGCCGGACAGTATGCGCGCGCGACCGTCAGCCGGCTGCGCATGCGCACGCTGGTCACGCTCGGCGTGCTCGCCGTGGCGACGGCGCTGCTCGGCAGGACGTTCGGGCTGCACAACATCTGGTTCCTCGCATCCGAGATAGCGCTGCTCGTCAGCATCTTCGTGATCTCTCGCTACGTGCTGCCGCTCGTCGAGCGCCACGATCGCGGCGCCACCGGCGAGGAGCAGGTCGGAGGCCTGCTCGCGGTGCTCTCAGAGCGCGGCTGGCGCGTCATCCACGACGCCAGCCTCGGACGCGGCAACGTCGACCACATCCTCATCGGACCGCCGGGGATATTCACGATCGAGACAAAGAGCCATCCCGGACCGGTCACCGTCGCGCGGGTGCACGGCGAGACGCTCCGCCAGGCGCAGGCGCAGCGCACGGCGATCGAGCGCGTCACCGGCGTCGAGGTCGAGCCGCTGATCGTCTTCAGCCGCGCCTGGGTCGACCGGCCGATGGCGCGGCGAAAGGGCGTGCGCGTCGTCCCCGCGCGGATGCTGCTCGGCCACCTCGGCAAGCTGGGAGAGATGCTCTCCCCGCAGGAGATCGACGCTGCGCACGAGCTCATCGCGCAGGCCCTGCTCGAGCACCACGCGCGCGAGCGTCCGCGCAGCGAAGGCCGATATCGCGTCGGCGCCAGCCGGCTGCCGACGGTGCACGGGCGCGGTGGGCGATAGCGTTGACTCCAGCGATGGCGATCTCACCCTTCAACGCGCGGCCCGCCTCTCCCGAGGGCGAGCGCCGCCGCGCGCGCCTCGCGATCGCGATCGCCACGGTCGGAATCATCGCGATCCTGCTCGCGTATGCCGCCTCGCCCGGCGTCAGACACGCCGTCACCCACGCAGCGCACAGCGTCAAACATGCCGTCGGCCACGTCCTCGACAACGACAAGGCCGCCGGCGCGCACGCAAAGCCGCGCTCCAAATAGTCGTCGTCGCGTCCCGCCCGAAGCGAGGGGTAGCTTCCCTGCCATGCACGCCACGACATTGACCGCGCCGGCGGCGAGCGCCGCGGAAGGCCCCGCCGCCGCTGGCGCCCCCACGCCCGAGGCCCTGCTGCGGCGCTTCGGGCTCGAGCAGTTCCGGCCCGGCCAGCGCGAGGTGATCGACCAGGTGCTCCTGGGTCGCGACGTGCTCTGCGTGATGCCGACCGGGGGCGGCAAGAGCCTCTGCTATCAGTTGCCCGCCCTGCTCCTCGGCGGGCTGACGCTCGTCGTCAGTCCCCTGATCGCCCTGATGAAAGACCAGGTCGACGTGCTCGT
>Ga0208849_1001850_pt1 | contig 13069 bp, 11 predicted proteins | sample NGESurdeep072012_10_FD_184470 | JGI IMG/M metagenome (GOLD analysis project Ga0208849, IMG submission 184470) | Arctic peat soil microbial communities from Barrow, Alaska - NGEE Surface sample 53-3 deep-072012 (SPAdes) | ecosystem: Environmental > Terrestrial > Soil > Wetlands > Peat ...
AGCCGTTCCCGAAATCCAGGCGACGGGCGCCGATCTGCAGGCCAGCCGTTCCGATCACGCCCGCGATCTCCGCAAGCATGATGCGGTGTGACGGCATAACCGCCTGCCAAATCCATCCGAGAGTGATATACAACCAGAGGAATTTAATTGCCTGCACGTCAACCGCGCGCCCACGCGATTGCGTGAAGGCGCACCAACGGGTGCTTCACATCACGGAACGGATTCCCATGGAGCATCCACTTCTTGTCGATGAACTCCCCCCAAGCCAGGGATCGCGTTCCGCTGACGCCGGCCAAAGTGAGCCCGTTGCCCATCCTTCCGGTTCAGCTGCACCGGCGCTGCCGCCGCTGCCCAACCTTCCGCCCAGCGATGTGCTGTTGCTCAGGCCGTCGGATCCGCAATACGCCAACTATCTGGCCGCCGCCAATATACGCGCGCAGCTGAGACCGGCCCTGCGCGCGGTCTGCAAGACCGAGCATGCGGTTGCGGTGATGGTGGACTGGGTCCGAACCAACAATCTGAGCTTTGCCGTCAGGTGCGGAGGCCACTCCTATGAAGGCTTCTCGCAATCCAGCAATGTCGTGATCGACCTGCGGGGTTTGAACAGCATCAAACTCGATACGACGTCGCGTCGCGTTACCGTCGGCGCGGGCGTCTCCCTGTACCAGATCTATCAGGCCGTCGCCGCCCACGGTCTTGCATTGGCGGCGGGGAGCTGTCCGACGGTGGGGGTCTCCGGTCATGTTCTGGGCGGCGGGCACGGATTGCTTGCGAGATCGCAGGGCCTCACCTGCGACAACCTCGAGCTCGCGACGATCGTCGACAGCGAGGCCCAGACGCTGCAGGCATCCGCGACATCCAATCCCGATTTATACTGGGCCTGCAGGGGTGGAGGCGGCGGCAGCTTCGGCATTGCCACGCAATTTGCCCTGAACGTGTTCCCGTTGGCGAACGCACTGGTGTTTGGCGTATCGTGGAAATTATCTCAAGCGCACGCGGCGCAGATTTTCGCGACCTGGCAAGGCTGGGCGCCGGCCGCCCCCAACACCATCACATCGATTCTCAAGATCGGTCCGGCCGGCAATGGCATGATCATCCTGCGTTGCATCGGCCAGTCGATCGGCACCGAGTCCGAATTACGCAATGCCCTGAAAACGATCGTTGGCCTGCAAGCACCTTCTTCGCCCCTGACAATCCAGTCGCTGAGCTTTTTGAATGCCGTGAAGCATTTCGCCGGCCCGCTGGATTACGAGTCGGTCTATATGAAGGCCAAGTCCGACTATGTGTTCACGCCCCTTGGCCCCGCTGCCATCCAGACCATGCTGGCTGCCGTCGCCGACGTCCCGGTCGGCGGAATTGCCTTGCTATGCGATGCCTATGGCGGCCGCATATCAGACGTCGCAGCCGCCGATACCGCCTTTGCCCGGCGGGGTGGCACGCAGTATTGCATGCAGTATTACTCGAGTTGGACCCGTGCGACCGACACAACGGCGCATCTGGCGCAAGTCGCCCGCGTCTATGCCGCGATGCGACCTTTCATGACCGGCGCCTCCTATATCAATTATTGCGATCTCGATTTGCAGGATTGGGCAAACGCGTATTGGGGCGCAAATCTGGATCGGCTCAGCGCCGTGAAGAGGGCCTATGATCCGGCCAATGTGTTCCAGCATGCGCAAAGTGTCCCCGTTGGCCCCGCGATTGTCTCGGCGTGACGATCGACGATCTCTGAGATTTTGCGCGTTGAGGTCTGTTTACCGCGCCCCGCCAAACTTCGCTTCCATCGCCCGCCGGGTCTTGACGGTCTCGTCGCCGGTATCGATTTCGACGTCACTCCAGCGCACCACCGCGCCATGGGCGACGTCGCCCTTCAGTTTGACCCGATGCGCGAGCCCGATCGGCAGCGCGCCGGCGGCAAGGCTTGCCGCCGCCGGCATCAGTTTGCCCCACACGGTATAGCCGCCCTCGCCGTCGAGCATTTCGCCTGCGCGAAGGTCGCGCTTGGCGACCGCGGCGACGTCGCCGCGGAAACCGTGCGGCTGCCCGGTCGGCTCGCCACGCAGCGCCGCCGACAGGATCGAAATGTTCAGCTCCAGCCCGATCAGATGGTACGGCTTGTACATCGCCGCATAGCGGCCGCTGGCATCGGTCTTGAGGCCATATTGCCGAAAGCAGTCCGCGGCATAATCGTTCGGCGCCTCCAGCACCACATAGACGCCCCAGCGCAGATCGCGAAACACTGGACGGCCGTCGCGCTCCAGCGACGACACCACTTCGACCACACCGGATTTCTCCAGCACGCCGCCCTTGTCGTGCGGCCGCATCACATGCGGCAAATCGTCGACACCGCAGGGCGGAAACAACAGGCCGCCGGTGGGCACCTCCAACCCGGTGGCATTGGCGATCGCCGCCATTTCGATCGCCGATTTGGTGCCGTCGAGAAACGAATTGAACATCTGCGGATTCATGCCGGCCGACTGCGCCTCGTCCGCCGTCAAGCCGTAATGGCTCCAGACCCCGGCCGGCGTGACGTCGTGATAGGCCGGCAGATATTTGGTGCCCTTGCCGGCGGCGACTACGCGGAATCCGGTGGCGCGCGCCCAGTCCACCAACTCGGCGGTCAATGCCGGTTGGTCGCCATAGGCCAGCGAGTAGACCACGCCGGCCTGGCGCGCTTCCTCGGCGAGCAGCGGACCCGCCAGCACGTCGGCCTCGACATTGACCATGACGATGTGCTTGCCGGCGGCGATCGCCGCGCGCGCATGCTTGATGCCGACCGCTGGGTTGCCGGTGGCCTCCACGATCACTTCAATGGCGCCGGAGGTGGCCTTGGCGCTATCGGCGGTGAATGTGGTCGCCGATATCCTGATGTCATCCCAGCCGACGGTGCGGCAGGCGTCGCGCGCGCGCTGCGGATCGAGGTCGACGATCACGGGCACCTCGAGCCCCGGCGTGTGCGGCACCTGCGACAGGAACATCGAGCCGAATTTTCCGGCGCCGATCAAGGCGACGCGGACGGGCTTTCCGGCAGCGCGGCGGGCGTCGAGCAGATGAAAAAGGTTCATGGCGGGCGATCCGGGATTGTTCGCGAGAAGCTGGCCTATCGTTATATGACGAACCTGGCGACAAGTGCATTTATTGCGTGCATCCCGGGTCAGACTTGCAGCATGCCCGCAAAAGTCCCGGCAAAGGTGTGGACGTCGCCCGGCCATCGCGCCGAAACGTAGTTGCGATCCCGCACCACAAAGGCCGGCCGCGCATTGTCGATGGAATCGCGTTCGAGGCCTGACGTCTTGCGACGATAGTCCGGATCGGTTTTGGGGACATCGCGGAAATCTTGCGCGGCTGCCAGCGACCGCGTCACTTCCTGCTGCACCGACATAAAGCCCTTCGGCTGGCCGTTCGTTTCCGGATAGGTCCGGTAGTAATTCGGATCCCAGAATCGCATGACGCGGGCGACCGACCAGGCGCTGTTTTCGAGCGCCCAGGTCAGCGCCGTGGTCTGGTAGCCATGCAGCACCGAGCGGCCGGTACGTTTTGAGATGCTGCGCGCCGCCAGCAGCACGCCATGACAGATCGCCGCCACTGGTTTTTCGGCATCGAAAAAGCCGGCGACGTGGCGTTGCAGGATTTCGCTCTCCAGGTAATCGCGCATGCCGCGCGCTCGATGGCCGCCCGGCAGCAGCAGCGCGTCGAAGTCCGATGCGTCGATGGTGTCCCAGCGCCGCGGCGCGCGGTAGTTCGGATCGGCGATCATCTCGGCATAGGCCATCCGCGCGTCGCGATTGGCCCGCAACAGCAGGCCTGCGAGGGGCCAATTCCGCAGCAGCGGAATCGCCCCCCACAGATCCAGGCCCTGCCCCGTCAGCATGATGTCGTCGGCAACCGCGGGCCGTCCATCGGGCGTGGCAAAATCGACCCTGTGTCCGGCGCGCGCGAGCACCTGCCAGCTCACCGCGGCTTCACTGGGATCGAAATCCCGGGCCGGCAACGGAACCAGAACGCGTGCCATGGTGAGCCGAGCACCCCCGCGCCTCAGACCAAAAGAACCGTCGATCCCGTGGTTTTGCGCGCCGCCAGATCGGCATGGGCCTTGGCCGCGTCCTTTAGCGGATAGGTCTGGTGGACCTCGATCTTGACCGCACCCGACTGCACCACCTCGAACAGCTCCTTGGCCATGGCCACAAGGTTTTCGCGCTTGGCGCCATAGGTGTTGAGCGTGGGCCGCGTGACGTAGAGCGAGCCTTTCTGCGCCAGGATGCCGAGGTTGAGCGGTTCGACGGCGCCGGAGGATGCGCCGAACAGGGCAACGAGACCCAGCGGCGCCAGGCAGTCGATCGATTTGAGGAAAGTGTCCTTGCCGACGGAGTCGTAGACCACAGGCACCTTCTTGCCGTCCGTAATCTCCTCGACGCGTTTGACGAAATCCTCGCGCGTATAGACGATGGTGTGGGCGCAGCCATGGGCCTTGGCGAGCTTCGCCTTGTCGTCGCTGCCGACGGTGCCGATCACGGTGGCGCCGAGATGCTTCGCCCATTGGCCGAGGATCAGGCCGACGCCACCCGCCGCGGCATGGAGCAGGATGGTCTCGCCGGCCTTGACCCGGTAGGTCTGGCGGATCAGGTACTGCACGGTCAGGCCCTTCAGCATCATGGCAGCGGCGGTTTTATCATCAATGCTGTCGGGCAATTTGATCAGGCGATCGGCCGGAATCAGCCGTTCTTCGGCATAGGCGCCGAGCGGTCCGTTTCCATAAGCGACACGGTCGCCGCGCTTCAAATCGGTGACGCCGGAACCGATTTCCTCGACGACACCGGCCCCCTCGCTGCCCAACCCGCTCGGCAATGGCACCGGATAAACCCCTGCACGATTGTAGACGTCGACAAAGTTCAGTCCCACCGCGGTGTGGCGGATGCGCGCCTCGCCCGGACCCGGCTTGCCGAGCTTGACCTCCTCCCAGACCAGAACTTCGGGCCCACCAGTTTTATGAAAGCGGATGGCATACGTCATGGAATTGCTCCTCACCTGAAACGACAAAAGACGGAAGATGCCGCGGCGAACCAAATTTGCGGGCAGCAGCCACGGCATTATGCGCCGAACGCGACGCGAGGAACACCCGTCGCGCGGCATCCCCGGCCAGTATTTTCGCCGGCCCTTCGCGCGTTAGCCGGCGGCCAGCGTAACCACCGACCGATCGTAGATTCCCGAACCCATGCTGCCGGCATCGAAAATCTCGTGCTGTGCGATCCATTCGAATGACTGCTCGAACACTTCCCTGGTGTAGGTTTCAAAAACGATGCGCTCGCCCGGCCCCCACCGACGCGTGTCCATGGTGGCGTGGAACCGCTCCGGAAATTCCATCTTGTAATAATGGGTGTAAAGCTCGGGCCGCAGATCGATATCGCGCTGGGCGCGGCGCAGCGCCTGAAAGTACTTCCGGACATCGTCCATGTCGGGATCGCCATTGATCATGGCGCCGATCATGAAGGTGGTGTCGATGATCTTTCGGTAGCCGAGCTGCTCGGCGAAATAATAGGGACCGCCAAACAGCGTCGCGGCCTGCGCCTTGCCGTCGAAAAACGCCTCCATCCTGTGGAACAGCATTCCCTCCCCGAACGAGAGATTGATCTGGTCCCTCGCCAGATAGGGCTCAAGCGCCTGAATCGTGGCGTAATGGCTGCCCGATTGATATCCGACGGATACCGGGACGCCGGCCAGCTCCGCAGGCGATATGATCGCCGAATCCGCGCGCACAAAAATGCCCGATGGCGCCACCGAATAGGCATCGGCGAACAATTTTGTGTGGCCGCGCGAGGCGGCGACGTTGACGGTCCAGTGGCATGCGCAGGTAACGTTGGACTCGCGCCCCTTCTCGATGCTCTGAAACGCCCCGCTCTTTCCGGTTGTGGCGTGGTGCGCGCCGTCGGTGGCGCGAATGAACTCCCTGAACTCGTAGTCGAGACCCTCGGCGCGAAAGTAGCCTTTTTCCTCCGCCACCCATTCCTGGAGACGAAAATGCGGTTCGATCCTGAATATCGCCACGGGCTACCTCCTGGTTTTTACGGCTTGACGAAATCCGTCCGAACGCCGATTGACCGCAACATAACCGACATCCGGGATTGGTGCGATATCTCCAAAGGAACACTGTTCGTGCCGCAATCGAATGACAGCGACCTGAAGCTTTGCGATCAGGCGAACGGCCAGCCAGGGCGATAGTGCAAGATGAGCCCATTCGATCGAAAGGTTGCAGATCGTGAGCCGGCCTTCGATCGGCATGTCGCGAATGGCGCTGCCGGCATATTCGACGGCGTAGCCGGTGCCGCCGGCGGCGCCGACATGGCCGATCAGCGCCAGGATCAGATCCTTGGCGGTCACGCCCGACGACAGTTTGCCGTCGAACTTCACCCGCATGATCTTCGGTCGGCGCTGGATCAGCGCCTGCGTCGCCAGCACATGCGTCAACTCGCTCGACCCGATGCCGAACGCCAGCGCGCCCAGCCCGCCATGGGTGCAGGTATGGCTGTCGCCGCAAACGATCAGGCAACCGGGAAGCGAAAGACCGAGTTCGGGTCCGATGACATGGACGATGCCTGCCCGGGCTCGTCGATATCGAACATTTCGATGCCGGCAGCTGAAGTCTCGACCCGCAGAGCCGCCAAAAGCTCCTGGCCGATCTTGATTGTGCCGCTGCGCCCCTGTGCGGTGGAAATCGCATGATCCGGCGTCGCGAAGGTCAATTCAGGATTGTGAACCCTCAGGTTCCGTTTCTTGAGATCGAGCAGGCCGCGCGATCCGCCGAGATCGTGCAGCAAATGGCGATCGACATGGAGCAGGTCGGTATCGTCGCCGATCCGGGCGATGACATGCTGGTCCCAGATTTTGGCCAGCAGCGTACGGCCGGGCTTCTCCAAGGCATATCCTCCCTTATCGGCCATTTCGCCGGCCGCATCAGCCGCCAGCGCCGCTTCGCGCGGCTTGTATTGCTGGCTGGTCTGCTGTCATCAAAGCACAGCCGGTTACTGTCCGGCTAGAGCCAAGCCCGAAAGATGTCAGCCAAACAGCGCGCGATGCCTGCCTCGAATCAAACACCCAGCGCCAAAGCAAGCGGCCACCGCGATACGAGCTTCAACTTTAAGTGACCCGCACGGCGAACCATTTTTCACAGCCTTCGAAATATTGCCGCCGCGCGAATGTTTCATCTCCTGAGGGCAATCACCCAAGAGCAACATGCGATGTCCAAGGCCGCCCCTGTTTCAAATGCTGTCCTGGTCTCGCTGGCGACATCGCTTCCCCCCAACGTGTTTCTGCAGAAGGACGTGCTGGCCGCGGCGTGGGAAGTATTCGGACCCCGCTTTCCCGAATTCGAAACGCTCTCAAGCATTTTTACCAATACCGGCATTGTCAAGCGTCACGGCGTGAGGCCGTTCGACTGGTATCGCGAGCGGCGCGGCTGGCCGGAACGTACTGAGGCCTTTCTTGCGGGTGCCGAGGCGCTGTTCGTCGATGCCGCCCAGAAGGCGCTGGCGAGCGCGAACCTCGGCGGCGCCGATATCGACACGGTGGTGACCATCTGCTCCACCGGCATCGCCACCCCAAGCCTTGAAGCCCGGGTCGCGTACCGTATGGGATTCCGCTCCGACGTCACACGCGTGCCGGTATTCGGCCTCGGCTGTGCGGGCGGGGTTTCGGGCCTGTCGATCGCCGCGCGTCTTGCCCAGGCACGACCGGGTACCAACGTGCTGCTGGTGGCGGTCGAACTCTGCTCGCTGGCGCTTCGCCTCGACGAATTCACCAAGGCCAATATCGTTGCCACCAGCCTGTTCGGCGACGGTGCGGCTGCGATCATCCTGCGCGCCGGTGACGGCGGCGCCACGCAGATCGAGAGTTCCGGCGAGCATCTGTGGCCCGATACGCTGGGCATCATGGGCTGGAATGTCGACCCGGAAGGTTTCGGCGTCATCTTCCAGCGCACCATCCCGAATTTCGTCACCGCAGAGCTCAACCCGGTCGTGGTGCAGATTCTCGCGAATATGCAGCTCTCGATGGCCGACATCGACCGCTTCATCTGTCATCCCGGCGGCGCCCGGGTGGTCAGCGCGCTGGAGACGGCGCTCAAGCTCCATCAGGGCACACTCGACCATGAACGGCAGGTTCTCGCCGACTGCGGCAACATGTCCGCGCCCACCGTGCTGTTCGTGCTGGAACGCGCGCGCGAGCAGGGGCTGCCGGCACGGTCGCTGCTGACGGCGCTCGGACCCGGCTTCACCGCCAGCTGCGTCGCGCTGCGGCACGCCGCTTGACCTTTGCTGAACTCATTCTCGCCGCCGTCACGCTGCAGCGCACCGGAGAACTCGTGGTCGCGCGCCACAACACCCGCAGGCTGATGGCCCGCGGCGCCGTGGAAGTGGCGCCCGGGCATTACCCGCTGATCGTCGCGGTGCATGCGGCCTGGCTGATATCGCTGTGGATGTTTGGACGTCATCAGCCGGTGAATCTCGCTTTGCTGGTCGGCTACCTCGTCCTGCAGGGCTTGCGCTGCTGGGTGCTGTGGACGCTGGGTGCGCGATGGACCACCCGCATCATCGTTCTGCCGGAACAACCGCTGGTGGCGGCGGGACCTTATCGATTCCTGTCGCACCCCAATTATGCGATCGTCGCCGGCGAGATCGCCGTGCTTCCGCTGGCGCTCGGCCTGCCGCTGCTGGCCGCCGTCTTCACGGTCCTCAATACGGCGATTCTTGCGATCCGCCTGTCCACCGAAAACCGCGCACTCGCCGCGTCTCGCGAGAAAACCGTGCCCGAGCCACCATGAGCGAGCGGGTGACCAAGGTGGTTGAGGCCGGCGCTTCGACTTGGACCGGCTTTGCCCTGATGTGCCTCGGCATGTTCATGGCCGTCCTCGACATCCAGGTCGTCGCGACATCGATGCCCACCATCCAGCACGCGCTGGCGATTTCGCCTGACGCGATCAGCTGGATTCAGACGGCGTACCTGATCGCCGAGATCATTGCGATTCCATTGACCGGATGGCTGACGCGCGTGCTGACGCTGCGATGGCTGTTCGTTGGCGCTATCGGCCTTTTCACCCTCACCTCGGTCGGCTGCGCCTTCAGCGGAAGTTTCGCGACGCTGATCGGCTTCCGCGTGGTTCAGGGGTTTGCCGGGGGCACGCTGATCCCCGCGGTTTTCTCCGCAGTGTTCCTGCTGTTTCCGATCCGGCTGCATCCCGTCGCAACCACGATGGCCGGTATCATGGCGGTGCTGGCGCCGACCGTCGGGCCGGTGGTCGGCGACTGGATCACCGAGACCTGGTCCTGGCACTGGCTGTTCTTGATCAACGTTTTGCAAGGAGTGCTTGCCGCGTCCGTTACGCCATGGCTGTTGCCGCACGAAAAACCCAGCTTTGCCGATCTGGCGACGCTTGACGGACTCTCGCTGGCGCTGATGGCGATCTCGCTTGCGAGCCTGGAGATCGCGCTGAAGCAGGCCCCGCAGCATGGCTGGCTTTCTCCGCTCTGCGGCGTGCTGTTCGCGCTGAGTGCTGCCGCGGCAACTGCCTTTGCGTTCCGGACGCTCAAGGCCGCCCATCCGGTGGTCGAGCTGTCGACATTGGGGACGCGCTCGTTTGCGATCGGCTGCGCGCTGAGTTTTTGCCTTGGCGTCGGATTGTTCGGCTCGGTCTATCTGATGCCGGTGTTTCTCGCCTATGTGCGGCATCACGATGCCTTCGAGATCGGCACCATCATGCTGGTCACCGGCATAGCACAGCTCGTGACCGCGCCGATCGCCGGCGCGCTGGAAAGCAGGTTCGATCCGCGTTGGCTGTCGGCGGCTGGGTTCGGCCTGTTCGCGGTCGGGCTGGGGTGCAGCGCGTTTGCAAGCCGCGTCGCGGATTTCGACGAGATGTTCTGGCCGCAGGTGTTGCGTGGCGTCGCGATCATGTTCTGCCTGCTGCCGCCGACCCGGCTGGCGCTGGGCTCTCTGAGGGCCACCCAGGTGCCCGACGCCAGCGGCCTGTTCAACCTGATGCGAAACCTTGGCGGCGCCATCGGCATTGCGCTGATCGATACCATCCTTTATGGGCGCACCGCTGGACACGCCGAGGCGCTACGCGACCGGCTGATCGCGGGCGACCTCACGGCAGCCCAGGCGATCGGGCTCGACCTGCAGTTGTTTACGCATCGGCCTCCCGGCCTATCGGATGCCGCCGTCGAGGCCTATCTTCGTCCCATGGTCGAGCGGGCCGCGTTCGCCCTCAGCACCAACGAGGCCTGGGCCCTGCTCGCTTGCGCGGCATTGCTCGGACTGCTGCTGGTTCCGTTTGCGGCGACGCCGCCGCAGAGCACGGATGCCGACACCGGGCAGGGTTGGAGCCGCGCGAGCAGCGGTTTTGTCATCGCAGTCTCGGCTTCGTTGAGGACAAAATGATCGCGACGTGGCCGGATCGGGTCGAACCGCCGGAGCGACTCGGGATACCAAAGGATGCACCGAGACCAGCCCAAATTGTGCTTTTTGGGTATCGCCGGGCCACCAATCCGCGCCAACAAAATGCCGGTTGGCTGGCGGCGTTGGCCGGGGCGGAATACAGTCCGATTCTTTCCGATTGTTAATCGGCGACCTCGGCTGCGTTGCCGATTGTTAATGCGACAACCGTTCTCGGAACCGTGCAAATGTGGCCCCCTAAAACGGCCGAGACAACCTGAAGATTCGTACGCGTTCCCATGTCCTTGCCCAGCCTTTCCGCCCGATGCGCAGTTGCGGAGGATTGTTCAAAACGCCTACAATAGTCGGCCCGTCACGGTTGATTTGAGCGACCTCACAGCCCGACAGGCCATGCGAAGAGAGGCCTGCAAATGAGCGATAGCTTCCCGATGGCACGTTCGTGAACCAACCGATTAAATCCCTGAAGGAAGCTGAAACTCCCTTTGGCGCTCCACCAGTCACCGCGCGACGGACTGGCCGACGCCTGCTGTGGATAACTGGGCTGGCCCTGCTGGTTATCGCCGCCATCGTCTGGCGCAGCAGGCAGGAGAGCGCGCAGAAGCCAGCCGCTGGCGGTCGCAATGCCGGGCCGATGTCGATCGTGCCCGAGGTCGTCGGCAAGGGCGATATCGGGATCACCATCAATGCCCTCGGTACCGTGACCTCGCTTGCCACCGTGACCATCAAAAGCCAGATCAGCGGCTATCTGAAGAAGATCGATTTCAAGGAAGGCGCCGACGTCAAGAAGGGCGATCTGCTCGCGGAAATCGATCCTCGGCCGTATGAGGCTGCGCTTGCCCAGGCCAACGGAAATTTGGCGCGCGACCAGGCCTTGCTGAAGGGGGCTCAGGTCGATCTGACCCGCTATCAGGGACTCGCCGCGCAAAATGCCGTGCCACATCAGACGCTCGACACCCAGGTGGCCCTGGTTGCCCAGGACCAGGGCACCGTGGAAGCCGACCGCGCCGCCGTCCAATCCGCCGAGGTGAACCTGCAGTACTGCCATATCCTGTCGCCGCTGGACGGTCGCGTTGGACTGCGCCAGGTCGATCAGGGCAACTATGTGACGCCCGGTGACTCCAGCGGGCTCGTCGTCATCACCCAGCTGCAGCCGATCAGCGTCCTGTTCGCGGTGCCCGAGAACAATCTGCAGGCGATTTCGAAACGCCTCCAGGCCGGCGCCGCGCTGCCCGCCACCGCCTATGATGGCGGCGGCGCCCACAAGATCGCCGATGGCACGCTGCAGACCTTCGACAGCCAGATCGATCCTACCACCGGCACGATCAAGCTGCGGGCGCGGTTTCCAAACGAATCGGAAGCCCTCTACCCGAATCAGTTCGTCAATATCGTGTTGCTGCTCGACACCCACGAGGACGTCACCACGATACCGACGGCGGGCGTCCAGCGCGGCGTGCCCGGCACGTTCGTCTACCTCGTCAATGCCGACAACACCGTCTCGGTCCGCAAGGTCGTGCTCGGCGCGACCGACGGCAACCGCGTGGAGGTCACCTCCGGACTGAACCCCGGCGATCACATCGTGATCGACGGCGCCGACAAGCTGCGCGATGGCGCGAAGATCAATGTGCGGACGGAGGCTGACACCGGCACGCCGCCGGCGGCGCCGGCCCCGGACAAGGCGGGTGGCAAGAAGCGGCGTTCGGATAGCGGACAGAAACAATGAGCCCGTCGCAGCCGTTTATTCTGCGGCCCGTGGCTACCACCTTGCTGATGATCGCCATCATGCTGTCCGGCATGCTGGCGTTCAGATTCCTGCCGGTCGCCGCTTTGCCGGAGGTGGACTATCCGACCATCCAGGTACAAACCTTCTATCCCGGCGCCAGCCCCGACGTAATGACGTCGTCGGTCACGGCACCGCTGGAAGTGCAGTTCGGCCAGATGCCGAACCTCAACCAGATGAGTTCGGTGAGTTCGGCCGGGGCATCGGTCATCACGCTGCAGTTCGGCCTCGCTATTTCGCTCGATGTCGCCGAACAGGAGGTGCAGGCCGCCATCAATGCCTCCGGCAACCTGCTGCCTTCCGATCTGCCCGCGCCGCCGATCTACGCCAAGGTGAACCCCGCCGACGCGCCGATCCTGACGCTCGGTCTGACCTCGAAGACGATGCCGCTGACGCAAGTGGAGGATTTCGCCGATACGAGGCTGGCGCAAAAAATCTCCCAGCTTCCCGGCGTCGGACTAGTCAGCATCAGCGGCGGCCAAAGGCCGGCGGTGCGGATTCGCGCCGACATTCGCAAGCTCGCGGCCTACGGATTGAACATCGACGATCTGCGCACCACGCTTGGCAACGCCAACGTCAACACGCCGAAGGGAAACTTCGACGGCGCAATGCGCGCCTACACCATCAACGCCAATGACCAAATCAGGAATGCGAGCGACTACAAGTCATTGATCGTCGCCTACAAGAACGGCTCGCCGGTCCGGCTCAGCGACGTCGGCGACGTCATCGACGGCGCCCAGAACGACAAGCTCGGCGCCTGGATGAACGAGACGCCGGCGATCATCCTGAACATACAGCGCCAGCCCGGCGCCAACGTCATTTCGGTGGTCGAAGGCATCAAGGCGCTGCTGC